>Ga0163144_10018964_pt1 | contig 13873 bp, 9 predicted proteins | sample OliLak19BULKMAT1_FD_123175 | JGI IMG/M metagenome (GOLD analysis project Ga0163144, IMG submission 123175) | Freshwater microbial mat bacterial communities from Lake Vanda, McMurdo Dry Valleys, Antarctica - Oligotrophic Lake LV.19.BULKMAT1 | ecosystem: Environmental > Aquatic > Freshwater > Lake... | reverse complement strand
AGTGATTCGCCTTTGTGGTCTCTTCCCCGGCCCTTGGGGAAGATCGAGTCGAACAGCGTCTGGACCATGCCGCGCAGTTCCGGATGGTCGCGGCAAGCACTCGCGAAATGATCGAGCTCGGCAAGGCGAAGCGGGGCAAGTTCATGGCGACCCTTTCGCAGGAGTTGCGGCACGATGTAGCTGTAATACCCGGATGGCATGAGCGCATCCTTGCCTTCCAACAGGTCCGACCAGGTGCCGCGTTCGTTGATGGCGAAATCATAGACGACGGGTTCCATCGCGAACGGCAGGGCGGAACCTAACAATTCCTTGGTCTCCGACATGATCGCCTGCAGCCGCTCTTGTCCTTCCGACTTCCTTTCAGGGGCGAAAATGAAGCCCATGCCACCGCCCGCCATGCCGCCTAACATCCAGAATCCCCAGAAGTCATTGCCGAACTCCGCCTTCACCTTCTCGATGAGCGTCTCGGTGTAGAGATTGCTGGCCCACGGGATGATGGTCTGGATGGGCTGTTGGAAATTCCCGGTGGTGGCCGCGCCGATGGCCTGGATGTCACCTGTATGGAGAGCGGTGAGGATTCTATCAAGAATGCCGTGGGTTTGCCCGCGGGCGATCCACTCGGGACCGCTGCGCAGAAGGTATTTCTCGGTGACCATTTCAAGGATAGGTCCGACATTCTGGGCCATGCCGCCATGGACGAGGACGAGCGAGTCCTGCAGCTTTTGCCGGGCATCGGCAGGCACGTCCGCCTCATCAAGCACCTTGTGGGTGGGCATGAGGCGGCCACGTGAGATGCCGTGCTCCGGATCTCCCTCGTGGGCGAGCGCACCTTCAATGAGTTTCATGCCAGGCCAAACACCACCGGAGTCCTGCCAACCGCCGCCAGATCCGCCGATCCACTCTCCTAACAAGGCTCGGGCGAGGACGATGCGCCGCTCGTTTTCCTCAAGCGGGCCGGTGAGCGAGCTGGCCTGGCGGGTCGCGCGCATGCAGACACTGATGAGGGCCGCGAGAAGATTGGTGGAAACCGCGAGGCGCGATCCCTTGGGGATGTTGTTGACGTTGGAAACGAGCTCAAGTCCGCGGCCGGATCCCACCACGCCCGCTAACAGGTCGGCAAGGCTTTGGCCGGATCCCTCAATGCCGGGCGGAACGATACCGCTGGCGATGACGGCTGCCTTGAGCAATCCGAGATAGTCCTTCGCGAAATCAAAGACCTCGTTGAGGCTGGAAATTTCCGCGCTGCATCCGAGATCGACGCTGGTGAGACGGAGGATGGGTTCCTCAATCACCCGCAGGCTGGCCTCGACCGGCGGGCTGGGTTCCTTGTCACGTCCGTGGACCGCGAGGTCGATGGAGATGTTGAGAACCTTGGCGCCCTCGGGGTAGTCCATGCCAAGAAAGAAAATGTCGCTCCAGCCGCAGTGGGTGAGGTCCATGCGGACGGGAGTGCGCTCGCGCAGGATCGGATAGGTGCCTGTGATGGCGTCGGGCTTCGTGAGCTCCGGACGGATGCGGAGCGGTTGGTCGGCCGGATGACCCATGCGGAACATCCATTGGTTGCCACTGACACTGCGCACGCTGCGCCGGACCTGATCCGCCAGGGTTTGGAAGGCGAGACGCTGATAGGTGGAGGCCAGGGCGCTGGAAATGCCGTCGCCGGGTCCATCCGAGGTTTGGAACTTGAGAAAAATATCGATGGCTTCCTCGAATCGGCGCCCGAGGAGGTTTTCATAGCCCTTGAAGGGAATCGCCCCTGGATTTTCATTCGATGCGAGGTGGCGCGGCAGGTGGAAGCGATGGATGGAATAGAGGAACAGCAGGGCGCGGACGCGGTGATAGAGATTCGCGCTGGTGCGGCGGAAGGCGTCGAGGGCATCCGCCTCGGCGAGGAGTTCGTCGAGTGAAAGCTCCCCGCAAGTGGCGTCGAGCGACTGGTTGCGGACGGCGTCGTCCGGCGAGGTGATCAGAGTGAGCAGGGGAGTCATGCTTGGTGGCGGAGAGTGGAGCGGTGGCGGGCCGGTGGCAATGATAGGAGTTCATGCCACAAGGAACGGATGGTCGCCGCCGCGCCTTTCCGACCGCCATGGTTAGACAAGGTGCCGGAGCTAGCCCGAGTGACTTCAGCGGTGCTTGAAGCGCGCTTCGTATTCCTGATGAAGCAAATGGTGACGGGCTTCAAGCGCTGGCAGGGCCAGGCTTTCGAGCATCTCGCGCGGGCTTTGGGATTTTTCGAGAAACTCCTCCAACGCTTGGATTTTGCCGATCCAGAGTCCTTCTTCACGGCCTTCTTCACGGCCTTCTTCACGGCCTTCTTCACGGCCTTCTTCACGGCCTTCTTCACGGCCTTGGGAAATGCCCTCCAGGCGACCTTCTGCTTTTAATTTTTCTGCGACTGACATGGCACGTTTTTCAAGGTCTGGATTTGCCGTGAGACTACGGTAGATTTGTTGGGCGTCAAGCTCGCTGTCGGCATGCAGCGCGTAGAGCAACAAGCGTCTGAGCAGGGTGTCGGGCACTTGTTCGACGAGGGTTTCCGCCAGCCAGCGGAAGTATTCCAGCATCTGCCGCTCGCGGGCAAGTTTCATGAGATGCAGCACGATACGGAGCTGGGCATCGCTTTCCTCCGCTGCCGGGTTACTGCGTCTGAGGTCGAGCAGGGCGTGTTGGAACTTTGGTAGAAACGGCAGCAGATCTTTCGCGAGATCCTCGGGAAGCTCGAACAATTTCTCGAATGCGGTGGAGACATTCCAATGGTCCGGACCTTGGTGCAGGACGAAGGGCAGCACCGGTGGCAGCGGCAGACCGTGGGCCTTGTGCTGTTGGGTTAGAATTTCCCCGACGTATCCTAGCAGACGCAGCGGCATGGTGGGATCGACCGTGCTCTGGTGCTCGAAAAGCAGATAGAGCAGGGTTTCGCGGCCTGCGAGAGTCACCGAGAAAAGCAAATCCGAGTGGACCTGTTGCAGGCTGGATTTGACGAACGAAGCGGGCACGACCGCGAGCGTCGGCCAGTCGATGCGGTCGGCGATGGTTGCCGGGAGGTGGCTTTTGAAGAACGCGGCGGCCTGTTCCGGTTCCGAGAAGATGGCTTTGAAAAACGCATCATTGGGATGGGCTGTGAGATCGGTTCCGGGCGGAAAATCCTCCATGCCGGGTTTCTAGCGGGCGTTTCGCGGGCTGGCAAGCAGCGCAAACTCCCAGACCCCGGATTTTGAGGTGTGATATCTCTCGATAGGTGGCTCGGTGTCTGCTGTTGAATGGCCCGTCGTTTTGACAGCTCCCATGAAAACCTCCCGAATCGCCCTGCACACCGGGATTGCGCTGGCCGCAGGCATCGCCCTCGTCAAACCGGCTCTTGCGGTGGTGAATATCGACTACGCCAGCGTCGGCAATGCCGGCAATGCGAATGACGCCGCGACGGGCTCGCTCCACGGAGCGGTGGCGTATGCTTATCAGATTGCGAAGAACGAGACGACGATCACGCAGCATGCGGAGTTATGGCCCGGAGTGATCAGGCTTGGGATCGGGCGAGGAGTTCGACGATGTTGGTGAGGATCTCGTCGCGATCCTTGCCGGCGAGGCCAAGCGCGAGTTGTGCAGTTAGAAGTCCGTAGCGGACACCGATGTCGTGGCGTCGGCCCTGGAGTTCGTGGGCGAGGTAGCGTTCGCGGCGGGCGATTTCACCGAGTGCCCCGGAGAGATCGGCCTGTCCTGCCTCAAGTTGGCGGGCCAGGATTTCCATGAGCGTGGGGGGAAGGACGTGGAGACCGAAGAAGCAAAGGTAGTTGCCGGTCCGAAGTCCCGGGATGACGAGTTTCTGCTCGGCCTCGGTCGGAGTGGGTTTCTCGATGACGGTCTCGATCTGATAGAGCAGGTCACTGCCGGGGAGGCGGCGTCCGCCGACGGCGCCATACAGCGGAAGCTTGCTCTCATGAGTGGCCTGGACCGCGGAGACCGCGCATTTTTCCGCCGCAACGGTCGCGAGAAGCTGGGCCGCGCAGGACGTCTCGGTGCTGCTGAGATAGAGGTGGTCGCCGACCATCAGGAGGAAGGGGTCATCACCGGTGAATTGAGCCGCGCAATGGACGGCATGGGCGTAGCCAAGTGGGGCGGATTGCTCGATGAAGCGCATCCGCCCGGCATGCGGGCCGGCGGCTTCCGCGAACGCGGCCTCGTCGCCGGGACAAATGATGACCGCGATCTCCTCAATGCCGGCGGAGGTGATTTCCCCGGCGAGAATGGCGAGGGCGGACTTGGCTTGGCCGTCGCGATCAACGAGCGTCTGGAGGGGGAGCGTGCGTTGGGTTTTTCCGGCGGCGGTGATGACGGCTCTTCTGACTTTCACGTCGCGGATTCTGGCGACACGGCCCCGGTTGGCAACCTTTGATAGATGGCATCAGGCTGATTTTCCGTCGCCCTTGGGCTTGCGGAATTTCGGTGGCTCGGGCGTGGTGCCGGGTTTGACCATTTCGATAGAATCCTTGAGCACCCATCCACGGGTTTTGGTGGCGAAAGCGACGTAAACCCACCGGCCGGATTCGCGGATGACCTCGCAAAGGGAGCCGGGCGGCGCGTCGATGACTTCCGGTGCGGTGCGGGCGGCATCCGTGTGGAGGGCGACTTTTTCGCGGATGATCACCGCCTGTTTGGACACTGGAGCGAACTGCGCGTCGTTCGGAAAATAGCGCCAGCCGAGAACTCCCGCAGATACTAGCAGGGGACCGACCACGAGGGCTGCGACCGCTGCCCATCTCAATCGCGCGCCACGGCGGGTGGCGGGAAAGACCAGCAACGCGAGACCGCAGAGCCAGAGGCCGGCCCACAGCGTGTTCTGCCAGGAGGTGACCGGGAAACGCGCGACGGCATACTGGTAGTTCGGGCGCTGGACGGTGATGGCCCCGAATTTCCGCTCGATGAAGCGGAGGTTTTGCCGTGCTTCCTCATGACCGGAATCCCGGACCAATGCCCTGCGATAGAAGAGCGCGGCATATCCGGGGGAGCCGGCGCGATAGCAGGCGTTGCCGATGTTATACAGCGTGTCGGCGGATAGATCCTGATAGGAACCCGCGCTGAGCCAGAGGCGGATGGCATCCTCGTATTTGGCGGAATCGTAGGCTTCGCTGGCTTGATCGGCGAGATCGGCCGCACGGGCCGTGGTCGTGCCGAGCGTGAGGAAGACGGCGAGAACCATCGCCGCATTGCGGAGGAGTTTGAGAATCTCGTCGCGACGTTTCCGGTCGAGGACGGATTTCGGCTTCTCGGCGCGGAAGCAAACGGCATCGCGCTCGGCGAGAACCGCTTGGATTTCCGGGCTGGTGTCGTTGCCGATGTGACGCTCGACGAAGCCGCCGGCAGCTCTCAGGAATTCGGTGTCATCGGCGGATTTCATGTGGCTGATTTCGTGAAGCTCGTGGGCGCGGGTTTGCACCTCCGGGTTTTTCCGGAGGCGCTGGGAGAAGCGCATCCACAGCGCCTTGGAAACAAGGATTAGCGCGAGCAACGCCCCGGTCGCGTGGCCGACCCATGCGGGAAATCCGGATGCCGACGGGATGGTGAGTTGCGCCGGACGGAGCAGCGCGAGGATGTCATTCATCTTCTCGAACGGGACGGGGAGCGATTGGGCGATCTCATTGATGCCAGAGCTTGGGCTGGGAATCATCCGCAAGGCGATGGGCTCGCTGGTCAAGGTCTTGTAGTCCTTCGTCCGCGGGTCGAAATACACGAACCGGAATGGCGGAATCCCGGTTTTCATTTCTAGCGGCCGGATGGATTGGTGGAAGACCACTCTGCCGGATAGATCCCTGCGCTCGTCACCCCGCTGCTCGGGGCTGGTGCTGTAAACTTTCCAACCGTCGGAGTTCTCGAGTTTCGGCGGCTGCATGGTGTCGAGATTGCCACTTCCGGTAACGATTAGATCGACCGTGATCGGGTCACCTTCCTGGATCTCGGCGGTATCCGACCTCGCGCTGAACTTGAAACTGCCGACCGCATTGACAAAACCGGCGGGGGCTCCTTTCGGCAGCGGCTGCGCGTCCATTTCCAGCTTCGGAACGTCGAGATAAAGCTCCACGTTCACCCACTTGGGAAAGGGATCCGTGATGTTTTCCTCGATCACCAGCCTGACCTTGGCCGGGCCGATCGAGACTCTTCCGGTGCGCGTGGGGGTGATCGTGCTCGGATAGGCGATCGAGTAATAGGGGGCACCCAGCAAATTGATGATTCCCGGTTGCATCCGCGAGGGTTGGAATCGCCAGGCGGTTAGACCGTCACGATCAAAATCCGGAATTCCCCAGTCCTGGACCCTCAGTTCGCGCGGGACGAAGATCTTGATTTCCGCCGGAGTGGTTTCATTTTCATAGGGCTTGGCATTCAGCGACCGGAAAGTGCTGTAGTAACGGATTTTCCGCCCGCCCAGGATGACTTCCGATGCCTGCAGTTCGTCAGGATTGAAAATTTCGAAATCCAGCGGTTCGGTCATGCTGATCTCTCCACTCACGTTCACCTTGATCGGTGGAATGGTATATCTTCCAATCTCATATCCGGTGACCCTGTATCGATAGACATATTCCAGCTTTCTGCCGGGAATCATCTGGGTGATGGGACCCAGGCTGGCTTCCTGAATCCGTATGTCCGGCACCGCGGTGATTTGCGGGGTTCCGACGGGAGTTCCGTCGGTGATGGCCACCTCCAGCGTCGCTTGTTCACCGCGCGCGAGGAATGAAGTGGAGAGCCGGCTGGTCGCTTGTCCGTGACCGGCTCCGCAGAGTGAGATCCAAACCGCGAGGACTTGGAGAGTGAGGTAGAATTTTTTTTCCCAGTTTCTCATGATGTTACCAGTCTTTCTCGGGGTTACGGAACTCGCGTCGCCCTGGGGAAAGGGGGCCTCGTTCGAGGTCGGCATTTTCCTTCAGGATGCGGCGCGCGCGTTCTTGTGGAGACTCGTTAGGATTTTCACCCTTGTCGCCTTTTTCATCGTCCTTCTCCTTGTCCTTGCCGCCCTTGCCATCCTTGTCCTTATCTTTTTCGCCACCCTTGCCATCGGAATCCTTCTTTTCACCATCCTGTCCCTCGCCCTCGGGACCATCCTTGCCACCTTTTCCATCCTTCGGTTCACCATCGCCCTCTCCCTCCTTGGGTTGTCCCTCGCCGGGTTGCGGCTGGGGCATGGATTGCTTGGTTTCCTCCTCTTCCTCCTTGAGCAGTTCCCGCAGGCGCTTCAGATAGACCATCGTTAGGTCGCGGTTCTTTTTGGCGACGCGATCGGTCGGGCTCAAGGTGAGCGTGGAGTCGAAATGTCGGATCGCGTCCGTCCAGTTCGTGATGAGCGTCTCGATAGGGCCGATTCCCGGAGTGTCGCCCTCTTCGGGTTCCTCGGATTCACGGAGTTTGGCGAGGGCCTCCTTGACGATTTCATCAAAGGCATCGAGATCTGGCACGCTCGCCGGATCGTCCGGATAGGGTTCGCCGGCCAGGCCCGTCCAGCCGAGTTGGAACAGGGAATTTCCCATGCCGAGGTGACCGCTGGCGTCCACCATGGAGTCTCCGGATAGAAGCGACTGGCTGAAGGCGGTGCGCGCCTCGCGGAATTCCTTCGCATGGTAGGCGGCCGTGCCCTCGCCTAACCGATAACGCGCCCGGGTTTCCTTGAATTTCGACTTTTCGGCAAGCTCGTTGTAGGACTCGCGCGCGGTTTCGAAATTTTTCCCGAGAAGTGCTTCCTTGGCCCGGGATGCCTCGCTCGCCTGTGCCTGCGGGGTTGCCAACACCAGGGCCGCAACCGCCGTGGCCGCCTTGATGCCCTTCCAACGGGTCCCCGCGACGATTGACACGATGAGAAACAGGATGGCCGGGAAAACCAGCCACTGATAGAACTCGATTGATACCCGGCGCTCGCGACCGTCCATCTCGAACGCGTCCAGATCTTTCACCACCGAGTTGGCCATCGCGGGGATATCGATCCCGGATCCGGCGACGGTGAAACGTCCCTTGGTATCTTCCGCGAGCTTGCGCATCACCTCTGGCTTGAGTTGGCTGATCACGGCGCGACCCGTGCGGTCCACCATTTGACCATTGGGGAAATCCGAACTCGGGACGAAGCCGCCGTCCTCGGTCCCCACTCCGATGGCGACGATATAGACTCCGGATTGCTCCGCCTCGCTGATCATCGCATCCAGGTCGCCTTCATGCTTTTCACCGTCGCTGATGATGATGAGCGCGTTGTTCTTCTGGCCGGTTTCCTTCAATGTTTCGGTGGCGAGATGGACCGCTGCGGCGAGGTCGGAACCACCCAGCGGAGCCCAGCGTTCATCGATCTGATCGACGATCTCGCGGACGGCGCTGTGGTCGATGGTCAGGGGCGCGTAAACGTATGGGGATCCCGCGAAGCCGATCATGCCGATGCGTTCGTTGGGCATGGCATCAAGGAGTTCGTAGATGATGACCTTTGCCTGGGCGAGCCGGTCCGGTTTCACATCGCTGACCCGCATGCTCCGCGAGATGTCGAGAGCGATCATGACATTGCGACCGATGGTTTTTTCCAGCTTGGTCCCGGCGTCCGCCCGTGGCCGGGCGAGAGCGATGGCGAGAGCGACGCAAGCGGCCATCAGGAAAAATAGAGCGAACCAACGGGGCAGCGAGCTGGTCCGCTTGAGAAGCGCCTCGCGCAGCCTGGGTGCCATGAAGGCGGTCCATTGCCGACGCCTCAGCCGCGACGTCCAGATCGCCGCCAATCCCAGAATCGGAATCAGGAGGAGCAGGGCGAGCCAGCCAGGTTGGGCGAAGTTCATGGGTTCAGGCGGAAGGTGGAGGATTCAAAGCCATGTAGGCCGCGGAGGCGAGCGCGGTGAGCATCGTGAGGCCGACAAACCACGGAAACAGCTCGGTATCATCGATCACGGTCAGGCTCTTCGCATCCGTTTTTTCCAGCCGGTCAATGGTGGTGAAGGTCTTCTGCAGCGCGGCAAGATCCTGCGCCCAATAGTGCTCGGCACCCGTCAGGGTAGCGATTTCCTGCAGCGTGGGCAGGTCAAACTCCTGATAGGGAAAGCGCATGATCGTGGGATCCACCCGGCCTTCCTTGGTTCCAATCGCGACCGTGTAGATCTTGATTCCCAGTGTCTTGGCATGCTCGGCGGCCTCGATCGGCGAAATTTTTCCGGAGTTGCTGGCACCATCGGTGATGAGGACGATGATCTTGCTGCGCGCCACGCGGTCCTCCAGGCGGGTCGATGCGGCGGCGAGCGCGGATCCGATGGCGGTGCCTTGTTCCTGCACCGTGCCGATCTGGCGCTCGTCATTCAGACGGAGTTCGTTGAGGGCATTTCTCAACCATTGGTGGTCCAGGGTGATCGGGCTGGCATCCCGCGGCCTGCCAGCGAATGCCACCAATCCGATCCGGTCATCCGGGCGGCGGGTGATGAAATCATCGACCACCTTCTTAGCGACCTTGATGCGCTTGGCTCGCATGCCCTGATCGACGAAATCATCGATATCCATCGAAAGCGAGACATCGAAGGCGATCATGATATCGATGCCGCTGGCCGAGCGATTCTGATATTCCTTCCGCCAGACGGGGCGGGAGATGGCGAGGATTGCGAGAAACAGGGAAATGAACGCGAGCGGCAACCCGATGTTCCATGCCACCTGCCGGACGCGCCTTCCGAGGCTGACGAGAACCGCTAGATTCGGGAAAACGACAGCGGACCCCGAACCTTTTCCCCGCCGCAGCGCGAGCAGCAAAAACGCGGGCAACAGCAAAAGCAGCCAGGCGGGCTGGGCGAAGCGGAAATGTTCGATGAAGTCGCTCATGCCATGAGTCCGTGGTGGAGGGTTTCGAGCAGCGCGCGGGATTCGCCGATCACCTCGCCGGCCGGCACATCAGGAACGTCCGCCGCGTATTTCAAGGCGGCAAGACGGGAGAATCCGGTCGCGGCAGCCGCGCGGGCCTCGGCGGAGAAGTTCTTGAATGCCTCGTGCCGCGAGATGGTTTCCTCGTGCGTCTCGAACAACGCCGGGTCGCCGGCGGCGGCTGATAGATATTTGCGCACGATCAGCGAGCATTGCACCGCCACGTCGCGGGTGCCGGTGGCGGTGATGTTCTCCAAGCCCGCCACCGCTTCGGCATACGCCACCTGGCGGGCTTCCACCTGCAGACCGGCAGGGGTTTTCTTCTTTCTGAAAATCAGCAGGACGATCAGCCCGGCGACCAGGACGACAGCAAGAATGATCATCCACGGCTCCACCGGGGAATCCGGAACGAGGGCCTCGGGCGAGGGCGGTTCCAGCAGTTCGAAATTATCCACAGACTCGTTCATCGTCATTCTAACCGGATCGCCTGCGGCTGCGCTTTTTCAGTAGCTGGTGAAGTGCCGCCAGCGTGTCGCCATCGGTTTTCAAATCGGCGGAATCGATCCCATGTTTCTTGAAGATCGCTGACACGCCTTCATGTTGTCTGCGCATCAGCTTGGCGTAGCCCATCCGCAGGTTCGGGTTGGAGGTGTTGACCATCGTTTCAAATCCCGTTTCCGGATCGATCATGATGACGCGCCCGGCCTTCGGGAGCTTTCCCTCCAGCGGATCCAACACCCGCAGCGCGATGACCTCGTGCTTGCGGGCCACCTTGCCGAGCGCCTTTTCCAACGGGTCCGAGAAGAAGTCGGAAATCAGGAACACCACGGATTTCCGGCGCAGGGTGCGGATCAGGAAGTCGCAGGCACCGGCGACGGAGGTGCCGGGTTGATCCGGCTTGGCCACCAGGATCTCGCGGATCATCCGCAACAGGTGGCGGCTGCCTTTTTCCGGCGGGATGAAAAGGATCGGCTCGTGAGCAAAGATCAGCAGGCCGACCTTGTCGCCGTTATGCAGCGCGCTGAAGCCTAACACCGCCGCGGTTTCCGCCGCCACCTCGCGCTTGCTCAGCAAGACACTGCCGTAGTCCGCCGAACCGGAGACATCCACGGCGATCACCACCGAGAGCTCGCGCTCCTCACGGAATTTTCTAACGAACGGCTGGTTCATCCGCGCCGTCACGTTCCAGTCGATGAACCGGACCTCGTCGCCATGCTGGTATTCGCGGAAATCGTCGAAATCGAGACCCTGTCCGCGGAACGAGGAGAGGTATTCACCGGAAAACGACTCGCGCACCAGACGGCGCGCCTTGATCTCGAGCTTGCGCACGCGACCCATCATTTCCTCGATCTGTTTGTCTGTCAGCACGTCTTTTTTTTCCTCTCAACGATCAACTCTCAACCATCAACTTCTTCAAGGCACCGCGACCTTGCTCATGATCCGCTCGATCACGGAGTCCGTGGTCATTTCCTCCGCCTCGGCCTCGTAGGTGAGGAGGATCCGGTGGCGGAGGACGTCCAGTGCCATGTCCTTGACGTCCTGTGGCGTGACAAAGGCGCGGCCTTGCATGAAGGCGCGGGCGCGGGCGGTTAGCGCGAGGTTGATCGTGCCCCGCGGCGATGCGCCGGAGCGGACGAGATTTTTCAACGGCGCATCGACCAGTGCCGGAAAGCGCGTGGTGTGGATGATCTGCACGATGTATTTCCGGATCGCGGGGTCGATGTAAACCTCGTTCACCAATTCGCGCGAGGCTGCCACCTCCTCGGGTGTCGCCACCGTTTTCGTCTGATAGGGCGGGGTCGAGGTCGCCATCTTGTCGAGAATCTCCAACTCCTCGTCCTTGGTCGGGTAGCCGACGGTGACTTTAAGGAGAAACCGGTCGAGCTGCGCCTCGGGAAGCTGATAGGTTCCCTCCTGGTCGATCGGGTTCTGGGTGGCGAGCACGAGAAACGGCTTGGGCAGGGGATACGAACGGTCGCCCAAGGTCACTTGCCGTTCCTGCATGGCTTCGAGCAGGGCGGATTGCACCTTGGCCGGGGCCCGGTTGATTTCGTCCGCGAGGATCAGGTTGTTGAAAATCGGTCCGAGTTTGGGCTCGAATTTCGTTTCCTGCGGGTGATACACCATCGTTCCCACCAAGTCGGCGGGCAAAAGGTCCGGAGTGAACTGGAACCGCGCGAACGAGGCGTGCAGCGAGCCGGATAGCGCCTTGACCGCCAGCGTTTTAGCCAGACCCGGCACTCCTTCGAGCAAAATGTGGCCATTGCAAAGGAGCCCGATGAGCAACCGGTCAACCAGCCGTTCCTGCCCCACCAGGACCTGGGCCATTTCGTCCTTTACCGCCTGAATCCAGCCACTCGTCGCCGCGATCCGCTCTTGCAAGTTTTCAGTAGTCATTGATTTCGTGGCTGACTCTGTCACGCCGGAGGAACTGTGCAACCGACAAAGCGACGAAAATCACGTGACTTAACGCTTGCATTTCCAATTCGGGTAAACGGGGTTGCCAACACGGCCGTCCGTGGGGAAACCCTCGACCAGGCTCGACATGTCGCAGCCCATCACACCCGCGATATCAGTTAGGAGCCGGAGGGTAATGTGCAACTGAGGCGGTTTGAGCCAGGCGTGGAATTTCCGGCAGAAGCGCAGAGCCACGTTTTTTTCAAAGACGCTCCCCCTTGTCAGTATCAAGATCGGCCCACGGGAAAACTGATTTCGGAGCTCAAAGGCTGTCCTGCGTCTCCACGCACCCGCTTGTCCCGCCGTCTCGTCCTCCGAAGCCTTGGCGTAGGGGGGGTGAAGGAGGATGCAAAATCTGGAGCGTCTGCTTCTAGCGTGGCGACTTAGGTCAAAGTCAATGGCGGGTTGTTCTTTGTAAGACTCTTTCATTCTCTATTCCAAGCCGGTGTATCCCGGCACTTTCAGACCCCGTTCATAAAAATTTGAATAATCTAGGACCGGTACCCCTTTCACGAGGATTTCCACGACGCGAGTGTCGCCGCCAGAAAATGTGCCGCAAGTTTCAAGTTTTCGCACACGGGTCAGGGTCAGGGCGATTGGCTGGCCAGGGGCATTGGGGGGAGGTGCGGGTGAATTTGAAAAGCGGAAAGAATCCTTCCGTTTTCGTAGGATCGCCCGCTCACAACCAGACAGCGGAAGTGGAATGCATATCGCGCGATCCATGTGACGATGTTGTTTTATTTCACTTGAGGCAAGCCGTGGAACCCTTGTTCCATCAGGCTTTAGACGGCATCTGCTAGAAACGATGGCAACTTCTTTCTTGTCGTCTTTGCATGGAATGGATTACAGCTCTTCTCATCGAGATGAACGAGCATCAACAGAACCTGGTAGATTCTGCTAGGCCGGCGATCCGGCGATCCGGCGATCCGGCGATCCGGCGATCCGGCGATCCGGCGATCTCCCGCCGTTAGGCGGCAGCCGTGAGCTACACGCTTTCGCTCGTCGGAAACACGGCCCCATTGGAAGCCAACAAGGACTACATCCAAAGCTCTCCGGCCTACCAATGGGAGGAGATCAGCGTCACTGGCACCCGGTTGAATGTTGTTTCCGAAGCGGATGATGCCACGCAGCTCATTCCGATCACCGGCTTCGGTTTTCCCTACTTCGGGAGGAGCATGTCCAGTGTCTTCGTCAGTTCCAATGGCATCCTCACGTTTGATTCAGCCTACGATGACAAGGAAAACTGGAGCGTTCCCGGAAAAGACGCGCCTCCCAACATCATCGCTCCGTATTGGCTGGATCTGCCGCCAGACTCCGCAGGCGACGTCTATTACAAGCAGGAATCGGATCGGCTGATCGTCCAATATAAGTCCGTTAGATCATACTCAGGGTCCAGCACCTACACTTTCCAGGTGATCCTCTTCTCCAATGGGAATATCGAATTCCGTTACAAGGCGATGGGTGCGACGAACGCTGTCGCAATTGGGATTCAGGACGGTTCCAAGGTTCTGGGTGTGAATGTTTTCGCGGTAGGGTTGTTCTCAAACGGACCGGTGGCGGTCCGTTT
>Ga0163144_10018962_pt1 | contig 13875 bp, 14 predicted proteins | sample OliLak19BULKMAT1_FD_123175 | JGI IMG/M metagenome (GOLD analysis project Ga0163144, IMG submission 123175) | Freshwater microbial mat bacterial communities from Lake Vanda, McMurdo Dry Valleys, Antarctica - Oligotrophic Lake LV.19.BULKMAT1 | ecosystem: Environmental > Aquatic > Freshwater >... | reverse complement strand
GAAGAGATCAAACCGATGTTTGGTCCCTCTGGAGTTTCAATCGGGCAAATACGGCCGTAGTGAGTGACGTGAACGTCACGAACTTCGAAACCGGCACGCTCACGAGTCAAACCTCCAGGCCCGAGAGCTGACAAACGACGTTTGTGAGTGATCTCAGCAAGTGGGTTTGTTTGCTCCATGAACTGAGAAAGCTGAGAAGATCCGAAGAACTCCTTAACGATTGCAGTCACAGGCTTAGCGTTGATCAAATCGTGAGGCATTTGAGTTTCAATGTCCTGAAGACTCATACGCTCTTTGATGGCACGCTCCATACGAACCAAACCGATGCGGTATTGGTTTTCAAGAAGCTCACCTACTGAACGAACTCGACGGTTGCCAAGGTGGTCGATATCGTCCACAACGCCTTTACCGTTCTTGAGCTCGATCATGCGCTTAACAGTAGCCATGATGTCTTCTTTACGAAGAACCATCAAATCCAAAGGAACATCATTAGATCCGAATTTGTGGTTGATCTTGAGACGACCTACTTTAGACAAGTCGTAACGAGCTTCGTTGAAGAAGAGATCGTGGAAGAAATTCTGGGAAGATTCGAGCGTCGGAGGATCACCAGGACGCATACGCTTGAAGATCTCAACAAGAGACTCTTCTTGCGTTTCAACTTTATCCACCAAAAGAGTATCGCGAAGGTAAGAACCTACGGTGATTCCGTCGATGAATGCAGTACGGAAATCGGAAACTCCGGCAGTACGAAGAATCTCGAGATCGTCTTCAAGCAATTGTTGGTTCACTTCGATAAGCACTTCGTGTGTCTTAGGGTGAAGAACATCACTGGTAATAACTTTGCCCAGAACATCTTCTGTAGACATAGGAATCACAGTGATTTTGCGAGTTTCAAGGTCTGCCAGAATAGCGCGTGTAAATTTACGGCTTTTCTTGAGAATGACATCGCCCGTTTTAGGATCAAGAAGATCTTGAGTTGCGCGTTGCCCTTGAAGGAAGCTTGGATTGACCTTGCGAGAGAAGTTACCTTGTTTGTCGATAACGACTTCTTCAATGTCATAGAAATAATTTAAAAGTTCTTCAGTCGAATAACCGAGAGCTTTCAAAAGAACTGTCGCAGGAAATTTGCGGCGACGGTCGATACGGCAATAGAGGAAATCTTTGTGGTCGAACTCAAAATCGAGCCAAGAACCACGGTAAGGAATCACTCGCGCGTTGAACAAGAGTTTTCCACTCGCATGAGTCGATCCCGAATCATGGTCGAAGAAAACACCTGGAGAACGGTGCAACTGAGATACAACGACTCGCTCGGTTCCGTTAATAATGAACGCGCCAGTGTCGGTCATGAGAGGAACTTCTCCCATGTACACTTCTTGCTCTTTCACATCACGAATGCTCTTGGTTTTGGTCTGGTCATCCATTTCCCAAACGACAAGTCGAACCGTGATTTTGATAGGAGCAGCGAAAGTCATTCCGCGAAGACGACACTCATCCACATCATACTTAGGCTTCTCAACTGAGTAGCTTTCGAATTCAAGTGAGCATGTGTTGTTAAAGTCCGATACAGGAAAGATAGACTTAAAGACACCTTGCAAGCCAATAGGCTCGCGGTCTTCAGCGTTTACATTTGCCTGAAGGAACTGCTCAAATGATTTCTTCTGAATGTCGACGAGATTAGGCGTCGCAATCGGTGAAGTGATGTGGGCGAAGCTCTTTCGAACTCGTTTAACCGTATTGAAGTTTTCCGTAGTTGCCATCGAGTTTCCTCAACCTTTACTTTGAAAATTTTTACTAAATAAATTTCTGTCAAATATCGTGCCAGCCCCTGAGCAAAAAACAATTTTTAGCTCAAAAGGCAAAGCTCCCCCGTAAACCGCATCAGCAGTTTGCGAGGGAGTTAAAATTATGTAGCCAAGCTAGCAAGATTATTTGATCTCGACTTTAGCGCCAGCAGCTTCAAGAGCGGCTTTAACTTTAGCAGCTTCGTCTTTTGAAATTGCTTCTTTAACTGTCTTAGGTGCGCCTTCAACGAGGTCTTTCGCTTCTTTAAGGCCAAGACCTGTAAGAGTACGAACTTCTTTGATCACGTTGATTTTGTTAGCGCCACAGTCAACAAGAACTACGTCGAATTCTGTTTTCTCTTCAGCAGCTACAGCAGCTGCAGGAGCAGCGGCCATTGCCATGGGAGCAGCAGCAGTCACACCGAATTTGTCTTCGATCTTTTTGATGAGCTCGGAAAGCTCGAGTACGGACATGCTAGAAATGGTTTCGATAAGTTGATCTTGAGTTACAGACATTGTGGTTTCCTCCTAAAAAAATACTTTAATTAAAATAAAGTTTGTTAATGATTTCGGTTTAAGTGGCCTTTTGGTCTTTAACAGCCACCAATACGTTAACAAGTCCTCGAGGCATCGCAGCGAGAACGCTAGCGAAGTTACGAGAAGGACCTTGAAGTGCGCTGCAAAGCATCGACAACAAAGTTTGCCTGTCTGGCAATACCGACAAAGCTCTAATTGCAGCGATGTCGAGAGCTTTCCCGTCGAGGGAAGCTGCCTTAACGGCAAGGGGACTATCATCCTTAACTGATTCAATGATCGCTTTTGCGATAGCAACGGGATCTTTATAAGAAAGAACCAATGCTACGGGACCACGGAAGTTTTCCGACAATCCTTCAAAAGCAGTTCCTTGAGCAGCTATTTTGGCCAAACGGTTTTTGATAACTCGAATTTCGCCTTCGCCAGCTATGACCTTCTTACGGAGATCATAAAGCATATCTACAGTCATGCCACGGTAGTGTGTCACGAATGCAGCATTGGCTTTGGAGAAACTTGCCTTAAGCACTTCAACCGATTGTGTTTTTTCTGAGCGGCTTTTCATCTGCTACCTCACGCGTCTTTCACAGTCGATGTGAACTGCGAAGGTTCAAGTCGAACGCCTGGAGACATTGTTCCAGAAACAGTTACGGACTTGAGATAAGTTCCTTTTGAAGCCATTGGTTTTGCTCTGAGAATCATCTCAACAAGAGCTTCAAAGTTTTCTTTGAGCTTTTGAGCGCCGAATGATTTTTTACCAATCGGAGCGTGAACAACACCAGCTTTTTCAGCACGGAACTCGATTTTACCTTTGCGTTCTTCGTTAATGGCTTTCGCCAAATCCAAAGTAACAGTTCCGAGTTTGGGGTTAGGCATCAATCCGCGTGGTCCGAGAATACGGCTCACTTTGGAAATTGTTGCCATCATGTCGGGAGTCGCAATAACTTTATCGAAGTCGAGCCAACCTTCAGAAATTTTAGCTACGAGATCTTCCGCGCCAACGAAGTCAGCACCTGCATCTTGAGCTTCCTGAACTTTTGGCCCTTTTGCGAACACTACAACACGAACTTTTTTGCCCAAACCATTAGGAAGAGTCGTGGCACCGCGAACCTGTTGGTCAGCTTGCTTCACGTCGATTCCCAAACGGAATGCTACGTTAATAGTTTCGTCGAACTTAGTAGACTCGAAGGACTCAACAAGCGCGAACGCCTCAGCTGCGAGATACTTCTTGTCTGCGTCGACGAGAGTGAGGTTTTTGGTATGTCTTTTACTTGCCATTTCCTCTACTCCTTATTTCACTTCTAGGCCCATAGACCTAGCAGTTCCTCGGACCTGAGACATTGCAGATTCAACAGTAAAGCTGTTGAGATCTTTCATCTTTAATTCTGCAATTTCTTTAACTTGTGCTTGGGTAACAGTTCCAACTTTTGTTTTGTTGGGAACTCCCGATCCGCTTTTGATTTGGGCGGCCTTTTTCAAGAGCACAGCTACAGGTGGAGTTTTGGTGATAAAGGTGAATGACTTGTCTGAAAATACGGTGATCACTACCGGGATGATCAAGTCGTCTTTCATCTGTACTTGAGTCTTAGCGTTGAACTCCTTGCAAAATTGCATGATGTTCACGCCGTGTTGACCAAGCGCAGGACCTACTGGAGGGGCCGGATTGGCCTTGCCCGCAGGGATCTGAAGTTTAATAAATCCTGAGACTTTCTTAGCCATTTTTACTCCTAGTTCTTGCGAACTCTTCTCTACTCTTCATGGGACTCCAGGCATCACTCCGCGGTCCGTTAGAAGCTATCGAGCTTCGTTCTCCTAGTTAAAACACAGAGACCTCTTTCGAGGCTTCCGTGCGGGTTACTGTTTTTCGACCTGAATAAAGTCAAGCTCTACAGGAGTTGCACGTCCGAAAATCGAAACGAGAACTCTGAGCTTGCTCTTCTCAGGCTTAACTTCTTCGACAGTGCCGTTGAAGTTAGAGAAAGGACCGTCGATAACTCGAACCGTATCCCCATCTTTGAAGGAGTACTTAGCAACTGGCTTAGCGGCTCCCTCTTCCATTTGATTAGAAATGCGCAAAACTTCAGCTTCTGGAACTGGGGGAGGATTGCGGGCATTTCCGATAAAACCACTGATACGTGGAGTGTCTTTAACGATGTGCCAGGTTTGTTCAGTGAGGTGCATCTGCACCATCATGTAACCTGGAAGAAAGCGGCGTTGGCTGGATTTGCGTTGGCCTTTTTTGAGCTCAACAACAGATTCAGTGGGAATCAAAACTTCGCCGAAGAAAGAGTCTTTACCCAAACGACCCACACGATCCAACAAAGAGGCTTTTGCCTTCTCCTCGAATCCTGATTGAGCATGAACGATGTACCATTTCATCTCAGGAGTAGTTGGCCTCTTATTAGATGTTGATTCAGTAGTAGTAGCAGATACTTGAGTAGTCTCTTGAGCTGCTGTTTCTTTAGATTCAGACGCCTGATCTTTAGCTTGAACAGAGTCTTGGCCTGAGTTTTGCGTGTTTTCTTCGGACATAGTCTCGTCTTCCTAGGCAAAAGACGCTTCGCTTTCAACAAGGAAATGCAAAGGTCTTGACTTTTTTTAGGGACATCTGGGTCCCTGCAGGTTTAGGCCCCAATAATTGTACGAATAAGTCCGGTTAATCCGAGGTCAAGAACCCCGAGAATCACCCCAGCCATAATTACAGTAATGATAACAACCACTGTTCCCAAGATAACGTCTCTTTGAGAGGGCCAATGAACACGAATCAACTCAGCGATTGCATCAGTGCTGAAGTTGGCTGTGGTTGTGTTTTTTCTAAGAAGAAGGAAGGTAAGCCCTGCCAAAAGGAGGGGTACTCCGTGAATAATAAAGTCGACAGCGCCACCGATGCTACGGCCTAGCTGGAAATAACCGACAACAACCTCGGTGTAGTGACTAGCTACGAGCCAAACAACGGCCGCCGCACCGATAAAGAGCGCATTCACATATTTTTGAATCGAAGTCATCGCATCATCCTCAATTTAATGGCGGGTCAGGTAGGGTTCGAACCTACAACCTAGGGATTTGGAATCCCTCGCTCTGCCAATTAGAGCTACTGACCCTTAAATATCAAAACGGAAAAAAGGAAGCCCCTCATTTTGAGGAGCTCCCTTAATTAAAATCTAAAGAACCAATTACTCGATGATGCTAGCAACAACGCCGGCACCAACAGTACGACCGCCTTCGCGAATTGCGAAACGGAGTTCTTTTTCCATAGCGATAGGCTGAATCAATTCAACAATCATTGATACTTTATCGCCAGGCATAACCATCTCAGTTCCCTCGGGAAGTTGGATAGTTCCAGTTACGTCAGTTGTACGGAAGTAGAACTGAGGACGGTAACCGTTGAAGAATGCTGTGTGACGTCCGCCTTCCTCTTTTTTGAGGATGTAAGCTTCAGCAGTAAACTTCTTGTGAGGTTTAACTGAGTTAGGCTTACAGAGAACTTGACCACGCTCAACGTCTTCCTTCTTAGTACCGCGGAGAAGAATACCAACGTTGTCGCCAGCTTCACCTTGGTCAAGAAGTTTACGGAACATTTCAACACCGGTGCAAGTAGTCTTCACAGTTGGGCGGATACCGACGATCTCGAGTTCCTCGCCAACTTTGACGATTCCACGCTCTACACGGCCAGTTACCACTGTACCGCGACCAGAGATAGAGAACACGTCCTCTACAGGCATCAAGAAGTCTTTGTCTTTTGGACGCTCAGGAAGGGGGATGTAAGAGTCAACAGCTTCCATCAATTTCATAATTGCTGGAGCACCGATATCGCTCTTGTCGCCTTCGAGGGCTTTAAGTGCGGATCCACGAGTGATTGGAATATCATCTCCTGGGTACTCGTACTTAGAGAGAAGTTCGCGAATCTCGAGTTCAACGAGATCGAGAAGCTCAGCATCGTCAACCATGTCGCACTTGTTCATGAAAACAACAAGAGCAGGAACACCTACTTGGCGAGCAAGAAGGATGTGTTCACGAGTCTGAGGCATGGGGCCGTCAGCAGCTGAAACAACGAGGATACCGCCGTCCATCTGAGCAGCACCAGTGATCATGTTTTTGATGTAGTCGGCGTGACCTGGGCAATCCACATGAGCGTAGTGACGGTTAGATGTTTGGTACTCAACGTGTGAAGTGTTGATCGTGATACCACGAGCTTTTTCTTCAGGCGCGTTGTCGATCTGGTCGTAGCCACGGAATTCGGCTCCACCAAGCTCCGACAAGACTTTAGTGATTGCTGCAGTCAAAGTCGTTTTACCATGGTCAACGTGACCAATAGTTCCGATGTTTACGTGCGGCTTGTCGCGGTTAAATTTTTCCTTACCCATGTGGCTATGCCTCCTATAAATTTATGCAGGGCTGACGTTTGAGATTTTGTTCGTCATAAACTGCATTACTGTCCAAAAATAAGTGTTTCAATATACGAAAAACCCGAGGCTAAACGTATTGGGTCGTGACTATACCAATATGCTTCATGTTGTCACTATGGAAGTCCCGAATTTTTGATGGAGATTTTCCTTAGGGGATACGCACTGCGGCATAAGGGCGGAGCTTGTAACTGTTAATCCCGCGCAAGGAGCGAAAGATTTTTAAAAGGCCCTCTGACCTTTTTCTGGGTAGGTTGAGAGTGAGTGCTAAATAAGCTCATACGGTCAGAGAGGCCTTTTAAAAATCTTTCGCTCCTTGCGCTGCATCAATAATTCAGATTACCCCATCAGATTACCCCAGACGTTGTAGACAAAATGTCCCGCAAGGACATGGAATGTTTGAAATCGTTAACTATTACGTAAAATAGGTTTTACATGTTTCACAAATTCATGAATGTTGTGAAACATATGAAAACTCAAAAAGGATCTCGTGAAACTCTTTCTGAATCTGCCGAATCTTTGGACGAAGCCTTGTTTGCGAATGAAGAGGTTGAGGAAAGCTCTCGAATTCCTCAGGACTTGGAATTTGGTGAAGGGAACTACGAAGCAATTCGCCACACCTGTGAGGCCATGGGGCAAATTATTGAAGCCTGGGGTTTCAAGCGCATTATGGGTATGACTTGGGCTTTTCTCTACCTTTGCCCTGAGCCAGCCTCAGCAAAAGACATCTGTACGGCATTGAATATTTCTCCTGCACTTGTATCGATCACTCTGCAAGATCTTTTGCGTTGGCAGGTAGTTCGAAAGATTTCTCCCATAGGAAAGCGTCGCGACTACTACATTGCTGAGCATGATATGAGCAAAATGATGAATAAGATTATTGAGAATCGTGAGCGTCCTCAAGTTGAGAATGTGAAACAAAAGCTTGGATTGGCTTTGGGTGCTCTCGATCAGGAGAATAGAATTCGACCTGACCTCAAGAGCAAGAGAACTTGTCAATTTCAACGCGTTCGTATTGAGGATCTTCTCTCAGTAACGGATATGGCGATGGGACTTATGGATGCCATCACTAAAGAAGGTCGAATTGATATTCTTCCATTGAATCAGGTGCTCAAACCCTCCCACTTTCACGCCAAGCAGGTTTGCGAGACTCTGAGAAACGAAAGCGATCGTCACTAATACTCTTTGGAGCTATTGGCAGACTCTATTAAAAGACTCCAAAAGGATTCACGGATTCAAATGACTCAAAACAACTCATCAGGAAAAAATGATCTTGAGGCTCGGGAACAAACCGAGCTTAGAAAACAAGAGCATTTAGACCTTTGTCTCAAAGACAATGTCTCCAGCTCTTCGGATGCTGGTTGGGACTCTATTGTACTTCGACACAAAGCCCTTCCTGAAGTGGACATGAATGAAGTATCAACTCGAGTGGATTTCTTGGGAATGACACTGGACGCGCCCTTTTTAATTTCTAGCATGACGGGCGGATCAGATCAGGGCGAAAGATTGAATCGAAGCCTTGCAAAACTTGCGGAGAACAAAAACATTTTGATGGGCGTGGGCTCTCAGCGAGTGGCTCTTGAAAATCGTGAGAAAAAATATTTTGAGATTCGTAAGGCGGCTCCACGCGCTAAACTTTTAGCAAATATAGGAGCGGTTCAACTCAACTATGGTGTGAGCACTGATGATTGTCAGTGGATTGTGGATCAACTCGAAGCTTCGGCTCTTATTCTTCACGCGAATCCTCTTCAGGAAGCGATTCAAAATGAAGGCGATAGAAACTTTAAAGATCTTTGGAAACAAATTGAAACTCTGAAGAAGTCTATTTCTGTTCCGCTTATTCTCAAAGAAACAGGATGTGGGCTTGATGCGGAAACAGCACATCGAGCCATTGAATGTGGCGTGGATGCCCTTGATTCGGCGGGAATGGGTGGCACCCATTGGGGCTTTATCGAAGGCCTTCGCAATCCCCAAAGAAAAATGTTGGGCGATATGTTTAGAAACTGGGGAATACCCAGCCCTCAGTCGCTTCGTGAATGTGTGGAAATGTCGAGAGGTCGGGTGCCCGTTATTGCCTCGGGTGGAATCCGAAATGCTATCGATGTTTTGAGAGCGCTTTCGCTAGGTGCGACCCTTGGTGGAATGGCTTTGCCCTTCTTAAAAGCTGCCGAATCAGGTGAAAAATCAGGTGAAAAATCAGGCGAAGAATCAGGCGAAGAATCAGGCGAAGAATCAGGCGAAGAATCACTAGATCAATTTTATGAAAATCAGCTCGAAGCCCTGCGTATTGGACTTTTTTGTCAGGGATTGAAACAAATTCAAAGGAACCCTTCATGAATAAAGAGACCCCATCGCTTTCAGGATTCTACAAACTCAATCAAGGGGAACGATGGAATCGTCTTGCAACCGTGTTTGACCTCTCTGCGGAAGAGATCGGGCTACTCAAGCGCGATGGAGCCCTACCCCATGAATTGACGGATTTGTTTATTGAGAATGCGGTTGGGAATTTTCCGATGCCTCTAGGTCTTGTTACCAATGTGCTCGTGAATGGTGAGGAATTTGCCGTTCCCTTTGCCGTTGAAGAGAGTTCCGTAATTGCAGCTTCAAGCAATGCTTCTAAATGGGTGAAACAATCGGGCGGTTTTACCGCGACTTGTCTTGGTTCGTTGATGATCGGACAAATTCAGATTCTTGATATTGCTCCTGAAAAGATGGAGGAGCTTGCGGATAAAATTTTAGCTTCAAAAGAATTGCTCCTTCAAAGGGCAAATGAAACTCATCCTCGACTTGTAAAACGTGGCGGTGGGGCTCGCAACATTGAAGTGCGCAGCTTTCCTCATGCTGAAATTCCCTTCATGGTGGTTCATGTGCATCTCGACACACAAGAAGCCATGGGAGCGAACCTTGTAAATACAGTCTGCGAGCGCCTTGCTCCAGAAATAGAATCTCTTGTGGGCGGTCGTGCTGGACTTAGGATATTGAGCAATTATGCAGATCAGCGCCTTTTTCGTGCGCACTGTAAAGTTAATCCTGAGCTGCTCGCCCTAAACGAGCCGGACAGAAAACTGAGTGGTGCTGAAGTCGCGAAGAGAATCGTAGAAGCTTATGTGTTTGCGAAGTACGACCCGTATCGTGCGACGACTCACAACAAAGGGATTATGAATGGTGTGGATCCGCTTGTGATTGCCACTGGCAATGACTGGCGTGCGATTGAAGCAGGGGTGCACACCTATGCTGCTCGTGAAGGGCGCTATCAGAGCTTGAGCCGCTGGTGGATTGATGAAGAGGGAATGCTTAATGGTGAAGTCACCCTACCCCTTCAGTTTGGAACAGTGGGAGGCGTGACCCGTCTTCATCCTGTATCGCAACTTTCGCTTCGAATTCTTAGAGAACCTACTGTGAAGACTCTTTCACAAATTGCATGTTGCACAGGATTGGCCTCTAACCTTGCGGCTCTTCGAGCCCTAGTGACCACTGGAATTCAGGCTGGGCATATGAAACTTCATGCTAAGAACCTGGCACTCGGTGCAGGCGCTCGGGGCAAAGAAATTGAACTCGTTGCTGGCGAAATGGTTAAAGCTAAAGATGTCAGCGCGACGCATGCAGAACGCTTATTAGAGTTTTTTAGAAATTCTTCAATAATTGATGCGCCTGTGCAACAATCACTTTCATGACTTTCAGCGCCTCAGCACCAAGTAAAATTCTACTCTTCGGAGAATGGGCTGTGCTGGACGGTGCCGCTGGTGTGGCCATGGCCACCTCTCCTCGGCTGACAACTCGATGGAAGGCTTCTTCGCATCCCAGTGATGAATCGGTTGTGCTTGTTCGAGGCGATGGACAGATGGCACTTTGGGATCCGCGACGTGCGACGAATGAACAAGCTCATGTGCCCAATTTTTTGAAAAAAACTGTGGGGATGCTTTCGTCGCTTATGATGCGGGCTCCTGAGGCTCGCCTCGAAATTGCTAAGGGCGGTGAGCTAAGAATTTAGCGCAGCTGGCCATTGGAATTTGGGTTGGGCTCAAGCAGTGCGATTATGGCTTGTTTACTTGAAACTTTTACTCCGCAGCAAGAGCGTATTGTGAAATGGCAAATGGGGCGGGATGTGTTGAGGGATGTGCAAGGGGGTCGTGCATCGGCGCTGGATTTGGCGGCTCAACTTCGTGGACAGTTTGTGGCTGTGGCAGATCACAAGCCGAAGCCCTTGTTGAATATTGAACTTCCTCAGGAAATTTGCTTTGTGCATGCGGGCAATAAAGCCGACACCTCGAAACTGATACAAGAAAAGCCTTTGTCGAAAGAACAGATTCAGAGACTAGCGTTGAGTTCGGAAAATTTCATGACAGAGAAGAACTGGCTCTTGGCCCTTCAAGAACATGCTGCCATTTTGGAAGAGACTACGCTCTGGCCCCTCGAACTCAGAGAAGCTCGAACGGCTTGGAAGTCAGAATCTTTGCTTGTTGAGATGAAAAGCTGTGGAGCAGGTGGCGGAGACACTTGGATGATGTGGTGTGATGTGAAAAAACAGGCATCGCTTAAAGAAGCTTGCGACAAAAGGAATTGGACCTTTGTGAAATACACCCCAGAAGAAAAGGGAGTTTTTGCCAGTGAAGTCTAGTAGTGCGGAAGCGTCGCCGAATATTGCGTTTATTAAATACTGGGGGAAAGTCATGGACCCCGAGGACCCTTCGCGGGTGAACTGGGCTCTCAATCCTTCGTTGAGCCTTACTCTTTCAAAAGCTCGAACTCGTACACGTTTCGAAGTGGCGGATGACGGTGCACGAAACTTTGTTCTTCAAAATGAGAAAGCTTCTGCAAAGGATGTTCAAAAAATAACGACCCACATCGAGCGAACTTGTGAAGCTTTGGGGGTAGAAACTCCACGCTCGTGGAATTTTGAGAGTGAAAACAACTTTCCGACGGCGGCAGGATTTGCTTCTTCTGCGTCTGCCTTTGCGGCACTCACTTGGACAGTTGCGGGTGCGCTTATGGGTGAGGATTGGGTGAATCAGCTTCAGATTGAGAACCCTCGTCTTCTTAGTGAAATGGCGCGATGGGGATCTGGGTCGGCCTGTCGTTCGACGGATGGGCCTTATATGCTTTGGGAAAATGAAGCGGCGTCGAAAGTGGATTTTCCGATTCAACTCAGAGACACCGTGCTCATTCTCTCAACTGCGAAGAAGGATGTGTCGAGTCGAGATGGACACCAAGCTGCACTGAGCAGTTCCAGATTGCCGCAAAGACTAAGTGAACTTCCGATTCGAATTGCGAAAATGCGTTATGCGCTTCAAAACTCAGACCTTCACGCATTTGGCCGCCTTTTGGAAGAAGAGGCTCTCGAGATGCATGAGGTGGCGAGGCTCGGCCAACCCTCCGTGAATTACTTTTTGCCCGAAACTCTGAAAGTTATTGACGCTCTTCAGGCGATCAAAGGGCGAGATTTCTATTTCACTATGGATGCGGGACCTAATATTCATGTGATTTCGGAAAGAAAAGTTGCGAGTGACTTGAATGAAATCCTCAAAGGCCTCAGCATAGAGGCTGAAGTTTGGGAGGATGAACATGGAAGAGGTCCAAAATTTATCAGCAACGAATCGTGAGCTTGGCGCTAAAGCCGTTTACGGATTTTTAACTCTTCTCCTACTCTGGTCGGCTGGCGATGCCTCCGGCGAAGTTTTCTGGTCACGTCAGCCTATAGTTTTTCTTCTCACTCTTTTGAGTGTGGGACTTTGGTGCTTTTTTTGCTGCAAGCCACTCTTTCAAGAAATTCTTCGCAAACCCACTTCTGAAGAAATTCGTAAGTCGTTGAGTTGGGCGGCCCTCTCGCTTGTTAGCACTTCGATGTTTGCCGTTATCTTGATTAAGCTTCTTCCAGAGTCGCCTTGGGTTTCATGGGAGTTCTTGCAGTCGTTTAATGTGTTTCATGCCATTTATGGCTTGCCCTTTATTGTGATGACTTCATTCGTGCTTGAAGTGTTTCTTCGTGGATACCTTGCAAAAAGTTGGGGCCGTGGAAATGTTGCTTTCTTGGAATCGATTACGATTGCGGTGGCGCTTCAACACTTTCTTCCTTTTGTTTTACTTTTGCCGATGATTTTTGTTTTTGAGAAACTCAATGCAAGTCGAAGCATTTGGATTGCGGCGCTCACACGCGCGATCTGGACACTTGGGATTTGTATTGTTTTGAGCCTCTTGGCATAAACATATAAAAAGTTCATGAAGCATTCTGCCTCTGCACTCTACTCCTCTGCCCATGGAAAATTTATTGTAACGGGTGAGCATGCCGTTATGTACGGTGCTCCCTGCCTTGTTTATCCCCTTACAAGTGCCAGTTTAGAACTAAGTATCCAAGTTGCGAGTAGCCTGTCTGTGCGTTGGAATGGAAATACACTTTCAGCCTCACAGGAAGAGCTCATTGGAAAATCTCTTGATCAGATGCAATTTCGTGAACTGATTCCTGAACCCTTCAAAAAGGGGTTTGAGTTGAGCGTGTTAAGTCAGATTCCCATTGGGAGTGGATTGGGCTCTTCGGCTGCATTTTGTGTAGCCCTAGCCCGACTCCTTCCGATCGAGAAAGAAGATGTTTTTACACGAGCCCTACTTGGGGAACATGCATTCCATGGGAAACCCTCAGGAGCGGATCCTGCTGCTGTGCTTGCTGAAGCTCCGATTGTTTTTCAAAAACAAGGATTGAGCTCTTCAACATCTTCACTTCCGAACCTTTCGCCTGCCGCTAAGAAATTTTGTTGGGTGTTGCGTGATACTAAAGAGAGCCATGAGACTCTAAAAGTGATTGAGAATCTGAAGAAGCTGGAAGCACAGACTCATAGAGAGTTTATCGAAGCCTTAAGCACTCAGAGCCAAAGGTTTGTGGACTCGCTTCAAAACTTTATAGGAGAGAGTGCCCAAATCAAAGAGGCCAAAGCAACTCTCGAAACCATTTCACTCGTTCATGAAAAAATGGGACTCGTGAATCAAACGATGAGAGATTGCCTCAAATCATTGCAGTTGGAGGGTGCCATCGGCACCAAGCTCACTGGAGCTGGATGTGGGGGCTATGTGATTGGGTTGTTTGATGAGAAATCAATGAAGACAACTTATTTGCCTCGTAAAAACGATTACGTCGTCACCCTTTCGGGAGACGACGTTTCTAGAGAGTG
>Ga0163144_10018959_pt1 | contig 13877 bp, 14 predicted proteins | sample OliLak19BULKMAT1_FD_123175 | JGI IMG/M metagenome (GOLD analysis project Ga0163144, IMG submission 123175) | Freshwater microbial mat bacterial communities from Lake Vanda, McMurdo Dry Valleys, Antarctica - Oligotrophic Lake LV.19.BULKMAT1 | ecosystem: Environmental > Aquatic > Freshwater >... | reverse complement strand
GGGCGCGGGAACGAGGCGATCCAGCGCGGATCGGATGCGGGCGCGGATCGCGGCGGGAGAAGAACGTTGCTCGGAAAAATAGCGGAAGGCGGGTTCGGTAAAAAAGTGGAGGGCTGTTCCGGGAAGGGTTTCCCGCAATTTTTCAGTCCAGGCGGCTTCGCCCGGCTGGCCGGAGGCAATGGTGATCGCGTCCAATCCCGCGCCCCGCGCCCTCACGATATGAGGCAGGGCGGTCTCGATGATCCGGCGCACACCACCGGGCCGGAGATGATAATGGATCACGACAAGGTGACGGAAAGGCGGGAGCGAGTTCGGCAAGACACCACTCTTAGCAGCTTTCGGGAGTTGCTCAATTCCTACAACCGCAGAGAATTTCCCCAGATGGCGGATTTTTTCCAGGACGGCTCAATGGCCACGCTACACCGGCTCGGCCCTCCGAATGTTGAGCAGCTCGAAAGCGAGTTGCTGGAGTTTGCCAAACAAACTCCCATCGCCCTCGTCCTCCCCTGTCATGTCAGCGAACTGGGCACGCCGGCGCTGCGCGGCATCATTCGCGAACTCCAGGAGGTTCGTTACCTCCGCCAGATCGTGGTGGGAATAGACGGGGCCAAGGCGGCGGACTGGCGGAAGGCCCGGGCCCTTTTCGGCCAGCTTCCGCAAAAACCGGTCCTGCTCTGGAACGATGGACCGCGTCTGAAGCGCCTGCTTAAACGCCTGGCCGCCGCCGACCTCGACGCCGGCCCGACGGGCAAGGGCCGCAATCTCTGGCTGTGTTTCGGCCATGTGCTGGCCAGCCGGCAGTCGCGCATGGTCGTGGTGCATGACTGTGATGTGCTCAGTTATGATCGCGGCTTGCTGGCGCGCCTGTGTTATCCGGTGGCACATCCGTATTTCGGCTTCGATTTTTGCAAGGGCTACAGCGCGCGCTTCACGGACAGGTTGCACGGCCGGGTCATGCGCCTGCTTTTCACGCCGCTGATCCGTTCGCTGCAGGACATTCTCGGATACCATCCGTTTCTGCATTACCTCGACACCTTCCGCTACCCGCTTTGCGGGGAGATGAGCCTGAGTCTCCACCTCATCCACCGCGCGCGCATGCCTTCGGACTGGGGAGTCGAGATCGGGCTTTTGGCGGAAATTTTCCGCATATCCTCGCCGAAAAGCATCTGCCAGGTGGATGTCGCGGAGTGTTACGACCACAAACATCGCGAACTCTCGGCCCGCGATTCCAGCAAGGGACTCAACAAAATGGCAGCGGATGTCGTGAAGTGCGTCTTCCGTACCCTGGCGGGAAACGGCGTGAAACTCGACAGCGGAACCTTCGCCACGCTCCTGAGCGCCTACAGTCGCAAGGCCGGGGATGCGATGCGTTTTTATGCCGCCGATGCCGGGATCAATGGATTGAAATACGACCGTCATGAGGAAGAGGCTGCTGTCACAACGTTTATGAAGAGCATCCGCTCCGCCGCCCGGGAATATCGTACGGATCCGCCGGGCGATCCGATGATTCCCGATTGGAACCGCGTGGAAGCCACGCTGCCGGATTTCTTTGAGGCCTTCAACGAAGCCGTCCGGCTGGACAACAAATAACTCAGCGAATCACGGTCACAGGCGTGCCGATTTTCACGACTTCGAAAAGCTGGGGCGCGAAATCCACCGGCATGCGGATGCAGCCGTGGGAGGCGGGTTCGCCGGGCTGGGGAATAATCCCGGCGTGGAGGCCGATGCCATAGTTGGTCAGACGCAGCCAGTAGGGCATGGGGGCATATTTGAATTCCCCACCCGCCGGGGGGTTGTGTTTCCGGACATCCGCGCTGTCATTCACGACATTGCCCTCGGCGTCCACGGTGATGCCATAAAGATTCGAGTGCTTGTCGACGACTTTTTCGAGAATCGTGTATTCGCCGGCCGGCGTGTCAAACCCCTCTCTTCCCGTGGCCACAACCGCCCAGCCCGCCGGCTGGCCTCCGATGGTCACATCGGCGCGCTGCGCGGCCAGGTCAATCACGATGCGGGTTTCTCCGGTCAGGCCTTCCGGACTCCACGCAAACAAGGTTCGCTCGGCTGCCGCCTGGGAACGGGTTTCCCGGCCCGATGAACAGGCCACAAGGCACGCGGCGGCGGCACCGCAAAGCACATAGCGAAATCCCGTAATCATTGGTTCCATAAACCCGCGCAGCCTTTGCGGTCAGGCGATCATATTCAAGCGGAAACTGCGAACTGCCACGCGCCTCAGCGTTTTTTCGTGATCACCGCCGCTAACATCATGGCCGCCCCGGCTGCAATCGCCGTCAGGCCCAGGAAAGGGGAAAGCGAGATGGTCTCCTTTTTTTCCACCACGGCCTCGATTGGTCCGATGTCCAGAATCTTTTCCTTGCGCGTAATAGGCAGGCTCGGAATGGCCATGGCCAGAATCCCGATGACGATCAGAATAACTCCGAAGATTTTCACAGCGACTGGAAAGTGCAAGGCATGACCCACCTTCGTTGCTTCCGCCCGTGACCGCAATCGCATTCTGCCCGCCGCACGGGTGTCAAAAGTGAAACGATTCCCGGCTTGCCTCCCGGTCAGGGCTCCGTGATGAGTCTTCCTCGCCATGAACGGAGAGACACGCCAGGGCACGCCGAATCTCACGGCGGGGATTCTCTTGATCACCGCCGCGTTTTTTTGCGCCGCGGTGATGAGTGCCATGAGCAAGGCCGCTTCAGGGGTCTCGCCCTTGCTGCTGCTTTTCCTGCAATACGGAATCAGTTTTCTCATCTTCGTTCCGGCGGCGGCGAAAAGCGGGCCGGCGATTTTCCAAACCGCGCATCCCGGCCTGCAAATTTTCCGCAGCATCGCCGGTTCGGTCTGTCAGTTGCTTTTTTTCATGGCGGTGAAATCCCTTCCGCTGATGGATGCCGTGCTGCTTTCCAACGCCGCGCCGCTCTTCATCCCGCTGGTGGTCTGGGTGTGGTTCCGCAAAACCGTGCAGCCGCTGGTCTGGGTGAGTCTGTTCATCGGGCTGGCCGGCATTTGCCTCGTGATCAAACCCGGCCCGGCCATGTTGCATAATCCGGCGGCGTTGATCGCGCTGGGGGCGGCGGTTTTTTCCGCTCTGGCGCTGGTGGCGACGAACAAGCTGGCCGGGGACGAGCCACCCATGCGGATTCTCGTCTACAATTTTGGAATCTCCACCCTGCTGCTCGTGCCGGTTTGTTTCTTCGTCTGGAAGTCTCCCACGCTGCACGAATGGCTGCTCTTGCTCGGCGTAGGCGGCTTCTACGCCCTCACCCAATATCTCATCATCCTGGCCTACCGCCATGCCAGCGCGGCGCAGATTTCGCCTTTCAACTACACCGTGGTGATTTTTTCCGGACTCCTCGGCTGGATCATCTTCGGCAATGTCCCCGACATGATGTCCATCGCCGGTACGCTGCTCATCTGCGCGGGCGGCATCCTCAGCATCAAAGCCGGCCATCCCGAAGGCCACGGCCAAGCCTGTGGAAACGGCCATTGGCATCCGGCTAAAAATCAGCCATGAACAAACCCATGCTATTCGATCCCCGTCATCTTCCCGCCCTTCCCGCCCACCCGGCCGAACTCGTTCATCAACACGATTCCCCCCTCGGCGAATCCCCCCTTTGGGAGGAACGCGAACAGGTTCTCTATTGGGTGGATATTGCCCGCGGACAAATTCACCGGTTCGATCCGGCCACGGCGGAAAACACCACCCACACTTTGACGACAAAAGTGACCTCCCTCGCCCGCCGCCCGTCCGGCGGACTCGTGGTCACCCTGCGCAAAAATTTCGCCTTCTACGATCCGGCCAGTGGAACCGTCGAAACGCTCGATCCCGTGGAGAGCGACCAGCCCGGGAATCGTTTCAACGACGGCAAAGTGGATCGTCAGGGACGCTATTGGGCCGGGACGATGAACGAAGTTCACATCGGCCAGCCCGACGCGGCCCTCTATCGCTACGAGGGCCCGGGGCGTATCACGAAGATGATTCCCGAAGTCACCATCTCCAACGGCACCGGCTGGAGTCCGGATGGCCGCACCATGTATTACACCGACACCCTGCGCCACACCGTCTTTGCTTATGATTTCGACCCGGCCGGCGGGACCCTCTCCAACCGCCGTCCGTTTCTGGAAATCGAGCCGGCCAGCAAAGGTCTTCCCGACGGATTGACCGTTGACGCTGAAGGATTCATCTGGAGCGCCCTGGTCAATTTCGGCTGCATGCTCCGCCTTGACCCCGCCGGCAAACTGGAACGCATCGTCACCTTTCCCGCCACCCGGGGAACCTGCTGCGCCTTCGGCGGACCCGACTATCGCGATCTGTACATCACCACGGCCCGGGAATGTCTGACGGAACAGGAACTTGCCGCCCAGCCGCTGGCCGGCAGTCTTTTCCGCTGCCGTCCCGGAGTCCAGGGACTGGTCGAAACTCCCTTCGCCGGTTGATGCTCAAGGCGCGCCGGGCGCTCCTTTTTCCCTGAACGCATTTCGTCCCGCCGCCAAAGTCAGCGCGCAAAGCGCGAGCATGGCCCAAGTGACGATATGATAACTCTCCAGCAGGAGGGACAGCTCCTTCCCCAGAAAAAATCTGGTCGTGAAAACAAAAACGGCCGCGATGATAATCAGCACAAAACGCATCACCGGACCTTGCAGATCACCGGCCGCCCAAGCCCTCACGAGCAGGTAGAGGGCGGGAAAGGCCACCACACAATGCTGACCCCAGGCAATGGGTGAGATGATGGCCATCAGGACACCGACGGCCGCGTATTCCCATACCGCAACCGGATCGTTCCCGGTGCGAAGCGGCCGGCGGCAGGCCCACGCAAAGGCTGCGAGCAAAACAAACGTCACCACCCGAATTACCGCATTGGCTGTGGCCGGGGAAAGATCAAGCATGTCCACATAACCGGCACCGGGGTAGCGCCCCGCATGGCCTTCGGGCAAGTGCATGAGGTAACGTGCCAGGGACGGACGGAGCGCTTTATTTTGAAATTTTTCTTCGCCGAGGACTCCGCGCGAGGGATCCGGGGAAGCGACACCTTGCACAGCGTTGGAAATCCAGACTTGCAGGTGGCGACCATAAGAGGCCGGACCCATCACCGCCATGGGTGCCAGCGAAAAGACCAGCGCCCAGGCAAGGGAAAGCGCCGCCATGGTCCAGCGCCGCTTCCAGGCAAACCACACCACGAATGCGAGCGGCGTGCATTTCAAGGCAATCGCCAGACCGAGGCTCGCCGCCGCGGGCAGCGTCCGCCCTTGGGAAAAAAGCCACAACCCCGCCCAGGCCAGCGTGAGCAGAATGATATTCTGACCTCCATCCGCAAGGTCCCGGGTGATGAACGCCAACGAAAGCAGAAATGCCCCGGCCATCACCCAAAATCGCGCGATCCCGCCAAGGGGCAGCACACGATTCGCCAGATCCTGCACCATCCAAGCCAGCGTCACCAGGGCCGCCAGCCCGATCATCACCACCAGCGGCATCGCAACGTTTACGGGCAAGAGCGACAGCGGCGCATGCACAAAGGCCCACAAGGGAGGATACGGAATGTGTGTCCCTCCCGCATAAAGGAATTCCCCTTGGAAAAACCGGCGGCCAAACTCCATGTGGACCAAGAAATCCCCCCGGGGCCGCACTGCGGCAGCCACAAGATAATAGACCGCAAAAATCCCTGCGACGACAAGAACTCCACCGCGCAATGACGGCTCGCGATTTAAGAAAAGTTTTTTCAGAACAGAAAATCCGCCCGCTTCCCTGCACCCGCGGGATCACCCCACCGGCTCGGCCAGCAGATCGTAAACCTGCGCACCGGTGGCGCGGACATTGATAAATTCGCCCACCGGGGACTTGCGGGAAAGGATAACCCGGCAGTCCACCTCGGGCGCGTCGTGCTCGCTGCGGGCGATACGGGGCTGCTCGACAAGAACGCGCAGGATTTTCCCGCGTTGCGACTCCGCCAGTTCCGCGGCAATGCGCTGCTGCAACTTCATGGCGGCACGATAGCGTTGGTTTTTGATTTTTTCAGGAAGCTGGCCCTCCATCTTTCCCGCCCGCGAGCTTTCCTCCTGGGAGTATTTGAAAATGCCGAGGCGCTCGAAACGCACGCGTTCGATGAATTCGAGGAGCGAGGCAAAATGCTCCTCGGTTTCGCCGGGAAATCCGACAATGAAGGTCGTGCGGATAGCGAGTCCGGGAATGCCTTCGCGCAGGCGGACGATGAGATTTTCGATGTGCTCGCGCGAGGTCTCGCGCCGCATGGAAGCCAGCATGTCGGTGTGGATGTGCTGGAGGGGCATGTCCACATAGCGGGCCACCTTGGGGTTGCGCGCGATGGCGGCGATCAATTCGTCGCTCCAATGAGCGGGATGAGTGTAGAGCAGTCGGATCCAGAACTCGCCTTCGATCCCGGCCAGTTCATCGAGCAGCCGGACAAGGGTGGGGCCGCGGCCGGAGTCCACCGGCTGACGCGGACCGGCTTTTTCATCCCACTGGTCCATGCCAAAATAGGTGGTGTCCTGACTGATGAGGTTGATCTCCTTCACGCCCTCGGCCACCAGGTGGCGGACTTCTTGCGTGACAGAATCAATCGTGCGGCTGCGGTGGCGGCCGCGCATCTGCGGGATCACGCAAAAGCTGCACGGGTGATTGCAGCCCTCGGCGATTTTCACGTAGGTCGTGTGCGCGGGCGTGAGGCGGAAACGAGGCGTGTCGTAGTCGGGGATGTATTCCGAACGGCGGGAAATGAGCGTGAAGGGGGTGCTGGTTTTTTTCGCCAGGACTTCGCGAAAGATTTCCCCGGCGGTGGCGATCTGGTCGAGTCCGATGAAGGCGTCCACCTCGGGGAGTTCGCGCGCGAGTTCTTCGCGATAGCGCTGGGCCAGGCAGCCGCTGACGATGAGTTTTTGATCGGGATGCCGGCGGGCCTCAAGGATGGCTTCGATGGATTCCTGTTTGGCGGAGTCAATGAAACCGCAGGTGTTCACCACAATGATGTCGGCCTCGCCCGCGTCGGCGGTGACCTCGAATCCGCCGGTGGCGGCACCGCCGAGCATGATCTCGGCATCGACCAAATTTTTCGCGCAGCCGAGGCTGATCATGCCGACCTTGGGCGGGCGGCTTGGCGGGACGGTCAATCCGGCAGGTTTCTCGGCAACAAGGCTCATGCTAAACAGGGAACTACTGAACGCGGGCGGTTTGATCCACGGTTCCACCGACAAAGAGGACGGCCTCGTCGCCATTCGTCTTTGGCTGGTCGGCGGAGGCTTGCGGAGGCTCGATTTGGAGGAGTTCCTTATCGGCAGCAGCTTGGGCGGAATCGGCGGTTTTCACGGGCTCAACTTTTTCCGTCCGGGCCACCTCGCTGCCGCTGAGACGGTGGATGTTGCGCAAGGTGGTCCAAAGTTGCAGACCTCCCAATGCACAGAGAAGGACCAGAGTGACGGCGGCAAAGACCGGCAGCAGGCGGCGGCGCGGACGAAGTCGGCGGGCGACCTGGGCGGCGACGCCCTCGGGAATATCCTGCAGGTATTGATAACCCTCCGCTCCGCAACCTCCCGCCTCGGGGAGCATGTCGCGGATTTCCGCGAAGGGGATGTCGAGATACCGGGCGTAATCGGCCAAAAACAGGCGGGCGTAACTCGGATGCGAAAAATGCGAAAGGTCGTCGCTTTCGATTTCGCGCAAACGCTGCACCCGAATGCGCGTGTCGCGGGCGGCTTTTTCCAGCGGAATTTCGCGGGCCCCGCGGGCGGCGGCCAAGAGCGGACCAAGGGATTTTCCGGAGTGTTCCGAATCCCGCACGGCGGAAATATCAAACATGGCTGGCAGTCCTCTGGTTCTGGCGGAAAAAAAACATCACGATTCTTCCAAGGACGAGCAAACCTTGTGCCATCTCTGTACCATTATTTTTTGCAGCCATCAGCCTAGATTTCTATTCATCCCTTTTACCGGAAACACAAGCGAAAAACCCATGATAGTGAGGGTTTTTTGCAGGAAATCATCTGCAACCGGTAATCAAGGGATCGCATCGAGATTGACGAGGATTTCGCGGTCTTTGGCACCGTCGCGGGGGCCGACGATTCCGCGCTGTTCCAAAATGTCCACAATCCGGGCCGCGCGGGTGTAGCCGAGGCGGAGGCGGCGCTGAAAAAGCGAGGTCGAGGCGCGGCGTTCCTGACGCATGATATCGAGCACTTTTTCCACCAGTTCCTGATCTTCATCCGTCACGTCCTCTTCGCTCTGGGACGAAGAGTTCAGTTTTTCATGCATGCTGGCCTCGAAGTTCGGCTTGGCCTGGGCCGCGACAAAATCCACCAGGCGGCGAATCTCATCGTCTGTGACCAACACGCCCTGGGCGCGGAGCAAGGTGGAGGTGCCCGGCGGCAGATAAAGCATGTCGCCCTGGCCGAGGAGTTTCTCCGCACCCTTCTGGTCGAGAATAACGCGGCTGTCCAAGCCCGAGGCCACCTGAAAGGCGATGCGGCTGGGGATGTTGGCCTTGATGATGCCGGTGACGACATCAGCCCGTGGCGTTTGGGTGGCGACAATGAGGTGGATGCCGGCCGCGCGCGCCATCTGGGTGATGCGGGCGATGGCGCCTTCCACATCGGCCGGGGCGGTCTGCATGAGGTCCGCCAATTCGTCCACGATCACAACGATGTAGGGCATGCGATCCGGGATGATCAATTCGTCATCACGCGGCACGGTGACCGGCGGGGCCATCTCCTCTTCATCGGGCTCTTCGGCCTCGTCGCTTTTCTCCTCCATCGCGAGCGGAAGTTCCGCAGCCTTGGCCGCCTTCTCAGCGTCGAGTTCCTTTTGCGATTTCGGCAGGGGACGGTCGTTAAAACTCGTGATATTCCGCACGCCGGATTTGGCAAAAATCTGATAGCGCAGCTCCATCTCGTCCACCACCCAACGCAGGGCGAGGAGGACTTTTTTCGGATCGGTCACGACCGGCGTGACCAGATGGGGCAGGTCGTTGTAGATCTGCATTTCCACCACCTTGGGATCAATCATGATGAAGCGCAGTTCCTCCGGCGTGTAGCGGAAGAGGAGGCTGGCGATGATGGAATTGATGCAGACGCTCTTACCGCTGCCAGTGGTCCCGGCGACGAGGCAGTGCGGCATCTTGGCGAGGTCCGCGATGATGGTCTTGCCGTAAACGTCCTTGCCGAGGGCCAGCGGCAATTTCGCGCCGGAGTGCAGCCAGTTTTCCGTCTCGAGCAACTCGCGCAGGGTCACTTTCACCTTGTTGGAGTTGGCGAGTTCGATGCCCACCGTGTCCTTGCCCGGAATGGGCGCAAGGATGTTGATGCTTTGCGCGCGGGTGGCGCGGGCGAGATCACGTTCCAGGCTGGTGATGCGATCCACCCGCACGCCGCTCTCGGGATAAACCTCGAAGCGCGTGATGGTCGGACCTTTCGTGATGTCTCCGGCCCGGGCGGCGATGCCGAAGTGCTGAAGGGTCTCCAGGATCGTCGCCTGAATGGCCAGAAGACCGACATGGTCGGTCGGGCCGCGACCCTCCTCGTCGAGAGGTTCGAGCAACTCCAGCGGGGGAAGTTGGTAATTTTCCAGGACCAACCCGGCGAGGCTGGGTTTCAACTCCGGTTTTCTTTTCCGCCCGGCTTCGATCTCGGCCAGCGACGGCCGATTTTCCGCAGGTGCGGTGGCGTCAAAGATCTTCGGAGGCGGGAAATTTTCCGCACCAGCGGGCGGAGCGGACACCGGACTGTCCTTGGGGCCGAAGAGCGGTTTCTTCTTCAGCTGGCGTTCGAGTTTGTCCGCCTGCTTGGTGAGCTTGCGCTGCTCCTCTCTGATCCGCTCGGCTTCCTCCAACGCGGCGAGGCGGCGGCGTTCTTTATCCGCAAAATGCTGTTTGGTCCGCAGCCAGGCTCCCTTGAGAACATTCACGGGATGGAAGCCGATGGCCAGGACCAGACTGGCGAGATAGATGATTCCCAGCACAACCGGCGCTCCCACCTCGCCCAGCGGTGCCCCAAAGGCTTTCCCCACCCAGAGGCCCAACCAACCGCCAGGGCTTTTGGCCGCAAACTGCAAGTCCCTCCAGCCATGGAAAAACCACGGTTGCAAGTGCAGCAGGCACGCTCCGGAAAGAATGAAAAGAAACGCCCATCCCACCCGCTCCCGAATGGAAAAATCCCGGGTCGTCAGCTTGGCCAACCCGTAACCACCCAGAACGATGATCCACAGCCAGGCCGCTGCTCCAAAAAGAAAATAGAGATAGCCGGCAACAATGGCGCCGACCACTCCGCAGAGGTTGTGCGTGATCGCGCTTTTGGCCGTGCCACTGTAGATCAATCCCGCCCAGGAAGGCAGATCGCTCGCATTAAATGAGATCAGGGCTACAGGCAGCAACACGGCCAGACCCGTGAGGATCAGGCCGATGACCGCATCCCAAGTGCCGCGACGTTTCGGTTTGTTTGCCATGAAAACCTTTGATTCTCCGCAATTCCCCGCCGCGCGGCAAGCGTCACGAAAGATTTACAAAGGAATTGCAGAGAATGCCCTCCTCGACGAAAAAAGCAGTATGACGCTCACAACCCCGGTCGTTTTCGAACCTCTTGCCATGGAACGCGTCTGGGGCGGCCGCCGGCTGGAGACTCTCTACGGAAAATCCCTGCCCCAAGGTGCACCCATCGGCGAATCCTGGGAGATCGTGGATCGCGAGGATGCCCAGAGCGTGGTCCACAGCGGTCCCTTGCGCGGATTAACTCTGCATGAGCTTTGGACCACGCATCGCGGGGAGATTTTCGGAGCGGCCTATGCGAACCATGAAGCGCGGCATTTCCCCATCCTGATCAAACTCCTCGACGCCCGCGAACGCCTCTCCGTGCAAGTGCATCCGCCCGCCAGCGTGGCCTCCACCCTCAGGGGCGAGCCCAAGACGGAAATGTGGTATTTCGCCGACACGCTGCCTGCCGCAAACATCTACGCCGGATTGAAAAGCGGCGTGACCCGCGAACACTTTGAGAGCCTTCTGCGCATCGGCCGCGTTGAGGAAGCCTTGCACGTCATTTCCGTGGAACCCGGCGACAGCATTTTCATTCCCAGCGGACGTCTCCACGCCATCGGCGAGGGCAACGTCATTGTCGAAGTGCAGCAGAACAGCGACACCACGTACCGCGTCTTTGACTGGAACCGCACCGGCCTCGACGGCCAGCCGCGCAAACTCCACATCGAGGAATCGCTCGTCGCCACGGACTTCCAGGATTTCGAGCCCTCGACCGAACAGATTGAAGAAGGCGTTCTGGCGGAGTGCCCTTATTTCAAAGTGGAAAAACTTTCCCTCAACGCGCCAAGGCCAGCCTGCTCTGACGGAAAATTCGCAATTTACAATGTGCTCTCCGGCGGAGCCGGGTGCGCGGGAGCAACCTTCCAACCCGGCGACTTTTTTCTCGTGCCGGCCTGTCTCAGCGAGGCGCTCCTCACAGCGACTGCGGAGAACACCAAGCTCCTTCGCAGCACCCTGCCGGCGGAGTGATCAGGGCTTCACGTCCAAACCCGCCGCCTAGGCGCAACCAATTTTTGCAACAGTATTTGTAACATGAAAACCGCGAATGTCCGGGACCTCCGCAACGACCTGCTCCGCTCGGTCGAAGCCGGTGAGGAAGTCGTGATTCAACGCCGGGGCAGAGCAGTCCCTGGCGGGAATGGCACGAAGTTCAGGAGTATTTTGGACAGAAAAGCTCGTTCGGAATCTCCGACCTACACCGACACTTGAACCTACACTTACCCACGGGAAGAGCGGAGAGTAGGGGTAGGTTCAGGGGTAAGGGTAGGTCCTCCCAAACTCGCCTTAACTTCGTGCCATTCGTCCTTGGCGGCAATCCATGAGGCTTCCGGCAAATGGTAGCGGAGGACACCGCGCTTTCGACATTCTGCAGGTGGCCGCTGCGATGGTGATGAAAGCAAAAGTCTTTCTCACTTTTGATAAAAACCAGCGCATTCTCGCGAAAATGGCCGGGCTGGAAGTGAAACCTTGAACGAAACGGTGGAGAACTTACCTCCAAGAAAAACGCCAGCCGGTTTCCACGCCATCATCCTGGCCGCCGGCCGTTCCTCCCGCATGCAGCGCGAGAAATCCCGCCTCCCCTGGCTCGAGGGAAAACCGCTGCTGCTCTGGATGGTTGAGGCCCTTTCCGCCGCCGGGTGGCAGACGACCGCCGTGGTGGGCCCGGAATCCTTTGCCCATTGGAAGGCCATGCTGCCTGCGGATTGCGCCGTGCTCAATCCCGAGCCGGCGCGCGGCAAGACCACTTCTCTAGCCTGCGGCGTCGAAAAACTGCCGCAGGACACAAAATGGATCCTTATCAGCGCAGTGGATCAGCCCCGTCTTCCCGCAGTCTATCACCGCCTGCGCCAAGCCGCCGCTGTGCAGTCTGCAAAAATCATCCTTCCCACCAGTGAGGGCAGCCGCGGACACCCCGTCGTTCTCGCCGGCGAGCTGCGCGACGAACTTCTCGCCCTCGACGAAAATTCCCAGGGCCTGCGCGGTCTGCTCGCCGCCCGCCGCCCGGAAACTTATCGCCTGACGGACGGCGATCCGCCAGAGTGCCAGTGGGACTTGAACACCCCCGCCGCCTACGAAGAAGCGCTGGCCTGGTTCCAAAAACACCTGCCATCCTGAGCCCCGAAGGGACTCTATAATTTCTGAATCCTGCCTCTCAACCACCAACCTTCAACCTTTCGCTCTGAACCAGGCCACCAAAATTTTCCAAGCCCTGCGCCGTCTTGACGAGGCGGGCGAGGCTTTTGTCTGCATCACTCTCGCCGCCGCGAAAGGCAGCGTGCCGCAGGAGATCGGTGCGAAGATGCTGGTGACGGAAAACGGCCGCGCTTGCGGAACGATTGGCGGAGGCCGGGTCGAGGAGGCTGCCATCAAGCATGGCCGCGAACTGCTCACCAGCCGTCCGGAAATTCCCTGCGAACTGCTTGAATGGAATCTCCAAAAAGACATCGGCATGACCTGTGGCGGCGTGGTGACATTTTTCTTTGAGGTCTTCCGTCCGGCCGCATGGAACATCGCCATTTTCGGCGCAGGGCATGTGTCCCAGGCCCTTGTGCGTGTCCTTTCCAGCCTAAGTTGCCGCATCGCCGTCTATGACACCCGGCCAGAAATGCTGGCCGCCCTGCCGGAGGCACCGAATGTCCGCCGCCGTTTGGTCGAACCGCTGGAAAATGCCGTGGACGAAATTCCCGAGGGCGCCTTTGTTGCCGTGATGACGCAGGGCCACCGCACCGACAAGCCCGTCTTGGAACGCATTCTCAAAACCCGCCAATTTCCTTATCTCGGTGTCATTGGCAGCGCCTCCAAGGCCGCCGTGCTGCGCCGCGAGTTGCGCGAATCCGGCATCGCCGAACCCGTTTTCCTCTGCCCGATCGGACTTCCCCTCGGCAAGGACACACCGGAGGAAATCGCCATCAGCATCGCCGCCGAGATGCTCCAGATTCGCGGCGCGTGAGACTTAAAACAGCACGGTAACCCGGAACGTAAGCGCCCACGCGCCGCCGAGGCTGGCATCCGCTCCCGGCGTCGGGATGTAGCTGACTGCGGGCTGGAGGAACGTCCCGCCGACAAGGTGCGCCTGATAGTAATATTGGAACATCAGTTCGCTGGAACGATCGAAAATATTGGGATTCAGCCAGGCCCAGGACATGCCGAAACCCATCGAGTCGTCCGGTCGCTGCGGCACGAGGCCGAAGCCGGTGAAGCCCATGCCGTAGTATTGGTTCATGGGCAGGGTCTCCGAATTATTCACGCCGAATTGAAAGAAGGCGGAGATCGAGGCGTCCTGAAGGCCGGTCTCGGCCGGGAAGACCATCTTGCTTTTGCCAGCGTCTGTGATGGTTTTTT
>Ga0163144_10018958_pt1 | contig 13878 bp, 12 predicted proteins | sample OliLak19BULKMAT1_FD_123175 | JGI IMG/M metagenome (GOLD analysis project Ga0163144, IMG submission 123175) | Freshwater microbial mat bacterial communities from Lake Vanda, McMurdo Dry Valleys, Antarctica - Oligotrophic Lake LV.19.BULKMAT1 | ecosystem: Environmental > Aquatic > Freshwater >... | reverse complement strand
TTCGACTTCACAGGTTCGATCATTGGAACCGGCACCTTCCAGAAAGCGGGCCGCGGGATGTTGATTCGGAGCACCAATCTCGAGATGGGCGGCACGTTTCAGAATCTTTCGGGAGTGGTCGCCGTCAACGGCGCGAGTATTCAGGCGGCTACCGCGTTTAGCAACGCTGCGGGCGCCGAAGTGCAGTTGTTGAACCTCGGCAGTTCGATCGTCTCGCCGACGCTGACTAATCTCGGCCGCATCGTCGGTTCGGGGACGGTCGATGCGAATCTTGACAATCAACCGGGCGGCACGATTCGGCTGCTCGAAGCCGATTCGCAGCGGTACATCGGCGCCCTCAACAACAATGCCGGCGTCATTAGCCTGCTGGGGGGCATGATCGAGTTCGCGAATCCGGTGACGAACGTGGCGACGACCGGCGGCATCACGGGCCGCGGGACGGTGATCGTCGGCGGGACAGGCTTGACGAACAACGGCTTCTTGGCGTTCAGCGGCGGCAACACCGACTTTCTGGGAGACGTCGACAACACGGCAAGCGGCCAGACGTCAACGGTCGGCGGGGCCACGACCAGCTTCTACGGCGATTTCGTCAACAATGGCACGGTCCTCACGGCCACCGGGGCGACGACCGTCTTCCTGGCAACTCAAACCGGCGGCGGCAGCTTCACGGGGGGCGGAACCGTGGAATACTTCGGCGCCATCATCCCCGGCAATAGCCCGGCCTTGGTCTCGTACGGCGGCAACGTCGTACTCGGCCCGGCCGCGACGCTGAAGATTGAACTCGGCGGCACGGCGCGCGGCTCGATGTACGATGCGCTGAACATCGCCGGTAACCTGTCGACCGAGAGTGCGCTGGAGGTTTCGCTGATCAACGGCTTCGTCCCTTCGATCGGCCAGACGTTCGACATCCTCAACTGGGGCTCGCTGAACGGACAGTTCTCCAGCCTGTCGCTCCCGGCGCTACCGGGGCGTTCGTGGGATACGTCGCAGCTTTACCAGAACGGCACGCTGCGGGTCGTCGCGCCGACGGTCAGCGGCGACTTCGACGGCAACGGGTTCGTCGACTCGAATGACCTGAATGGCTGGAAGTCCGGGTTCGGCAAGACGACTGGCGCCACCAAGGCCCAAGGCGACGCCGACGCCGACGGGGACGTTGACGGGGCCGACTTCATGGCGTGGCAGCGCGGGTTTGGGCAGCCAGTCGCATCGGCGGCGGCTGCGGTCGGCGTCCCCGAGGCCGGCGGATTGGCGCTGGCGTTGACCGCTTTCGCGCCACTGGCCGTCGCAGCGCGAAAGCGCGGGCGATTGGAGCAGCGTTGAGCGCTATCGGTCTGCCGCGCATGGCGGGGGCGATGGCCGGAGAACTTCCAAGTTCAAAGATTTAACCGCCAAGGACGCCAAGAGCGCCAAGGTAATCCAGAGAATATTGAAACCGCGGATGAACGCAGATAAACGCCAATAAAAATTATCTGCGTTCATCCGCGGTTCCTCTTTTTTGCATTTCTTCGTGCTTGCCGTGCCGTCGTGGTTCAATTCCCCCCCGCATTTCCTTGGCGCTCTTGGCGTCCTTGGCGGTTAATCTTAGGAACCTGGCAGATATTCCGGCCGCAATGGAGTGGGAATCGGCCGTCGAGTTGGAGTATGATACGGCGAGTGTCTACCGCTTCCTCGTCGGTTGTTTAGCCTTCTCTTCCGAGTCAAAGGAGCCGTCATGAGCCGCGCCTTGTTGCTGCGAGCAGCGTTCGCATGGGCGATTCTTCTTTCCGTGGCGGCGTTGCCCGCCGATGCCAAGACTCTCGGTCGCTACGGCGACGGTTGGCTCGAAGAGATCGACGGTTACCTCGTACTCCATCTTGAGGGGACGCACCGCGAGATGGGGGTGCAGCATGGCAAGTTGCTCGGCGATCACATTCGGCAGAACGTCGAGTTCCTGGTCCATGAGAAGGGCTCGCAGGCGGTTGCGGAACTGGGGCCGCTGGGGATCACGCCGAACGCGGTGATCTCGCAAATCGTCAACATCCAGCGGAAGCATGTGCCGCAGAAGTATTGGGAAGAGATCGAAGGGCTCGCCGAAGGGAGCGGGCTGTCGGTGGAAGACGTCCAGGCGGCGAACTTCATTCCTGAGTTGTTCCACTGCAGCGGATTCGCGCTGATGAATTCGGCGACGAAGGATGGGACGCTCTACCACGGCCGGGTGCTCGACTACGGCGTCGACATGAAATTGCAAGATCATGCGGTGCTCATCGTCGCCAAGCCGAAGGGGGGAATTCCGTTCGTGAACGTCACCTACGCCGGGTTCGTCGGCTCGGTTACCGGGATGAACAGCAATCATGTCTCGATCGGCGAGATGGGGGGCAAAGGCCTCGGCCAGTGGAACGGCGTGCCGATGGCGTTCTTGGTGCGCGAGGTGCTGGAATCGGCCGGCGATTTAGACGAAGCGATCGCCGTGTTCCGCGATTCGCCGCGGACGTGCGAGTATTACTTCGTGATCGCCGACGGCAAGACGAATCGCGCGGTCGGCATGGAAGCGGGGGCGAGCAAGTTCAGCCTCGTCGAACCGAACACGTCTCACCCGCTGTTGCCGCGGCCGGTGAAGGACGCGGTGCTGCTGTCGGCCGGCGATCGCTACAACCATTTGGTCGATCGGACTGAAGCGAAATTGGGAGAGTTCACCGCCGACGACGCGATCGAGCTCATGGGGCGGCCGGTGGCGATGAAGTCGAACTTGCATAATGCACTGTTCGAGCCAAAGTCGACGAAGTTCTGGGTGGCGAACGCCAACGAAAAAGGCGAGCCGGCGGCGGATCAGAAGTATTACGCGTTTCAGTTGAGCGAACTGCTGGAACGGAAACCGTAGCTGCAACCTGGGACGGCGTGGCGCCTGCCATGCCGACTATGGGGGAAAAACGGGCTCGGCGTGAGGTTCCGGCTTCACTCTTGGGCAAGTTCGCTGGTTTTTTCGGCCATTTGGATCGAAGAAATCAGTTGACGGGCCGTGGCGGCGACCTAGCCTCAAGTGGGCCGCGTCCGCTCACGTCAGATCCTCCCTCACGGCTTAATCCCTGTCATGTCGACGATTCTTTCAACGACGGCACTGCAACCGGTTCGTTTTTCGCGCGAGTTGAGCGACGACGCTGCACGATTGCGAGACATGGCGGCGAGCATGTTGCGTCGCCCGGGCGTGCGGGCCGTCGTGATCGACCGCCGCGAACTACAGGCGACGATCGTGCCGCAACGCGGCCGCGTCAAGTTGGATGCCGCCTCGGTCTCCCCCGTCGATACTGCTGCCAACGATGTGAGCGACGTCATCGAGTGGCACGATTCGCAGGGCGAGACGCTCTACTGCATCCGGGCCGAGCGGCCGGCCAGCGGTTGGCGCCGGATCGCGTTGATCACGCTTACGGTCGCCGCTCTGACCCTCGCGCTGCTTGGCGTCGTGCTGCCGGGGTTGCCGACGACGCCATTCGTCCTGGTAGCAAGCTACGGCCTGATGCGGACCTCGCGGCGGTGGCATCGCCGGCTGCTCGATAGCCGGTTGTTCGGCAGCGTACTGCGGGATTGGCATCTCCACCGAGGGGTCAGCGCCCACATCCGCGTGAAGGCGCTCACGCTGTTGGCGATCGTCGCCGCCGCGACGTTTCTCTGGCCCGGGACCTCATTGGCAGTGAAGTTGCTCGTTGCGATCGGCGGCCTGCTTGGCGGCGGCTATGTGTGGCAGTTGCCAACGGCGACGCGGACCGACGTCGTTCGGTAGAATGGCGAGTCAGCCACAGGCGAGCACCGCTCTTGGCGCCCTCCCTTGCTTGCCGCCGAGACGCACCGATGCCGTACGACGAACAACTCGCCCGCCGTGTGCGGCCGTTGATGGCGCTGCGGCGCGGCTTCTCGGAAAAGAAGATGTTTGGCGGCGCGGCCTACTTTCTCGACGGAAATATGTGCGTCTGGATCTCGAAGGATTCGCTGCTCGTGCGCGTCGGGTTGGAAGCGTACGAAGCGGCTCTGCAGGAGCCGCATGTGACGACGTTTGGGTCGGTGAAGCGGCCGATGCGCGGTTGGGTCATGGTCGGGCCGGATGGTTTGGGAGAGATGGCGTTGATTCGAGCCTGGGTGGAACTGGGCGTCGAATTCGTCGAGACGTTGCCGCCGAAGGACTGATGCGACATTGCCGATTTATTGCATCGTCGTAAGGGGCGGGTTCATAACCGTATTTAGCTTCGCCTAGCCGTTTCTACGGGGGTTCAGCGAGTTTGCTAGCTGTTCGGCGCGTTGTGGCGTAGAATTCTAGCGTCCAATCACTCGCGCCGTTTGCAAGGACGGGAGCGCAGGCGGCGGAGTCTTTTCGGTGGCATGTCAGGAGACAGCGCGCCACTCGCGTGGCGAATCGCCGCGGCGATCGGTCTGAAGGACTGCACCGATTCGCCAGCAACTACACGCCGCAAAGGAGGATCTGGCCATGTACGCTCATTCGACGCCCAGCGATGCTCGGGCTGTGGCGCAAGCCTCGTGCCTGGAGCATCAGATTCTAGACCATGTGAAACAGGCGCTGCGGGTGACGCTGCAGTGGAAGGCCCCGGCGTTTGGGCTATCACGCAAGATTTCGAGCGTGCAGTTCACCACGAAGTCGTTCATGCGCCATCTGGAGCGGATGATGGACCTCGAGGAGGACGAGGGGTACATGGACGCGGTCCGACAGCAGAAGCCAAACTTGGAACATCGCGTTCAGCGGCTCCAACAGCAGCACGATGAGTTTCGGGAGCTGATCGAGGAACTCAAGCCTGAGGTGGCGGCGCTGACCGCCCTCCCCTCCTCGCGGGCGCAAGTCGTCTGCCACCGGTTGGTCGATCTGCTGAATCGGGTCGATCAGCATGATATTGAGGAGATTGAGCTGCTGCAGCAGGCGCTGGTTTGCGATGAAGGGGGCGAGGGGTAGCCGCGGGTCAACGACCCGCCGGAGCGTCGAGCAAGACGAACCACCAAGGCACGAAGGGCACAAAGACGCACCAAGGAAAGGAAGGAAGGCAATGATCAGTGCCGGCTTAGTCCCTTGGTTAGTCGCTATTCCCCTTTCCTGGCATTCCTTCGTGCTTCTTGGTGATCTTCGTGCCTTCGTGGTTAATCTTCCGAGCCCCTCCGCGAGTCAACGATCCGCCGGAGGGGAGATTGAACGGCGTATGAGCATGGGGTGCCACTGGCATCTTGCCAGTGCTGCAGTGGGTACTCGCTCGACACTTCGCACTGGCGGCACGCCAGTGGCGCCCGTTCGGTCGGCATTCTGAACCTCAGCAGGTCGGCGTCGGCGGGGTGTCGCGCTGCTTGATTAGCGTGTGGAAATCGGCCGTGGCGGGCGTGGCTCGCCTCCGGCGGGGGGGCGTTCTACAATAGGCATGGCCGAGGGAATGCCTCGGCGAGATTTCGACTCACCGCCTTGCGATTTCACCCCTGCCATGCCACGTTTGCCTCGCTCCAACAACATCGACCGCCTGCTGCGGGATTGGGCCTATGAGCCTGGCCGCCCTGTCGTGCGCCGCTCCGTCGGCGAGGATGGGCGCGAGTTGCTGCAGATGCGGGTCGACATGGGCGTGCTGCAGTTGGAAACGACCGGCCGCCCCGACGGGGAGAAGCCCGAAGGGTTCGCCACTTACTACGATTTGTTGGTGTCGGCGGCGTTTCAGGAAGGGACGGAGTTCGCGCTGAACGCCGAGCGTCAGCAGGAGGTCGACCGCGAGTTCGTTCAGTTCTATCACCGGCGGATCTGCTGGTTGACGCTCAACGAGTACGAGCGAGCGGCGGAAGACGCCGAGCATTCGCTGCGGCTGATGGACTTCAGCTCGGCGAACGCCGAGGATCGCGATTGGGCGATGTTGCATGAGCAGTACCGGCCGTTCGTGCTGTTTCACAAAGTGCAGGCGACGGCGCTCACGAAGCTGCAGGAAGATAAGCCCGAGGCGGCCGTCGAGGTGATCGGCAACGGCCTGCAATCGTTGGCGGCGATTTTCGCCCAGCATGGCGCCGAGGAGCATTACGACGAAGATCTGTTCGTCGTGAAACTTCGCGAGATGCAGGAGTCGATCAAGTCGCAGTTCCACATCGGGCCGTCGCTGGCCGAACAACTGGCCGATGCCGTGGCGACGGAGAAGTACGAACTGGCGGCGAAGCTGCGTGATCGTCTCGCGCGCAAAGTCGAACGGAACTAAATTCTCACCACCAAGACTCCAAGGCACGAAGGAAGACACGAAGAAGAAGCATTGGCTTTCGATTGCCTTTCTTTCTTTCTTCCTTCCTTCTTTCTTCTTGGTGCGTCCTTTGTGTTCTTCGTGCCTTGGTGGTTCAAGAAGAACGATGCTACAGCGGCGCACTTTGCCGTTTTTTCAAGTTCTTGGCAAATGTTCACCGATTGCCTGTACACGCCCGCATCTCCGTTACGGGCGGTAGCTGACGTAAGTCGTTACAGCGGTTGATTCTGCCGACGGTTAGCCCGCTTCCTTAGGGAATCGGCACGGCGCGTGCAATAGAGCCTTCCGTGTCAAACGCGGCGTGTCGGCCGCGGGAATCTCATCTAGCAAGGGAGTGTCTCATGTTGGTCCTCACACGGAAGCAAGGCGAACAGATTCGGATTGGCGACGACGTGGTGATTACGGTCGTGCGGACCAAGGGAAAGGGAGTTCGGCTGGGGATTCAGGCGCCGGCTCACGTGCCAGTGTTGCGGGGCGAGATTGCCCGTGCGATCGGCAACGAAACGAATCAACAAGCGTCGGAGCTGGCCGACGACAATGCTGATGAGCAAGACGACGACTTGTGGCCTACGGGCGGCGACCTCTACAAGGTGATTCACGCCGCCGGCTTGCGGACGTCGCCCGGCGACGTGTTGGGAGCGCGCGGCGGTCGCGGCTTGCTGCGGCAGATGGTGGCGGCGCGCGGGGAGTGAGGCTGCGATTAGGCTGAGTGCTTCGATCGCGGCTGAATACGACCCAACTCCTTCGCTTCGTCGTGCTGAGCGTGATATAGGTCCCAACGAAGTTGGAGCGTCATCCAAAAGTCGGGCGAATTGCCGAAGTAGCGGGCCAATCGCAAAGCGGTGCTCGGAGTCATCCGCCGGCGGCAATTAGCTAGCTCGTTGATTCGCTGGTAGGGAACGTGGATCGAGTCGGCCAACTGGCGTTGAGAAAGCGCCATCGGAGACAGAAACTCCTCGACGAGCATTTCGCCAGGGTGCGTCGGCGGACGGTGCGTTGGGATTCACATAGGCCTTTCTCGTTATAGCAGTATAACGAGCCTGCTCGTTTGAGATCCTACTTCGTCAACTCCGCCGCCGGCAGCGTGGCGACTGGCCCCGGAAGTTGCGGCGGACCTTGCCCTGCCGGCACGGCGCTCTCGGCGTCGGCGTATTGGACGCCGGCGCCGTACGGGAAGTTCTGCAGCTCGGCGATGTGCTGCATCAGCACGCGGCGGACTTCGAGGATGCTCTGCGGGTGGCGGTGGACCGTCATGTGATCGGAGGGAACGAGAATTTGCGACGCCGCGCCGTCGAGTTGGGCGCTCGCCAGCGAGACGACGCCGTCGCCTTCGCCCGAGAGCCACATCGAGACCTTGTTGGTCACCCCTTCGTGCGGGGCCTGGCCGACGATGTTGTGGTACTTCACCCACGGGCCGGTCGGCGCCTCAAGTAATACCGGCAGGAACGTCGACTTCGGCGAGAGCGAGTCGATGCTGTTGGTGATGTTGATCGGCGCCGTGTTGCGGAAATAGTCGGGATTGCGCGAGGCGAGTTCCGTGCGGCCGTTCATCAGCGCCGTCGGCACATGGATCAGCTTGCGGCCGAGCCATTTCGTGAAGTCGTTTGAGAATTCGCTGCCGCGATGCGGAGTGCCGATGGTGATGACGCGGCGAATCGACGGGTTCGGGTCGAAGAAGAACGTCGACGCTAGTTGATCGCGAATTTCAGGGTCGGCTTGTAGCTCTGCGAAGGGCTTGTCGGTGAGCGTCCGCCAGAATTCGTTGCCGCTGTCGACGGTTTGGAGCTTCGAGACAAGTCCCCCCATGCTGTGGCCGACGAGAATAGTTTGGTCGAGCGCCGGCGAGCGTCGCTGCGGATCGAGCTTGGCCCGCATTTGCACGAGATCTTCGCGCATCTCGGCGGCGCTCTGCCAGAAGGGTTGGCCCGAGGGGTAAAGGTAGAACCAGAACTGGTAGTGTTCGCGGATTTTGGGGTCGCTGCGGAGATCGTTGAACATCTCCATCCAGGTGACCGGACTCGACCAGAGGCCGTGGACCATCACCACCGGGATGCGGTCGTCGCGGTACGGCTCGAGCATGTAAAGGCCGCTTACCTTTTGCACTTTCTCGGGCGTGAGCAGGCCGACGGTCGAGAGCTTGCTGTCGTCGAGCGCCGGCTGGCTGAGGTTGTAAGCGAGCGGCGTGCTGAGATCGGTTTCCAGCGGGACGCTCACGCCGCCGGCGTCGACGTGCGTTGTGTCGAGCGGATCGTACAGTTCCAGCACCGCACGGAGCTTACGCTTCGGCTGAGTCGCTTCCGCCGCGGCGACTTGTTCGGCGGTCGCCGAGGTCGGCAGAATCTCCGGCGCCTGGTTCGCGAGCATCGGGTCGACCCGCATGAACGCCGTCACCGCGAACGAGAGATCGGGCGGGTAGAATTGTTCGGCCGGCCCGGGGTTCTCGTGCGGCTTGCGGACGGCGATCAGCGGCACGCCGAGGCCGAAGTTGTGATAGTGATTGCGCAGGCCGTTCACTTCGTAGTCGGAAACAAACTCGATGCGATTGAAGTCGGCGGCGTCCCACCCGCGACTCTTGAGTTGGATTTCCAACTCGCACTGGTGGATGCAGGTCTTGATGACGCGCGACTCGCCAGGTCGCAGCGGCCCTTCGGTTTGAGCGATGCGCAACGTTCCTTCGAGGGCGGCGTTGTAGAGATCGCACGCGCGGCGGAACTGCGGGTCGTATTGGTTGCTCGCGGCCGAGTAGCCGCCGGCGAAGAGGTACTCATAAGCGTAGAGCACCGAGGAGCCGTAAAGTTCTAGAGCTTCGCCGGGCTGGTGCGCGGCGTCGGCTCGCTTGGCGCCGACGTAGGCGACCTCGGCAAGCGCGTAAAGATTCTCGCGGTTCGGCTCGCGGCGGTTGATGGCATTCAGCTCCGCCAGGAGTTGGGGCTTGTCCCCCAGTTTCTTCTCGAGGTCGTAGCGACGCAGCAGTTGGAGTGTTCGCTCCGTTGGCTTGGGGCCTTGCTTGGCGACGAGCCCCAGCGTTTCCGTCAGCGGGTTACGCGGGGTCGAACGGAGCGTGACCCACTTGCTGCTGGTCGATGCACAGCCGGGCGCGACGGCAAGCGTGGCGACCAACAGGCAGACGGCCAGCCGGGCCGACGCGCGTGAGCGCGGACCGCGACCGACCGAGTTCCCCTGGCTGGCGCATGCCATGACCAAAGCCGACCCGTGGACAGCTTGCGCGACGTTCCGCGATCAGGGGGGATCCCAGGCGCGACGTCGGCCCCGATGGGGCGGGGAGAGTAGGAGAATTGGCCGCGTAACGTCAAGTTCGGCATGGGTTTGTCGCGGAGAAAACGCGGCAGAACTGGGTATCTCAATGCGGCTTCGCAATGGGTGCCACTGGCATCTTGCCAGTGCTGAAGTGGGTACTCGCTCGGCACTTCTCACTGGCAGGATGCCAGTGGCACCCGCCGCGAGCGGCGGGGCTAAATGGGCGTGGTGGCGTGGGGAGGGCGTTTCGCGGGGCTTAGCGCGCACAAAAAAAGCCGCAGGCATGGCGCCGTGCGGCTTTTCTTGTGCAATGTTTTGCTCGAAGCATCTCTTCCGTCTCCGGGTGAAATGAGTTGGAAAACCCAGTTTCAGCGGACGGCGACTTAGCCCAAAACATGCGGCATCGGAACGCCCATGTCCAGACGCTGGTGGGTGACGACCACCGTCGAGCGGAGGGCTTCGTGTTCGACGTCAACTTCCTCTTCGTGCGGTTCAAACTCCAGCGCGGCGTCACGCAGTTCTCCACGGAGGATGCGAACGTTACGCGGAGCATCGACTGCTAGCGTCACGCGGTTGCCGGCGACGCGGCGAACCTCGATGGTGATGTCGTTGCCGACGTGGATCTTTTCGCCAATTTTGCGGCTGAGTATTAGCATCCCTACTTACCTCCTGTCACGAACAACAAAATGGTGCGGCTTCCCTGCGGGCTGCCAACGTTGTCGCTCCATCGCGACGGATCGATTGTCTGCAACCAACATGCCAATAAGTACGAATGGCGGGGTCGCAGGTTCGCTGTCACTGGAAAGCCCCCTATTTTGGGGTTTTTTCGGTTTTTCACTCAAGCTGTCTTGTGGCGCCAGTGGCAGGAAGGGGGCCAAGGTGGTCGCAAAACGGGACTGAGGTCCAGAAATGGGACCCGATTGAGCGCGCTGCTGATATGTCAATCAGACCCGCTCCTGGCGCACAGCGCAATGCAAACGGAGCGCAGCTGGAGCTTGGGTTGACCCTCTGCGGACGACCGGTATACTCCCGCCCCGAACTCTTTCTGTGCGGAGGCGAGGCGCAAGTGATGGCGGCGATGGAACAACTTGAGCCGACGCGCTGCCAGCAGAGGGCTGTATGACTTCTCGCCTCTCGCGCCGAAGGTTCTTGCAGGCTGCCATCGCGGCATGCGCGGCAGGCCCGCGCGTGCTAGCGTCGGAGCAAGCTCAAGGCTGGGTTGATCGCCGGACGTTCGGACCGTTCGTCTGCACGTCGGCGTTTCCCCTCGGCGAGCTGGAAGGCGTGTTTCTCGAGCTTGCGAAGCTGGAGTCGGAACTCCACCGCACGCTAGCGGTCCCGTCGGCGCGGCAGACGGTCGACGTTTTCTTGCTGGCCGATCAGGCGACGCATCGGGCCTTCCTCGAACAACTCTACCCGCACGTCCCTTACCGCCGAGCGCTCTACGTCCGCCGTGGCGGGCGTGGAGCGGTCTACGCCTATCAGCACGACGAATTGCCGATCGACCTGCGGCACGAATCGACTCACGCGCTGCTGCATGCCACGCTCCCCGACGTGCCGCTTTGGCTCGACGAAGGGCTGGCCGAATACTTCGAGATGAGCGAGCCAGATCGGGCCTACCGTCACCCCCACTTGGCGGCGCTCCGCTGGAACGCGCGGCTGGGGATGTCGCGCTCGGTCGAGACGCTCGAAGAGCGGCAAGAGGTAGGCGAAATGGGCAGCATCGAGTATCGTTTTGCCTGGTCGTGGGTCCACTTCATGTTGCATGGTCCGGCGGCGGCGCATCGGACGCTGGTGGATTACTTGGCCGATATTCGTCGCGGCGAGCAAGTCGGGCCGTTGTCCGAGCGTTTGCGGGCCGCGATTCCCGACCTTGACGAACGAATGGAACGGCACATCGGCAGTTGGCGCGATGCCTAGCGCACGCGAGCGACGCGGCGTTCGGGCGGACGAACGGGGAGTTGAATGAAGTATTTAGTGACGGGCGGCGCCGGGTTCATCGGTTCGCACATCGTGACGGCGCTCGTGGAGCGCGGCGACGACGTGCGGGTTTTCGATAATCTGAGCACCGGCAAGGCCGGTAATCTTTCTCACCTCGGCAAGCGAGTCGAATTGGTGAAGGGCGACCTGCTTGATGCGAAGCAAGTCGAGCAGGCGGTCGCTGGCGTCGACGTCGTCTTTCATCAGGCGGCGATGGCTTCGGTGCCGCGTAGCCTGGCCGAACCGGCGGCGAGTCACGCCGCCTGCGCGACGGGGACGCTTCATGTGCTTGACGCCGCGCGACGCGGCGGCGTCAAACGCGTCGTCTACGCCGGTTCGAGCAGCGCTTACGGCAATCAACCGTTCATCGCGAAGCGCGAGAGCGATCTGCCGTCGCCCCTCTCGCCATACGCCGCCGCCAAGTTGGCGGGTGAGGCCTACTGCCAGGCGTTTGCCGCGTCGTACGGCCTGGAGACGGTCGTGATTCGGTACTTCAACGTCTTCGGGCCGCGTCAGGATCCCAACGGCGAGTACTCGGCCGTGATCCCGAAATTCGTCGTGTCGATGTTGGCCGGCAAGCGGCCGACGGTGTTTGGCGACGGCGGCCAGTCTCGCGATTTCACGTACGTCGAGAACGTGGTGGGCGGGAATCTCGCGGCCGCTGCGGCGCGGCAGGCGAGCGGGCGGATCTTCAACGTCGCCTGCGGACGGCAGTACAGTCTGCTGGAGCTAATCGAGAGCATCAATCGAGTCCTCGGGACGAAGATTGAACCGATATTCGCCGACGCTCGCGCCGGCGACGTGCGGGATAGTTTGGCCGACGTCACGGCGGCGCGGGAAACGTTAGGCTACGAGCCGACGATTGATTTTGACGAAGGGCTCCGCCGCTCGATCGAGTATTACCGGTCGCTAGCATGAGCGACGCCAGACCGCCGGACGAACGACTTCGCGCGGGCTCACCTTGGCAGATTTTCTGACGGGCGCGTCCATGGAATGGCAGAAGCTGGGCTTGATCTGGACGCCGACTGGCGAAGCCGATTGGGCTCGTACGCATGCCACGCTCCCTGTCGTCCAAACGCTGTCGAATGACCGCTGGTGGGTTTACGTTAGTTGCCGCGACGCGCTCGGCAAATCGCGCGTCGGGCGGCTCACGCTCGACGTGAGCACGTTGCCCGAAGGCGTTCCGCGGGTCGTTGAATTTGAACCGAATCCCGTCCTCTCGCTCGGCGCGCCGGGAGCATTCGACGACAGCGGCGTGATGCCCGCATGGCTCGTCGAGTGCGGCGACGAATGGCGAATGTACTACATTGGTTGGAATGTCAGAGGCCTGATTCCCTATCACGTTTCGATTGGCCTGGCCATCAGTCGTGACGGTGGAAAGTCCTTTCAGCGCGCGTCGGCAGGACCGATCCTCGATCGCAGCTTTCGCGAGCCCTACTTCACGACCACGCCGTGCGTGTTGCAAGAACAGGACCGTTGGCGAATGTGGTACGCCTCGGGACACGGTTGGCGAGAGATCGATGGGAAGTGGGAGCCGGCGTACCATGTGAACTACGCGGAATCTGCAGATGGGATTTCGTGGAACCCGGCCGTTGCGTCGTGCATCGACGCTGGCGCGGACTTCGCCGTTTGTCGGCCGACCGTTTTCAAGCGAGTTGGCGGTTACGGCATGCTCTATTCGTACCGCTACCTCACGCAATACCGCACCGATCCGGCGCTGGCGTATCGACTCGGCTACGCGGAGTCGGCGGACGGCGTCGCGTGGCAGCGCAAGGATGATGCGGCGGGTATCGAGCGTTCGGGCGAGGGGTGGGATGCGGAGATGATGGAGTACAGCATGCTCCACAAGTATGGCGGGGAAACGTATCTGCTCTACAACGGCAACGGGTTTGGGCGCTCCGGATTCGGGTTGGCGCGGCTCGTTGCCGACTAGCGGTAGCGGACCGAGCGGACGCGAGCGCCGATGTTGGACGCCAGTTCGCTCGCCGACTGCGGCGTGACCAGGGCGTTGGCGGCCGCCGAGGCCAAGGCGGTCGACGCGACGCTGCTCGTTTGGCCGAACATGTTGAAGATGAAGTCGGTCGCGGCGATGTTCATCACGTTCGTGCCGCCATTGACGAGATTCGCCGTCACTTGCTCGAAGTTGTTCACTTGATTGTCGAAGTTGCCGCCAGGCCCTCTCACCCTGGCGGTGAACTGGGTGGTGGTCACGGTGTCGTTCCCATTGGAATCATACAGCACGGCGCGGTCGTAGCCGCCGGCGGTCGCTTGGGCGACGCAGCGTTCAAAGCCTTGGGCGATGTTGTAGTAACCGGCGCCGAACATCACGCCGCGGGCCGGCCCGCCGATGAAATTGTCGTCGCCCGCGGAGTCGTATAGCGGCGTGCAGGGCAAGAGAGTAGATCAC
>Ga0163144_10018957_pt1 | contig 13878 bp, 15 predicted proteins | sample OliLak19BULKMAT1_FD_123175 | JGI IMG/M metagenome (GOLD analysis project Ga0163144, IMG submission 123175) | Freshwater microbial mat bacterial communities from Lake Vanda, McMurdo Dry Valleys, Antarctica - Oligotrophic Lake LV.19.BULKMAT1 | ecosystem: Environmental > Aquatic > Freshwater >... | reverse complement strand
TTGACGCATCAGAACACCTTTATTGCAGAATTCGGGACTTTCCCGCCCTGGTCATCGTACTCGTAGACGCCGCGGCCAACCTTACGCCCGTAGCGACCGGCCTTGACCAGTTTGTGGATCAGCGGGCAGGGACGGAACTTCTCCCCCAGCGTCTGGTGCAGGTACTGCAAAACGGTGAGCCGGGTGTCCCAGCCGGTCAGGTCGCCCAGTTCCAGCGGTCCCATCGGATGGTTGAACGCCATGCGCATCGCGGTATCGATGTCCTCCGCGCTCGCCACTCCCTCGGCCAGCATGCACATCGCCTCGTTGCCGAGTAGTGCCGAAATGCGGCTGGTGGTGAAGCCGGGGGCTTCGTTGACCTCGATCGAGGTCTTGCCGATCGCCGCCGACCACGCCCGTACCCGCGCCACGGTGCCATCGCTGGTTTCCAGGCCGCGCACGATTTCCACCAGTTTCATTTTGTGCACCGGGTTGAAAAAGTGCATGCCAATCACCCGCGACGGGATTTTCGCCGCCGAGGCGATTTCGGTGATGCTCAGCGCCGAGGTGTTGGTGGCGATCACCGCCGTGACGGCAAAACGCGCCTCGGCCTCGCGGACCAGAGTCTGCTTGATGGGCAGGTTCTCGGTCGCGGTCTCCACCACCAGCATGGTGTCGGTCGGGGCCAGAGCCAGTGACGCCACATAGTGCAGCCGTTGCCCGGCGGCGGCCGCATCGGCCGCGCTGAGTTTTCCCAGCCGGACACCGTCGGACAGGATTTTGGCGATGCTGTGGTGTGCCTTGTCCAGTGCCGCTGCCTGGCTGTCAATCAGGGTTACGGTATGTCCGCTGCTGACAAAAGCATGCGCGATGCCGGTACCCATCAGACCGGCGCCGACTACCGCAACCTGTTCGTTCTGTCCCATCTGTTGCTCCTGTTCAGATCCTGGCGAAGCGCGGCGCGTGCTTTTCACGGAAGGCCAGCGCCGCCTCCGCCCGCTCCTGCGCATTCATCGATAGCGAAAAAAGTGACTTCTCCAGTTGCGGGCCAGCCGTCAGCTCGAGTTCAAGCGCGCTGCGCATTGCCTCTTTGGCGTACGCGCTGGCCGCAGCGGACCGGGTGGCGATGCGCTGCGCAAGAGCCAGCGCCTCGTCGATCACGGTGGCGCGGATGGCGCCGATCCGGCTGACGGGGCCGATGCGCAGCGCCTTTGCGCCATGGCGTTGCAGTGGTACCGGGTCGGTGCTGTGGTCCATGGTAGGCGCGACTCAGTTGCTGGCCTTGCTGCGGTCCCAGGTGGAGGGGGAGACGCCGCGCTCGCGCAGTTCCTTCTTGCGGACTTTTTCCGTCGGAGTGCGTGGCAGTTCTGCGAGTGTTTCGAAGTAGCGCGGAATCATGAACGCCGGCATGCGGCTGTCGCACCACGCGGCCAGGCTGGAAAAGTCCACCGGCGCCCCCGGGCGCGGCACGATGAAAGCCATCACCTCGTCTTCGCCAGCCTGCTGGTCTGCGGCCACGCCGACGACGGCACAGTCGGCCACGCTGGCGTGGCTGCGCAGGACCGACTCGACTTCGAAGGATGAGATGTTCTCCCCGCGGCGGCGCAGGGCATCCTTCACCCGGTCGACAAAGTAGTACCAGCCCTGGGCGTCGCATTTGAGAGCGTCACCGGTGTGGAACCACAGGTCGCGCCGCGATTCGATGGTTTTGTCCGGCATGCCGACGTACCCTGTCGAGATGATGCCGGGGTGCTTGTGGCGCACAAGCAGTTCGCCGGCCTGACCCGGCGGTACTTCGTCGCCAGACTCCGGGTCGACCAGCTTGATCTCGAACCACTGGTCGACCAGCACGCCGCTGGCGCCTGCCGGGCGCGGCGCGTCGGGCGGCGTCATGAATACGTTGGAGATTTCGGTCTGACCAAAACCGTCGACGTACTCCCGAACGCCGAAGCGCTCGGAAAACGGTCCGGCGAGGTCGGGCGCGAGGGGTGCTGCGTAAATGCAGCGTACCCGGTGCGCACGGTCGTCGGCCGACGGCGGTTGGGCACAAATAAAGGCCAGCGTCGCGCCGAGCAGATTGGTAACCGTAGCGCCGCTGCGCCGTGCCCTGCCTGCCCAGTCCGAGGCGCTGAAGCGGGAATACAGGACGCAGTGCGCTCCCGCGATCAGGCACGGATACACGGTGAGGAATTGGGCATTGCCATGAAACAGTGGAAAACCTGTCATGTACACATCGTCTGCGCACAAGCGGGTCAGTTGCACGTCTTCTTCGGCGAAGAAATAGAACTGCGAGTGCGGCATTTCCACTCCCTTGGAGGGGCCGGTCGTGCCAGACGTCATTAACACGGCTGCCGTATCCTGCGGGCCGACGCCACCGGGTGGGTTGCTGCTGTTCGCGCTCAGCAGGTCCTTGTAGTGGTGCACGGTGATGCGGCGAAACTCTGGTGCGGTCTGCCCGGGCGCACCGGGATCGTCAACCAGGATCAGTTGTAGCACCGGGATTTCGTCCTCGATATCGAGCAGCCGCGCCGCCAAGGCCGCCGTTGTGACGATGGTGCGGGTTTGCGCCAGCTGCAGCGGATGCGCCAGGAAGCTACCTTTATAGGCATCACTTACCGCGACTTCTACGGCGCCCAGTTTGTTGAGCGCAAACCAGATGAATACGAACTCCAGACAGTTGGGTAGCAGGATGGCGACTTTTTCCTGCCTGCGCACGCCGAATTCGGCCAGACCATGGGCCAGCCGGTTCACAATCGTGTTGACTTCGGCGAACGTATGCGCCCGGCCGGCGTCGGTCCAGGAAAGAAACGGGCGCTGCGCCCGGTTACGCGCCTGATGCTCCAGCACATACGGCAGAGACCAGTGTTCACGCGCAAAGTGGGGCTTGAAATGAGGGAAGGTCAACATGCCGGGTGGGTGTTGCAAAGAAGCTGCCGAATTGATTTTTGCGCCATCTTAGGGCAGAATTGTATAAAATGAAATACCTTTCAATATATTGGAGTGCGCTAGATGCTTTCCGAATTGCCTGAAGTGGCCGTTGCTCAGGACGTGGCCCGAGGCGCGCAGGTGCGTGGGCGCGGACGTACCAAAGTCCAGGAAGGCAAAAAACTGACGCAATGCGAGATCGTTCGCGGCGCGCTCGAGAAAGACATCTTCGCCGGAGTACTTGCACCCGGCTCACAGCTCGACGAGGAAGAAATTGCACGGCGTTTCTCGGTGTCGCGCACTCCGGTGCGCGAGGCCTTGCTGCAACTGATAGAGACCGGGCTGGTCGAGAAACCGTCGCGCCAGCGGGCGGTGGTCGCCCCGCTGGACGTACGCCGGTTGATCCAGATGTTCGAGACACTGTCGGAACTGGAAGCCGTGTGCGCGCGTTTTGCGGCCCGGCGCATCACGGACCCGGAGAAACTGGCGCTGGCGGCAATTCAGCGCGCCTCGGAAGCGGCCCTGCTGGCAGACAACCAGGACGAGTATGGCCGGTTGGGCATCAAGTTCCATGTGGCCGTGTGGCGCGCGACGCACAACGATGTGTTGTTCGAGACCACACGCAACCTGGCAATCCGGCTCAATCCGTACCGGATGTTTCAGCTGCGATCCAAGGGCCGGCCAGAGGCGAACAATGACGACCACAAGGCCTTGCTCGCCTTGATTCAGGTCGGCGACGGCGACGGAGCCTATGCCCTGATGCGCGGCCACGTCAACATGCAGGGTGACGTGCTGGCAGATTTCATTTCCTGTGCACCGAAAGTGGTCCTGCACGTTGAGTACACGTAAAAGTACTTGACTTGTGCAAGGAATATATGGATAGTCCCTTGAAAATATAATCTCGTTCAGAACTCATGACCAATCCCACAGGAGACATCCACATGACCCCAATCCGGAAAGTTCTTCCCCGGGCGGCTTTGTTCACCGCGCTGGCGCTTGCGCTGCAGTTCACCCATGCGGCCGACCGCAAGATCGTGATCCTGCAGGCCTTGACCGGCGGCGCAGCGTTTGTTGGTGTGCCGGCATCTGAAGGAATGAAGTTTGCCGCCGACGAACTCAACGCCAAGAACTTTCTGGGTGCTGGTGACAAGATCGTGCTTGAGGTCGCAGACAGCGCCTCGGCGCGCCCGCAGGCGATGGCGGCAGTGACGCGGTATGCGGCTGATCCGAGCGTATTGTTCATCCTCGGCCCGACGACAGCGCCGGAGTCCATTCCATCGGCCAGCGTGGCCAATGACGCCAAGATCGGGATGAAGGCGATGACCAACGCAGTGGCGCTGCTTGCAGCCGGTCCCTGGGGTTTCATCTCGGCGCAGCCGCCGTCCATCACGATGCCGCAGCTCGGTGACTACGCGGTGGACGTTGCCAAGGTCAAGTCCTGCGCGACCATCCGGTTCACCGACAACGAGGCGTACGTCGACCTCGAGCGCATGTTCGTGGAACACACGGAGAAGCGAGGCATGAAGTTTGTCGACCGCACCGGCATCAAGCAGGCGGACTCGGACTTCTCTGCCATCGCCACCCGCATCGTCGCAGCCAAGCCCGATTGTGTGATGTTGTTCACGCTTGGCCCGTCCGCCGCCAATCTCGCCATCCAGCTGAAGCAGGCCGGGCTGCCAACCAATGTCAGGCTGATTGGGCAGACCGGCTTGTCGTCGCCACAGTTGGTGAGCATCGGCGGCGCAGCGGTCGAAGGACTGGTCTTCAATTCGGACTGGACGCCCGGCGGAAATACCCCGGCGGCACAGGCGTTTGCCGTAGCCTACAAGGCCAGGACTGGCAAGGATGCGGACAACTGGGCGGCACTGGGCTACAGTTATATGACGGTTGTCGCGAACGCAATCAAAGCGGCGTCGCCGAACCCGACCCGCGAGAAGATCCGCGATGCCTTGGCCAAGACCAAGGACGTGCCGGTTGTTGTGGGCACCGGCAAGTACAGCTACGTCGACCGGATCCCGACCTATGGTTCGGTGTTCCTGATGGTGAAAGACGGAAAGTTCGTTCCGGCGCCGCAGTAAATTTGCACGCCTGAGGACCACCGGCGCACCCTTGCGCTGGTGTCCTGCACGGTGAAAGACACCCCATGATTGCGCAACAAGTACTGAACGGGTTGGTCCTGGGCGGCGTGTATGCCTTGTTCGCCCTGGGCTTCACGCTGATTTTCGGCATCCACCGGATCATGAATATGGCGCATGGCGCGGTGTTCATGGCGGGGGCCTTCATCGGTCTGTTCACGGTGCGGGCCGGCTTGCCGATCTGGTTTGCCCTGCCTGTCGCCATGGCCGGTGCCGGACTGATTTCCATACTGGTTGAGGTGGTTGCTTTCAAGCCGCTGCGCAAGCTTGCGCTGGCCGATGCGGAGCTGGCCTCGATCATTTCCAGCATTGGTGCGGGCCTGATTATCCTAAGCATCGGGCAATACGTATCCAAGACCGAAACCATGCGTTTTCCGTTTGGCACCGTACCTGTGGAAGCGATCCAGGTCCTGGGCCTGCGTGTCACCATGCTGCAACTGCTGATGCTGGGTGTTGCGATGCTGATGGTTGCGCTGCTGGCCTATTACCTGTACCGCACGGCCCGGGGCCGGCAGATTCGTGCGGTGGCGGGCAACTACCGCGCGGCGCAGTTGCTGGGCGTCAACCCGAATGCGATTTTTTACCAGACCTTCTTCTTGTCTGGCGCCTTGGCGGGTGCCGCCGGCGTGATGGTTGGCCTGGCGTTTAATGCAGTGCAGTTTCTGATGGGCGAGCCCTTTTTGCTGAAGGCATTCGTCGCCATCATCCTTGGCGGCTTGGGCAGCGTCCCGGGCGCACTGATCGGTGGGCTGGTGCTGGGCCTGCTGCAATCGCTGTCGGCAGCGTATCTCCCCGCACTGCTGGTGGACGCGGTCATATTCCTGTTTCTGTTTGTCATCCTGATGGTGCGACCGGATGGATTGTTTGTGCAGAGCGTACCCGAGTCTGCAACCAAACGCGTTTAGCCGAAAGACCACGATGGGCTTCATCGCTCCGCACCTGCCCCTGCTGGACCTGATTTTCATCGGCACGGGTTACGCCTTGAGCCAGGCAATTGTGTTCCGCGCCGGCACGTTTTCAGTTGCCACATCGGGTTTTGCCGCACTGGGCGCGTATTGCGTTGCCATTCTGGTGGTGAAGCAGGGTGTACATCCCGCAGTGGCAGTGGGCCTGGGTACCCTGTTGGGCCTTTTCAGCGGGCTGTTGTTGTCGATGCCTTTGGCGCGTCTGCGCGGCGTTTACCAGGCGATCGCGTCACTGGCCTTTGTGGAGATTCTGGTCGCGCTGATTCTCTATTTTGAAGTGCTGACGGGTGGTCCCCTGGGTTTTCACAACATCCCGCGCCTGGTGAATACCTGGACCCTGTTTTTCGCCATGACAGCAACCATGCTGTTGTTGATCGTGCTGGGGCAGGGAGGGATCGGGCGTGCCTTTGATGCGATGCGTCAGGACCCGACGGTTGCTGCCTCCCTTGGCGTCAATCCGACCCGCTACCACGTGTTGTCGTTTTCCCTCTCAGGCGCGATCGCCGGCCTGTTCGGGGGGCTCGACGCCTTGCGAAACTTCAGTCTGACTGCCGAACAATTCGGTTTCAGCATTTTGATTGCCACCCTGTCTGCAGTCGTGCTGGGTGGCCGCCGCTACGTGTTTGGCCCGCTGATCGGCACCGCGATCCTGGTGCTGCTGCCGGAAATCTTCCGGCCACTGGCGCAGTATCGGCAGGCGGTATACGGGTTGTTGCTGGTGGTGGTCATGGCTTATCTGCCGTTTGGTGTCTACGACACCATTGTCATGAAACTGCACAATCGCCGCCTGGCGCGTGCCGGCATGCTGCCAGCCAAGGCCGGATCATGAGTTCCCTCGTGCTCAAGGGTGTCGGCAAGCGTTTTGGTGGCCTGCAGGCGGTCGCACCGTTCGACATGGAAATTGCCCGCGGCAAGATCACCGGGTTGATCGGTCCCAATGGGGCTGGCAAGACGACGGTTGTGAACCTCATCACCGGTGTTTACAAGCTCAGCGAAGGCCGTATCCTGTTTGGCGATGTGGACCTCACCGAAGCGCCGCGGCACGAGGTCGCGCGCGCCGGGCTTGCGCGCACTTACCAGACCATCCGGTTGCTGCCCGACGCCACCGTCGTCGCCAATGTGATGATCGGCATGTACCGGCACCAGCGGACCTCGCTGCTGGCGCAGCTGTTTGGCTTGCCATCGTCGCGTGCGGAGACGGCGCGTTTTCGCGATGAGGTGTTCCGGCTGCTCGACCGCTTTGGCATGACCCGGTATGCCGACTACCCGGCAGGAGCGCTGTCTTATGGTGACCAGCGCCGCGTGGAAATGATGCGCGCCCTTGCGCTCAAGCCCGAGGTGTTGCTGCTGGATGAACCAGTGGCAGGCATCAATGATGTCGAGGCCGCCAAGCTGGGAAAGATATTTCGATCACTCGCCACCGATGGGGATGGCATGGCGGTCTTGCTGATCGAACACAACATGCGTTTTGTCACCAACCTCTGTGACTACGTCTACGTGCTGGATGGCGGACAACTGATCTCCCAGGGCAGCGCCGAGCAGGTCGTCAGTGACCCGGTCGTCATCAAGGCCTACCTCGGTGAGCACGAAGATGCTTGAAATTTCCGATCTGCACGCCGGCTACAGTGGCAACGAAGTGTTACACGGCATATCGCTCAGCGTGGCCGAGGGTGAAATGGTGGCCATCATCGGCCCGAATGGCGCTGGCAAATCAACGCTGCTCAATTGCATCAGTGGTATTTTGCCCGTCACCAGCGGCACGATCAGGCTGGCGGGCCGTGACATCACGGGTGAGGCGGCGTTCCTGATTTCCCGCTCCGGGCTGCTGCAGGTGCCGGAAGGACGTCAGATACTGGGGGACCTCACGGTACTGGAGAACCTTCAACTCGGCGTGACTGCGCTGCACCGGCGTCGGCCGACACACGACTTGCCGCGCATCTACGCGCTGTTTCCGATTCTGGAAGAACGCAGCCTGCAGCGCGCTGGCTCCTTGTCGGGCGGCGAACAGCAAATGCTGGCGATTGGCCGAGCACTCATGGGCGGGCCGCGCCTGTTGCTGCTGGACGAACCCAGTCTGGGACTTTCGCCGTTGCTGACCCAAGTGGTGCTGGGTGCCTTGCGCGAATTGAACGCAGCCGGTCTGACCATCCTGCTGGTCGAGCAGAACGCGCGCCAGGCCCTGCGCTCCACCAACCGGGCTTACCTGGTGGAGCAGGGGCGGGTGGTGCAGCATGGCAGCAGCGAGACGTTGGCGCGGGACCCCAGTATCATTGCGCATTACCTCGGGCAGGCCGAAAGCGCCACTGCGGCATCACAGCAGACACCGCCCATCTCGTGAAGGACGGAGTTATGGGAAACACCGCAATCAAGGCGCAGGTTCTCGAAGCAGTCCATGGTCTTGCCGCTTACGGGCTGGGTCCAGCCATCGGCGGGCATGTGTCGATCCGGGTTCCGGGTGAAAACCTTTTCTACATCAACGTGTTCGACCGCACGTTCGAGGAAATGCGCTTGCAGGACATCGCTCTGCTCGACATGGATGGCAACGTTCTGGAGTGCGAGTCGCACGTCAGCAAGGGGCTGACGTTTCACCATGGCATCTACCGGCAGCGTCCGGACGTGGGTGCGATCGTGCACACCCATGGATTCTGGATGACTGCGCAGTCGGCGTTCGGCCGGCCGGTGCGTTGCCTGCACAACCTCACAACCTATTTCGACGGCCGCACCTGCGTCAGCCCGAGCGACGATTTTGCGGCAGTGGGGCCGGCCCTGCGACCGGATGACGTGGCCATCGTCATCCCCTGGCACGGCGTGATCACCGTGGGCCGCGACATCGGCGAGGCGGCGGCGCTGCATGTGACGTACGATTACGCGGCCCGCATGGATGTCACACTGCCTGTCGATACACCAGAGATGCCACCGGCGTGGCGTGACCAGGTGATGGCCGTGCTCAAGGGCACCGACTACCTCGAACTGACATGGGGCGTGATCCGGCGCAAAGGCGTGGACGCGTTCAACGGCAAACGCATCATCCCGGGCTAGCCGCCCGGACTTCTGACCCACCAACTGGAGAAACACCATGGAAGCAGTCAAGGAAGCACCAGCAACTGGCGCACGTGCTAAAACGCAACAATTTGAGGCGCGCCCGATCTCGTGGCGCCTGGGTTCGGAGATCCTGGGCCTGGATCTCAAGCGCAGCGACGACATTTCTGATGACAGCTTTCGCGCCATGTGGAAGCTGTTGGGAGAGCGCGGTATTTTGCTGTTTCGCAAGCAGGGCCTCAACCACGATCAGCACCTGGCGTTCACGCGCCGCTTTGGTCCGCTGGCAGTCACCGGGCTGACCAGCCGTTATGCGCCGGAGGGTTACCCCGACATCTTCACGGTGACCAATATCAAGAAGAACGGGGAGCGTTCAGAAACCGAGAACGCTGCGCAGCAGTGGCACTCGGACCAGACCTTCCTCCAGGTGCCCGCGCGTGCGTCCATGTTGCGTTGCGAACTCACGCCCCAGTTTGGCGGCGACACCATGTTTGCCGACCTGACCCATGTCTACGACGACCTGTCGGACGGCCTGAAGGCCACGCTGGAGCCCTTGCGCGCGTTCCATTCGCTGTTTTGTACCCGTTCCAAGGTAATGAAGGGGCGCAAGACGCTGAGCGACGACGAACTCAAACGGGTCGAAGGTGAGCAGGGCGCCATGCAGCCAGTGGTACTGCGCCATCCGGATACGGGCCGGAAAGCCCTGTATATCAACGAGCAGTGTGTGGACCACTTCGAGGGCTGGTCGATCGAGGACAGCAGGCCGATTCTGGAGTACCTGTACAAACTTGCCGAGCATCCGAAATACACCTACCGCCATCGCTGGCAGCCGGGCGACATCGTGTTCTGGGACAACCGCTGCACCCAGCATTACGCGCCGCTGGACTACGATTTCGCGGCGCTTGACCAGCCACAAAATCGCCGCCTGATGTTTCGCTCGACGCTCGCCTGACATGGACGCTGGTGTGCGCGGCACCGGCTTCACGGCACGGGAACTGTCCTGGCAAACTGGCTCCGAAATCACCGGGCTGGACTTGCGGCTCGCCGACGCGATAGCGCAGGGGACGATAGACGCGCTTTGGGAATTGCTGGGGCAGCGTGGCATCCTGTTGTTCCGCAACCAGGCACTCGACCACGGGCAGCAGCTTGCGTTCACACGCCGCTTCGGCCCGCTGGCCAAGACCGGTTTGCTCGGACGGCATGCGCCGCCGGGTTTTCCCGACCTGTTCATGGTCACCAATATCAAGACCGACGGTGTACGTTCGGAGACCGAGAACGCTGCGCAGCAGTGGCACTCGGACCAGTCGTTTCTGGAGGTGCCGGCACGCGCATCGCTGTTTCGCTGTGTACACGCGCCGCAATATGGCGGCGACACCATGTTTGCCAACATGTACCAGGCCTACGACGCGTTGTCACCGGGTCTCAAGGATGCGCTTGCGCCGATGCGCGCGTTCCATACCCTGTTCAGCACACGCACGCTGGCGCTGCGGGGACGCAAGCCCTTCAGTACGGTGGAGGAGGACGAACTGCAGCGCCTCAACGGTGTCTGGCATCCCGTCGTCCGGCCGCATTCGGACACCGGCAGGGAGGCCCTGTATGTGAGTGAGCAGATGGTCGATCATTTCGAAGGCTGGAGCGTGCAGGACAGCACGCCGCTGCTGGACTACCTGTTTGCACTGGCGGTGCGCCCGGCCCACACCTACCGGCACCGCTGGCGGCCAGAAGACCTGATCATGTGGGACAACCGCTGCACGATGCACTACGCACCCATTGACTACGACTTCGCCGCGCTCGACGCGCCAGAAAACCGGCGCCTGATGTTCCGCAGCACGCTGGCCTGATCATCACGCCCCAGGATTTGCCCATGTTTGAAGGATTCGAGCGCCGCGACATCACTGTGGGTGACATCCGCATCCGTTGTGTGCGCGGTGGACAGGGTGACCCGGTGCTGCTGCTGCATGGCTATCCGCAGACACACGCGGAATGGGCGCGACTGGCCCCGTTGCTGGCGACGCGGCGCACGGTCGTTTGCGCCGATTTGCGTGGGTATGGCGACTCGTCGAAGCCGCCGGGTGCAGCCGACCATTCCAACTATTCCTTCCGTGCCATGGCTGCCGATCAGGTGGCCGTAATGCAGGAACTGGGCTTCGAACGGTTCCACGTCGTGGGCCATGACCGCGGGGGGCGCGTGTCGCACCGCATGGCGCTGGACTGGCCGGACCGTGTGCGCTCGCTGGCCGTGCTCGATCTCGTGCCGACCTGGGCGCTCTACAAGCGGACCAACATGACGATCGCATCGACCTACTGGCAGTGGTACTTCCTGCCGTTGCCCGCACCCTATCCCGAGCGACTTATCGGCGCGGACCCCGACTTCTATTTCGAGAACTGCCTGGTATCCAACGGTGGCCGCGCGCTCGACAGTTTCGACTCCGGGATGCTGGCCGAATACCGTCGCTGCTGGAACGACCCGGCCATGATCCACGCGTCCTGTTGCGACTACCGCGCCGGGCGCAGCGTCGATCTGGCGCACGATGAGGTCGATCTGCACGCCAGGCTGCAATGCCCGGTGCTGGCCTTATGGGGCGCGGACGGGCTGATGTGCAAGCTGATGGACATCGAGGCGATGTGGCGCGAGCGTTGTGCCAACCTGCAGGTGGGAACCGTGCCGGGTGGGCATTGGTTCCCCGAGCTCGCGGCGCCGCAGACGGCGCAGGCGCTGCTGGCATTCTGGGATTCGCAGTAGGCAACACGATCAATAACCAGGAGCAGGTACATGGCAGGACGATTCGATGGCAAGGTATTGCTGACCACCGGCGGTGGCTCGGGGTTGGCGGCGGCGGTGGCGCGGCGTTTTGCGCGCGACGGTGGCCGTGTGGCGGTGCTGGACCTGCGGGGTGAGGCGGCGGATGCGGTGGCCGCGGAACTGCCGGGGTCGATCGGGCTGGCGGTGGATGTTGCGAGCGAGGACGGCGTGCGCGACGCAGTGGCGAGCGCGCACCGGCAACTCGGGCGCATCGACTGCGTCTTCAATGCGGCCGGGCATGCCGACTTCGGGCCGATCGAGGAATGGACGCTGGAGCGCTGGAACCGCATGATGGGTGTACACGTCGGCGGTACCTTTCTGGTGTGCAAGAACGTCTTGCCCATCATGCGTGCGCAAGGCGGCGGTTCGATCGTGAACGTCGCCTCGATTGCCGCCATCGTGGCGCAGCCGAAAAATGCACCCTACGGTGCGGCCAAGGCGGCCATCGCAGGTTTCTCGCGCCAGCTCGCAATGGAGGCTGCGCCCCTGGTGCGCGTCAACGTGGTGGCGCCCGGCCGAATCCGCACCGGCATGACGGTGCCGTTGTGGAAGCAGCGCGGCGGCGGCGATATGGACACCGGTGTGGCACAGGCGGCAGCGCTCAACATGCTCAAGCGGGTGGGAGAAGCGGACGACATCGCCGGGCCGGTATGTTTTTTGTTCTCGGACGACGCCGCGTTTATCACCGGAACCACCATCGTTCCCGATGGTGGCGAGACCATTCTCTGACCCATGGGCGCGCAGACCGAGCTGTTTGCCGATGCCCGAGGGCGCGTCATGGCCATGGACTCGGCTTACGACGTGGCGTCGGCCAATCGTGACCGCGATGTGGTCATCAACGCTTCCTACTGTGGTGTGCTGCCAGCGCGTTTCATTGCCGCGCAGCGCCCGCGTGGCACCATTGGGGTTGACTGCGGCGTCGGCCCGGCTGGTGCCTCGGTGGCTGGTCTGTGGTACCTGGAGGCCTTGCAAATTCCCGCAGCAGCGGCGGACGTGATGACTGTCAAGCTCGGCGATGGTGTGGACCTGCATACAAACGGACTGATCAGTTTCGCCAACCAGCCCGCCCACGATGCGGGAGTACGTCCCGGCATGGCAGTGGGCGCTGCCGCGCTGCTGCTGCTGGATGCGAATCCGGGCGCGCGAGCCGCGGCCGACGTCACCAACCGCAGCGTCGTCGACAGCGGACCCGATGGCCGCCTGGTGGTGTGCACGGATTCGATTGCCTTCGGCCTGCCCGAGGACGTGCGCAACGTGCTGGTGACCGCCGGCCACACCGGACGCAGCGCCGTGCCCTATTTGCTCAAGGTACGGCCGTTCGGCTTCATCTGCTCCGACGGCGGCAAGGGCCGCGAGGATGCAGGCGTGGCCGGGATCTACCTGGTGGAAGCCGAAGGCCTTGCCGGCGCGACGGTGGACGCGCACCGCGCGCGCATGGGGGACGGCATGAGCAGCTACCGCGACGGGACGATCAGCGCCGTCAACGCGCTGGCAGCCCAGGCCGGTGTGTGTCTGGGCATGCCCGCGGCGCAGGCAGCGGCGCTGTTGGTGCGGCGCCGGGTGTAACGCGGCAAGGAGCAAACCTTTGAGGACCGGTGGCACATGAGTGATCTGCAAACCGAGATGCTTCGCACAGAGCGTGGCGCCATCATGGCCCTGGACAGCGCGGCCGATGTTTTGGCGCACAACCGGGAGCGCGATGTGCTGGTCACCGCGTCCTACATTGGCGTCTTGCCAGCGCGGCTGCTGCGCGAACATCTGCCGCGCGCCGTGATTGGCTTTGACGGCGGTGGTGGGCCACTGGGCGCCAGCATCGCCGGCCTGTGGTACCTCGAAGCCCTCAACATCCCGGCGGCGGCGGTCGATGTGATGACCGTCATCCTGGGCGACGGCGTGGATGTCTACCGCAACGGGCGCATCAGCTACCTCAACCGTCCCGCCGCCGACTGCGGGGTCCGCGCTGGCATGTCGGCGCAGGAGGCGGCGCAGCGCATGCTCGACCACGATCCGGCGCAACCGGGAGCCTACCAGG
>Ga0163144_10018956_pt1 | contig 13878 bp, 5 predicted proteins | sample OliLak19BULKMAT1_FD_123175 | JGI IMG/M metagenome (GOLD analysis project Ga0163144, IMG submission 123175) | Freshwater microbial mat bacterial communities from Lake Vanda, McMurdo Dry Valleys, Antarctica - Oligotrophic Lake LV.19.BULKMAT1 | ecosystem: Environmental > Aquatic > Freshwater > Lake... | reverse complement strand
CTTGCTGCTTGTTGCATCCAGCAGAAGCCTCCCAGTCGTCCGTTGACTGTCATCGTGTTTTTGACACGGCATCATTTGAATTTTTGAATGTCGCATTTTAGGAGCGCGCCCGCTCTGTCACATGCAACGCGTCCATTGAGTGAGTGACGCACGTGGAGCCACCACGTGTTCGCCCATTGCTTTGTTTTAGTCGTGTTTCCACGACTTCGTGCCGACGCAATTTCATCGGTCTTGGGTGTTGGCAGATCGTTCAGAGGGGATCCCTCCTGCTAGGCTTCTGCTGGCTTTCTGCAGGAATCGAACCTGCAGCCTCACGGTTCAGGTTCAATTGCCTGACCGCGGTGAAATGAATTCATTGTGCACTGTGCTGCAGCAGCAAAAGGCTTGTGTCATGTGGGACAATGTCCTATGTGAACTGTGAACTTGAGCACCAGTCTAGTGCACACCCCAAGGGCCAACGGAGGAGGATCCGGATTTGTTAGCATGGAAGACAATGATGATCTCTGAAATGAATCTTGTGTTCATGTGGCAAATGACAACTGGTGGTGGAGACCAATGTGAATTGAATCAAAAGTGCATGTGGTGGTTGTGCGCTTGTGTTGTGGTGGCTGCCATCTGACCATCACCCGCACGTCACCTGGCTCACTGCCGAAAATGTCCATGTTCAATTCGAATAAAAACTTTAACGTCTTTCTGCCGCCAAAATCGACATGCTTGGACAATCCGACAATTGTTCAGACAAACAAAGCCGTTTCCTGACTGCTGCAGACTTTTCATGACATGAGAAGACGTTTTCCGACATTGTGAGACATTCAAACACGTGTTTTGGACACAACAAATTTGTTGCTGTTGAATCAGTCTAAAAAATCAGTTGCAATTGGAATTTGACAATGTTTCTGTTTAATGTCCGAAAGTCATTTAGACAGTGCAGACATTCAAAGACGTTTTCGGACTCATGCAGATGTCTGCAGATGTCGCAAGACATTTTCTGACACATGCAGAATGTCTGCAGACATTGCAGACATTCAAAGACACTAAATGCAAAACATCTGTTGATAAGTGAGATTCACTTAGCAAAATTAGACTTTTTCGGCAATGACCCAGGCAATGCATGGTAGCTGCATTGTAGCGAAGGCTAACTGCGGTGCACCAATGCTGCTCTGTTTTGATGTGATGGTTGGCACACGACTCCGGACACAGCAAATTCGGCCAGACTGGGGACTGGTAACGCCGGCTGTCCAAAGCAGCGCAGGAAGAAGGTGCAACTAGCACAGCACATAGCAAACTGAGGTGCTCGAACTTCAAACATGCAAACATAGCAAACGGTGTTGCATGTCATAGCTGGCATGCCCCCAGATAGGTAGCTCAGTAGGTGCTAGTCGTGATGCGCAAGAGACAGGCTGCCCTCCTTCTAGTGGAAAGCTGGCTATCAGGCCCACTCACACAGTCTGACGAGCAAAGGGCGGCCATTGCGAGAAGACGAATGCGGGATGGATGCCGTGCTGTGCAGCTCTCTTAGTTGGCCTTCTACTACAATGCCATCCCACTAACTAGAAGCAGTGCCGCTATGGTCCAAACAAACAGGATTATAGAGAAGGTAGGCTGGCCCAGATGCATGAAACAGACTGGACGCCGCGCTATTAGTTAGTTAGTTAGCTAGCTAGCTAGCTGTGGCCACCGGCAGCTTGGGCTTGTTAGCTAGCTACTAGTTAGAAGCATAAAAGGTTGGCTTTCTGAGGACCGGCATTGTCATTGGAGGACAGAAGCTTAGCTGTCAGATTGTGATAATGGTTTGACTGACACCAGCTAGCTAGAAGATTCAAATAGTCGGGCCCAACGATGAAGTGACGCGATGAAACTGCTTTCGTCTACTGCTTTTACTGTGCTTTTGTAAGAGCTCTATCATTGCAAGTACCTGTCGATGCCATCGAACCCCCCAAAGCCATCAGAATCGTACCAGGTAGTTATAAGCGGAATGAAGGAGTAAGTAACGAACATGTTGTTGAGTAGTTCGCATTATTTTGAGAACCTCAATATGCAAACAAAAAAGCATGAAGAAAGAGCACGATGGATCGATCCGCACTGCTCGCTTCGTGAAGAGGATTCGGTAGTATGCTAGGGTATGCTGGGGTACATATCGCACTGGTTCTGGTAGATTGTGGTGGTCCTTTTTATCCATTCTCACGAAGATATCAGTAGCATGGATTCATTGGCTGGCAAGGTGCATGCATTCAATCCAAGGACGGAATGGCAAAGTGCATGAATTCAATCGAAGGACCAATCTTAGCAACCGATTTGCGACAGCATGGAACTCCAAGGATGAAGTCCTATCTAGCTAGCTAGCTTTTAGCTGTAGCTATCCCTTAAGTATACCAAAGAAGGGGGCGAGCCTTCACCATTGGACGGCTGCGAGGCAACTACTACTCCAGTAGCAAGGTAGGAGTTCCATTCGACCATAGCGGTACTAAGCCGACTATCAGTGTTATGTGCAAGAGGTCGGAAGTACAGCATGTCAAGTGGTTGTAAAATGGGTACTATTGTGGATATAATTCAAATGAAAGAAACACGAGCTAGCTGAGTCAATAATCATAGAGATCCCGATGCTAATTGCCTGCCGGCTAGTGGCAGCCTCGGCATTCAACACTTTCGAAGTCGACTTTTGTAGACTGGCATACTGGAGGTGAGACTCCGGTGGAGGAGACAGCCAAGCCGACAAAAACCTGTTCCGGCATCTCGATGGATAGAGTCAAATTCAACCATTCCATCTCCTCAAAGGATTGCCGTCCACAAGGGCTATTACTGCCGTCATCATATGCATAAGCGGAGGTAAACATGTTCCCATTCTTGCGTTCCAAATAAATCCAAAGACAAGTCACATCAGGGCTTCCATCCATGCCATACATGGTTTCTCCCCCTGCCACCGTGCGGTAGGACCAGTCAGCTTGCCAATTGGGCTGATGCGACACAAAGGCATTGGTTGCAAAAGGATCTAAACTTTCTCGAATCATCAAACCTGCTCTGCCAGGGAATAATACTTCACCGTTACTATATCCACCGACGCAGTCCACGCCACACACTCGTGCTTGAATGGAAAAGTCATTGCTTGCCACAACTTTGTAAGCAAAATGAAGTTTGTCACCCATGAATGGATCAAAGGGTGGTGGATAATAATCGCCATTATTGTCTTGGACTGTGTAACAGTTCGGGCCGCATTTGACAGCCGAACCAGGACCCTCATCGGGTGAAGGATCGCCAATGTCGGTATTGCCGTGGATAATGAACTCTGGAATCGCAGCGTCGACACAAGGAGAGCTATCGTCGTCCTCGTCGTCGATGGAGTTATCATTCTTTTCGTCCATGGAATCATCGTGGTGATCGACATCTGTTTCACCGCCCGCAACAAAGGAATCACCACTTGGACTCCAATCGTTTCGATCCGGTACTTCTTCACATTCTTTCAAGATGATGAAATCTTTCCCAATGTTAGCATGCACGCCTTGCCATACAACACACAAGTCTGGATTGGATTTGGGACGAATGCCGCCACCATTGTGATACACAAAGTGTTGGAGTGGCTTCTTATCATGGCATTCATACAAGCGAAGGAATTCACCGCTCTTGACAGGCCCTCCATGTCCGGCTTGCATACAATACTGGCCCTCGTCGTTGTATTGGGAATGGATCAAACCGTGACTGTCCAAGCGCCACTTGTCATTTTTGTCGTCGCTACTGCAATCGCCAAGAATAAGTTTAGTACCCTTCTTCACTTTGCCGTTGGTTGTCTGGACTTGAATGCAAGCAGAAACATCTGTTTCATCACTGTAGATACGACCGTAAGCTTCGTCCTTCTCCTCGTTGTCGCTGTCCATATTGGCATTTAAGGTTCCCAAAGATCTGTCAGCTAATTGCCATTTATGCAGCAAAACAATGCTTCCTGCGTCGGGGTGAACGAATCCTTGTCTTCCAGAGGATGTTGCAACCACCGAATTTGCGGGGGCATTCCCCGAAGCCCAGATGAAGAAGAATGCGACCAGAAGAGGCTTGCGGTAACACAAAGAACGGTGGGAGGTCATGGCTTATTGATTTGAAGAGTTTTGAGGTCTTGCTTGCTTTTACTTGAGTTTTCTTTTTTTATGGGAGCCAGTAGTGCTTGGATGAGATGGTGCAAAGTCGAATCTTTGAGCGATAGATAGATTGCCACGATTGTAGTACGCCGTGATATCGTTCGTGACCACTCCGCCACTGCCAGGTCATATTTCGAATAGTGAGTCGCACGGGATAGATCGCGGCTTCTCCATCTAATCAGAGCCTCAAGCGAATAGTTGAAGTCGAAAGAGGAATCATCAGGTGATTCACATACATCCTTGCTGCTTTCAAGGGGAGGAGTAGACTCGTTTCACTCATAAAACCAGCTGGTACTAAGACCAGGAGCACGATTCGACAAAGTACTGTCTATAACCTCGCGGGAATCAGTCCATCCCATAATGATTAGTACTTGAACTAACTTTCATACCAGATCTTTGTCATTCTTTTCTCAGCGCCAAACCAAAAACCACTCTCAAAGTGCAGCCCTGAAAGGTATTCAGCGCCTTCTTGTTTCGCAATTAAAAAAATATGCGACTCCGAGTTGCCGGAAACATACTTCACACTCTCTTGCTTCTCAACTATTGAAGAGCCTCTTTTAGGCACACGGCCACGATGAACAAGCATTGCTGCCGGTGGCACCTGCTACAACATCTTCTCCGTGGTGGGATAGCAAATCAGAATAGGGAAAGTCACCCACGTGCCCAAAACCACATTCGGGACACGTGTATACATTATTTTCATCAATTGTTACATTTTCCTTGTCTGGTTCGACCAGAAGATGGAGCAACTTGTTGCTGTGAAAGGACAATGTTTATGATGATTGAAGCGTGCATTTGAAGATTACGCGAGATGGTGGAAGAAGTGAACTTTTCTACTAGAAGCGTCCCGTTACAGATCGATTTGGAAGCTCGGGGCGTCGTTGGGTCAGCCATCACGAGAATGTCTTGGATATAGGCTCGCGCTCGCCACCTGCTGTTCCATGTACTGGAATCTTGACATGATTGGCACAGCAAATACTCGCCGTATCGGCCAAAGCGAAACGCATTAGGGCTCCTTTGACGTTCAGACGTTCGCTCCTCCAGATTGAGAGGATATCCAAGACACAGACGCATTTCCTAGGTTGACTCAATGCTTGCTTGTTCACCGAAGTGAGATACATTCTTCATTATGCTGCAAAGGGGGTGATACGACCGACGCTTTCCCGGCATATGCCATTGAGGTATGCAGCCAGAGATCCGGACACCACCTTGAAGGTCGAGACTAAGGCTGTCCATATTTATGACGCTTTCCTTGTTTGGTGTCCATCGAACCTTGTTGCGCATCTCCATCATCAGCTAGGCATGAGATGAGTTGGATGCTCGAATTTGTGGAACGAGAACGTCCTTGAAGTGATGTCCAGAAAGGCCCATTAAGCTCGTGAGTACATCCAATATTAAAGCACCCTTTAAGTTTTCGATGAAATCGGAGCTCAGCAACTTCTTTAGGATGGCCTTCCGTTCAGTCTTTGGATCAACAACGCCAATCGTCGCTGTAGCTGCTCGTCGAAATGCAAACTTCATCGACCGCCCATTCAAAAAGGAAGCCTGCTCTTGGAAGCTTGGGTCGTAGGAGTGGGCAATGTCGAGAGCCTGATTACGAAGTTATCGATCTCGCAACAAAGGCTGGACTCGTTTTTTGGGCGAAACTCCTTGGAGCTTAATATCAGCTGAGCTCACACTCTTTGTCTTAAGTAAGTTAACCGGCGCCTCGAGACGTGCTACTGAGTTGGCAATCAAGTTGGCTTCGTTCTGCAAGGCAACGCTTTGTATTTTTGGTTGATTGATTAGGGCTTGCAGCGCCATTATAACAATAACCTGCACACCATCAATCGCCAACGTCCCAGGCTGCGTGTTCCCACTGTATAGAAGCGATGCAGAGTTGGAACCGATTTCCAGCTGCACATTCCCAGCGGCCGTCCAAAGCTCTCCGATAGCGATGCAGTGTTGGCTTTGATTTCCCGAACAGAACCTTTGAGCGATTTTTTCAAAGAGCTTTGGGTGCTGGCAAGAGCACTTTTTGCGTGTGACAAGAAGGAGCAAAGTATATGGTCTGGGCAGAATTGGAATCAAATAGCACCGTTTCGACATTTCTTCTTGAGTACATTACCCGTGGAAGTGCTTGAATTCCAGGTATATCCAACGACAACCACTGATTTCTATGTGTCGTTTGGAACGATCGATCCCTGGGCGCGGTTGTGATTGGAAGAGGACGAGAACAGAGTCAAAACGCAGCTTCGCAGACTTTGTCTTCGCCTTGCTCCCTTTCTCATAGATGACTTGAAGTGCTTTCTTAATGGCCGCTGGCATGTTTTGATAGGAGATACAAATTACGCATATTTTTTCGGCTTGTTATGGCGAAAGAGAGCACCGTGGCGTCAGTGTCAAATATTGTCATTGGACATGGCGCGGTCGACCATTTCACTGACGATATCGTGGACTGGATTTGTGGCGGAGCCCATGGACATCGAGTTTGTTGCCAATTACAAAGTGAATCGTAACCGGAGTCGCATCCTCAATTTCGTCGATCGTGGTTTGGTCAAACTCCACAGATAAATACCAGTCATTTGTTACGAAGCGACTGGCGGAACATCGGGTCTTCATAGTTGTCTTCATCCTCTTCTGATTAATTTAGTTTTTTTATGCAAAGATTCTTTGTTTCCACTGCGCTTTGGGGCGAAAATTGGAGCGAGAATTCATTGATGAATGGGTGGGTGGCAAACGTGAGGTTCGAGCCATGCGGCACGTTTCACTTCAGGTATATCGGAGGAAATCCCGAGGACACCTGTTAATCTTCGAGCAGCAGTGCTTGCTGTCTTTTGGCTTTCATTTTCAAGGCCGCTTCTTGGCCCCAACGGCTCGTCTTTTCAAGTGTAGCGGTGGGATTTCATACTCCACGTCAAGCTCGAAGGAAAGCGCATTCGATGACTACTGTAACAACTTCAGCCAGAGCAGAACCGACACTGACCACGAATCAGGTGGTGAATGACCAACGCGGGCTAGCCTCTGCAGTCCTAGTTCATTTTCAATCGGGGACGTTGTTTGACACGAAAAAGCACTAATCATTCTCGGCATTCGCAACGACAAAAGCAGCAGCAGCATCGCCGATATTAGCTTGTCTGCATGCCTTTAGTTTTGCGTCAAATGAATTGTTTGAACGACCGTCATACTGATATAGCAAAGTTTAAATCCAGCTAGCTAGGTATTATAATTGGGGACGCAAGCCAAAGTAGGGGATGGCCACCCCAAAACTGTGGAAAATAGCCAAAAAAATGAGATCCAGTTTCACAAGACTTGCTGAGTCCTGCAAGCGTAGCTAGCTAGCTAGTAGTACGTCGTACCTGGTACTACCATTAGTAGAAGGAACGATGTTGAATGTGTTAGTAGTTTATTTTCCACGTACAACAACTACCAATATCTGATTGTATCTGCAATAGCTAATTAATTAGCTTCGGGTTGTCCGGACGTAGCGGGTGGTTGCAATAACGAAGCCCAATTTTGTACGTTCGCAAACTGCACCTGCCTCGGGGTAAATAAAAATAGCTTAATTTTGCAGAATAATCCATTTTTACCAGGAACACTCACGGAAAAGTCGGTACACTGAAAAAGTAGTAGTCGTGAATGTCGGAAACAGACATTTTACGACATTCAGCGAAGCCTCAGACATTCGCCGAAAACCACAAATAACACGTATAGTTGAACAGTACTAATCGTGAATGTCGGATTCCGACTTTCCGACATTCTCCGACATTTTGGCGATATCTCCGACATTATCCGACATCGTACGACATTTTACGACATCCTAAGACATTCTACGACATAGGAGCCGGGCCGTTAAAGTCTGCTTGCTCTAATCGAAAAACGCCTTACGCTTAACATGGTCATAGAACGTAGTTTATGACCTTGATCGGCATGCGCGATGACATACTAGCCGAAGCGCATTATTTAAAAAAAGAAAGCTTCCGACATTATCAGACATTGTACGACATTCTCCGACGAGCTACGACATTCTACGACATTACGACAATAAATCCGACATCTTACGACATCGCCGAATTAAATCCGACAATAGTTACGACATTCACGATTATGACTTTTCGCTAATCCGTCGCTGTTTAATTCGTACATTCGCAGTATACGGATCTCTTTATTATGACCGTCACGCGACTTGCTTTAAATACGTGTTCCGACTTTATCATGAGTGTTCCAGGAGGTGCAGTTAACTAGGTTTTTGCCACGCACACAAACAATTCGCATGATTGCCACGTCCGCAAATTGTGACAATTGGATCATGGTTGCACATGTGCTCCTTGAGAGCAACCTGCAGTTTGGCACGCCCCAGCAGACAAGAAAACAATGCACTGCTGCTGCCAAAGTTGCTGGACAGCGCAGCCCACTGCTAGGGAGGTGCCACAACAAAGTTGCAACTCAAAACTGACTGTCTGCATCTGACCTGTGCAACCAATTGATTGAGCTTGCATGTTTGCATTGTTGCAGTGTTTTTGTGTGTTCAACCAGCAGATGCTTGAAAGCCAGAAATGACAAAGCAGATTGCATTTCAATTTGTCTGAGGAACAGTCGTTTTGGTGTTTGTTGAACATTGAACTCGTCAGGTTTTGCAAGTGGAAAAAGATGTGCCCAATGAAATCATTCACAGAGATTCTTGCTCCTTGTTTCTTGTTTCAACAACACAACTGCAGTTGCATTTTCATTTCCGGTTGCAGGTTGCACCATGGAGCAAACCAAACATTGTGCATTTTTGTGTCAAAAACAGTTGGCTTTGCAAGTTCTGAGCAAGTTGGGCTTTTTGTGAGTCGAGAATGAGTCTCATGTGTTTCCACAACAAAACAAAAGACATTGAAAACTCACTCAGTTGCGATGGCTGAACTCATTTTCATCATGTTCAACTGGGTTTCTTCTAGCTTGTGATGAGTTTTGGTCAGTTTGGCGATGTGTTTTGGATGAGTCTGAGGCATGGCCTAAAGGCCATGTGTGCAATCAAGACAATCTCATGTGAAAGCTTGCTCCAGGTGTGATGGCAATTGTGGTCAATCAAATGAAGCGCGTGACTAAACTCTCACTCATGAATGATCGTCCAGTTGTGCTGAAGTGCGATCAGATGACCACGTTTTGTGTGCCACCATGTCACAATTGCCCCTCTAAATGTCGCCACTTTGAGTCACAGCGTTCCGGGCAAGTTCTGCAGTTGTTGATTTGGCCAGACCATTCCACAAGCAAACAACATTTGCGCATTCCAGGCACAGAAATGTCAACCCCGAGCGAGAGAAGCAGCCCGAGCCCGCACTCATCGCGCCTCTCACATCCCTGCATCGTTCAGCTGCAACTGCAGCACAGCATGGCTACTAGCTGCCTGGCAGCTAGCTGGATGCTAACTGCAGGGGCTGCTGCTAGCACCGTGTGTGACGTGGCAGAGTTGCAATTGCACACGCCACAAAGACAACACTGGAAAAAGATCACCAACATGGCGGCCTCCCCTGCCCCTTGCACCCACTCTGAGCTAGTGGTGTTTGCCCTGATCCCCAAATGTTCCAATTTTCTCTCCATCCTTGGGGCGCTCCACGTGATCCAAGATGTCCTTCTTGACCCCAGCAAAAGATCCAAGACGCATTGTCGGCTCATGGTGAGTCTGAACTCCATTTGCTTGTTCCATGCCACGGCTGGCTTCTTTGCCACCTGGCCTACACCGGCGGATGAACCAGTGCTGTGGGCTTCTGGCTCCACGGCCACCTGCACGACGCAAGGATTCTTCATGCAACTGGGCATTGGCACGATTGTCCAAACCACGGCGCTCTCGTGCTGCTGTCATTTGGTGTTGGTCTGTCAATGGCCGGACGGGAGGATCCAACGACTGGAACAGTGCGCACATGGAACAGGATGGCTCTTTGGCTTGGGCACGGCCCTGGTGGGTTTGAAGTTGAAGCTCTACAACAATGCTAATCTTTGGTGCTGGATCTCGAGTTTGCCACAAAGTTGTGAGGGCGGCAATTCGCCCAGTGGTGGGCAAGGTGCTTGCACACGCGGACAAAATGCGTGGTTGTATCGACTGGTCTTGTTTTGTGGTCCCGTTGTGGTTGGCATTGTGCTGAACACTATGATTATGACGCGCGTGGTTTGGTATGTGCGCAGTGCTGAGAATCGGACCCAAAAACATCGATACAATGGCAGTGTCAGCGGTTCCAATAAGCCCAAAACGAAGAGCCAAAGAAGCAACAACAGCCTTTCGTCTCAGGTGTTTTGGCAGTCGGTGCATTATTGTTCTGTCTTTTACATGACATGGTTCTTTCCAATACTAATGAGAACCCTGGAAACCATCACCGGCAAAGCTCCAGCTTGGACGATTATTGGGTTCTGTATATTTGGACCATTGTATGGATTTTTGACATTTCTCGTCTACATTCGGCCGCGTTGCCACCAGTCGCCCGTCTCGACTTTGACTTGGTCTCTCACTCAATCTTTTACTCGGTCTACATTTCTGACCTCCTTCAAGAGGTCTACTACTTTTCTTGGGAGTGGGAGGAGTTCCAATGTACCCGGTGAACAGCATACATTCAAGACACAAAATCCAGCTACAAAAGAGGTCGACACATTCAGAGAGCCAACATCTACAGCAGACCTGACGGATGCTGAACTGGAAATCACCGATCGTCCACAGGCCGCAAAAGCGGATAACAACGACAAGCTTTTGGCGACTAGTGTAGTAGAAGATGATAATAATTCCTTTGCCGAGGAGGACCAGAGTGAGCCACTCACCGACGAAATGAAAGATATCAGTGCCTACAATCCATCCTTTGTCCTCATGATGATCATGAGTCGTTCTCAACTTCACCCTCCAAACAACTCCGACGACGACAATAGGCGTCTTTCCATCTCCTCACGGATACCCTCTCAACGAGACTCTTCGCATCATCAGAACTCGCGTCTCTCAAATTCGTCCATGTCTACGAGGTCGTCTTGGATCCCGCATTTGCGTTTGCTACCCTCGTTTCATAAAAGAGCCTCCGATTCAATGGAGGCGGTAGTATTGGAAGAAGAGGAAGAGGACGAACCTTTCTGAGAGGGAGGCAATAACGCAGGCCACCCGAACGACACGGATGCTCCCTCAGATGTCGAGAGAAAATGCTGATCCCTGGTTAGCGAGCTACCTTCTACTCTAGTAGGCCGGGGTGTCGTTCCAAATCCCAAGCGTTGACGCAAATGGTTCATAGCATGTGAAAGGTTGAAAACAAGGTCAAATATCCTCGACGAATCTCTCTAGTCAGAATCACCAATCACTAGTAGATGACCCTTCAGATCGCGGGAGGCGAGATACAATTCCTGCAAGGCGAATTTGGCGTCCTTAAGATTCACAATCCGCCGTTCTTCCAAAGAGTCTTTCCTGACAAAAGGATGGATGGATGCGGTTCCAGTCTGATCAATGCAATGAATTCAATCCACCACACACATGGATGCTTCATGGAACGAAAAGGTTTCGATAGCTCCGAGCATTCCATGTCGTCCAGCAATTTGTTCTGAAGCTCGAATGCGGTATTCCCTCAATCTACAGTCCACAATGCACGCTGCTGATCTTCCTCATAGATTGCCCCTCTAGGCATCTTTCGAGCCTGTGTCGCCAAATGACCTGGGCGCGAATACTTTTATATCTTTGGAGGTGGTTGTTCCTTAATATGGTCTTTTGTAACATAATATGCTTACTCTTTCTACGCGACTCCTTCGTCATCCAACATCAATTCTACTGGGGGAGCAATTTTAGTTGCTTGCACAAAGGTGAAGGGAACTTGCTGCTACCAACCCAGGGGTGACACTTCCGGAGCAAGATGATACAACTGCGCCGCTACTCTAGCTGGAAGCAGCCTCTTGCTGGGCTACCATTCATTCCAACTGCTCGCCTATGAAACCTAAATTACCTTTGCTACTAATGGAAGGGAACCTGGGTACGTGGTACCGATATCGTCACTTTTTGCCCTGGTGGTTTGCCAGTAGGTATTCTCACGAAAAGGGTCCCAAACATCGAACCAAAAGATCGGATCTCTGAGTGATACAAGTACAAGATGCTTCGGAAGTTTGGATACTAGCTAGAAGTCTTGCGGGACTGCTATTGCGATAAGGTTAATGCTAAGAACATAAAGGAAGCCTAACATAATTATTATTTTAGTCTCCTCAACGCAGCCAGGAAACTATGTGCATCGAATCAGTGCACTCGCTGAACACAATTGAGAGTACCATGGAGAGTTGGAACGGTTGGACTATCCATTTCCGGTTCGACTTTGTGTGGAGGCGGAGATATCAATCAGGACGACCTGAAAATAAGTAGATCCTCCTTAAGATTAATACTACAAAAACATCTCCGTGGCAGACAGTGGACGAAAAGTCGAACAAAGTACTAATGCAATCCAGGCGAAAGTGGAGAAACTGGATCCAACGATTCCAAAAAACGAACAAGGCCACAACAATTGACAAGAGAAGAACACACTCTAGCAAATTATTTCTCCGTTTTTGTATAGACGGTTAGGTAAGGTTATTTGTTTTAGAGGGTAGATTTTGGGCTATTGGCCAGAAATATTGGAGCTGCTGCTACCGCTCCTGCTGCTATTGATAGTAACTCAAAATCTATACTCGATGATTATTGTTGCTGATGGTACGGTTCCGTGTCGTACGTGTTTTCTTTCTTTTCCAATCTAGGGTTCCACGGGAGTCATATCTTTCAAAGTGGACATGTCGATGACACAACGATTTCCTGCAGCGGTACCTCCAATGAGAGCTTGAAATTGCGCATTGGCCTCCTTGGCTGGAATGACTTGATATTCGGGGACAATCTTGTGCTCGGCGCAAAAATCCAACATTTCTTGGGTTTCGGGAATCCCACCAATCAAGGAACCTTCAATGGCATGACGATTGAACAAGAGGGGAAAGGCGCTGACTTCAAAAGGTTTTCCGACCGCCCCCAACAAGACATAGGTACCTCCAACACGGAGGGTATTGACCAATTTGGCGACATCGTGGGGTGCCGCGACGGTATCCAAAACGACATTAAAGGAACGGGCAGCCGCCGTGACTTCTTCGTCATTGGCATAGACGAGGTATTTGCATCCCAATCGCTCAGCATCGTCTTTTTTCTTGTCGTTACGAGACAAAACGGTGACGCTGTCCACGTTCATGGCTTGGGCAATTTTGATGGCCATTTGACCAAGACCACCCAGACCCACAATGGCGACGGTCTTGCCTTTTCCGCCACCCTTTTGTAAAATGTGTCGATTCAAAGGCGAAAAGGTAGTAATGCCGGCACACAACAAGACACCCGGATATTTCATATCCATGGTATCGGGAATCTGAAAGACGAATTTCTCATTGACGACAATGTCTTGAGAATACCCACCATTCGTATGGTAAGCCACGGCGTCTTTGAAATTGTCGCCTTTGCCTTCGGGAAAAGGACTTCCATAGGTTTGTATCATGTTGGGACAATGCTGTTCCAAACCTTCCTTGCACAAGTCGCAAGTTCGACAACTTTCCACCATGCATCCCACACCGACCTTGTCGCCGACTTGGATATTTTTGGTAATGCCGGAACCCACCGCCCTCACAGTACCCGCAATTTCATGACCGGGAGCAATGGGAAAGCACGTCAATCCCCAATCGCCATTGCAGGCGTGACAATCGGAATGGCACATGCCACAGTAGGCAATGTCAATGGCAATGTCGTTGGGACCAGGAGCAGGTCTACCCAGCGTAAAACACT
>Ga0163144_10018954_pt1 | contig 13878 bp, 7 predicted proteins | sample OliLak19BULKMAT1_FD_123175 | JGI IMG/M metagenome (GOLD analysis project Ga0163144, IMG submission 123175) | Freshwater microbial mat bacterial communities from Lake Vanda, McMurdo Dry Valleys, Antarctica - Oligotrophic Lake LV.19.BULKMAT1 | ecosystem: Environmental > Aquatic > Freshwater > Lake... | reverse complement strand
GTCCGTCCGATGCCTCGAATCCTGCTGCACTGCCTTTTTGTCCTGACCGTATCCGAAAGTGCGGCATCGCCGCTGACCGTGCTCATCGTTGCGGGCCAGTCCAACATCCTCAACTGGCATGCCACCGCCGCCGCTTTGCCGGCCGATCCCGTGGATGGCGAAATCCTGTTTTATCATGCCACCGGGGCCCCGCCCAGCCGGGGCTTTGCCGTGCCCGTCAACGCCAGTTCCGCGGGTCAGTGGGAGCGACTCGGCGCCCAGACCCAGGAGCCCTTTATCCGCTATGAAAAGGTGTTTTTCGGACCGGAGATTTCGCTGGCCCGCCGGTTGCATCATCGCGGTGTCGGGGCACTGGCAGCGATCAAGATCGGTTACTTCGGTACGAATCTCGCCGAAGACTGGCGTCCTGCGGCACCATCGGGAAATCGGCTCTATGCCACGATGCAACGGGAGATTGCGCGCGCATTGGGTGAACTGCGCGAGACCGGCCGGCCGTTCCGCCTCGGCGGATTTTTCTGGATGCAGGGGGAGACCGACGCCAGCCAGCCGGCGCATGCCGCCGCCTATGCGGAGAACCTCCGCCAGTTCATCGCCGCCCTGCGGCACGATCTTGCCGTCCCTGCCCTGCCCTTCATTGTCGGCCGCATCGGGCCGCAACCCCCGAGAGGGTACAGTCACCAAGCCTCGGTGCGCCAGGCGCAAGTCACGGTGATTGAGTCGGCGTCGGCCGCCGGGTGGACGGACACCGATGATCTCCCGCGCGGCACCGACGGCATTCATCTGCTCGCTGCCGGAGTGATAACGTTGGGCGAGCGCTGGGCGGATGCCTGGCAGAAACAGAGAGGTTCCCGATAGAAGCCAGTGCTGACGGCTCGCGCCAGGACACTGTCCAGCCAAGGTAGATTCGTCCATGAATACCCCCTCTCCCCAGCTTGAGTTCGACCTGGTGGTCGTCGGCGCCACCCCTGGCGGCATCGCCTGCGCCGTGCGTGGCGCGCGCGAAGGCCTCCGCGTACTCCTCACCCACTACAACCACCACATAGGCGGTCTCTGGAGCAACGGCCTGGGTGCGATCGACACTCAATATGCCGGCTGGCGCACGCCGATCTATTCGGAATTTTGCGACCGCATCCTCGCCCGTTACCGCGAACGCTACGGTCGCAGTTCCGAACAATATCGCGCCGTTATCGCCAAGACCCATTCCCGCTATTCCAGCACCGGGCCGCAAGCCGCAACCGACACGCACGGCAGCCAAGCGGTACCCACCGACCTGCCCGATCACTACTACGGCAAATTTAACTTCGAACCCCACATGGCCGAGGCGGTGTTCGATGAGATGGTAGCGGGTGAGAAAAACCTGACGCTCTGGCTCAAATGCGTGCCCACCGCCGTCGAGCAATCGGACCGCCTGCTCCGGGTGGTCTGTTTTGAATTCGCCGATGGCCGCCAGTCTGTCTCGGTCGCCGCCCGGGTGTTTGCCGACTGCACCTACGAAGGCGATCTCTTCGCCCTGGCCGGCGCGCCCTACCGGGTCGGACGCGAATCGCGCGCCGAGTTCGGCGAACTGCACGCGGGACGCATCTTCACGGCCTTACACTTCGCCACCAAGGAGGAGGTCGGCTATCCCCGCGAGGCCGTCGAAGGTCGGCTCAACCTCGAGCCCTACGAGGCCATCTCCCAGCAGATCTACGCGGGCAGCACGGGCGAAGGCGACCGCAAGGTGCAGGCCTACACCTTCCGTTTCTGCCTTTCGAACGACCCGGCCAACCGCGTCATGCCGGAGAAACCGGCCGGCTACGACCGCGAGATCTACCTGCGCATGCGCAACCGCTGGAGCCTCGGCTCGGCGATCCCGAACGGAAAACTTAAGTGGAACACGTCCAATCTGCCCGGCGGCAACTGGGACTATCCGGAAGCCGACTGGCCGCGGCGGCGCGAGATCCTGCAACGCCACCTCGAGCACGCCGTCGGCTTTCTCTGGTTCCTGCAGCATGAAGAAGCGGTGCCACCCTCGCTCCGGGAAAGGGCCGCCGCGTACGGTTTCGCCAAGGACGAGTTTACCGACAACGGTCATGTGCCTTGGGAGATGTATGTGCGCGAGGCCCGCCGCCTGGTCGGCCGGTATGTCTTCAAGGAGCAGGACGCCACCCTGGCCCCCGGGCTGCAACGCGCCCCGATCCATCGGGACAGCATCGCCATCACCGAATGGGGCATGGATTCGCACTCCGTCAGCATGGAGATGGTTCCCGGCAGCCGGCGGGAAGGAAAGATCCTGCTGCCCGAACTCACGCGTCCCGGCCAGGTGCCGTTCCGCTGCATCCTGCCGCCCGAGCACGACAACCTCCTCGTGCCCGTCTGCCTGTCCTCCACACACGTCGGCTGGGGCACGATCCGCCTGGAGCCGACCTGGATGCATGTCGCCGAGTCCGCGGCCTATGCCACGGTGCTGGCGTTGCGCCAAGGCGTCGCCCCGGCCCAGGTGAAGGTTTCACATCTCCAACGCCACCTCGTGGAGAACGGCGTGATGATCTCCTTTTTCAATGAATTCGACATGGCCACGCCGGCCGCATGGGTACCCGCCGTGCAATTTTTTGGGGCCAAGTGGTTCTTCGCCTCGTACGACGCCCGCCCCCTCGATCCGCTCGACCCGGAAACCGCCCGAATCTGGGCCGGCAATGTCACCGATCTGCTGACCGGCAAGCATCAGCACCTCGAGGAGGCACGCTGGGCGGAAATCTATCCGAGGGCTGATGCCACGGCACCGATCGCGTCCGACGCATTTCGCACCTGCATCGAGCAAGCCTTGCGCGAGCGCCAGCAGCCAACCGATCGGCTGGCCGCACTTTGGCCGGAGTTCGTTCCAGGCGACGGCGTCTGGCGACGCGGCCAAGCCTGTCTGCTATTTTATCGCCTCATGCAAACGTGATCCTGCCGCCACCGGGGAGTTTCACCCCAAAACCGAGGAGGAGTTTGAGCAGATCAGCCAACTGGTCGCCGGCACTGGACTCGGGATCGACCTGGGTCGCAACTGGATCGATGCCGTCACGGAGGGCGTGCGTCAAGGCGGACACGCTCCGGTCTGAACCACGGTAACCAGAAGGAACCAGTCACTCCCGGTTGTCCTCCGCAGGATTGCCGATGCATTGAAACCTGCCCCCCCATGCCCAACATCGCCCCCTCCCGCCGCCTCCCGAACCCGATCATCCTGCTGGCCGCCTGTCTTGGGCTGGCCCTCCCGGTCCGCGCCCTCCCGCCCACCTTGCCAGAGATCATTCCGGTCTGGGAAAATCCGGCCGAGGACGGAGTCCTTTATTACCACATCCCCCAGCTGTTGGTGGCGCAATCCGGGGTCTTGCTCGCCCTCGTGGAGGCCCGCCACTCCCACGGCGATGGCGTCAAAGTGGACCTCGTCCTGCGTCGGAGCATGGACGGTGGACGCACCTGGTCGAAAAGCATTTTCGTGGAGCGGGCCCAAGGCGTCGAAAACTACGTGCTGCCCGTTCTGCTGCAGGAGCGTCGCACCGGAAAGATTTTCATTCACTATGCCCTGCGCGACGCCGGTATCGAGGATAAGAGCACCGATAATTTCTTCCGCTGTAGTAGCGATGACGGTCTGACGTGGTCTGACCGGGTGGATATCACCGCCACGCTGGCGATTGCCGACATGTCCTTGAAGAAAGCAATTAGTGAGGGACGGGCCGGCCCTGAATTCGCGGGCGAATCGTCCGACCTGTATGGCCGCGGCCTCTTCTTCACCGGGCCAGGGCGACCCATCCAACTTTCCGCACTCCATCCGACCCATCCGCACCGCCTGGCTATCCCGATGCTGGTGATCAAGGACCGCAATTTCCCACAGCGAAACCAGCGCGGCTATGGCAATGCCCTGCTGGTCAGCGACGACGCCGGCTCATCGTGGCAGGTTGCCGGGATCACCCCGCTCGGCGACATCGCCGCGAGCGAACCCAGCCTCCTCGAACTGGCCGACGGACGGCTGCTGCTCAACACCCGCGAGACGCCCGGACGTCCTTTCCTGGCTGCTCCCGCCGGACGCACCATCGGTTTAAGTTCCGACGGCGGGGCAACGTGGTCGAGACCGGTCGCGGATGACTCGGGCATTCCCGCCTACAGCGAGACCCATTCCGGCCTTTTGCGCCTTTCCGATCCGCGCACCGACCCGGCCGGGGTCTCCCGCATTCTCTATAGCTTTCCCGCTGGGCCAAGGCGAACCCATGGCACGGTTCTGCTCAGTTACGACGAACATAAATCCTGGAGCGCCCGCAAGCTCCTCGTTCCGGGTGAATTTGGCTACAGCAACATCGACGTGCTGTCGGACGGCACCCTTGTCCTCTTGCATGAGAACGGCCTCGGCACCTCAAGTAAGATCCCTAGCCGCATCAATCTCGTCCGTTTCTCTCTGGAGTGGCTGACCGACGGTCGTGATCGCTTGCCCGCCACGTTACGAATCATGCCACTCGGCGACAGCATTACTCGAGGCACCTATTTCGCACGGTATCAAGATGGTCCGCGCCGAGGACAAGCCATCGGCCTGCCGAATCCAGAAGGAGGCGGCTGGCGCAAGCTGCTGCAAGACCGGCTGCGCTCCGCGGGCGTCGCCTACGATTTTGTGGGCGAACTGGACTACCATGCCTACGGCCAGGCGGGGAAGGTTGATCAGACCTTTGATCCCGATCACCACGGACTGGCTGGCTTCGGCAACCTCAAGCTGATGACCGGAGGCAACGTTCCCACCCTGCCCGATGTGCTGCAAAACCAGGGTGTCAGTGAAATCATCGTTCCGGATCTGCCGACCGTGCTGCGCAAACACCAGCCTGACGTCATTCTGCTCATGTCCGGCACCAACGGCTTTGACGCTGCCGCCCGGGATGAACTCATCCGCCAAATCGGCGCCCGCACGGCCGCTCATCTTTTCGTTGCCACCCTTCCACCTCAGCGCCCCCCGCGAGCGGGCTGGGAACAAGTGGACAGTTACAACGCGAGCCTGGCAGGAATCGTCGCTACCCAGTGCGCCGCCGGCCATCGTGTGACCCTGGTTGATCTGAACAAGGCGGTCAGTCCGGACGACCTGATGCCTGACGGCGTGCATCCGGGTCCCGATGGTTTGCGCAAGATCGCCGATGCCTGGTCTCAAGCGTTACAGGAGAACGGATACTTCGAAACCCAAAAGTAATACCGCCCCATGAAATCCACCCTGCACTCGTTCCTTAACCTCAGTTGTCTGCTGGTGGTCATGACCGCTGGCCGTGCGGCAGAGACTTCCGCCCCTGAAACAAATCCCGTCTGGACCGGTGGCGAGGATGGCATCGCCATCTACACCATTCCCGGCCTGCTCGTGACCAAAAGTGGCGTGGTCATCGCCTATGCCGAGGCCCGCGATCGTCGCGGGGATGGTGGCAAGGTGGACATCGTGCTCAAGCGGAGCCTTGACGGTGGCCGCATCTGGGAACGCTCCCAAGGCATCGAGAGGGCCCAAGGCATCGAAAACTACGTGCTCGCCACGCTGGTACAGGATCGCGTGAGCGGCCGGGTCTTCTTCTTGACCGCCCTGCGGGACGAAGGCCTCGCCGATCGCACCACCACTAATCACTATCGCTTCAGTGATGACGAAGGGCTCACGTGGTCTGCCCCGCAGGACATCACCAGGCTGCTTTACGCCGCGGATGCGAAAATCCAGACCGACCTCCGAGCCGGGCGCGCACCCAAGGAGTTCGCGGGTGACGACCCGGAACTCTTTGGCCGTCAGCTCATCTTTTTCGGGCCGGGTCGGTCCATCCAGCTCTCGGCGCAGCATCCGAAGTTTCCGAACCGGATCGTTGTGCCGCTCTTCTACATCAAGGACCGCATCATCACGCCGCGCGCCAAGCGCGGTTACGGCAACGCCGTTCTCGTGAGCGACGACGGCGGGCGTTCCTGGTTCGTGCCGGGGACGGTTCCGATCGGCGACTACGGATCGAGCGAGATCAGCATTGTCGAGCTCGCGGACGGACGCATCCTGATGAACGCACGTTGCGCCCCTCCGGAGTCGTCCCACATGGCCGTCGCCGGTCGCACCGTTTCCTTCAGCTCCGATGGCGGGACCACGTGGACACGTCCTCAACCCGACATGTCCGGAATCCCGCCCTATATTGAAACCAGTTCCGGACTCCTGAGGGTATCGCATCCGGCCAACGACCTCAAACGCACGTCGCGCATCCTCTTCAGCTTCCCCCACAGCGTGCCACCCGCGGACCGCGCGGGCCTTCGCAGCCTCAGTCAGGTCAGGGCGAACGGAACGATTCTGTTGAGTTACGACGACGGCCGGAGTTGGCCGGTGCGGAGACTGCTCGTGCCGGGTTCCTTTGGCTATAGCAACATGGACCAGCTGCCTGACAATGCTGTCCTGATCGTCTACGAGAACGCCACCGGCACCGTGGTGAACGCCACGCGTTTCACGCTCGACTGGCTGACCCAAACGGACACGCCGTAGCCAGCGTCACGCTTCCCGTTTACGACCGCCCTCTTCGTTCCCAGGAATCATCTGCCGCACGAACCCCCTATGCACCCCACCCGCCTCTTCATTCTCGCGTTGCTCGTCCCTGTCCTCTTCGGCGCCACTCCCGAGGAGATCGAAGCGGAAGTCCGAAAAATCGATATCGCACGTGTGCAGGCGCTTCTCGCCAGCGACATTGCTTCCCTGCGAACGATCTTTCATCCGGGCTGCGTTTATACCCACGGGAGCGGCCGGGTGCAATCTGGCGAGGACTACCTGCAGCTCTTGGAGCGCGGCGACCTCCGCTATGCCGCCATGCGCTACGAGTTCCCCCCTTCCATTGTGCTCCACGGGGAGTCCACCGCGGTCGCTCATGGTCGCGTGCAACTGACGGGCCAGTCGAAAACCGGACCTGCCAATCCCCGGGTGATGGCCGCCACCGCGGTTTACGTGAAGCGGGACTCGGCCTGGACGTTGACCTCCTTTCAAAATACGCCCGCGCCGATGGCGCCGCGGTTTGGCATTCTCTCCCAGACGGCGGCGGTGCAGGAGGTCTGTGCCTGGCCGAAGCTGACCCTCATGCGCGACGGCACGATCATCGCTGCGATCTACAATCAACCCTCTCATGGACAGCTACCGGGTGATGTCGCCTGCTGGGCCAGCACCGACGGCGGGCTCACGTGGACTCTTCGAGGTAATGCCACTCGCCACGAAGGGAACAGCGCCTGGTTCAATCACGCTCTCGGCACCGCCGGCAATGGAGACCTGCTGGTCGCCACCAGTGGATGGGATTTCCACACCGACAAGGGGGGAAAGCACAACGTGCCGCTCGTGCCCATCGTGACTCGCTCTTCGGACGGAGGAAAATCGTGGAAACAAGTCGGACGCTTCCCCGCCGCGCCAGAAGCCGGCAAGGCGTTCGTGCCCTTTGGGAACATCGATCGGGGCGACGACGGTGTGCTCCGCGTCGCCGCCTACAGCTACGCGCGTGGTCTGCCTCCTCCGCGGACCGATACCGGCTACGTGATCGCCAGCGCCGACGACGGCAAAACGTGGAACATTTCTGCGGTCATCGGCGAACCTGAAGTCAACGAGACCGATCTCTTCCACGCCGGCAACGGTCGCTGGCTCGCGGCCGCCCGAAACCTCGGACTTGCGAGCGGTCGCCGCGGCCATGGGATGGACTTGTATGTCTCCGAGGACAACGCCGCCACGTGGCGGAAACACGGCCGGCTTTCACTGCCAAACGAGCACCCTGGCGACTTGCTCCGGCTCGCCGACGGCCGGATCCTCCTCACCTATGGCGATCGGCGCGGCCCCGACTTTGGAGTCAATGCCATGATCAGCAATGATGGAGGCTCCAGTTGGAGTCCCGAATTCCGCATCGCGAGTGGACTGACCAGCCGCGACTCGGGTTATCCTTCGAGTGTCCAATGCGCCGACGGCACCCTCGTCACCGCCTACTATGCGAAAGGTTCGCGTGAGCATTCGGGGTACCAGATGGGCGTGGTCCGCTGGCGCCTCGAATGAGGACAGCCAACTCCGGCCAACTTCACGAAATGACCTTTGGTGGCTGAATCGCGCACTGCTTGAAACAACGCCTCCTCCATCCGGCCATTGTGGCCGGTGACCGGCGGAGATTGGTCTTCGCGGATGCAATCACTGAATCCCTATACCATCGCGTCGGAGCGCCGCCAGAGGGCCTCCACGGACGGATCGCTCGTCACGCCGTAGACGGCCGCCAGCTCTCCGGCGCGGCTGCCGCCGGTCACCGCCACGAACGTTCCACCTCGGTTGTACCGGGTGAAGCATTCCGCGTAGGCCCGGGCCATGGCTCCCGCCCCGATACCACCGATACGCGTCCACGAGATCAGGCTCGCCCAAATCAGATTGTCCAACAATCCCCGTCCTTACGCACTGATTCACGGCTCAGGCGAAGGTGGAGCCGGTGGAAGTGGTATCCGTTGGTAACCTGAGAAACGCCTTTGTAACCACCGCGCTCGGCATTCCATGCTCAATTCAGTCTAGGGCCTTCCAAGTCCCTTTGATTCCAAGCCCCTTCGATCACCACCGCTCGCCCTGCCCACCGCAATCCCTGCGCACGAATACATGGAATGTTCGTCAGCCTGCCCCTGCGGCCGTTGATATGGCTCTACCAGCCAACGCTCCCCGCGACTCACCCACCAGTAAACACTGGTCCGTCCCGGTTCTCGCCTTGGGGCAAACCCATCAGGTCCCGGCACCCACACTCGATCTTAACCTACACCCCATGAAGATATCGCCACTCCCAGCCACGCAAACGCTCCATCTAACGCGAAGCACGCGAACTGCTGTCCTGGCCTCAGCCTGCCTTTTGCTCAATGCGCTGTCACCTCCCGCACTGACGGCACAGCCGGCAACCGAACCGGCAAAAGAACAGGTTGTCATCCTTTCGCCATTCATCATCGCCTCCAGTCAATATGAGGGCTACCAATCCCAAGTCACCCTGAGCGGCGCCGGCATGCGCGTCTCAATCGACGAAATCGGATCCGCAGTCTCGGTCATCACACCGAAGTTTCTTGAAGACACGGCCTCCCGCGACCTGCGCGACGCCCTCGTCTATCAGGTGGGCATCGAAGTGGGTGGATTCGGAGGCAATTTCGCCGGCTCCACCAACGAACCAGCCCTGACCAACAATGTCTCCACGCGCGTCCGTGGTCTGGCCGCGGCCGACCTGACCCGCGGATTCTTCCGCTCGGCGATCCCCAACGATGCGTATAACACCGCTCGCGTTGACATCAACCGCGGCGCCAACGCCCTGCTGTTCGGCGTGGGCAGCCCTGCGGGCATCATCAACTACTCGACGGTCGAAGCCTTGACGGACGCCAACAGGAGACAAATCGGCGTTTCAGCTGACAACTACGGAAGCGTCCGCGGGACCCTCGACATCAACCAGGTCCTCGTGCCGAGGGTCGCAGCCATCAGGATCGCCGCGCTGAACGACGAGCGGGAGTACCGGCAGAAGCCGGCCTTCAATCATGACCAGCGTTTGTACGGTTCGTTTGTCACGTCCATTCCGGCCTTTGAGAAGGGCATATTCTCCGGAACCCGCGTTACATTGTCCGGTGAAGTCGGCAAGATCGACGCAAACAATCCGCGCAACCTCCCGCCCCAGGACCATCTCTCGGGTTGGTTTGAGGAAACCCGGCCAGCCCAGTGGGTCGCGGCGGGCATACCCGCGAAAGGCAGCTGGAATCCCTCCGTGCCCTTCGCGGCCGGACCGGTGACCAATCTCGGTCTGGGTGTCGGCCGTCTGCTCAACCGCTCGCCAATCGCGATTTTCGTCGATCCCACCAACAACACGGCCCGCGACCCAAACGGGACCGTCAACGGACAGACGGTCCTCGGCCGGCCGTGGGTTTCGAACAACGTTCGTTTTCCGAATGGGGCCACCGGAGCCGCGGTTATGATCGCATCGCGTAGCTTCGAGTTCAGCTTCCAGAACCAGTCGGTGCCGCTTCCAGACGGCGAGTTTTATATCGGGCCACGGATCATGAACCCGGAGATCTTCGATTTCCACGATCGCATGCTCGACGGCCCGAACAAAAGGGAAGACGCCAAACTGCGCGACCACACCGTCACGGTGGAGCAACTGCTCTTCAATCGACGCGCCGGCATCGAGCTGTCAGCCAATTCGTCCAGCTACACCGAGTCCACCCAAAGCCTCCTCCCGATCGCCACGCAATGGCTGGCCGTTGACGCCAACACCCACACGTGGGACGGCACCCCCAACCCCAACTTCGGACGTGTCATGACGGGGCAACCTGGCACCTCCACCTACTCCAAAGCCGGAATTGACACGGTTCGGGCCAAGGCCTTCTACGAGCTCGACCTGACGGAGAACGACAACTCCCTTTGGCGCCGCATCGCGGGTAAACACACCTTGGGTGGCCTAATGCAGCGCGAACGCAACACGAACGAACGTCGGAGCGGTGCGCTTGGCTCAACCACCCAACTCTGGGAAAACGGCTCTAATCAGAACCGACAGGCCGAGCTGGGCAAAACGCTCGTGACGCTCAACTACCTCACTCCGAGCGCCGTCAGCATCACGAATCCGGCCAATCTCGATATTCGCGGGATCGAGGCCTATCGACTGGACCTGCCCAGGATTCTGAACGGCCAGGGGGTGTTTCTCGCCCGTCTTCCTCCGGCGGCGGCGGCAAACTCTGCCCAGCCGCAACACGCCGTGAAATACCAGTCGATCGAGTTCCTGCAGGCGAACGATGAGTTGACCAACATGGCGGGCAACGCGGAGAAGAACCGCCGCACCATTGATTCCTCCGCCTTGTCTCTGCAGAGCCGCTTTCTCGACGGGCACATCATCGGCACCTATGGCTTGCGCAAGGAGGAGGTTTCGGTCGTCCAAGTGGTGGCGCCGGTGGTATCGACCGGGGAAAACTACCGTCTGGTCAATGACCCAGCCTACGACTTCGGCAGCAGCTTGGCAACCCGTCAGAAATTCAAAGCCACCCCCAAGGCGTGGAGCGTGGTCGCAAAACTGCCGAATGGGTTGCGCAAGCATCTTCCGGCTACGAGTGCCCTGAGCGTGTTTTATGGTGAATCCGAAAACTTTGACCCGCCGGAGAGCACGGCGCGGAATGTCTTCGGCGACCAAATCCTGCCTCCGCGGGGCATCTCCACGGACTACGGCATCAACCTCCGCCTGTTCGACGAACGGCTCTCCCTCCGCGTGACACGTTATGAGACCAATCAGGAAGGTTCCTTCAACGGATCCCTCAACGGCATCATCGGCGGTATCGTCACCCAGCATGTGCAAACATTCCAGGCGGTGCAGAGCGGCTTCGCGACAAACTCGGGCAATGGATTTCCAGTCGGCTATGTCGCACCTCCGCAGTCGATTCTCGATCTCTATCAGGTCCGCGTCACCGGCAATACCATTTCCCAAGTGCCGGGTTCCGGCTCCGATACCAGCGACTACATCGCCCGCGGAACGGAACTGGAGCTTTTCTGGTCGCCCACCAGCCGGTTGTCCCTGAGCATCAATGCAGCCCGTCAGGAATCGACCCGGGACAACAGCGGCGAGGCCCTGCGCCGGTTCATGTTCGAAACACCGACCGCAAACGGCCGGACCTTGGCTGAAAATTGGAGCTCACCGGCGGCCCAGGTCACCTATCTGACCATCTCCACCATCCCAGATGGTACCGGGGCGCTGTCGGGACGGTGGCGGGGTCTGGTTCAAAGCTATCTGCGCGTCGCCAACTCCGACGGCGGCCCGGCCACGGAATTGCGCAAGTGGCGCAGCAATGCTTTCGCCAACTATGTGTTCGACTCCGGGCGGCTGAAAAACATCGGTATCGGCGGTGCGGTCCGCTATCAAGGCAAGGTGGCCATCGGCCTGCCCATCGCGAACTTCCGGTTGGATGGTTCAAAAGCGGTGAGTGGCGCACTTCCGGGTGACTTTCGCACCTACGACATCAGCAATCCCTACTTCGGACCGGGCGAAACCAGCTATGACTGCTGGTTGTCCTACAAGCGGCACATCCTCCGCGACAAGATCCAAGCCAAGTTTCAGCTGAATGTCCGAAATGTGTTTGCCGACGACGACATCATCCCGATCGGAACCCAACCCGACGGCACCGTGGCCGTGATACGTATCGGAGAACCGACGACGTACACCCTTTCGGCACGTTTCGAGTTCTAAACGCAGCGTCATAACCAGCCAGGCGTACCTGTTCTGGAGGGCGACGCGCCGTCCTGCACCTTACACGTAATTCGAGAGTTCAACGCAAAGGTGGAGGGGGGCCCTCCGTGGACGCCGGGGGACGAACCACGCGCAACCACGCAGCCCCATCATGCCAGTTCCATCGGTTCATTTTGCGCGCTCTGCTTCATCGTACTCCTGGCAAACCGTACCGATTTCAGCACTCGGAATCTTGCGCTTTCCCGATGAGTAGGAATTCCTACCCTCAAAGTATGACAACGGTCGTCTCCAAAAAAGACCAGGTCACTCTCCCCAAGCGCTTGCGCGACCAACTCGGCATCCGCCCCGGCACCGTGCTTTCCTTCGCCGCCGTCAGTGGCAAACTCGTGGCCTCCAAACAGGAAACCGGAGACGTCTTCACCAATTGGCGGGGACGCGGCCGGCTCCCCGGCAAGTCAAACGTGGACTCCTACCTGGGCCGCGCTCGCGATGGTCACGGCCGTTGACAGTTCAGTCCTGCTCGACGTCGTTGCCGACGATCCGAAATGGGCCGACGCGTCCACAGCGGTCTTAGCGCGCCGGCCCACGTCCTAATCGGCGACATCCAGCCCCGCTCCACCGGCCAGCCGTTTTAGAGGGCGACTTGGTAACGCCGGACGCAGTCGTCAGCCCGCGCGGTGGGTCGGGCATCGTAGCCGGTAAACTCCCCCTTCGTGCCAAAATACTGCACAGCCGGCACCCAGGGTTCGCGGCAGGACATGTCAAAGTCGTTGAAGAAGGTGATCATCACGCCGTGCTCGACGAGGGTGCGTTGAAGCTGGTCAAGGTTGATGTTGGCCGGTGCCACGCTTGCGCGTACCGCGAGCACGATGGCCCAGGCGGCCGACTCGGCGAGGTGCATCAAGGTCGGGGTCTGCCGCACGGTGCCCCAACCCACGTGCGTCGCCGACACCGTCGTGACAACGAGCAGGTTGTCGATGCCGCGTGGCAGCAAGACGCCAAACGGCACCTGACCCGGCCGCGACACCTCCATCTGGAAGAGCTGGCCGTCGCACAATGTGCCGGGCAGCCGCTCCGTCGTGCACGCGAGTGAATCGAGGGAAAACTCCGTGATCCCGATCGAATCAGCGTGCACCGGTGCCCGCTCCAGTCCCGGCACGAGCAAGGCGTCGTGCTCGGTAAAAATACGCCGGCCCACCAGCCTCCTTGCCTCCCGCACGTAAAGCTGCGGCGGGATGTTGTCATTGTCGGCAAACTCGTCCCGCGCCAGGCCCCACTCGCGAGCCTTCGCCCGCAAGCCGGCCGGCATCTCCGGATCGTTTTGCAAAAACCACATCAGGCTGAGCGCGTGCTCCAAATGTCGCTGCGCAACACGGCGCCGCGTGGCCGCGTCGGCGTCAGGGTAATCCTTGCCCGCGCCGGTAAAGTTGGTCGCATTCCAACTGCGCTTGCGGTTCGGCAGCGCGTGACCGTGGAAAATATGATCCCGCTCCGCCATCTCCCGCAGGGAATAGATCAGAAGCCGGTGATGAAAGGGAAGCGGCAGCTTCTCTTTCTCCTCAGGCGACAAAAGAATCGGTGCGTAAAGCGCGCGTTCGTAGTTTGGCGGCGGCGACTCAAGCAGCCGTCGATTGCCCGGATCGTCGGTCAGACAAATCCGGTAGCTGTAAGACTGAATATTGTCATCACC
>Ga0163144_10018953_pt1 | contig 13879 bp, 16 predicted proteins | sample OliLak19BULKMAT1_FD_123175 | JGI IMG/M metagenome (GOLD analysis project Ga0163144, IMG submission 123175) | Freshwater microbial mat bacterial communities from Lake Vanda, McMurdo Dry Valleys, Antarctica - Oligotrophic Lake LV.19.BULKMAT1 | ecosystem: Environmental > Aquatic > Freshwater >... | reverse complement strand
TGATGGAAGAGGCGCGCGAGTTGGCGCGAAAGGGTGGGAAGACGGAGGCTTCCACGTTGACGACGCTTCCGCCCAGCGCTTTGGAGCAACTGCGCGAACGCGGCGTCGGGCCGACGGACGATTTGGAAAAATACGGCTACGAACAACTGCGCGCGAAGGTCGTCGCGATCTGGAACGGCAGCGAGCTGGTCGACTCGACTACCGTGGGGGGTGACGCGTCGGTGGCGCTGATTCTCGACCGGACGAATTTTTATGCGGAGATGGGCGGTCAGGTCGGTGATGTCGGCAGCATCGTGACGGCCGGTGGTGGGTCGTTTGACGTCGAGACCACCCGCGCGGTCGGGGGATACGTGCTGCATGTCGGCCGGGTGCGCAGTGGTGAAATCGTCGTCGGTAAGGCAGCGGGCGCGACGCATGGTCTGGCTCGCACCGCGACCGAGAAGAATCACACCTCGACCCATCTGGCCAACTGGGCCTTGCGCGAAACGTTTGGTGACGCCATCCAGCAGAAAGGGTCTCTGGTCGATCCGGAAAAACTTCGTTTCGACTTCTCGCATGGGAAGTCGTTAACAGACGACGAGCTGGCGAAGGTCGAATCGCTCGTTTCGACGGCGATCGAGAAGAAGCTGCCCGTCTACGCCAGGGAAGTGCCTCAAGAGCAGGCGTTGAAGATCAATGGTTTGCGCGCCGTGTTTGGTGAGAAATATCCGCCAATGGTGCGCGTCGTCAGCATCGGGGCGCCGGTGGACGAACTCATCGCGGACCCGACAAACGATAACTGGCGGCAATACTCGATCGAGTTCTGCGGTGGCACGCACCTGAAGGACTCGGCTGAGGCGCGGGGGTTTGTTGTGACGGCGGAGGAATCGGTCAGCAAGGGCATTCGTCGACTCGTCGCGCTAACCGGTGATGCCGCGAAGAAGGCAAACGAGCTGGCGACCGATCTGGACGCCGCGATCACCAACGCGAAGTCGGCCGGTGAGGCAAACCTCGCCGCTGAGATCGCGACGGTCCAGAAACTTCTCGCAGCGACGGGACTGCCCTTGCGCGCCAAGCGTCGGGGGCAGACGGCTATCACAGAATTGCAGTCGAAGCTTAAGTCGTGGGAGAAGTCGCAGAAGGCTTCACCGGCTGGCGGGGGTGTTGATGCCGTTGCGATTGCCGGTGAACTGCTGGCTACAGCGAGCGACCTTGCGGGTGGTAAGCTGATCGTCGGCACGATTCCCGGTGCGACCAACGACGGCCTGCTGTCGGCGTTCGACTCGTTGCGGAAAAAGGCTCCGAGCTACGCGATCCTGATCGCTGCGGTGTCCGACGACAAGGTCAGTTTCCTCGCAGCGGTCAGTGACGACCTGATCGCCAAGGGCCTGAAAGCCGGTGACTGGATTCGCGAGACCGCCAAGGTCGCCGGTGGTGGTGGAGGCGGTCGGCCCAACATGGCACAAGCGGGTGGGAAAGACCCGTCGAAGACCGACAATGCCCTTGCGACCGCGCGGGCATTCGCAACTTCGACGGTGAAGTGAAAAAGTAACGATGAAAAGAAGGATGAAGGATGAAAAGTCGCGCGATGCGCGCTTCTCATCATTCATCCTTCATCCTTGTTTTTATCCTTACGCCTTTACAGCGCCTGCTCGTTCTTCTCGCCGGTGCGAATGCGGACGATTTCCGCGATCGGGTAGACGAAAATCTTGCCGTCACCAACCTCACCCGTGCGGGCGGATTCGACGATGGCGTCGACAGCCTTTTGGGCGTCGTCCTGCTTGACGGCAATTTTCAACAGGACCTTCGGCACAAAGCCAACGTCCAGTTTCGCGCCGCGGTATCGTTCGGTGTGGCCCATTTGGCGGCCAAACCCTTTCACCTCGACGGCGGTGACGCCCAGAATGCCCAGCTTGGCCAGCGCGGTTTTCACGGCGTCCAGTTTCTGTGGCTTAATGACGGCTTCGATCATCTGCATGATGCTGCTCCTCGTGTGGATTTTCTTGTCTGCGGAATCTGTTGTGCCCGCTCGCCAATTCTAGTGCGCAAACTTGCCGCGGCCAAATGTAAATTCGATGTATCTATGAAGTTATATGCGTTCTCGGGTGTCGAATCCGCTATTTCGTCGATTCAGACAGCACGTGCTCAGCGACGAAAATGGGCACCGTTGTCGCAGCGCCCAGCGCAATCGCGTCGCTTGGCCGACTGTCGATCTGCACAATTTTTCCGTTCTGCCGAACATGAATGCGAGCGAAATAGGTGCCGCTTTGCAGATCGTTAATCTCGATGTGCTCGATCTCCCCACCCAACTGTTCGATAGCCATCGCCAGCAAGTCGTGCGTCAACGGACGCGGTGAGATGCGCCCTTTAAGCCGGCGATCGATGGCGTAGGCCTCGGCGCTTCCGATAACGATGGAAAAGCTCCGCTCGCCATCCACTTCTTTGAGCATGATGATCTGCTGATCGTTCATCTCACTGATGATGATGCGGAACAGCTCCATCTGCACAGACATGCGAACGTCTCCTGATGCGGGTATCGTACCGTAGAAGTGTGGTGGGAGGGTGTCAAGGTGAGAAGGCGTGGCATACGCGTGGTCGCCGGACTGTCCGACGAATGCACAATTCCCTTCCGCGCCCGGGCCTAACGCAGCGCCGCCCGGGATTCCGATCCCGGTGCGGCGATCCGCTCTGCCCCGGCGTGCAGAGGCCGGAAGGCGTTGGCGCTGGCTTGTAATCGTCCCACATTTCCGCTACATTTCCACACCCCGAACTTCGGGGCGCCAGGTCCGTATTCAGCAGCAGGTGCAATTATGGCTCATAAAAAAGGTCAAGGCTCGACCAAGAACGGTCGCGACAGCAATCCGCAATACCGTGGCGTGAAGGCCTACGGCGGGCAGTTCGTCAAGGCTGGCTCGATTATCATCCGCCAGGTCGGCACGAAGTTCCACCCGGGCTTCAATGTCGGTGTGGGTGGGGACTATACGATCTTCGCGCTTAAGGACGGCAAGGTCGAATTCCAGGGCCGCAAGGTCCACGTCCGTGAAGCTGAAACCGCCTCGGCCTAACACGCCGTCGGCGCGCCCACCTTGGGTGGGCAGTGTTTCACAGGACTTACGATTTAACCCCAAAGCCGCAGGACCATTCCGTCCTGCGGTTTTCTTTCGTGGGTGTCTACCATGTTCGTTGACGAAGCCATTATCCACGTAAAAGCCGGCGACGGTGGCGCCGGGTGCGTCTCGTTCCGCCGTGAGAAATACGTCCCCAAGGGTGGGCCAGACGGCGGGGACGGTGGACATGGTGGGAACATTATCTTCGTCGCCGACCCCAATAAGAACACACTGCTCGACTTCGCCGGTCGGCACCATTGGCACGCCCAGCGCGGTCAATCTGGCATGGGCAAGAAGTGCTCGGGTGAAAGCGGTGAGGACCTCGTCATCCCGGTCCCGCTGGGCACCTTGATTTTCGACACCGACAAGCACGTGCTGCTGGCCGACCTGGAGATCGAAGGCAAGCGCGTCACGATCTGTAAGGCCGGTCGCGGTGGATTGGGTAACACTAACTTCAAGACAAGCGTCAACCAAGCCCCGCGATACGCCCAACCCGGAACGGAAGGCGAAGAGCGAAATCTACGGCTTGAACTGAAGCTGATTGCCGATGTGGGCCTCGTTGGCATGCCCAACGCCGGCAAGAGCACGCTCCTGCGGGCCGTCAGCGCCGCCAAGCCCAAGGTGGTGGATTACCCGTTTACGACGCTCGAACCCCAGCTCGGCATCGCTGAGCTGGTGGGTGGTCGACGCATCGTGCTGGCGGACATCCCCGGGCTGATCGAAGGCGCCCAGCACGGCGCGGGATTGGGTATCGCGTTCCTGAAGCACATTGAACGGACGAAGGTCATCGTTCACCTGTTGGATCTGTATCCATCCGACGAATCGGACCCGGCCGAGAACTACCGGACGATCCGTGGCGAGCTTGAGGCGTTCAGTCCAGAACTGGCCAACAAGCACGAGATCGTCGCTGCGAACAAGATGGACCTGGCGATCGATTCCGAAGCGATCGACAAACTGCGCGAAGCGCTGCCCGACAAAGAAATCTTCGCGATCAGTGGCGTCAGCCGTGAGGGTGTCGAGCCGCTGCTGGAGACAATCTGGCGGTTGTTGAAAGAGCTGCGCCACAACGAACCCGAGCCCGAGTCTTCCACGCCGAGCCTTCCCGTAGACTCCGAACCGTCTTAGCTATTTACACCGATGTCGCTTTCACCCCATCTTCAGGTCGCCCTGAAAGAATGGGCATCGGTCTGCGCCGCGCTCGAGCAAGGCAGGCAGATCTTCATCCTGCGCAAGGGTGGTATCCTCGACCGTGGTGGACTGTTCGAGTTGGAGGAACGACAGTTCCTGCTATTCCCAGCCTACCTGCACCAGAAACTGGAATTGCTCAAACCATCCGAACACACTGCGTTTGAAAAACGAGACGTTGAGCCGGACCAGATTGTGATATCGAGCGCTGCCGTGGTGTCGGACGTGGTAAAAGTCCGTTCGCGGGCGCAGGTTGATGCGCTGGATGTGGAACATATCTGGGCACCCGCCCAGATCGACATGCGTTTCAACTATCGCCCAGCCAGCCCGCTGTACGTCGTTTTGCTGCGTGTCCACCGACTGGTCAAGCCTGTGACGATCGCGAACACGCCTGTGTATGGTGGATGTCGCAGTTGGGTGCCGTTGGACGAACAGATCGACGTTCGCGGGGCAGTCGGCGTGTTGGCGGACGAGGAATTTCGCGTGAAGCGAGATCGTGTGATGCAGGCGATGACCTAAAGCATTTTCACGTCAAAATTTTCATGTCATCCCGAAGGGAGCGGTAACGACCTGAGCGATCGGAACCGTCAAACGCTGTTCCCCGTGGCGATCCTTCGGGTCGCTAGCGCTCCCCTCAGGACGACATAAAAGCCTGGCCGCTACAGTCGAAGTGAAAATGCCGTTCAATCGAACGCGCGGACGTAGATCAGTCCATCCTGATCTTTCAGCAGGTTGCTGATCGTCGAGACGTGGTGAAAGCTCTGGCCAGTCAGGAACGATCGGCCGATGACCTGTTCCTTGTGCTGCACGAGGATCCATGCCTTGCGCAGCTTTTTCTTCTTCAGTTTGCAGTACGCCGTCCCCTGCTTGAGCACTTCGAGCAGCAGGCGCTTGGCGTTTCCCTGACGACGATGACCCGCGGTGATGTCGAGCGTGAGAATCTGCAGGACACCGTTGTCGATCGACGGGATGGACCAGGTCGCACTGCCGATGGGTTGACCCTCTTCCCGGATGCGGACGGTCTGGACAAACGCGTCGGGTGGAACGGGGGGCAGGGGTGGTTCGAAAGCGAATGCGGGCATAACTTCAGTGTCCGTCGACGGCAGCGGTCGGGTGGGGCTCACCACGAAGGGTGGCCAGCGCGGCGTCGACCCGCTGGGCGTCGATCTTCGCATTAAATTTGCCCTGCAATGTGGCCGGCCCGATCGGATCGGTGATCCCACCCCTTTGCGATCCCAACTTCAACATCGCATTGCGAATCGTCACCTGCAGGTCGTCGCCCGACCGGTACGCGAGAACGAATCCCGCTCCCGTGTAGCTCAGTGACTCATTTCGCCCGGCGATGTTCCAGTCGATGGTTGCGTTGGTTGTCGAAGGTTGGTCAGTCTTGGTGCCCCGCATCGGCTTCCACAGAACGCGCAGATGCATGAGCTGCGTCAGTTCCGCGCCCTTGGGCGTTGTGGACAAAACCACGTCCATCTCGCCCGTCTGCCGGACGACCGCGTAGGCGTCGTCAAAGTGTTGTGACAAAACCGCGTTGCCGTTCGTCGGCGTCAAGCGGATGCTGGCTCCTTTGTCCGCGCAGCCCATCCCCAAGGCGGCGAATAAGGTGGCGGCGACGGTGAGGGTGCGTACGATCGATCGCATGACGAGGGACAAAGTTACGCCAGGCCCAGAAGTGAAACGGTGTCCCGCTCGACAATGCCGCGAAGGCTTTCTCGTGGCACCAGCGGCATGTTGGTGCCTTGCGTGATCTGGTTGATGCTGTAGAGCGCTTCGATGCATTCACCGGCGCTGGTGTACGGGAAATCAGACCCGAAGAGCAGTTTGTCGATCACACCATACTGGTGCGCGGTGACGAGCGCGTTGTACGCCTGCCACGAGCGGCTCAACAGGCCACTCACATCGGCAAAGACATTGGCGTGCTTACCCAGCATGGCGATCGTTTCATCGACCCATGGCTGGCCCATCTGTGCGATGACGATGCGAAGTTTTGGGAACGACCGGGCGACTTCGTCAAACAGGTAGGGGCGAGCAAACTCCAGCTTGCTTTCCATCGAGAACTGACCGACAGGGTGAACAAGGATCGGCATGCCCAGCCGGGCCGCCTCTTCGTAGACCGCCATCGCGCGGGTGTCGCAGGGGTGGAAATCCTGGTTGGCTGGTGAGATCGTCACACCCCGAAGCTGCAAGTCTTCGCGGGCAATCTTCACTTCCTGAACCGCGTCGCGTTCGGTTGGATCGATGCCGGCAAAACCGATGAGCTTGGCGGGTGCCCTTCTGACATAGTCGGCAACAAGCTGGTTGGGGATGTTGGCTTGGAGATACTTGCTCTTGAACCCCAGCACGATCGATTTGTCGACGGTGCCACTCTGGGCCCAGTGCGTCTCCGGGTCCCCTGCGGGGAGGATTGTCCGCCAAGGGCTTTTGTTAGGCGCCAGCTTGGACGGCGGCCGGGTTCGGCGGGAGACTTCACCCAGGTCCATCTGACCGAGTTGGTCGGGGGACTGCCAGATATGCGTGTGACAATCAACGATCATACGTTCAATCTTCCCGGCGGGTGCCGTTCCGTGGCAGCAGAACGCACCCTCAGGTGCCCTCAAAAATTCTAGGGATTTGACCGGTCGCGTCAAAGCGAACCGGATCCCTCATCCCGATAGACAACGTTATCGGACCGAATCGATAGGACGGCTTAGCGAATCTTGAAGTTCGGGCAGGTCCAGGTTACTTCTTTTCCCGCTTCTTTCGGCGGAGCTCGGCGTCGATGAATTCATCCAGCTCGCCACGGTCGAGCACGCTTTCAACATTGCTCGTCTCGACATTCGTCCGGTGGTCTTTAACTCTTCTGTCATCTAAGACATACGAGCGAATCTGATTGCCCCAGGCGATCGAGCCTTTTTCGCCATAGAGCTTTTTTAGCTCGTCATCGCGCTTGGCTTGTTCCAGAAGTTCCAGTCGGCCAGTGAGCAGACCAATGGCAAGCCTGCGGTTTTGCTGCTGGCTTCGCTCGACACTACAGGTGACTTGCATTCCCGTGGGGATATGCGTGATACGGACGGCCGACGCGACTTTGTTGACGTTTTGCCCACCCGGACCGCTGGACCGGACAAACGCGACGATGTCGAGGTCTTTTTCGGGGATTTCGATGTCACTATCGACCTCGTCGTATTCCGGGACGGCGTCGACACTGGCGAAGCTGGTCTGACGCTTGCCCTGCGAGTTAAACGGGCTCGGCCGCACCAGGCGGTGGACACCGGCCTCGGCGCGCATGTAACCGTAGGCGTACTCCCCTTTAACGAGGAGCGTGACGGATTTGATGCCTGCCTGTTCACCATCCTGGCGGTCTGTCTCGGAGACGTCCCAGCCACGCCGTTCAAAGAAGTAGAGGTACATGCGCAGGAGCATTTCGGCCCAGTCCTGGGCCTCGGTGCCACCGGCGCCGGCGTGAATCTGGATATAGCAGTTGCGCGGGTCGTTTTTCCCATCCAGCAGCGCCTGCAGTTCCACGCGTTCACCGCGCGCTTCCAGCGTCGACAATGCCGTGTCCGCCTCGGTGATCGTTGCGTCGTCACCGACCTCTTCGCCTAACTGGTACATGGCGCGCACGTCTTCGATGTCGCGCAGCATGGCGTCGATGGGGTCGATGACGACTTTCAGCGTCTTTAGCTCTCCAACGATGGACTTGGCTTTCTCCTGGTCGTTCCAGAAATCGGCATCGCCCATCTTGGCTTCAAGTTCTTTTCTGCGGGCCAGTTTTGTGGGGAAGTCAAAGAGAGTCCCGGATGGCAATGATCCGGGATGAGAGGTCGTCGATCGATTGCGAGAGGTTCTCGTGAATCATGTCCGGACTTTAGCCGCAATGGCGACCGAGGGAAAGGCAGCAGAAGGTTTGCCCGCGCATCACGCATAGGCGACTTTGCGCGGGACATCCATTTATTACGGTCGCCAGACCAGCCCGAAGCGCACGTAGGGCTCGTCGCTTGGGCGGTAGATTTTGTTCGTGTCGAGCACGTCAAACCCGGTGCTGAATTCCTGCGCGAACGCGTAGCCACCCGCCAAAGTGACACCGAAGTCTTCGATCGGATTCCAAAGTAAGCCTAGTTCCAGACGGCGCTGTTCGAAGAAGAGCCGATCGTGGTTCGACAGGTCATCAAGGTGAAACGCGCGAGAAAAACTGTCGAAGCTACCGAAGACGCGAAAGTGCTCGGACAGATCGTACTCGACCTTGCCGAAAAACGATCCGATTAAAGCGGTCACCTCGACCTTGAGCGTCGGGATCGGCTTATAAGTCAAGGTGTTGTATGGGAAACCGACTGCCAATTGCAGTTCAGGCAATAACTGCTTCGTCAGCGCAACCGCGGGCAGGGGGATGTCGGGGAAAATGACACGGTTGCCATCGTAAGATAGCGCAAAAAGGAGTGACGTCGTCTCATCGAGATCCTTGGCGAGCAGGACGGTCGCTTTGCCGTACACTCCGTCGCTGTCGGAGAACATCTCTTCACCCGCATACCCGATGCCGAGCGCCGCGACGATGTACCAGCCGTTGTCCCATTGCTTTAATGGTGATGCAGCACCAATGGAAACGTCACTGAGATTCTGTGGCACGGCGTCGGAATTGGTGCGGAGGTCGAGGAACAACGATTCGAATCCGACCGTCGGGTTGGCCAGCAAGTCCGTGCGGAATCGAAAGCGACCCGCTGCCTCGTACTGCCTGAGCTGGAAGGGCGTGTCTTGTTTTTCAATGTGCCCGCGCTCGAAGTACGTCGCCGTCGCCCCAAGCTCCAACTTCTGATCAGCCGCGAGCCATGGCGCGAGAAGCGGTCCCGGGCTCGACTGTCCAAGCGCCACGGCGCTGCACAGAGTGAGGACAGAAAGACCTGAGATCGCCACGAACCGAAACGCCGAAAAGTTGAGCATGGTGCAGAAGAATGCCGGGGAAGGCTCATTGGTGCAAGTGCGCAATTTACGCGCGGGTTGCGGATAACCACCCCATCTGTGGATGTGAAAATATATGATCGACTTCAATCATATAAGTTGCCCCCTTTCTAAGGACCTGCTATACTCTCTCAACCCCATGGCCACGCTTTCACTTCCCGTCGCCGGTGATCAGAACACAAACGCGTTTCTGCACGAAGCCGCTGCGGCAAAGTTCGACTTCCATTCCGTGAGCGTCAAGGCCGCAGGGGACGAGCAGCTCAAGCTCGCGGTCGGGGGGGCGGTCACCCGGCAGGATGCCAGTCGCAAGATGCGAATGCTCGACCTGCCCGACCCCGATGCGATTCGGCAACTGGCCGGTGACATCAAGCAGCACACGCTCGACCACCTCGACTATTACCTGCACCAGTTGGGCACCAATGTCGAGAAGAACGGAGGTGTCGTCCACTTCGCAAAGGATGGCGCCGAAGCGAAGCGAATTATCCTCGACATCGCGACGCAGGAAGACACCAAACGCTGCATCAAAAGCAAGTCGATGGTCAGCGAGGAGATCGAACTGGCCCACGCGCTCGAACTGGCGGGCCTTGACGTCGTCGAGACCGACCTGGGTGAGTTCATCGTGCAGATCAGTCACGACAAGCCGAGCCATTTGGTTCAGCCGATCGTCCACAAGGACCGCAAATCGATCGCCAAGCTGTTCGCCGAGTATTTCAACACGCCCTACAACGACGATCCGCAGGCATTGTGCCAGCAGGCGCGAATTTTCCTGCGCGACAAGTTCCGCACGAGCGACCTTGGCATCACCGGTGGCAATTTTCTGGTTGCCGAGACGGGGCATGTCGTCGGTGTCGAGAACGAGGGCAACCAACGGCAAAGCGTGACCACGCCGCGTGTGATGATCGCGCTGGTCGGCATTGAAAAAGTCATCCCGCGGATGACGGATTTAGCCGTCATGATCAAACTGCTCGCCCGCAGCGCGACCGGTCAGCCGATCACGATCTACACCAACATCTACGGCGGACCGCGCGATAAAGGAGAGAAGGACGGCCCAGAGGTCTTCCACCTCATCCTGATGGACAACGGTCGAACGGAAATCCTCGCCAGTGAAGAGTACCGCGAGACGCTCCGCTGCATCCGCTGTGGGGCGTGCCTGAACGCCTGCCCGATCTACCGCAGCATTGGGGGTCACGCGTATGGCAGCGTCTATCCTGGCCCTATCGGCGCGCTGATCACACCTTTGATGCAGGGCCTTGGCGAGTTTAAGGACCTGCCGCACGCGTCGTCGCTCTGCGGTGCGTGCTACGAGGCGTGCCCGGTCAAGATCAACATCCCCAAACACCTGATCAACCTGCGGCGGGACATCGTCGAACGCAAGATCAACCACCCCATCGAACGCTTCATCTACCGCGCCTGGGCCAAGAGCCTGAAATCACCGCTGTTATACAAACTGAACACCAAACTGCAGAAACTCGTCCTGCGCTCGCAAGCCGAAGAACACGGCGGGTGGGTCACCAAGCTACCAAGCATCGCCAGTGGCTGGACGACCATCCGCGACATGCCCCAACCGGCGGCGAAAACTTTTCATGAGTTGTGGAAGGACCGGTAGGGTGGGCACTGCCCACCGATTGTGTGCAGCGTAAGATAGTTCGGAAGAAACTGGTGGGCATTGCTCACCCTACACATATGATCGACCCCTCCAACGTCCTCGATAAAGTCGCCCGCAGCCTTGGCCGTACGTCGGTGCTCACCGCGCCACCGACACCGCCGGAACTGCCCGAGCCCTTGGTCCGTCTCGTCCACACCGACTTCGGTCTGCGCGAGCTGTTCGCCAAGCGTGCCACCGAGCTGAAGATGCTTGTCGAACCCTGCTACACCGAAGAACTGCCCGACAAACTCGCGGGCTTTTTAAAAGCCAATAATTGCCGCGCGATCGGGATGAACGTTTCCAAACTGCTCAACGGCCTCGGCCTGCCCCAGTCGCTGCGTGACGCGGGCCTGGATGTGAAGACGTGGGACGACCTGACACTCGACAGCGCCTACGACCTCGACGCCGCCGTCACCGATGTCACCTACGCCGTCGCCGAGACCGGCACGCTCGTCATCCGCACCGATGCGAACCACGGCCGCAGCCTCACGCTCGTTCCGAAAGTTCACGTCGCGATCCTGCAGCCCAAAAACTTCGTCCCTGATCTGCTAGACCTGATGGAACGCCTCGTTAAGGACGGCGTCGGCAGTCACGTCACTCTCATCAGCGGCCCCAGCAAAACCGCCGACATCGAGATGAACGTCGTTATCGGCGTGCATGGGCCGTTGATTGTGAAAGCGTATATTCTTTCATAAGGATGAAAAAGAAGGATGAAGGATGAAAGGGAAAGCCGAAAGACCTCCGAGTTCGAACCAAGCGTTTCGCGCTGAGAATCGTCGCGTTATACGGCCAAATTCCACCTTCGGATGTGTGTCGAACGCTCGGTCGACAGATGCTTCGCAGCGGAACTTCGGTTGCGGCACACTATCGCGAGGCATGCAGGGCACGCTCAGATGCGGAATTCACGAGCAAGATCGACGGCGGGTTACAGGAGTTGGACGAAACATCGCTTTGGCTTGAGATTCTCGTAGAGTCTAGACACTTCGACCAACCCGCAGTGCACTCCCTGGTCGCGGAAGCCGACGAACTGCTCCGCATCCTGACGACCATCTCCAAAAGTAAGAAGCATTAATCTTTTGTTTCAGCCTTCAGCCTTTTTTTTCATCCTTACTACTTTACTTCCCTCGATATTCACACGAGCTCGTACACGTCTCATGCACCACAATGCTCGTCAACAGCGGCAGAGAAGGTTTGATCTTGTCCCATAGCCACTTGCTTAAGTTTTCCGCGGTCGGATTCTCCAGGCCTGCGATCTCGTTCAGGTAATAGTGGTCCAGCTGGTCCACGATCGGCGCGACGGCCGACTTGATGTCGCCGTAGTCGATCAGGAACCCTTTGGATTCCTCGACATCCCCTTCGACGATCACGTCGAACCGAAACGAGTGTCCATGCAACCGCCGACATTTGTGGGCTGCGGGGAAGGTCGGCAGGTGGTGGGCTGCCTCGAAGTGAAACTGTTTGGATAAGCGGACGATCATCGAAACGGCCCATTCTATGGCGGGCGGCCCCGGTTGGAAATATGCTCGCTTCCCAATGACGGACACCACGATCACCCGCTGCGGATGGGCGAAAAGCCCGTTGATGCAAACGTACCACGACGACGAGTGGGGCGTCCCCGTTCACGACGACCGCAGATGGTTCGAGTTTCTCATCCTCGAAGGCGCTCAGGCCGGCCTTAGCTGGGACACGATTCTAAAAAAGCGCGACAACTACCGCAGCGCGTTCGACGGGTTCGACGTGCAGAGAATCGCCCGCTACACCGACGCGAAGATCGAGAAACTTTTGCAGAATCCCGGCATCGTCCGCAACCGCTTGAAGGTCGCCGGCACGGTGAAGAACGCCAAGGCGTTCCTGGCGGTTCAGAAAGAGTTCGGCTCGTTCGACGCCTACATCTGGCCCTTCGTCGGTGGCAAGTCACTCAACCCCAAGCGCAAAACGATGAGTGACGTCCCCGCGACGTCACCCGAGTCCGACGCCATCAGCAACGACCTCAAGAAGCGCGGCTTCACCTTCGTCGGCAGCACGATCGTTTACGCGATGATGCAGGCCACGGGACTGGTGAACGACCACCTGGTGTCGTGCCATCGACATAGAACGGGTAAGGGTGAAAAAGAAGGATGAAGAATGAAGGATGAAAAATGAAGGGGAGCACGGCCCGTCCGCTCGCGGGGCATTACAGCGTCGCCACCAGCGCCGCGAGTTGGTCGGTGCACGTGCCCCAGCCTTCGTGGAAGCCCATCGTCTCGTGCGCTTCGCGGTCGGCGGCGCTCCAATGGCGCACCAGCGCGGTGTACTTCGTCCGGCTCGCGCCGGCGTCGTCGAACGTCAGGATGATCGTGCAGAAAGGCTTCTCCGAAGGCTGCCACGCCGACGTGTACGCGTCGGTCAACACCAGCCGTTCGTTGGGAACCACTTCGAGATACACACCGGAATTGGGAAATTCCTCCCCCTCCGGGCTGCGCATGGTGATCAGGCTCGACCCACCCACCCGCACATCCATCTCCGCCCGCGACGCCGTCCACGGCAACGGCGCGAACCACCGCGTGACCAACGCCGGCTCCGTCCACGCCCGATACACCTTTTCCCGCGGCGCTTCGATGATGCGCGTTAGCAGAAGCTCACGATCCGAGATAACAGCTGGTCCTGCAGCGTCATTGTCCATCAACCTCTCCTCGCGGCCATCACAGCCAATCCGCGCGTTATCCACCCTAGCCACTGTATCACGGATCACTTTCTGACGTGACACGGGCCTCCGGCCCGTGCTGGCTCCGTGCAAATTCACGGTTCTGAGGACCGTGTCACGTCAGACAAACGAACCTGCACGATCCGTAAGACAGTGCCTGACGTTCCTCCAGAAGAATTTCGGAAAGGAGGAAGAGGAATTGCGGCGGGGATGGGTGACACGTTTTAAATGGGTAGGGTGGGCACTACCCACGCTACGAAATGACACTTCAGGGATTCACAGGTGGCTTTGTTATGGTGAGCAGACGGTTGATGTGGGCGGCAATTTCGGTGGGATCATACGCTT
>Ga0163144_10018952_pt1 | contig 13879 bp, 13 predicted proteins | sample OliLak19BULKMAT1_FD_123175 | JGI IMG/M metagenome (GOLD analysis project Ga0163144, IMG submission 123175) | Freshwater microbial mat bacterial communities from Lake Vanda, McMurdo Dry Valleys, Antarctica - Oligotrophic Lake LV.19.BULKMAT1 | ecosystem: Environmental > Aquatic > Freshwater >... | reverse complement strand
TGGCTTTGGCGCACTTTTCTGCGTTACTGCCCACCACGATGACGCTTGCACCTGTAAGTTTAGCAATTTGGATGCTGGCAGTATTTACGCCACCGCCCGCCCCCACAATCAGCACCACATCCGAAGGGCGCAAATTGCCCCGTGTAATGAGCGAGTGCCACGCCGTCACATACACTAAACCTGCGCCTGCTGCCTCTTGAAAACTAAAGCCTTCGGGCATTTTTACGGCGTTATAGGCGGGTACACAAACATATTCGGCGGCGAACCCGCTGTGGTGTTCGCCCATGATGGCAATACGGTCTTGGTTTTCATAGTCCGTGTGGTGGGCGCGTGGTGTGGGATAGAGCGAAGGGTCTACTGCTACAGAATCGCCCACGCTAAAGCCTGTCACATCCTCACCCATCGCATCAACGATGCCTGCGCCATCGCTGCCGATGACGTGCGGAAAGGGCAAATCTAAGCCCTTCCAGCCCACGCGCACAAACAAATCAAGGCGGTTAAGGGCGGCTGCCTGCATCTTTAAGCGAATCTGTCCGCGTTTGGGTTCTGGAATGGGCAAATTTTCTACGTATTGCACCACATCTAAACCGCCGTGTGCGGTAAGGACTGCCCCCCGCACTAGCGAAGCCCCAATTCTTGACGAGCGATGACCATGCGTTGCACTTCGCTTGTGCCTTCATAAATGCGCGTAATGCGGGCATCACGATAGTAGCGTTCTACGGGCATTTCTTTGCTATAGCCCATGCCTCCATGAATTTGAATGGCTTCATCAGTGACAAATTGGGCGGTTTCGCTGGCAAAAAGTTTTGCCATGCTGGCTTCTAGGGTAAAGCGTCCGCCCTGCGCGAGGGTGCGTTTTTTAGCAAGCACCGCGTTATAAATGAGGAGACGGCTGGCTTCAATGCGTGTTTTCATGTCGGCGATTTTTTGCTGAATCATTTGCAATTGCCCAATGGGGCCCCCGAAGGCTTGGCGTTCACGGGCATAATTTAGGCTGGCTTCGTAGGCAGCTTCACAAATCCCTAAGGCTTGGGCGGCAATGCCAATTCTGCCGGCATCTAAAACGGTCATGGCAATCTTAAAACCATCGCCCACATTACCCAGTACGTTTTCTACAGGACAGGCATAATCTTCAAAAATGAGTTCACTGGTAGCACTAGCGCGAATCCCTAGCTTGGGTTCTTTTTTGCCACGCATAAAGCCCGCTTGGGTGGCATCAATCAAGAAGGCGGTAATGCCCTTATTGCCTTTTTCGGGGTTGGTCATGGTAAATAGCACCACATAATCCGCCACGGGTCCCGATGTCACCCAGCTTTTGCGCCCATTGATGATATAGTGTGTGCCTGCTTCGTTTAGAACAGCACGGCTTGCCATCGTGGCGGCATCACTGCCACTCATGGGTTCTGTTAGGCTGTATGCGCCCACTTTTTCGCCACTGGCAATGGGCGTTACCCACTTTCTCTTTTGGGCTTCTGTGCCAAAGAGCATAATGCCATTGCAGTAAAGTGAGTTATTGACGCTTAAAATGGTGCTGTGGCTGGCATCGGCTTTTGCCACTTCAATGAGGGTTAAAACGTACGCCAGCGTGTCCATGCCTGCGCCACCGTATTCTTCTGGCACTTCGATGCCCATCAAGCCCATTGCGCCCATCTTCTTGATGGTATCCATAGGGAACTCGCCGCTATGGTCAAAGGCTTCTGCGATGGGGGCAATTTCTTTTTGGGCAAAGTCACGGACGGCTTGCACCAGCATTTCGTGTTCTTCGGTAATTTCTAACGTAAGTTGGGGAGCATTAACGACCATTTTTCGACCTCGTATCAACAATTAATTTAGCATTTGATTTTGCCACATTATACCACCTTAAACACAGGCTAGGGTAGAATGGAGCATAAGACCTATTTTTTGAGGGAGGCGAATACCATGACAAACAAAGACGAATTAGCCATTACAACAGTCAACGCCCTAATGCTGATGGACGAAGCCAAAGCCCGCCTAGATGCGTTTTTACAAACCCTTACTGATAAGCAAAAGAACGCCCCTAGCGTCGCAGCAGATTGGGCGGTGCGTGACCATCTAAAGCACCTTGCCGTGTGGCACGAGAGCTTGCTTGCTATCTTGAAGGGCGAAGACCGTTGGGAGGCGATTGACTTTAAGACCAGCTGGATAAAGCGTGGTGTGACCACTTTTGACGACATCAACGCCATCATCTACTATCAACACCGCCACCTAGACTATGCCGAATCGGTGGCACTGTTTGAAGAAACGTTTCAGCAGGTACGTGACGCAGTAAGCCAGCTAAGCGATGACGACCTACAGAAGCCTTTCAACCACTTTAGCCCTACAGAAGCACACCGCACCGACCCCATTATTGGCTGGATTGACGGCGTAACCTTTGGACATTATGAGGAGCATTTGCCGTGGATGATCACTCGCGCAGACCACGACGTGCAAAATGGGCGCGTGACGATAAATCATGTGGCGGTGGTTGTGCCAAGCATTGATGATGCGCTGCCTTTTTGGGCGGATGCGCTGGGGCTAACGCTATCTAAACGCCAAGAAGTGGCACAAGAAGCGGTGGAAGTGGCGTTTTTTGATGTGGGCGACAGCCACATTGAGCTAGTGCAACCCCTTACAGAAGATAGCGGTATCGCCAAATTTTTAACGACTAATGGCTCAGGGATTCATCACCTTTGCCTAGAAGTCGATGACATCCAACACGCGCTTAATACACTACAAAAGAAGGGCATTACGCTAATTAACGACACGCCAAAAGAGCGTGAAGGTCGCAAATACGCCTTCATTCATCCCAAAAGCACGGGAGGCGTGCTGGTAGAACTATACGAGAGGGTAAACGCATGACCGACGCACGGAAAGCCCTCAATCAAGAACGCTATGGCGCGGTGGCAGAAAACTATGTGCAAAGCCACACGCACGCCCACCCTGCCAGCCTAGAACGCCTTATCCAGATGGCACAGCCCCAAGCGCATTGGCACGCGCTGGATGTCGCCACTGGCGGAGGGCATACGGCACTGGCGTTTGCGCCCCATGTGGCACAGATGACCGCCTATGACCTGACACACCCCATGCTAGAGGCAATGCGCTCTAATGCGCTGGCGAATGGGCATCAAAATTTGCGCTTTGTGCAAGGCGATGCCGAGCGTTTGCCGTTTGAGAACGCCACATTTGACCTTGTGACTTGCCGCTTAGCACAGCATCACTTCCCTCATGTTAAGCGATTTTTTAGAGAGGCGGGGCGCGTGCTAAAAGAGGGTGGGCTGTTAGTGATGCAAGACCACTTATCGCCCAAGCACGAGCGTGACCGCGCCTATAACGATGCGTTTGAAACGCTTCGTGACCCCTCACATGGCAAAGCCTTGAGCATTTATGAGTGGCGTAGGTATTGCCGAGAGGCGGGCATTTATATTGTCCGTGAAGAAACGCACGCCAGCAGGCATCATTTGGTAGAGTGGGCAGAGCGGCAAAATTGCCCACCCGATATTATAGAACGCCTACAAATCATGCTGATACAAGCCCCTTCTGCCATGCGAGCCTATTTACAACCCGAATATGAAGGCACGCCCAACGCGACGTTTGCCACGCCCAACATTTTTATTTGTGGCTATAAAACCGCCGAAAAAATCACCCATAAGGCGTAGGGGCAAGATTGCTAATGAGAGGCACAAAGTGCTTCATGTTGCGCGTATAGAGTGGGACGTTTAGGCGGTAGCTTACGGAGGCGATAAGGCAGTCAAACGCATCTACTTGGTGGCTTAAACCAAGCATCACAAGGCGATTGACTTCCCACTCAAAATCACTAGGAATTGTTTCTACCAAGTGAAAGCGACGCAAAGGAACGATAGCTTTATGCTGTGATTGCTTGTTTTTTGCGCCCTCTAACAATTCTAGCCAGACGATATGTGTCACTCCAAGAAACTCTCGCTGCTCAAGCCATACTTCGGCAGGGGCGTATCCGCGTAATAAGTCAATCAGCACCGAACTATCCAGAAGCGCGTCTACCATTGGCGATGCTCACGGCGTTTTGCGCGTTGTTGCGCTGCCATGTCTCACCATCGGACAGGTTTTCGTCTGCCCACCCGCATGTTAAACCTTGGGCAATAATGTCTGCGCCCCGTAGTGGGTCTATGATGAGTAAGGCTTCTAGCTCACCCTCTTGCCAAACTTCTACAGTTTGTGGGGTTTCTGTGTTGTCCAAAGACCCCATAAGCGTATTAATGAGGGTTTTGCGTTCCTCTGGGTTTAGAGATTACGCTTGCTGATAGAGGTCAAGAACGGTCATTTAATCACCGCATGCTTTTTCTTGATTATACACCACAAGGGCTTACTTCAGCGTTGCCAGCGTTTCTTCAATCAAAATTGCAGCACGGGGCGCACCGCCGAGACTTGCCATTTCTTGGGCAAAACGGGCGGTGTTTTCTTTTACCCAGTCGGCTTCTAGCAGGGCTTTTGTGCCTTCGTTAAGCATCCCATGCCTTACGTCATGCGCCGTTAAATTAAGCCCTAATTTGGCTTGTGCCACGCGCCTCGCTTGGATGCGTTGGTCGGCGGCGTGCGGTACTACAATTTGTCGTACCCCATGTACAATGGCATCGTGTGTTGTCCCCATACCCCCATGATGAATCATCAGTGTACAACGAGGCAAAATGTGGGCAAATGGCACAAAATTGACCAGCCGTGTGCCTTTGGGGAGGGCGCGTTTTAACTCGGCTTTTTTATCGGGTTCAATGGGCGTAAAGCCAATGGCAACCACCGGCAATAAGCCATGACGTGCCACTGACTGCGCTGCCCAGCTATAAAAGCCTAAATCACCCGTAAACGTTGTGCCTAGTGTGATGAGCGCGAGAGGCTGTGCTTGGGGGATGTCGTTTAGCCAGTCGGGGGCGGGGTCTTTGGGGGCTTCGGTAATGCCCCCCACATACTGCGTTTGGGGCAAAATGTAGCCTTGCTCGGCTTGATACCATTCGGGCGTAAAGTACGTAATGTGTAAGTAAGGGCTAATGATAGATGGGGCTGCCCCTTTGCTAAAGTAATGCCCCTCAACGCCAAAGCGTTGGCACAGCCGATAAATGCGTTGTTGGCTATCGGTGCTAAGGTTGCGCTGTACGGGAAACAGTGATGTTTCGTCCAAATTGGCTTGCGCTGCCCAACCCCCAATGAACATGGGAATCCCTAAGGCTTCGCTGGCAAAGCCACTCGCGCTTAAAAACGGGTCGGTGATGATAGCATCGGGTGTGCCAATGCGCTCTGCTAATGCAATAAGGCTTTCTGTGCCTTGCGCCACTAAATCTTCACTAAGCCACGTGTCTAGGGCGCGAGTGTAGCGCAATTGCACGGCATCTTTGGGGTGTAGCGTGCTAATGTCTGGCACAGGTGGGGGGGGCCAAAGCCAGCCCGTATGTGGCACAACTTCAAAGCGAATCTCGGCATCCACAATGACGTTCTCTAGGGAGGCTTCGCTAACCCAAATGACTTCATGACCGCGTGCTTGTAGGGCTTGGGCGGTTTTTAACAAGCCACCCCAATCTGTATGACTATAGAGGGGTGCAGAAACAAACCAAAATTTTGCCATAGCGTTTTATGCTCATTTCGTGTGAGTGTTTTAACGTATTATCGCACAGTGGCGCGTTTTTTCGTAGGCAAACCGACCTTTATCATGGGGGCAGGTGGGCGCAATAGCGCGTTTGTCCTGTTATAATGAGGGTTAATAAAGCCCATCTAAAATAAACTTAAGGAGAAACAACACATGGAAAAACCAAAAAGAACGCCTATTAGGCTAGGGCAATTGGTAGGCAATACGTTGGGTGGTTTTGTGTGGCTATTCTTTAAGGTGCTGCCGGGCTTGTTGGTGATTGTGGTTGCCATTGTGGTATTGGCGATCGCCGTCAACTTTAGCAATAGCCTTAGTAATGGTATAGGAACGTTCTTTTCCAGCATGGGCGAAATGTTAGCGGGCGCAAATACCACATCGGAAATTGATATTTCACAAATTCGCATTCCAGAGGTTGAGCCGTTTAATGAACTAAGCCAGCTCACCACCATGCGTTATAACTACGCCAATATCGTGACGATTTCGACCGAGATGCCTTCGGTGTTGCAAGCTCTATACGGGAACAGTTTGGCGTTGGTGGCGGTGGGACACATAGAAGCAGGCGTAGATATGGGACAATTGACCCGTGAAGATATGGTGTATGACGGTGAAACGCGCACGCTAACGCTAAATATCCCTGCACCCATACTCACCGCATGCTACTTGGACGTGCAAAAAACGTATGTCGCCGAACAACGCACAGGTATCTTCGCCCCCAACCAGCCCCGCCTAAGCGATGAATCACGCCGTTATGCGCTTTTGCGCTTTAGAGACATTGCCACAGAAGAAGGCATTATCACGGATGCCCAAGCCAAAGCCGAAAGCGTGGTGCAAAACTTTGCTTCTACGCTGATTAATGTGCAAGTGGGTGAAGGAGACCCTGCGGTCAATGTGGTGGTAACCACAAAAGCCCCCCTTGAAAATGCGCCACTGGTGGAAACTTGCCGCTAAAGGACGGTATATAGTAGGGCGGGGTTGTCTTCGGCTTGCACTTGCTCCAAATTATCAACTGCCAAGTAGCCCCGTTCATACAAATACTCGACATGCGCCCCTGCTTCTTGTAGTGCTAAAAGCACATCAAAGCCGTGTTTATCCACGTAAAGATGCTTAGAAATTTCGCTAATGGTGACGGGCTTGCCTGCCTCGCGGATGATGTCTAGCACACGCTCACTTTTGACGTCTAGGCGGTGGCGAATGTAAGTCATCCGTGAGGGTAAATCTTCAATAGCTTCTTCGTGTCCGCCCAGCGTTAGGCGCACATTATGGGCAAGGGGCTTTAGCTTGTTTAAGGAGTCGCGGTAATGCCCTACGCCCGTATAGTGAGTAATGCTTTCGGCGGCAAGATGGGGTGAGGTGTGCGCTAGAATGTGGTCGGCACTTAGCAGAATGTCATCAATGAGAATGGCAACTTGCCCACTACAATGCCCCGGCACGTGGTAAAAATCCATGCCATCAATGGGTTCGCCCTCTTCTAAAGCAAAATCAACATTGGCAGAGCGAAAGTGTTGCTTGCTAAAGCCATACATAGAGAGCAATTCTGGCATTCTTTCGGGGCGCACGCCGGCACGCTGAAAGTAAATGGTGAGGTTCTTGGTGGCAACAACCACGCGCTCCTCATAGTTGGTTAAAATGCGCTTATCAAGGGGATGAATCCCTACTTTTGCGCCCCCTGTGGCTTTGATCATGTCGGGCAAGCCCCCAAAGTGGTCAATATGCCCATGTGTGACAAAGATGCGCTTAATATCTGTAACGGTAATCGTTTCGTTAAACTGCTCTTTTAGGCTGGCAATGCCGTCTAAAAGGTCGGGCGTGCTACGCATAATGCCACTGCCCGTATCAATCAGCGTGGGTTCGCCTGCTCCCAATACTAAGTACGCATACGCCACAAAGCCATTGGGAAACACAATGGTGGGCAAGCGATATAGCTCAACGCCGCCAGATGTTCTGTAAAACTCAATCGGTGGAAGAGTAGACATGCAAATCACTTTCGGTTGGTAATAAACCTAGTGCCTAAAGGCGTTACTTTAGCTAAAACCCTGTGTGATTCGTACTGATACGCTATCGCTTAAAAAAGAATAGCGACATTCTATGACCCAATATGCTAAAATGGTCATGAACACACACAGATAAAGAGAGCCGTATGCCCCCGAAATCCGATAATCAAAAGCGCGAAAGCAACATTTTAGATGCTTCGCTTAAACTAATCATACAATACGGCTACGACAAAACCAGCATGAACGATATCGCGCAAGAGGCACACATTAGCAAAGGGGCAATTTATTTGCACTTTGAAAGCAAGGATGCCCTCTTTGAACGCTTGCTGTGGCGTGAGGGGCTAGCGTACGCTGAATTGTGGCTAAACCGTGTGGACAACGACCCCAACGGCGTTACTTTTGCCAGCATGTTTAAGCATTTGCTGTATGCGCTGGCAAATAGCCCCCTAATGAGCGCACTGTTTAAGCGAGATAAGCGCGTGCTAGGGGCGTACTTAAAGCGCGAACCCAATCGCATTCAAAATGCGCTGATAATGCGCCAACAATTGATTGTAGAATTGCAAGAAGCCGGTGCCATTCGGCGCGATGTTGCGCCCGATGTGCTGTCCTTTATCATGGGCATGATTTCGTATGGTCTGATTAGCATTGATGACATTATCCCGAAGGAAAGCCAGCCCCCACTAGAAGCAACGATTGAAGCCTGCTCGCTGATTTTAGACCACGCTCTGACGCCCGAAACCATCACCGACCCTGAGCGTGCCAAGCAAGCCCTTCGCAATTTGATGGCAACGGCAAGAACGATGCTCAACCAAAAGCAATAACGGGCATATAATGAGTAAAAGGGCTTCACCCATAACGGAGGTTATTATTTGATTCAGAAAACAGGATTTGTTGTAAAAGAGCAAAGTGGTTTTTATTGGGTAGAGGATGCAGACGCAACCATTGTGATTTGTCGGTTGCGTGGACGGCTAAAAGAGGACGCACAAGCCTCTGATATTTGCGCCATTGGCGACACTGTAGACTTTACCCCCCTAGATGAAGAAGGCGTAAGCACGCTAAACGGCACAATTGAAGTGGTGCATCCGCGCAAGAGCGTTATTTCACGCGCTGTAAGAACAGAAGGCAAGCGTGGCGCAGGGCAAGCAGAACGCGAGCATGTCTTGATTGCCAACGCCGACCAAGCCCTCTTTGTGATTGCCCCCAGCCACCCCGCCCCCAATTTTAGAATGTTAGACCGCTTGCTGGTGGTCGGCGAAAAAGCTGCGATTGAACACATTTTGATTGTCGTAAACAAAATTGACCTAGAGCCGATTGAGGCGATTGACGCGCTCTTTGCGCCGTATAAAGCCACATATGACGTGCTGTATACCAGCGCAGAACAGGGCATTGGCATCGAAGCACTTAGAGAACGCCTACAGGGGCGCGTGAGCGTGTTTACAGGGCAAAGTGGCGTGGGCAAAACCAGCCTACTCAATGGGATTCAGCCGAATTTGGGGCGCACCGTAAAAGCGGTAAGTGACTATAGCGAAGAAGGGATGCACACCACCCGCGATAGCGCACTCATCAAGCTAGAGGGCGGCGGTTATTTGGCAGATACACCCGGTATTCGTACTATGCACCTGTGGGATATTGAGCCGAATGAGTTGGATGGCTATTTTAAGGATATGCGCCTGCTCATTGCCGACTGTAAATTTAACAATTGCACCCATACCAATGAACCACATTGTGCGGTGCGGCGTGCCGTAAAGGTGGGGCAAATTGCACGTAGCCGTTATGATAACTACTTGCAATTGCGCGAAGAACTTAAAGAGACTTACATCATCTACTAAGGACAATTCATGAATAATACAACGATACAGCGCGTGATATTTGGGCTATTGCTATCGGTGTTTTTGGCGAGTTGTGGCGGGGGTGAAGCGAATCCTACGGCTACGCCACGCCCCCAAGACACCCCACAGCCCACGCTTGCGCCCCCTGCTTATGGTGAACCGTCCGCGCCTATTACCGCCCAAAACGCGCCCCAATTGGCGTACTTGGGGCGACTAGATAACACGGCATCTTCGGCAAGCAGTGTGTTTGCTCATGCGTTTTCGTTGGATGGCACGCGCTTGGTGGGCTTAAACAATGACCTTATCATTATGTGGAACTTGGTTACGGGCAACACGGTATTTACCGCAGGGCGCAGGTTTGATGTGCGGGTGTTCTTTTCGCCCAACAAAGACGAATTTTACACCGTGACCAGTGATGGATTTATTGCCATTTATGATACTGAACGTGGCAGCACCCTAAACACCCTGACGCTGGCGGTTACGCTGGATAACGCGATGGCACACGACGACGAAAACGGCTGGTTGGCAGTGGGCGGTACAGGCGGTGATGTGCAAGTATGGGATGTGTCGGAACGCTTGTCTAAAGCGACGTTTAAGGCACACGAAACCACGGTAACCGCGATTGCGTTTAATGCAGACGGCACACAACTGGCAACGGCGGGCGGTGATGGCTTTGTGCGTGTGTGGGATTGGCAAACACGCGCCCAACTGAACGAGTTTAACTTGAATGAGGCGGGCGTGATTGCGCTGGCATTTTCACCCGATGGCACGCAAATTACCGCAGGCACAAGCGCGTATGTTGAAACGTACACCCTCACGGAAAATCGGGCGTTATATGCGCTGGCGGTGGGCGTGGGTGGAACACGCGACATCATGCGCTATTCGCCCAACGGCGAGTACCTATTGAGTGGGGGTGGTGAAGCCGATTTAACGGTGATGAACGCCCAAACAGGCGTTGTGGTGGCACAAATTGTTGAAGTGAAGGGCGAGCGCATTGGCGCAACTTTTGGCACAGACGGCAATTTGATGATTACGAGCGCGTTTGATGTGGGCGTTTCGCTGTGGGACATTTCGCAAGCCACCGAATCCACCATTCCATCGGCAAAACTGGCAATCGGCACAAATCGCATTACCGGTGTGGCATGGACACGCGATGGCTTTTTAATGGCGTTCTTTGATGCGAACGGCAGTGTGTACTTGTGGGGGATTCCTTAAAACGTGCCGTAGTGCCAGAAGAACGCGACAGCATGACATAATAACAAAGGGGCTTGGCGATGTGCCAAACCCCTTTTTGTTAGGTGTTACTGTGCTGTGTTCTACTATTGTAGGGCAGTCTTGATGGCGTTACATGACGGGCATGTGCCGTCAGGACGGATGATAGCGTACCCTGCCATCGGGTCATCGTTGTATTGGGTAAAGTCTAAATTCCATACGATGAATAGGCGTACCACACCGCTATTTTTGGCGGTACGGGCGGCTGCTCCTAGCCATTCGGCTTGGTTGGCAAGGGTGTTACCGCTTGCCCATTGGAAGTTGGCGGGCAATGTGCTATAGCCTTCAGACGTTAAGTAACCAATTTCTGTAAAGCACAAGGGCTTGCCGGGGAAGGTACGCGTGTACAAGTTCACCATGCTAGGATAGTACCAAGAATAGTGGGTGGCACTGCCAACGGGTGCGCCTGTGGTGGCACTGGGGGGTACCGCGCCTGCGTTATAGTGAATCCCAACGCAGTCCATAAAGCGTGATGCACCAGCGGCAGCCATTTGCCCAATGAAAGCATCATCATTACAGCCATTGGTGTTACAGCCCAAACCGCCTGTGGGGGCGGGTGCGCCACTAATCACAATAGTATTAGAGTTGGCGGCTTTAATGGATTGATAGGCAGCAGACAACATCGAGGTGTATTGTGCGCCACTCACTAGCCCACGGGGCCATTGGCGGTCAATGTTGGGTTCGTTCCATACTTCAATGCCATCTGCGCCAAGTGCGGCAATTTGCCCCAACACATTGGCAAAGTCTTGATAGTATTGGGTGGGGTTGGCGGCTACTTGGGCGGGATTACCCACAACACCCAGCAAAATCTTAAAACCGCGTGCCTTTGCGCCATCAATAGCTTCTTGGGCAATGCTGGCGGAGTCACCCTGATTCCAGACAATTTGGCGTTTTACCCATGTCATGCCTGTGCCACGAATGAGGTCACTGTAGCTATAGCCAATCACATGCGCCCCATATTCAAAGCCCGTGATGGGGGCAGTATTGGGGGGAGGATTGCCTGTGGTGGGAGGCGTGGTGGGGGGTGTTGTACCCGACCCTGCAGTAATGTTTAGCACTTGCCCCACAAAAATGAGGTTGGGGTTGCTGATGTTATTGGCAGCTGCAATGGCTCGGAAGGTTGTGCCAAAGTTGCGAGCGATAACGTTAAGGGTATCCCCACGTTGTACCGTGTAGGTGGTTGCTGTGCCACCAGGAGCGGGTGTCGGGGTAGTAGGAGGTGTTGTAGTGGGTGGGGGTGTTGTGCCACCGCCCGTAGGAATGGTTAGCACTTGCCCTGTAAAGATTAAATTAGGATTGCTGATATTGTTTGCTTGCGCCAAAGCCGTCAAGGAGACGTTATAGCGCAGTGAAATCCGAAAGAGATTCTCACCGGCTTGTACCGTGTGAGTGTTGGTTTGTGCCGTGCTAACCAGTGAAATCACCAGTAGCAAGAGCAATGTGACTAAAAGGCGCAAACGAGGGCGCATAATGCCTCCTTAAAAAGTAAAAGTGTATGTTGACCATATTCTAGCTAAGTGTAACATGAGTCTTAAAATTACGCTGTACAATTGTGGTATACCTAACACCCAGAAGGGCGTACTTTAGTATGGAAAACATTACCCTATTAGATAAAAAGCGCATCGTATTAGGTGCAACAGGCAGCATTAGCGTTTATAAGGTCATCGACCTTGCCAGCAAGCTCACCCAAGCGGGCGCGTTGGTGGATGTGATTTTAAGCGAATCTGCTCAAGAATTTGTAACACCATTAGCTTTTCAGGCGGTAACGGGTAGGACGGTTTATACCAGCGCATGGAAGGCGAGTGCGGGCGGTTTGCCCACGCATATTGCCCATGTGGGCTTGGGCGAAGGCGCAGATTTGCTGGCGGTAATTCCTGCAACGGCAAATACGATGGCAAAGCTGGCAAATGGCATTGCGGATGACTTGTTAAGCATTACGGCTTTGGCTACCCGCTGTCCTTTATTGATTGCGCCTGCGATGGACGGCGCAATGTATGACCACGCCGCTACCCAAGCCAATATTCATATGTTGGTTTCACGGGGCGCAATTTTAATAGAACCAGAAGAAGGACGTTTTGCCAGTGGACTGTATGGCAAAGGACGCTTGCCCGAAACACTCACCCTCATGGGGCATATTCGTAATGCGCTGGCGTTGCGGGGTGGCTTGGCACATCGGCGCGTGGTGGTGACAGCAGGCGGCACACGCGAAGCCATCGACCCTGTGCGCTATGTGGGCAATCGCTCATCGGGCAAACAAGGCTACGCAATTGCACAGGCGGCTTTGGATGCGGGCGCAAGCGTTACCCTGATTACGTCTGCTCACTTGCCCGCGCCTGTGGGTGCAACAATCGTGCAAGTAGAAAGCGCACAAGAACTACTAAACGCGGTTTTAGAACACACACAAGACGCAGACGCGCTCATTATGGCGGCGGCTGTTGCCGATTTTCGCCCTCAAGAAGTGTCTACCCACAAAATTAAAAAGAAAACGGGTGACACAAACGGATTATCGTTAGAGCTAGAGCGCACGCCCGACATTTTGCTAGAAGTAAAGCAACGCCGTACAGAACGGGGTTTTCCGCGTGTCGTGGTGGGTTTTGCCGCCGAAAGTGACGATGTATTAGCAAATGCCCAAAGCAAGCTAGAGCGTAAAGGGTTGGATTTGATGGTGGCGAATGATATTACTGCACCTGATGGTGGGTTTGCTGTTGATACCAATCGTGTGACGCTATTAGATGGGCGTGGGGCGCACATTTCATTAGGATTGATGAGCAAGTCGCATGTTGCCGAAGCCGTTATCCAACGGGTGATTGGCTTGTTTAGCCGAAGTTCTTAATCAATTTTACACCGATTAACGGCATTCTTACGTAGTATGTAAACAGAACATAAAAAGGACAAAAACGCATGTACCGAATGATAGCTTTTATTGTTATGTTGAGTATGAGTATTGTGGTAACGGCTCAAACATCCCCTACCGTAAGCCCCGCTTTAGAGGCTTCACTGATGGGGCTAGAGGAATTTACCGCGCGAGTACGCGGCTTAGAGGTACTAGAGCCTGTAACGCGCTATTTTCCGTCACGCGCAGAATTACGGGCATTTATAGACACGCAAATTAACGAAGAACTGACGGACGAAGCCGTAGACAAGGCGTTGCGCTTTTATGTGGCGTTTGGCTTTTTGCC
>Ga0163144_10018951_pt1 | contig 13880 bp, 7 predicted proteins | sample OliLak19BULKMAT1_FD_123175 | JGI IMG/M metagenome (GOLD analysis project Ga0163144, IMG submission 123175) | Freshwater microbial mat bacterial communities from Lake Vanda, McMurdo Dry Valleys, Antarctica - Oligotrophic Lake LV.19.BULKMAT1 | ecosystem: Environmental > Aquatic > Freshwater > Lake... | reverse complement strand
GTTGTTCACGGAGGGAATAGCGTTCGACGGAACCGGCTTTGCTGCAACCGCCGTGACCGCACCGGCCTTCAACTACTTACGACCGATCGGGACTGGCAATGAGGGTTTGGTGGGCCGTGAAGGAGTCGAACCTTCGACCAAGAGATTAAGAGTGGCATATCAACAACTTATGGCGTCAGACTACAACATTCAGCAACGTACTTGGCCTGTAAATGCTGCCGAGCCGTTATTGCGGCTAGCTGCGGCATGTTGCGACCAGTTTGCAGGCGGTGTGGGATAGCTGTGGGATTTTCGAGTCGTAGAATTCTTGAACCGACCGCCTAGCGCGACCGCCCCCCGGGGGGGGGCTTTTCGGGCGGGCGGGGCACGGCGATAGGAGCCTCGACGGGTACGGATGCGCACGCGTAGGGCCCACGGGGTCGCTAACGGAGGCGGGCGCCAGGGACTGACGCGGCCGCCGTCCGTTGCTGCGCTCTTCCTACCCTTGGCGCCGGCTAGAAGGGCGGCTGCTCTGCATCCGGATCCTCCCACGGATGCGCACGCAAATACGCCTTGCGGGCAGCGTCAGCCTGTTCTGCGGTAAAGAACGCCCACGTTCTAGAATTGGCCGGCTCGTCGAGTGCTAATCGAAAACGGTCGGAACCGGCGGCAAAGGCCCGAATTCCTCCCCAACTTCCGTTGCGAAAGTACCAAGTTGGGTCTACGTGCGGCACTGCAGCCATTGGCCCATCAGGCCAAGCGATCCCGTCCTCGTCTTCGTCCTCATCCGCCCCTGCGTCCCCTACTGAAGTGGCAGCGTCTATCGGAAGTGCAGAATACGAACCTGTCTGCTCCGCGCGGACACCAAGGAACGCCAAGAACGCTCGCACCGCCTCATCGCGCGCATCTAGGGCCGTCGCGTGAACCTGAATCTCACACGCAACTGGGCTTCGGTCGTCCAATTTCGGCATTCCAAACACGTATCCGAAGACCTTTGTTGGGCGCGGTGTTGGTGGTCGATACTCCGAAATCTTCGGCCGGCAAGAGAACCCGAGTAGCGAACTCCAATCCCAGTCTGACGGGCTGCCTTGCGAGGCGGGAACGTCCATCTCTACTACGAACTTCGGCATTTTTCCGTCCCTTCTTCGGCCAAGTCGTGAGCTGCTACGGCAAGTGCCACAAAGAGGAGATTCTTGCCAAAGCCACCGCGAGCCGTGCAGCGCCGCTTATGAGCGACATGGACCTGTGCGCAAAGCGACGTAGGCGGCCATCCATTGACGACCTAAATATAGTCGTAGCTAGGCCCGGGAAAATGGTCAAGCCCATACACGTTTGCCGCTCGTTGCACATACCGCCACGACCGCCAAAAGCTCGGTAAGCGAGTCTCGACTGCCACCGACGGAAAGGCATACCAACTTCCGTCGATTAGCTGCGGCGCAGCGATGGGCGTCGCATGAACGCCATGGCCGGCCAACAACTTCACTCTCAACGCGTATGCACGTTCGAGAATGTCGACCATCCATCCGTCGAGCGCACGAAAGCCAGCCTCACCCGATTCGTCAACTGTCGGATAAAAAGACATCGCGCACAACGTGACGTGAACGGGACCGATTCCGGACAAAGCCAGGCTGAGGGCCTGCTCGGTTACCCTGCCGTAGACGTATCGACGCAGCTCGTTGACACACGTAACCAAGTCCCAATCGCGAAACCCCAGGCCACACCGCGCCGGGTTGAATGCTGCGCGCTTCGGCTGAAGCAAGAGATTCTGATAGATGATTCGCGCGGCGCGAGCCTTCATCCTCCGAATTGCCTTGGGCGCCAGGCGAACGCCTCCAAACGATAAATTGTGCGAGAGATAATCCACCGATCGCTTTGGACGCACCTCGGCGTTCGCATCATTCGTGAGCAGAGACACGCCCGGAGACTTTTCAAAATTTATCTGCGTACCCGATCTATCTCCATGAGCCTGAAGTAGTTTCGCGCAGGCATCCGCCTTCTCGTATGTGTCGCAAAGGATAAGCGTGTCGTCAGCATATCGGGCAAACGTCACCCCCACCTCCTCAATTTCCCTGTCCAATTCGAAACATGCAACGTTCGCCAGGAACAGCGAAATATTGCTCCCCTGTGGCACGCCCACGTGCGGGACCGAAAACTTGCCGGCGGAATAACTCGCTACCGAGTGTGCTCGAGGCGCGCCCAACATCGCCTGCACAAGTCGTAATTCGCGATCCGAAATCAGAAAGTGCTTCGACAGCACATACTCCAAGTAATCATGCCGAATCGAATCAAAATACTTCGTAAAGTCATACTCGAGCACGAACAGGCGTGCGCTACGACGGATTTTCCCCATCAAATGAACAATGGCGTGATGGGCATTTCTGTCAGCCCGATACGCGTATGAGTAAGAACTAAACCGATAGGAGTTCCGCTCAATTAATCGATGCCCGAGCCAGTAGGAAACCGCAGCGTCGGGCACGGTAGAGATAGAGATTTCCCGATAACCACCGCTTGGTTTCGGCACTTTGACAACGAGGGCCGGGCGCGGCAGAAACGTGCCCAAGCTCACCTTCTTCGCCAGAGTGTGTGAGAAGGTTCTAACTCGGGCTCGGACAAAAAACGGATTAAACTGGGGATCAGCCTCCCAATGCGCCGGCTTAAATGTGGCAGGGGTTGCCCCAATGACACCGGAACGTTTTTCGTATCGACGACGATTTAGGGCGGCAACGGATGCAGCGTCGCCGTGGCGGCGAATTGCCTTACTGATCTCACGCTCAAGCGCGAGCGCAACTTCTCCGCGAATAGTCATAGGTCGGGCGGACGCAGGAAGGAGTCAGGGGTCGTTACCAAGTTGGCCTGAGCCTGGTAGCTCATGCCCGCAGAGAATAGTCCCTGCGCCGCCCTAGGCGATCTATCGCCATGGCTAGAGACTCGCAAACCGTAGCAGAGCCGTCAAGCCAAAGAACCTAAGCGCAATCCGCCGCCGGGTGGTTCAAGTTGGAACTCCCATGATGGTTAAACACGCTACGTCCTTGAGCGTTCGTCTGCGACAAGCCCGGAGCTGAGCCGTCGGCGTCGTCGCGTTAGACCCATGCCGGCCAAGCCCGATCCGCCGGAATGGTGAAATACCGGATCCGGGAAGGAGGCTGAGCCGATACGCAGGCGGCCAAGTTTGTCGCATCAAATAGGCTAGGACATAAGGCGCCGGGACGAAGGCGGCGCCCTTTCAGAGTCGCCGCTTGATCGTCACGATCTACAAGACCGACCGTCAGCCGGGCTACCTGCCTGACTTCCCTTTAGCTTGAAGATCATCCAGAAACTCCGAGGCCGGCTCGACACTGGTCACCAGCAAATGATCGCGTGCCCGCGTGCAGGCCACGTAGAGCAGCTGACGCTCGGTGTCATAGATCTCCTGCAAATCAGCGTCATCGCCGACGGTTTCGATTCGCTCCTGCCATGGAATAATCTCGTCGTCGCAAGCCATCACCGCCACGGCGCGAAACTCGAGGCCCTTGGCCAGATGCATCGTGCAGATGGAAGCGTAGCCGCTGATCGCTTCAACATGCTCATCAAGCACTTTGAAGGGAACCCCCGCCGATTCCGCCGCTGCCCGCGCGCGCGGCAACTGAGCCGCCGATCGAACGAATATCCCTATCTCGTGCGGCGCAACCGCCTCCTTCAAACGATCGGCAATCCACCCCCCCACCGCCCGCGATTCATCCCCCTCGCTCGCCAACGCACGCACAATCGGGACCGGGCCATTGAAAACAGAGACGGTGTCACTGCGCATTTCCTCATTCCCGTCCGCATCCGCGACCTCCGCTCCAAGCAGGCGGTCGGCCTGGGACCGGATCTGGTGCGAGGTGCGATAGTTGACCCGGAGGGTCCGTGCGCGACCCCGGATATCAACCCCGAGCGCCTTCCAGGAGAACGGCTGCTGAAAGATACGTTGGCCCAGGTCGCCCGCAAAGAATAGTGCGTTGGGGCGCCCGGCCCCGAGTGCGGCGAAAAAGCGCAGCTGTGCGACCGAAATGTCCTGCGCCTCGTCCACGACAGCGAATTCAAAGGGGGGATTGCGGGTCTGTGCCAGTGCCGCTGTCAACCGAGAGAACATCCCTGCTTCCGTCACTAACGAACCCTGCGCCAGCAGCACACGCAAACGGTCGAATATTCCCCAGAGAACTCTGCGCTGACTTTCTGGCAGCCGGGTCTTACGACCGAGCCGCGCCACGTCACGGTAGCTCTCCCAGCTGTCGAGCTGCCACGCATCGACGACCTGCGCCCACTCCATCTGCAGGAACTGCATCGTGAGCTTGTGGTCGCCGACGTTACCAGCCGACTCCGTCAATAGCTGGCGCACGACCTCGCGTGAAGCGAGTCTCAGCGGTCCGACAAGAGACCGGTACAGTCGCTCGCCCATGGCGTCGACCGAATGCACGTCAATGCGCTCCGCGATACGGGGCTCGTTGCTGACGAGCCGCCGGAGTCGGATAGCCAGCGCATGCGACAGCGTCTCCGAGAACGTCGCGAGCAGCACGCGCGCGTTCGGGTTGGTGCGCGCCAAATAGACCGCTCGATGCAGCGCGACGATGGTCTTTCCCGTTCCCGCCGAACCGGACACGCGCGCGGGACCCGGGTAATCGCGTTCGACCCATTGCCGCTGCTCGGGGTGCAGGAACACGGTCCACTTGTCCCAGGGGAAATCGAGCGCCCGCTCGAGCTCTTCAACGTTAGTCATGATCCGGAAGCGGCGCTGCGCATCCGGATGGTCGAATGGCGCAACGGGCGTGGCCACGGCCGCCGCGACTCGCGGTTTGCCTCCGGTTGCGAGCTCCAGGAGAGCCTCTGCCGCTTCGCCAGGCAGATGATCCGCGATGGCCAGCAACGAATCTTCGTTGGCCTGACGCACCTCCTCCAGCCAGTCGGTGGGCACGCCAAACCCGAGCAACTCATCATCGGTCAGGCCCGAGAACAGCAGCTTCTTCGGTAACAGGATTGCCGGTTGCTCGACGTACTTCGGGACACGGATCTCCTGAATCGTCTCACGCATCTCCACCAGCTGCGCCGCACCGGTCTTGGGATGCGTCTCGAGCCGGCGGCGCTCGGCCCAGTCGTAGGCTTTGTCGTGGTGCCCGACGTAGCAGAGCAACAAGCTGTCCTGGGTTTTATGAACGATGAGCCGGATATCGCTGTTAACCCGCACCGACCAGAAGTTGCGATCCCTTGCCTTTTCCAGCTTGTGGAAGCTCAGCCCCGGTTTGGCCGGATTGAGCTGCAGGTCAAACGCAGTCGTCTTGACCGCCTTCTGCTCCTCGCCTGTCAGTCGAGCGAGACTGTCGGTGAACGTGTCGGCGATGCGAAACTGCATTACATCTCCGGCCAGAAATAATGAACAGGTGCAAGCCAGTAAAGGTTCGGGTCCAGTTCACCCACCAGCCTTGAGTCCCCCAGGTCATGAGTCCATCGCCCCTCGAAGGCTTCGCGCGCGGCGACCGCCCCGATAACCGCATCACGCGCATGTTCGTCCGAAGGTGAGTCGTATAGCTGAAACCGCTCAGCGAATTTCGCCCATTTGTCTTCTGAGATCGCCTTGAGGAGAGCCTTCGGATGACTTTCCGTCACGGGCACCCCAGGGAATAGTTCGCGCATCCGGAAGACAAACATTGCACCTTGCGTTAGCGCAGCGCCGCGTAATGAATTGGCCGCCTGCACTTCGCCACCGGCCAGGCCGTATCGCTTCCTTAACCATTGATCGGCGTGGCGATCGCCGGATAACCCGGACGACCACCAAAGGGGGGCGTCTACACCCGCGCCGGCGGGTGGGCGATCAAGGCAGCGACTGCGCACGAAGGCAACGGCCTCATCCGCACAATCGACCGTTGACGTACTAACTTTTCCATCATCCATCAGAACGGCCACGCCAAAAGCGTTCTTTCCCCCGGGATCCGCTCCCACCCATATCGCCCCGTTGGACATCACACACGAAACACCTTCATCACCTCATCGCCCAGGTGATTGATGACCTTCACCGCAATCCGTCCCGACTTCGGCTTCGGGAACGCCCGCGACGTGTCGCTGTGGAGCGTGGCCCAGGCGTCCTCATTGATCTCGGCTTTGAGCGTCGTTCTAAGCGCACTGTACGGGTCATTGGCGCCGAGGAAGTAGGCGTGCCGGACGAAGAAACTCTCTTCGTTGTAGTCCGTGTCGATGAACCAGCAGGCGATCCCGTCGGCGCCGTCGCTACGCACCTCACCGGTGCTCGGGTCGAACACATCCACACCATTGACCTTGACTCGGACTTCGCCGCCCTCCTCAGGAAGGATTTTGATATCCGGCTCGCCGAAGATTACGAAGAGATTGCCCTTGCTGGTGATCTTCAGGTCCTCGGCCATGTGCAGATCGGCGTTCATGCGCGCCTTGAGCACGGGAATCCGCCCGAGCTTGCCGAACTCCGTGGCATGCGCCTCGTAGTTGAAGGCGCAGGCGATCAGGACGTCGAAATCCGCATCTCCAGCTTCTCGTGCGGCGGCGACCAGGTCCGGACGGGTGACGGTGCCGAATTCCGGTCCGATGAATACCGCCGCACGCCGTTCAGTGCCGGTCTCCGCATTCCCCTCGCGATAGCGACCCTCTGCGCACACGAGTGAGCCCGGCCACGGCTTGAGCGACGTGAATACGATCCGGTCATCCTTGTGTGCCTGCTGAACCCCGGCGGTCTTGAGATTCTCCAGAATTATCTGCGGGAACGACTGCTTTTCCGTGTAGTCGGCCCCGGCATCCGCGACGCGGTCTATCAGCTCATCGTTCTCGTCGACGCCGAGCACGCGGTGGGGCGACAGGCTCTCCACCGTGAACGGACCGGCGACGCGGACGGTCTTCTTGTCGTCAAAAGGCCTGTCGTAGAGGCATTCAAACTCGGCTTTGGCAGCGATGGACCTGTCGATCTCCTGCTGCCGGGCGATACGGGTCCGCCACCAGTCGGCGTGCAACCTCGAAGCCGCGTCCGGCCACTTGGCCTCGGCCTCGCGCGGAATCTCCCACTCCTGCCAGGCCTTCTTGAGCGCGGTGTTCAGCTTCTCTCGCAATGGCTCCAGCTCAGCCTGCCACCGATCCCAGATGACATCGATCTCCGCGTTGTTGGCGATGGACTTGAGCGTGATGTGCGGCACGCGCTCATAGACGAAGCCGTGCCGGAGGTCCCCGTGCGCCGGCTGCGAGCTCGGCGCGGTGCGCGTGACTTCGGCTTCCTTGACCTGGCCGTCGCGGGAATCCGCCAGCAGGTAAAACGGGTAACGTGCACCCATGACGCGGGCGCGCGCCAGCGCCAGCGCCACCCGTGAGGTGTCAATCGTAATCCAGCGGCGACCCCATTGCTCCGATGCACTTGCAGTGCTGCCGGAACCACAAGTTGGGTCCAACACCAGATCGCCGGGATCGGTGCTCATCAAGATGCATCGCTGGATCAACTTCACGGAAGTCTGAACAACGTAGACTTTGTCCTCTACTCGGCTCGAAAGAATCACGTCTCGCCAATAATTCGTAATTGGCTTCACCGAGAAATCTTCGAGGAATCGTACGAAACTGATCGTGCTTCCGCCTTCGTGAAGGCGATCCGCCTTTTGTACTCGCACCATTCCTTCATGCGTTGTGCCCCACCAACGCGCCTTCGGCGAGAACACAGACCCGCGAAATGCAAATTCATACTTTGCACCGGGGCCTGGCTTTGTCAGATTGTCGACGCGGTAAATCGATGCGCCGCTCGGCAAGACCGTGGGGTCTTCCTTCTCTGACGAAGTCATCCTCCGCCGTTCACCGCCTGAAAATTGGACATTGAAGTACTCGGACGCTGCCGCCGAGTCGTCGGACTTGGATACGAAAAGCTCCCGATATTTTAGATCACTTTTCTGCTTAGCATAATGGAGAACGTAGTCATGGCCAGACGCTAAGGCACCGGATGCCGCGAGACCCGACGTTTTCGCGGCGGCAATCTCCGACACAAAATTGACCTCACCAAAGATCTCGTCTAAGAGGGATCTCACGCGATGAACATTCTCATCACCGATCTGCACGAATATTGACCCGGAATCGGTCAGGAGATCGCGGGCGACGGTTAGCCGGTCCCGCAGGTAGGTGAGGTAGCTGTGAATGCCGTCTCGCCAGGTGTCGCGGAAGGCTTTGACCTGTTCGGGCTCGCGGGTGATGTGGTCGGCCTTGCCATCCTTCACGTCGCGGCTGGTCGTGGACCACTGGAAGTTGCTGTTGAACTTGATGCCGTAAGGAGGATCGAGGTAGATGCACTGCACCTTGCCGCGCAGCCCTTCGCGCTCGGCGAGACTCGCCATCACTTGCAGCGAGTCTCCAAGGATCATGCGATTCGACCAGTTCTGGTCGTGCTGATAGAACTCTGTCTTGTCGACACCCTTTGGGATGCCGTTGAAATCCGAGAACAGATCGGCCGTGGTGTGGCCGGCCTCGTGCTGCTGTTCGCGCGTCTCGCGTAGCAGATCGTCGATGAGTACCTTCGGGTGCACCTTCTCCTGGATGTAGAGCGGCGGGGCGTGGACGACGAGGTCGCTCCAATCCTGCTCATCCTTCCCGCGCCAAACGAGCTGGGGATCGAGGTCACGATTGCGGCGCTCATAGGCCACACGAACGGCCGTTTGCTCGCTCTTTTGCATCACCGACTGGTATTCAGCGGTCGGAATGTTCTTGCGCGTCGCCTCGTCGTGCTTGAGCGATTCGACCGTCTTTTTGCCGCCGGCCTGGCGAGTGGGTTTTCGGGCCATGGTCATGCGCCCTTGGCGGCATCGACAGCGGCAACCATGGAAATCATCTTCTCGAACTCCTCCGCTACCTTGGCTTGGAAGTCAGACTCCATCGCGTACATCTCTGTGAACTCCGCAAAGGCCCAACGACCGTAGATTCCGGGGTGGTTGACGCCCGGGATCCAGTACGTATCCATGGTGGACTTCTTCTCTTTCGCGTCTTCCCGTCGATAGCCCTTGATCTCGACGACGAGACGCAGCAGGTCCTGCTCGCCGTGTCCGTCGTCGACAAGCACGATGAAGTCCGGCCGGTACTTCCGGTTCTCGGAACCGTACCGATAAGGCACTTCAAGGCCAAGATTGTGATTCTTTACGTAGGCGCGTACTCGTGGATGCGATTCCGCCACACGGCAGAACTCGGCTTCCCAATCACTGTCGAGCACCACCCAATTGACGTGACAGCGGCGGGCGTCGGTCTCCCAGCGCAGTGTCTTGGACGTATTAAAGTTCACATGCGCGGTGGAGCCCGTGGGGTTGTAGGAATCGAGCAGCGCCTTGATCGGTCGCTCGCCCACGAATGCGCGGGTGATGCCCGCGGTGATCCTGTTGCAGGCCATGTCGGCGAGCTCTTGATACATGAGCAACGCCGGATAGGTGCCGCCTTTGCAGACGAGGTACCCGTCCAGCCATTGCTTCGTAATGCGCTTTAGCTGACCGAACAAATGCAGCTTCGGTGCGTCACCCGGGTCCCGCCACTTCGTGTACAGCAGGCGCTGAGTGACGTGGAACACCAGTGTCGACGGACGCATGTCGCCAAGGTGCTCAAGATCCAGATCGACGGCCTCCCCGATAATGCCGGCGTTGCGGGTCCTTGACGGACCGATCAGATCCGGCGTCAGTTCCAGTACGGAGTCCTTATTGAATTCAGCGGTCAGCCGCTCCTCGGGAAGTTCGATTCGATAGCCTTCCACCCGCGGGAACCGGATCTCGAGCGCATCCCGGTCCGGTCGAACCGCCTCCACGTGAACTGTCTCGCGGGGCGGTTGCGGCGGGGCGATAACCGGCTTGGCCGTGAAGTCGAATGGAATGCCGAGGATGTCCGCATACTCGACGTTGAAGAGATTGTCGTCATTCAGGTCGTAGGACTGGCGCCGCAGAGCACGGCCGACTACCTGTTCACACAGCAGCTGCGTTCCAAAGGCGCGCACCCCCAGCACATGGGTCACGGTATTGGCATCCCAACCCTCCGTGAGCATCGACACGGACACCACGCAGCGGACGGAGCCGCCAAGGCGACCGTGTTTGCCGACGGTATTCATGACCTCACGCAGAAGTTCCTGGTCTGTGAGGTTCTCTGCGTCTCGGCGATTGCCCGTGCGCTCGACAATCTCACGTCGAAAGCGGTCAATTTCGTCCGACGCCATGCCTCGGAAGCTGTCATCCAGCGCTTCGCCGGACTCCAGCTGCTCGCTGTCGATCAACAGCGTGTTCGGACGCGCCAGCGGATTGCCGTGCTCGTCGAAGTTACGGAACAGCGCGAGGCGCCCGTTCTCGAGAGTGCTCGAGCCGTCGTCGTTTTGCCGGTGAAATCCCGAGATGAAATCGTAGACGAGCTTCGACGCCGACGTGTTATTGCAGACCACGATGAAACACGGCGGCACGCGGATGCCGGCCTTGTCCCAAAGTTCGAAGGTCTTCTCATAGTGCCCGTAGAGCGCCTGGAGCGCGGTCTGCAGTCGGGTCGGCAGCGAAAGGGGATCGAGCATCTCCGCTTTGCCGCGCCCCTTCTTCGGCATGTCCTTGCGAATGTTCTCCCAGAGATTGCGGAACATCGGCATTTCTTCGCCGGGGATGTTCTCGGCCACCGGCACGCGCGGCAGCTTCACGATGCCGCTCTCGATCGCGTCCATCAGCGAGAAGTCGCTCATCGTCCAAGGGAAGAGCGTGCCTTCGGCGTAGCCCGAACCGCGCAGGAAGAACGGCGTCGCGGAAAGGTCGATCACACGAGCAACACCAAGCTGCCGATTGACCGACTCAAGCCCGGAGATCCACAGCCGCGCCGCTTCGTTGTTCTTCTCGGCTTCCTTCCGTTCATCACCTTTCAGGCCATCGTCGTCATCATCCTCGTCGGGCTTCTCCCGATAGCAGTGGTGCGCCTCGTCATTGATCACGAGCACGTTCTTCATGCCCATCAGATCCGGCATCACCCGCTGCAGCATCTGGCCCTCGGTCTCGAGCGTATCCAGCTCCTCGCCGCGCCCTTGCAGCAAAGAGCGACCGCCCTTCGATAGCTCGATCCGTTCGCGCAGATTGAAGGCGTGATAATTCGTGATGACGATCTTGGCTCGATTCACCTCGTTCAGCAGGTCGGCCGGCACCAGTTCACGGCTGCCGTAGTAGCTATCGGGATCGTTGGGCTGGAGAACCCGCAGACGGTCCTTGATCGTGAGGCCCGGGGCCACCACGACAAACCCGCGAGTAAATCGCTTGCTGGTCGGTCGGCGGACCGCGTTGATGGTCTGCCAGGCAATCAGCATTGCCATTACCGTCGTCTTGCCGGCGCCGGTGGCCAGCTTCAGCGCGAGGCGCATCAGTTCGGGATTGGCTTCGTGGTTGGCGTTCGCCAGGTGCTGGATGAAGCCCTCACCCGCCTTGCCGACGTGCGGAGCGACCTCCGTCAGCCAGATCGCGGTCTCGATCGCCTCGATCTGGCAGAAGAACGGCCGTATACCGCTGAACGCGTGATGGCGCCAGTGTTGCAGCAGTCTCGCCGTCTCGGGAGTGACTCGCCAATTGTCGGGATTCGGTAACCGTCGCCACTGGTCAACGTGGTCGCGCACCGAATTGATGATTGCCGTGTGATCGTACTGCTGCTGCGCCGTGGACAGCCCCTTGCCTTCGTCGAATACGATCGAGGTCTGCGCCGCGGAAGGCGTGCGCTTCCTCGGCTTGGGTATCGGAGTAATGAATTCGGCGCCGCGGCGCTTTTCAATGATCTGCTGTGTAGGCTGCCCCTGCGCATCGAGTTCCCAGTGCCGGGACGGATAGCCGTACGGCGAGTTCAGGATCGGTCTGTGAAAGAAGCGGTTATCCATCAGAGAACTCCGTCACCGCCTCTGCTCCTGACTTTCGATACGGCGCGTGAATTCGCCGGATCGAACGTGGTGAATTGCCACATCGGGTGGCCGTCGAAATAACGGGATCCTGGGACTCGCTGCCGACGTTTCACTGCGAGCGCCTGTGGAGAGCAACCATGGCTGCACCCTACCCTGACTTGCAGCCGGACTCCCGTGCAGTGTGCCTAACCCCCGAGGAGCGGCCAGCAGTCCGCCACCCTCCCGGCGCCGGACAGACCGAGAGAACTGGATCGGGCCGCACCTGACCGACCACGAGGCTGCGGGTGTCCAAGGTCGCCATGGCCCAGGGAATCGCCCCCTGCTATCCCGAATGTGCCGCCGCGACCCCAGGATCAGCGCGAGGCGGTCACCCTTCGCCGGGCTCCCCACGTGCTTCTAGGCTTCTAATAGCCCAGAGGGATAGAGCCGGCGCGCACTCGCCCCCTGCTGGAAACGGGACTGCGGCCATTGGCCAGGCACGGTAGGGGTGGCAGGGGTTCGTAGCGTCTTTCCGCCTGAGCGCGGCGCCCAAACGACCCGGGGACCCGCCTGCAAGCTCGTGGCCCAGTGGTCGCCCTGGCGAAGCGGCGGTCCGCCGTCCAACCGCACCCGCTGGGTCAAGCACGCGGGGCCGAGCGAACGAACGATGGTCAGGACGCTTGCGCGCAGCAGCGCCACGTGGGGGTAAGAGGACATCAACCTAGAAATCACCGACAGCTTCGGCGCGGAGAATGCCGGTGCGGCAACAAGAAGCACCTCGACCCTAGTACCGTGCCCTGCAATCCAGTAGCTGCACTCTATCGCCGTCGTCCAAGTCTCGGTTGAATGGCGCGACTACGTATAATGGGCAGAAATCGACCATACGGGCGACGTGACATGCCAAGAACACCCGGCAGCGGACGACAGCGCGGCACCCAGAACCGCCTGACGTCGGCGTTCAAGGACGCCGTGAAGGTGGTCTACGAGGACATAGGCGGCCATGCGGCCTTCGCGACGTGGGCACGCGAGAATCGGACCGAGTTCTACAAGATCGCGTCGCGCCTGATCCCTGTGGAGGTCAAGTCGAGCCAAGACAATACAGTCCGCGTCGTGGTACAGCGCTTCCCCGTTTCGCGGTCCCTCGTGGAGCACGGATCAGCGCCCTTGGCAGCCATAGGGCACGAACTAGCCAGCCAAACCCACAAGCAATGACAGGCACACGACTACGAAATCGCTGGCGGGAACGTCGACTGGAAGAGTGACGCGATAACGCCGGCGGGGGCGAGTAAAGTCGGGGACAAGGAGGCGTGCCCCTCTAGTCTCTGGATTAGGGCGGCCGCCGCGACTATCGTCTACGGTTAGCTGCGCCAGTACTCGGGGCAACGTGCGGGACAAAGCACATTCTCTATAGAGAAATGTGCTCGTTTGCCCCCTCGCACCGGATCAGCCTGGGACGATTTGCCCGTCATTGTTCCTTGTCCCTTGGCTTTCCGTCAGTAAAGAAGTATCCGCCGACCGTTGCCACCATGTAGTTGGACTGGGTTACAGCATCGACTACTGCGCGGGCAGTGTTCTTTTGCTGGCCAAGTTCACGTGCAACAGCGCGAAGGTCGATCAACGACCAGATGCGGTTTGGGCTTGCTTCGGAGCGCGCGCGCATCGCGTTGACAAATTGGCGCTGCGCCTTGCCGCGGAACTCACGTATTCCGGGCGTCGCAACCGCTGCGTCATCGAGGTGCCGCACGACGCAGCTGGTGATTGGCATTGAATCCTCCGGGTCAGTACCAACTTCAACCGACTTCAGCTCAAAGGGAAATCGCGCCCCAACCTCCAAGTCGCGCTGCTTCGTTACTGTGGCGAACCGCTGTCCGCTGCCACGTTCTACCAGGATCTCGGTATCAACTGCAGCACGCAACGCTGAGCTACCGCGCGCTCCCTTCGAGGGGTCCTTCCCCGCATGATGGACAAAAACCACGGCTGCGCCAGTTTCGGCACGGATCTTGTCGGCAGCGCGAACCGCGGAACCCACATCCTGCGCTGAATT
>Ga0163144_10018950_pt1 | contig 13880 bp, 9 predicted proteins | sample OliLak19BULKMAT1_FD_123175 | JGI IMG/M metagenome (GOLD analysis project Ga0163144, IMG submission 123175) | Freshwater microbial mat bacterial communities from Lake Vanda, McMurdo Dry Valleys, Antarctica - Oligotrophic Lake LV.19.BULKMAT1 | ecosystem: Environmental > Aquatic > Freshwater > Lake... | reverse complement strand
GGCCAAACGAGAGACACCCTTGACACCGGAAGAGCGATGTGAAAACATTTCCACAATGTTCACCCGGCAAAGAATCATCGTTTCCGTCCTAGCCACTCTTCCCCTTCTCGCCGAGAGCACCCCGAAGTTCAACGCGATCCAGAAGAAGTGGTGGGCGATTCAACCGGTGGTCTCTGTCGCTCCTCCCGCGGTTGACCCCGTCGGCCAAAAATGGGTTCGTAATGAGATCGATTACTTCGTCTACGACAAGCTGAAGGCGAAGAACCTGGTGCCCGCGCCGCTGGCGAGCCGCGACGTTTTTCTGCGCCGGGTTACGCTCGACCTGACCGGTCTGCCGCCCACTCCTGAGGAAGCGCAGGCCTTCCTGAACGACTCGAAGCCGGGGGCGGAAGAGCGCCTGGTTGACCGGCTGTTGGCCAATCCCCGCTACGGCGAACGTTGGGGCCGCCATTGGCTCGACGTCGTCCGCTACGCCGATTCCGATGGGTTCAAGCAGGATGATACCCGCCCGAATATGTGGCGCTATCGCGATTGGGTGATCCAAAGCTGGAACGAAGATAAGCCGTTCAACCGGTTCATCAAAGAGCAGATAGCCGCCGACGAGCTCTACCCCGGGGACAAGAAGGCTCTGCCGGGCCTTGGCTACCTCCGCCTGTTCGAAGATGAGTTCAACCAGGCCAACATCCACCTGCGCCGCCAGGAATTGCTCAACGACGTTACCGACAACACCGCGTTCGCGTTCATGGGGGTTACGCTGGGCTGCGCTCGCTGCCACGACCACAAGTTCGACCCGCTCCTGCACAAAGACTACTACCGGATGCAGGCGTTCTTCGCCAATATGAAGATCGACGATGAGTCGACCACGGCGACCCCGCAACAGGTGGCCGAATATCAGGCGCAAATGGACAAGTACCGCGCGGCGGCCAAGCCGGTCCTCGATAAGCTGGAAGCCTTTCTCGCAGGCCCGCGCGCCGCGTACCGGAAGGAGTATACCGAGCGGTTCCCGCCTGAGGTGCAGACCGTCCTGGGCAAACCCGCGCAGCAGCGCGACCCCCTCGACTGGCAGATTTTTCATAAGGCGATTACGCAGGTCGACGTTACGGACGCCGAGGTGATCAACAAGCGTGGCAACGCCGCTGCGAAGGCCAAGTACAAAGTCCTCATCGCCGAACTCGACGCCTTCAAGCCGCTGCTTCCTAAGCCTTTACCCGTCGTACAAATCATGCGGGACCAAGCCATTACGGCCCCGGCGACGTACATTCTCAAGGCCGGTTCGCTTTATTCCCCGCTTGAAGAAGTCGCTCCGGGCGGACTCAGCATCCTCGACCCGGCTCCGGCTTCAATTCAACCTTTATCCGAACTCAACTCCAGCGGCCGCCGCGCCGCGCTGGCGAACATTTTGGCCGATGCCAAGAACCCGCTGACGACGCGGGTGATCGTCAACCGGATTTGGCAGTACCACTTTGGGAAAGGCATCGCCGGTACGCCGAATGATTTTGGGTTGATGGGCGAACGCCCCAGCCATCGCGAACTGCTCGACTGGCTTACGGCGACCTTCACCGGAACCGACGGCTGGAGCATCAAGCAACTGCATCGGCGCATTGTGCTGAGTGCGACGTATCGGCAGGCGTCCGACTTCCGGGCTGATGCGGCCGCTATCGACAGTGACAACAAGCTGCTGTGGCGCTATCCCCGTCGTCGGCTGGAATCGGAAGCGATTCGGGATTCGATGCTGGCCGTCTCCGGCCTGCTCGATCGCACGATGGGCGGCCCGGGCGTGTTCCCCCGCGTACCGGAAGGCACCGAGATTCAAGAAGGCCGCCACTGGCGCAATTCGAACGGCGATGCCGATGAGAACCGGGCCAGCGTCTACATTTTCGCCCGCCGGCTGGTTCGGTATCCGATGCTACAGAGCTTCGATACCCCGCTGGCGATTGAGAGCTGTGGACGCCGTCAGGAGACTGTCACGGCGGACCAAGCGCTGGAACTGATGAACGGTGAAGCGAGCGCGAACTTCGCGCGGGCCTTGGCCAAGCGGGTCGCCAACGACTCCGGTCAATCGTCGGCCGCGCTGGTGGAACGCGCCTTCCGCCTGACGCTCGGGCGGCAGCCATCGGCGGCGGAACGCGAACGGAGCCAGGCATTTTTAGCCAAGCAAGCTAAGCTCGGCCCGGCCGCGCTCGACGACCTCTGCCTCGCTTTGCTGAGCTCCAGCGAATTCCTTTATATCGACTAGGGTCTATACCGATGAACCAACATACTACCCGTCGCGCTCTTCTACGTGGTGCTGGCAGCGGCCTGGGGGCCATGGCCATGGCGGCGTTACTCGCCGAACAATCGCCCGCTGCGACCGTCCACGATCCTACCGTCCCGCGTCAACCCCACCATAAACCGAAAGCCAAATCGGTCATCTTCCTGTTCATGGAAGGCGGACCTAGCCACATCGATCTGTTTGACCCGAAGCCGAAGCTGAATGAGTTGAGCGGCCAGCCGATGCCAGCGAGCTTCGGCCGCCCGATCACCGCAATGGGCACCGCGGGCAACACGCTGATGGGCAGCCCGCGGAAATGGACCCAGCATGGCAAGAGTGGCTTGTGGGTCAGCGAATTGTATCCGCATGTGGCCAAGCACGCCGATAAGCTGGCTGTGCTCCGTTCCTGCCAGTGTGATGGGTTGAACCACGCTGGCGGGGTGAGCCAAATGAATACGGGCGACATTCTTTCCGGCCGCCCCAGCCTGGGCGCCTGGGTGAACTATGGGCTCGGTTCGGCGAACAAGAACCTGCCGGCCTTCGTGAGCATGATCGACGAGCGGGAACCGTTTGGCAACGCCAAGAACTGGGGATCCGGCTTCCTGCCGGCGTCCTATCAGGGCACTCTGTTCCGTCAGGGGCCGAACCCGATTCTGAACACGAAGCTTCCGGCTGGGCAGGACGACGAGCGGCAGCGCGCCCGCCTCGATTTGCTCGAAGCCCAGAACCGCGACTACGCCCAAGGCCGGGAGGACGACACCAGCCTGGACGCGCGGATCCGCAGCTTTGAGCTTGCTTATGCGCTGCAGAAGTCCGGCCCTGAAGCGGTGGACCTTTCGAAGGAAACCGACGAAACGAAGGCGCTGTATGGCCTCGACAGTCCGGAGACCGCGGTGTTCGGACGCAACTGCCTGCTGGCCCGCCGCCTGGTGGAACGCGGGGTCCGGTTCGTCGAACTCTACTGCGGTTCGGGGTCTGGCTGGGACGCGCATACGAACCTCGAAGGCAACCATGCCAAGTGGTGCAAGGCGTCGGACAAGCCCGTGGCGGGGCTGATTGAAGATCTAGCGCGGCGCGGCATGTTGGACGATACGTTAGTAGTTTGGGGCGGCGAGTTTGGCCGGACCCCCTTCAACGAGAAGGGCAACGGCCGCGACCATAACCCCTGGGGCTTCACGATGTTCTTCACGGGAGGCGGCGTTCGCGGCGGCCAGACGATCGGTTCGACAGACGAGATCGGCCTGCGAGCCGTGCAGCGCCCGGCGCACGTTCACGATATCCACGCTTCTATCCTTTGGCTCCTAGGCCTGAACCATTTGCAGCTCACCTATCAACACCATGGCCGCGCCGAACGACCCACTATCGTCGCCGGCGAGCACATGGTGAAAGAACTCTGGGAGGGGTAATGCCCACCATCCGCGACGTTGCCGCCGAAGCGAAAGTCAGTGTCGCTACGGTTTCCCGTGTCTTGAACGATAGCGGCTATGCCGATAGCGAAACGCGGGCCCGTGTGATCAAAGCGGCCGCTGATCTGGGCTATCGACCGAACGCAAACTGGAGCCGTCTCAAGAGCAAGAGTTCCCAGACGATTCTTTTCCTGTTGGGCAATCGGCAGTCGTTCAACGCGATGCACATGCGGCTGCTGGTGGCTTGCGAAAAGACGCTGCAGGCCCGCGGTTATGACCTCATTTTCAGCCGCTTTGAATACTCGGGCCGGCTGCGGCCGAACGAACTCGTGCTGCCGCGGATGCTGGATCAGACGGGTGCGGTGGATGGCGTTTTGCTTGCCGGGGTGCATCATCCCAACCTGTTGCTGGCGCTTCAAAAGCGGGGCGTGCCGTACTCCTTCATCGCGAACAATTTTGAGGGTCCGGCGGTCCACAACAGCGTCTGCTATGACGACCGGCGTGGCGTCGAAGAGGCGGCGGGCTATCTGATCCGCTTGGGCCATCGCCGGATCGCCTTCCTCGGCAACGTCGCTTTGCCCTGGTTCCAACGGCGCTACCAGGGGTATCTGCAAGCCATGGAAAAACACGGCTTGGTCCCGCTGGCCGTGAGCGAGAACTGGCAGGTCAGCAACACGGACTACGGCCAACTGGCGACGGCCCAACTGCTCCGCGAGGCCCGTCCGCCCTCGGCCATTTTAGCCGGTAACGACGAACTGGCCGCCGGTGCCTGGAAGGAGCTGACGAAGCGTAAAGTCTCCATCCCCAAAACGATGAGCTTGATCGGCCTCGGCGACCGCGCCGAGTTCGCGATCCTCGAACCGGCCCTGACTTCGATTTCGGTCTTTGAAGACCAACTCGGAGAACGGCTCACGACCATGCTGCTTGCCCGGATCGAAGATCCTACGCAGGAGCCGGTCTCGGAAACCTATCCCTGCAAACTCGTCGAACGCGCCTCCTGTGCTCCGTTCGCCGAGGTTCGCAACGTCCAGGAAATCATAAGGAAAGTACCCTGATGTACCGCTTAGCTCTGTGCTTGACCCTCGCGGCTCTTCTGGCCGCGCAAGACTTCCGCGCCATTTTGAGTGGACGCATTTCGGATACGAGCGGAGGCTCCGTGGCCGGTGCGCGCGTCGCCTTGACCAACCTGGAGAACGGGATTGTATCGGCCAGCACGACGAACGCGACCGGCAACTATACGATTCCGTCCCTGCCGCCGGGGCGTTACTCGTTGACGGTGGAATTCACTGGCTTTAAAAAATTCATCCGCGAAGGGTTGACCCTGGAAGTTCAGGCGCGGCCCCAGGTCGATGTCACCCTGGAACCGGGCGATTTGCAATCGACGATCAGCGTGACGGCTGAAGCGCCCTTGCTGGAGACGAACTCGGCGAGCCGAGGCGGGGTGATCACCGGCCGGACGCTAGTCGACCTGCCGCTGAACGGGCGGAACGCCTTCGCGCTGGCGGCGTTGGAGCCGGGCGTGAACTTTACGGCGCGGGGTACGGCGAACACGTTCTTCCGCACCACGGGCAACGGTGGGATCTCGAGCGCGACCTTCGGCGGCGGCGGCTTCCGCAGCAACGAATCACTGCTCGATGGCGTGCCGAATACGGGCACCGATGGAGTGGTTCAGTATGTGCCGAGCGTCGACGCGGCGAGCGAGTTCAAGGTTCAGACGAACGTGTTTGATTCGGAATATGGGCGGTTCACCGGCGGCGTGTTAAACGCCGCGATCAAGAGTGGCACGAACTCATTCCACGGAGCCTTGTTCAACTTCACGCGGAACTCTTACTGGAACGCGCGGGACACCTTTGCGTCGAGCATTCCGCAGTTCGGCTACAACCTGTTCGGCGGCAGCGGCGGCGCGCCGGTGACCATCCCGAAGCTCTACAACGGCAAGAATCGGACGTTCTGGTTTTTCAACTATGAAGGCTCTCGCGAAGGGGTTCCGCGCGCGAACGTCAACACGGTTCCGAGCGCGCTCGAACGTACCGGAGACTTCAGCGCTTCGCGGGTTCGCAGCGGGGCCAACATTTTGCCGGTCAACATCTTTGACCCCGCTACGACGCGGCTGGAGGGCACGACCTTTACGCGGACGCCTTACCCCGGCAACCGAATTCCCGCCTCCTCCATCGATTCGATCGCCCGCCAGGTGGTCGCGCAGTATCCGCTGCCCAACGCTCCCGGAGACGCCGTCACGGGCGCCGCCAATCATCTGCTTTCGTTTAAGGATCCCGTCTTCGACAACGGCTACGTCTGGAAGATCGACCACCGCTTCAGCGACCGCCACGCGGTGTTTTTCCGCTACTCGTGGCGCGAGTTTGGGGTAAATCGGCAGGGCGCCTTTAAGGCTCCGATTACGGGTGACATCGATCGTCGCCGGGCCCCCGGGGTCGCCTTCGATGATACCTTCACGCTAAACCCCACGACGGTGCTGAACGTCCGCTATGGGCTGGCCCGCTTCACGACGCTTTCTCGTTCCGACAACCTCGGCGCCGATATGGCGGCCCTGGGCTTCTCCCAGTCCTTCATCTCGCTGCTGCCGTTCCAGGCGATTCCATCCATCTCCATCAGCAACGGCCTGACGCAACTCAGCGGCGCGAACAAGTCGAGCAACGGCGCCGAAGATTCGCACACCGCTAAAGTCAGCATCATGAAAGTTCGTGGACGGCATACGTTCAAGACCGGGGCTGAGTTCCGTCTGTTGAATTCGAATGTCGCCAGCCTCGGCGCTAACGCGACCGGCGCGTTCTCCTTCGACCAAGGGTTCACCCGAGGGCCAAATCCGCAACTGGCGGGGGTTAACCTCGGCCATGGATTGGCTTCGTTCCTGATTGGTCTGCCCAGTGGCGGCAGCGTGGCCAACAACGCTCTAACTGCCGACCAGACCAACTACAAGGGCTTCTTCTTCCATGACGATTGGCGGGTGTCCTCCAAGCTCACCTTGAATCTGGGACTTCGCTACGAATGGGAAGGGGCTTACGTCGAACGCTATAACCGGATCAATCGCGGCTATGACTTCACGACTCCCAGCCCGATTGCCGCCGCCGCCAAGGCCAACTACGCGGCGGCGCCGATCCCGGAGGTCTCCGCTTCGTCTTTCAATGCGATTGGTGGCTTGCTCTTCGCCGGCGTCGGTGGGGTGCCGCGCGGTATGTCCGATATCGACCGGAATAACATCGCGCCGCGGATCGGGGCGGCTTATCAACTGTCGACGAAGACCGTCCTGCGCGGCGGCTACGGCATCTTCTACGGCGCCAGTACGCAGACCGGCGAATCGCGTAACGGCTTCAGCGTTTCGACCACCTATGTTGCGTCGAACGACGGGGGGAACACCCCGGCCAACTCGCTGCGCAACCCGTTTCCGCAAGGCCTCTTGCCGGTCACAGGATCCTCCCAGGGGTTGCTGACGCTCACCGGCCAGGGGATTGGTTTCACGAGCCCCAACCGGAGCCAGCCGATGGCGCATCAATACTCGTTCGGGCTGCAACATCAACTGCCCAAGGCGATGCTTTTCGACGTGAGCTACGTGGGTAACCAGATCCGCGATATGCCGGTGAACCGCAACCTCAACGGCATCCCGGAACAGTTCCGCGCGGTGGCCGAGACGACGTTCTTTGCGACCGGGCGGAACACCCTGAGCGATGCCGTCACCAACCCGTTCTTTGGTCTGATTACGAACGGAGCGCTCGCGGCGCGGACCGTCACCCGGGGCCAACTCCTGCGGCCGTATCCCCACTTCACGGGCGTGCAAACCCAAAGCGAACCCATTGGCCAAAGCCGCTACGACGCGTTGCAAACCAAGCTGACCCGCCGGTTTTCCAATGGCTTCAGCGTCACCGGGGCTTACGCGTTTACCAAGCAGATTGAACAGACTCGGTTCCTGAACGATCAGGATCTGAGGCCGGTGAAGGAGTTGACCGAGTTCGACCTGCCGCATCGATTCGTGATGTCGTCCGCCTATGAGTTGCCGTTCGGCCCGGGCAAGCGGATCTTTGGTTCGGCCAAAGGCTTCGCCGCGCGGTTGCTGGAAGGAATGCAGATCAACGGAGTGTTCCAGGCGCAAAGCGGGGTTCCGATTGAACTTTCAGGCGGCGAGAGCCTGGGGCGGAGTGCTCGCTTGTCCTCGGACAAGCAGACGCGAAGCCAATGGTTCGACACGACCGCGTTTCGTCAGCGGCAAGGCATCGAACTGATTCGCACGGCTCGGTTGCCGGACGTCCGCAGCGCGGGGCGGAACAACGTCGACCTGTCGTTCTTCAAGACGACGCAGTTGGCCGAGAACATCAAACTGCAGCTTCGCGCGGAAGCGTTCAATGCTTTCAACCGGCCCGAATACTCTTCGCCGAATGCCGCTTTCGGCAACGCGAACTTCGGCCGCGTCACGAGCACCAACACCTTCGCGCGGCAATTGCAGTTTGCTCTCAAGCTAATCTGGTAGCGCCCTATGCACGCTCTTCCCTCGATTAGCGCCGTTCGTTTGCACCCGGTCCGGACCGGGCGCTTGTATGGCGAACCCAGCACCCACATCGTAGTTCAGCTTCTCGCAGCCGATGGCACCATCGGCTGGGGCGAGATGTCGGACCTGTCGCATCTTCCGGCTCTGATGCCGGACGTGGCCGACCTTGCGCTTTGCTTAAACGCACTGCTGGCCGGCCGCAACCCGGCGGACATCAACGCGATCGAAGACCTGATGCTGCTCAACTTTCCCGGCGGGCGGTTCCATGGCAAGGCGTGCCTCGTGCGAGCCGGGATCAGCATCGCAATACACGATTTGAAAGCTCGGCTGCTCGGCATTTCGGTGAGTGATTTGTTGGGCGGGCCGCGGCGGGCGAATGTCCCGATCTGCTATCCGGTGTTTCGGCTGTGGTCGCGGGCTGATGTGGCGGATCGCGTGCGGATGGTCGACCAGCAGGTTGCCAAGGGCTTCCATGCCTTTCGGCTGTACTTTGGGCACGCGACGGACGCCGACGTCGAGTTCCTTGCAGCAGTGTGCGGCAAGTACGGCGACAAGGTGCAGTTCACGTCGCTTGATGGCAGCGGGCTATTTACACTGCCGGCGTTTCGGCGCGCCTATAAGCGGCTGAGCGCGTTTCCGTTCGTCAGTGTGGAGAGCCCGGTGGACCGCGACGATGTAGACCTGATCGCCGAGGCGCGCCGGTCGATTGACCATCCGGTGAGCGAGCACGTCCGCAGCCCGGAATATGCGATTCGGCTGATCCGCGCGAAGGCCGTCGATATTTTCAATATCTCGATCACAGTGGCGGGCGGGATTCAGGGGATGCAGAAGCTGTTCGCGTTGGCGGACTCGGCGAACCTGGAATGCCTGATCGGCACGACGCAGGAGCTGAGCATTGCGACCGCGGCGCAGGCCCATGTGGGCGCTACGTGCCTTCGGCTGGACTACGCTTCGGACCCCGTGGGGCCGAGCCTTTATGAGCACGATGTGACGGTGGAGCCGGTCCGATTTGCGAACGGGTCGCTCGAGGTGCCGGCCGGGCTGGGCCTGGGGGTGGAAGGGGATCTGACGAAGATTGCCGCCATGTATGCTCCGCTGAGCGCCGTCAACGACGTCGCGACCGGTTATTCCAGAGGCTGAATGCAGTGCCGACCCGCTATTGGATCCTAGCGTTGCTCAGCTTCTCGACGGTAATCAACTACCTTGACCGGCAGGCGCTGTCGATTGTCGTTCCGACTTTGCGGCAGGAGATTTCGCTTTCGAGCGCCGAGTATGGCGACATCACCACCGCGTTCCTGATCGCCTACGGCGTCGGGCAGATTATCGCCGGCGGAGTGGTTGATCGGATTGGTACGCGTTGGGGGCTGGCGATCTTTGTGGCCGTTTGGTCGGTGACGGCGATCGCCCATGGCTTTGCACAGACGGCCGGACAGTTGATGGCATTGCGGATCCTGCTGGGCTTGGGGGAGGCGGGCAACTGGCCGGCCGGGGTGAAGGCGATTTCCGAATGGTTCTCGAAGAGCGAACGGGCGTTCAGCATGGGCATTTTTGACGGCGGCTCGGCGGTGGGGGCGAGTCTGGCTCCGCCTGTGGTGGCGGCTATCGCGGTGGGGTATGGGTGGCGGACGGCCTTCGTGGCGACCGGCTTGCTGGGGCTTGTTTGGCTTTGCTTTTGGCTTCGTTTCTATCGGACGAACCCGGCGATGGCGGGGTCGGCGCGGGTGCCTTCGGCGTTGTGGACGATTCTGCGGCAGCCGAAGCTTTGGGGGCTGATGGCGACACGCCTGCTGGCGACGCCGGTCTGGTGGTTCTACGTCTTCTGGCTGCCGGACTACCTCGGCAACGGACGGGGCTTTTCGCTGGCCGAGATCGGCATGTTTGGCTGGGTTCCTTTTGTGACGGTCGACCTCGGCAAGCTGATCGGAGGCCGCCTTTCGGACCTCGGGATCGCTCGCGGCTACTCGTTGACGATGGCCCGGAAGACGGTGATGGGGGCGGCGGCGGTGTGCATGGCCGGGGGCCTTTTTGTGGTCGCGGCGGAAACCTCGTTTGCGGCTTTGGCGTGGGTTTCGCTTGCCACGTTTGGCTTCGGCATGTGGAGCGCCAACATTCTGGCGCTGCATGCTGACTTGTTTGATTCGTCGACGATCGCTTCGGCGGTGGGGTGGACGACGGCGGCTTCGAGCGTTGGCGGCGCGGCGTTTACCTGGCTCATCGGCCGGGTGGTCGATAGCCAAGGCTATGGCCTGGTGTTCGCGATGGCGGGGTCGACCGCGCTGCTCGCCTTTGCCGTTTTGTGGTTCGCGGTGGGTACAGTAGAGCGGAGGGAGACTCTGGCGTGAGACAGCGATTTGACGGTCTGCATTGTGTCGTCACCGGCGGCGCTCGGGGCATTGGGGCGGCTGTGGTGAAACAGTTGGAGGCCGAAGGCGGGACGGTGCAAGTTGCCGATGTTTTGAACGGCTCCTGCGACGTTTCTAAGCCGTCTGAGATCCGTGCGTTCTTCGGGGCGCTCGCGCGCGTCGACGTGCTGATCTGCGTGGCGGGGCAGCTTTGGAACGGGTCGGTGGAGACGACGACGGAGGCGGATTGGCGGGCTTGTCAGGCGGTGAATCTGGAATCCGTTTGGCATTCGGTGCAAGCGGCTCTGCCCTTGCTGCGGCAGGCGGAGCACCCGAGCGTGGTCACGATCTCTTCCTACCAGGCCATACGCCCTGGCCCGAACACGTTTCCTTATGCCGTGGCCAAGGGCGGGCTGATTTCGATGACGCGGGCTCTGGCGGTGGAGTTGGCCCCGCAGATTCGGGTGAACGGCATTTTGCCGGGGCAGATTGAATCGGCTCGGACGGCGGCGTACTTCGCGCAGTTTCAAGATCCTGTTGAAGCGCAGCGCCGGACGATCGAGAGCTTTCCGCTTCGCCGGCTCGGCCAACCCAGGGACGTCGCAATGGCGGTGGCGTTTTTGGCTTCGACCGAAGCCGGGTGGATCACGGGAACGATCCTGGACGTGGACGGTGGCCGGAACGCGGCTGGGCTGGACCTTTCGAGCTTGCGATGACCTGCTTCCTGTGGCTGCATCCTTGGGACCTGGAAGGTTGGGAGCCCGAGGAGTTTCTGGATGAAGTCGCGACCGCTGGTTTTACGGAATTGCGGCTGGCGCTGGCGTACCATGGCGGCCGGTTGTTGCTGCCGCGCAACCGCCGGCACTTGGTTTATCAGCAGCATGATGGCGCGGTCTATTTTTCACCGACGCGGAGTGGGTATGGGGATTTGCAGCCGGCCGTGGGGCCGCATACGGAGGTGGTCGAGCGATTCCTTCAGGCCGCGTTGAGACGGCGGTTTCCGGTCCGCGCTTGGCTCGTGCTTTGTCACAACGATTGGCTCGGACCTCGGCATCCGGAGTTCTGCATTCGCAATTATCGGCAGGAGGTTTACCCGTATGCGCTGTGTCCGGCGCAGGCGTCCGTGCAGCGCTATATCCTCGGGCTGATTGCCGACGCCTCGCGGCTCCCGGGCATCACGGGCTTGGATCTCGAGGCGCTGAGTTTCATGGGCTACGATCACAATTCGCTGCACGATAAGCGGGCTGTGGCGGTGCCGGCTGAACTCAATATCTGCCACTGTTCAGAGTGCCGGGGAGAGGGGGATCGCGTGGCGGTGGTGGCTGATTTGCTGGATCAGATTGGGCGGGCTACGACGCTGCCGATTGACTTGCGCTACACGGATGACCCGGCTTTCTACGGCGGCAAATCGTATCTGCCGCTGGGTTCGCTCGCGGGCCGGGTGCAGTCGATTACGCGCACTTGGTTCGGAAAGCCGGCGGGGCAAATGGTCGTTCCGAAGGGCGATCCGGTGCCGGCCAATGTGGGCTTTCAGTTTCATCCGCCGGATACGAATTCAGCGGTGGAGCTTGAGGAACGGTGGGGCCGCGCGGCGGGCGCAAACGCCGTGGGCCTTTACTGCTACGGCTTGGCGAATCAGGAACACTGGGGTTGGGTCAAGCGCATCGCTGGACGGTGAGCCCGCCCGGGATTCTTACTCTACCGTCACAACATGCGCCAGGCGATTCATCCCGCTCGCGGGTTCCCAGACCTCGGAGTTCGCCAGTCGCACGGCATACTCGGGACGGCCCTGAAGCGATGCAGCCAAGTCCGGCAACCAGAGCAATACCTCGTACTCTCCGGCGGCAATGGCTTCCGGAAGGGTAGCGACCACCCGCACCGCCATTTCGCGCCCCGGCATCCAACGCCGCGGGTCCTCCCCGGTCGTCAAACGGACTGACTCGCCCCCGGCCTTGGGCCGCAACACGACTTCGACCGGTCGCTTGTTGTACAGGTTGCCGAAGCCTTCGTTCACCACCTTGAACGTCAGTCGGAACTCACCGCCGGGCACTGCGGCGGCTTGGGCTTCCGATTCGACCAGCCGGAAACGGTATCCCAGCCGTCGCTCGATTTCCGGCATGCAGCCGCCCGCGCGCCAGCCGTCCAGCACACCCTTTCGTAGCCGCTATTCAGTGTTTTGAAATGCAGTTCATCAAGCTGGCGAAGGGCGTTTTCGCAACCGATAAACGGTTGCGCCTCCGCGTTCGAGTTGCACGTCTCGCCGCCTTGGGGCACAAACAGGTTGTCCTGGCGGTAGAATTCTTTCTCGCGATCGATGCTGTTCGTGTACGTGCCCCAGTCGGCCTTCGAAGCCAGGAAGCAGTCGTTGTGCGCCCCGGTGCGGGCCTTGGGCGATTCGCCGAACGCCTCGATCTCAGTCAGCGGATCCGGCCCGTTGAGGTCCATCTTGTGGCGCGGATAGCGCAGCGTGATCATGCGGCCGGCCGGGAGCTCCTCCAGCAGTTTGTCTACGATGGCCCGGCTCTTGGGTTCACCCGTTGCCACCACGCTCCGGGAATCGGGTCAAATAGCCCGTTGGTGGAATTGTGCCATTCGCCCCACGTGCCGATGAAGCCAGCCTCGACAAACGCGATCACATCCTCGTTGGCAACCAGTGCTGGGCGCAAGTGTTCCAGGTGCTCCAGGATCCTCTCCGCGCTCGCGTCCGGCGCCTCAGCGCCTCGCCGCGATCGCCCAACTTTGAACAGGCTTCGACTTTCCTGATTCGAGAAAGTCCTTCCGGCGAACACCTGATTCTAGTCGACACTATCCTCGCGCGCGACTGTTTGTCTGGTCCGGCGCTCACGAGAAGTTTGTACAATCCAACCGTCGCAAGAAACAGATGGGATTGCGGCCGGAAGCGGGTGCTCGAGCGTCATGGGCGTCGCCGAGGATCGGGGCGGGCTTCGAGTCGGCGTGGGTCAGGAGGAGCGGCGTTGCTCCCGGATGAAGCCCTTCAAACCCAGGCAAGTCGACCATTTCGATGCGAGGGCGGTAGCTCGCTTCGGCCGCCGAAAACCCTGGAAAGTTATGGCGGTGAGGGTGGGATTTGAACCCACGGTACCCGTAAAGGTACGGCAGTTTTCGAGACTGCTCGATTCAACCACTCTCGCACCTCACCGCATGACTACTACCACTCTACCAAACCCCACGGCATTCTACATGAAGTAGTCTTTCACCTTGTCGAACAAACCCCGTTCCTGCGGTTCGGTATCCGTCGGCAAGACCTCCCGCAACTGCTCAAACAACTTCCGCTGCTCGCGCGACAGCTTGCCGGGAACCTTTACGCTCACGTTCACAATCACGTCGCCCCGGCCACCCGAATTCAAGTACGGCACGCCCTT
>Ga0163144_10018948_pt1 | contig 13882 bp, 9 predicted proteins | sample OliLak19BULKMAT1_FD_123175 | JGI IMG/M metagenome (GOLD analysis project Ga0163144, IMG submission 123175) | Freshwater microbial mat bacterial communities from Lake Vanda, McMurdo Dry Valleys, Antarctica - Oligotrophic Lake LV.19.BULKMAT1 | ecosystem: Environmental > Aquatic > Freshwater > Lake... | reverse complement strand
CGCCACGCGATGAGAGGGCCGATGCCGGTGAGCGCCAGCAGCCCCAGCCCGAGTGGCGCGTTGACGCGATTGAAGAACGGCACGCCGACCGTGATCTTCGTGCCCGTCACCCACTCCGAGATTATCGGGAAGACGGTACCCCAGAGCACCGAGAAGGCGATGCCGACGAGGATCACGTTGTTGAAGAGAAAGGCCGCCTCGCGGCTGACCATGCTCTCCAGCGGCACTTCGGGTTCGAGGCGCGGCCAGCGGACGTAGAGCAGCGTGTACGTCAGGATGCCGGCCACGATGAGGAAGCTGAGGAACCAGGTGCCGACGTTGCTCTGCGCAAACGAGTGCACGCTCTGGATGACGCCCGAACGCGTGATGAAGGTGCCGAAGATCGTCAGGAAGAAGGACGCCGCCACGAGCGCCACGTTCCAGCGCTTGAGCATCCCGCGCTTCTCCTGGATCATCACCGAATGCAGGAACGCGGTCATGGTGAGCCACGGGAGGAGACTCGCGTTCTCGACCGGGTCCCACGCCCAGTAGCCGCCCCAGCCAAGCTCCACGTACGCCCACTTCATGCCGAGCGTGATGGCGACGGAGAGGAAGATCCAGCTCGTGATGGTCCACTTCCGAATGGCGTGGATCCAGCCGGTATCGAGCTTCCCCTGCAGCAGCGCCGCGATCGCGAAGGCGAACGGAATCGTGGTGCTGATGTAGCCGAAGTAGAGCATCGGCGGGTGAATCGTCATGTAGACGTTCTGGAGCTGCGGATTCAGTCCGCGCCCGTCGAACGGCGTATACGGCAGCCGATCGAACGGATTCGCAGCCGCCACCATCGTCAGCACGAAGAACGCCTGTACCGCCGACGTCACGCCGGCCACGTACGGCAGCATCTGCGCATGGCGGCGCCCCGTGAGGAGCTGGGCCAGCGACGCGAAGATCGCGAGCACCAACGACCAGAGCAGCAGCGATCCCCTCTGCCCGGCCCAGAACGCCGAGAAGAGGTAATAGCCGGGCAAGTTCCGACTGGTGTAGGCCGCGACGTATTCGATGTTGAAATCGTGCGAGACGATGCCCTTCCAGAGGGCGAGCGACGCGACGAGCACGCAGGCGAAGACGGCGTGCACCGACCGGGTGATGGTGCGGGCCAGATCGGGCCGGGTTCGCCAGCCGCCGGCGAAGGCAAAGACCGTCCCCCAGACCGACAACAGGAGAGCGACCCAGAGCGAGAAAGTGCCGAGCAGTGTCATGGGATCCGTCGAACCTCAGGCCTCAGGCCTTGGGCACGGCCTCGTAACGCGAGCCGCACTTGGCCAGTACGTCAGTAGCGCGGATGACGCCATCGCGTCCCACCCGGCCTTCGACGACGACTTCGATGTCGTTCGCATCCGTGAACGTGTCGGGCACCAGGCCCGTGTAGGTAACGGGAAAGACGTTCGTCCCGTCGGAAATCTTGAAATCGACCCGCTGTGCGGCGTCGTCCCGCACGATGGAACCCGGCATCACCTTGGCGCCGACCTTGAAGCCGACATTGTAGATCGACGGATCCGCCGCGGTCTTCTGTGCGAGTTCGGCAGGCGTCAGAAAGAGCTGGCCCGTCTCCTTCACACCGGTGCCGATCAGCAACACCACCGCGGCGACGATCGCCGACGTCCCGAGCAGAAACTTCGTTCCGGCCTTCATGTCACGTCTCTCCTCGACCTGCGAGTGTCAACACATCCTGACAGTCCATCAATATACCCTGCTTCCGCTATCGGGATTCCCCGTGCCGGCTTCAGGTTCGGGCGCGGGCCCATGCGAGCGCAGCATCCACGGCCCGCTGCCACTCGCCGACTTTCCGCAGCCGGATACGGACATCCATCTGCGGCTCGAAGCGCTGCACGGCGTAGGGCGTGACCGCCGGGTCCGGTGCGGCCCAGGCGCCGGCGCCGAGCCCCGCAAGCGAGGCCGCCCCCCACGCGGTCGTCTCCACCATCGCCGGCCGCTCCACGGCTACGCCGAGGACATCGGCCTGGAACTGCATGAGCCAGTCATTCTCCGCGACCCCGCCATCGGCCCGCAGTACACCGAGCGGCGATCCGTCGCGCATGGCCTGCAGCAAATCGCCGACGCCGAACGCCATCGCCTCGAGCGCCGCGCGGACGAGATGCGCCTTCGTGGTCCCTCGCGTGATCCCGACGATGGTGCCACGCGCCTCGGATTCCCAGTACGGCGTCCCGAGTCCGGAAAAGGCCGGCACCATCATTACCCCACCAGTGTCTGTAACGCTCCGCGCGAGCGCCTCGGATTCATTGGCGTGATGGATGAGGCCGAGGCCATCACGCAGCCATTGGATCGCCGCGCCACCGACCAGCACGCTGCCCTCGGTGGCAAACGCCCGTCCGCCGGTCGGACCGATGGCCGCCGTCACCAGTACGCCGTCGGCGGCACCGGGCCGCCGTTCGCCTTGGTACACCAAGGCGAAGATGCCGGTACCGTACGTGGTCTTCGCGAAACCGGGCTGCACGCCGCCGGCTCCGAAGAGCGCAGCCTGCTGATCACCCGCGATGCCGGTGATCGGCAGCGACATGCCCAAGTGCCTCGGCTCGGTGCGTGCGCACTCGCCCACCGATGGCACGATGCGCGGCAGGAGATTGCGGGGAATGCCGAAGAGCTCCAGCAGTTCCTCGTGCCAGACCGCGCCCATATGATCGAAGAGCAGCGTCCGCGAGGCGTTGGTCGGATCGGTGACGAAAGTCTTGCCGTCGGTGAGCCGCGCGATGAGCCAGGTATCGACCGTGCCCGCGCAGAGCTCCCCGCGCTCGGCGCGACGACGCAGGCCGGGATCACGCAGGAGCCACTCGAGTTTCGTGGCGCTGAAGTACGGGTCGGGAAGCAGGCCGGTGCGCTCGCGCAGCATTCGAACCGTGGTCGGCGACGCCGCAAGCTCGCGACAGCGCTCGGCGGTGCGACGATCCTGCCAGACGATGGCGGGTGAGACCGGATTGCGCGTCGCACGGTCCCAGAGGAGGACGGTTTCGCGCTGATTGGCGATGCCGAGCGCTACGGGTTCGACGCCGGCCTGCGCGATGGCGTCGCGCATCGCCTCGAGCGAGGTCTGGAAGAGATCTTCGCCATCATGCTCGACCCAGCCGGGCGCCGGGAAATGCTGCGCCACTTCGCGGTAGCTGCGCCCCAGGATCGTGCCGTCCTGCTCGAAGACGATCGCCGTGGTGCCGGTGGTGCCCTGATCGAGTGCGAGAATCGGCGGCATGATGCTCAGGCGTCGAAGGCGTGAATGCCCGACGGCGCGACGATGCCGCGGTCGGTGATGATGCCGGCGATCAGTGCGGCGGGCGTGACGTCGAACGCGGGGTTCCAGACATCGGCCCGCGCGGGGGTCAGGAGGCGTCCGGCCAGTTGGCGTACCTCGTCGGCATGCCGTGCCTCGATGACGATCTCCGCTCCGGATGGCGTGGCGAGATCGAGCGTGCTCGTGGGTGCCGCGACATACAATGGAACGCCGGCGGCGTGTGCTGCGAGCGCCAGTCCGAAGGTTCCGATCTTGTTGGCGACGTCGCCGTTGGCGGCGATGCGGTCGGCGCCGACGCTGACGCAGGTGACGTCGCCGCGCTGCAGGCGGCTCGCTGCCATGCTGTCGGCGATCACCTCGACCGGAATGCCGGCACGCACCATCTCCCACGCCGTCAGACGGCTCCCCTGCAGCAGCGGGCGCGTCTCGTCGGCGATGACGCGGATGCGGAGGCCGGCCGACTGCGCGGCGTAGACGGGGGCAAGCGCCGTTCCGATGCCGCCCGTCGCCAGCGCGCCGGCATTGCAGTGCGTGTGCACCACGGCACCATCATGCAGCAGCGCCAGCCCGTGCCGGCCGATCGCCGCACACATCCGGCGGTCGTCGTCCCAGAGGCGTTGTGCTTCGGCGCGCAGGGCGTCGGCGAGCTGATCCGCACTGATCCCCGCCGACGCGTCGAGCACGCGGCGCATGCAGCCCAGCGCCCATGGCAGATTCACCGCCGTCGGGCGCGTCGCGACGAGTCGATCAGCGGCCGCTACCGCACCGGCGTGCACGGCGTCCGACGTGGCGCCTGCAGCGGCGAGCCGCAGCGCTTCGCCGGCGACACCCATCGCGGCAACGAGCCCGATCAGCGGCGCCCCTCGCACGACGAGCGAGCAGATCGCGCCGGCGATGGCCTCGACACTCTCGAGATCGCACCAGACTTCCTCGGCGGGGAGCCTCGTCTGGTCCAGGGCTCGGACGCCATGCGTCGGGGTCCAGCCGAGGTGCGCGAAGGGAGAATCGGTCGGGGAGGTAGGCATTCGGGGTCAAATCTGGCACGACTCGGCGTGAGCGCCACCCGGACGGTTATTTTCGACCGTGCCCGGACGATCGGCGTTCCGGCCGCGCGTCTTCACCTGCCCCGCCCCGAGTCTGTCATGACGTACGAGACGCTCCTCTTTGCTGTGGCCGACGGGATCGCCACGATCACCGTGAACCGGCCCGACAAGCTCAATGCCCTCAACGGCACGGTGATCCGCGAACTCGGCGAAGCCGCAACCCGCGTACGCAGAGATCCCGCCATTCGGGGCGCTCTGCTGACCGGTGCCGGCGCCAAGGCGTTCGTCGCCGGCGCCGACATCAGCGAACTTGCGGGTCAGGGGGCGATCGACGGGAAGGCGCGTTCCCTCGAGGGGCAGGCATCGTTCCGGGCGTTCGAAACGGCCGGAAAACCGGTCATCGCCGCCATCAACGGGTTCGCCCTCGGCGGCGGTTGCGAACTGGCGATGGCGTGCCACCTCCGCATCGCAAGCGAGACGGCGAAATTCGGGCAGCCCGAAGTGAAGCTGGGCCTTGGGCCGGGGTATGGCGGGACGGTCCGGCTGCCGCGGCTCGTCGGCAAGGGCCGGGCGCTCGACCTGCTCCTCACCGGCCGGATGATCGACGCCGCCGAAGCGCTGCAGATCGGGCTCGTGAATCGCGTCGTCCCGGCCGATCGGCTGCTGGACGAGGCTCGCGCCTATCTGGCCGGCATTCTCGAGATGGCTCCGTTGGCGGTGGCCCTGGTGCTCGAAGCGGTCGATGCCGGCTACGATCTCCCGCAAGCGGACGCCCTCCTGTTGGAGGCGAACCATTTCGGCCTCGCTTCTGCCACGACGGATATGCAGGAAGGCACGGCGGCATTTCTGGGGAAGCGGAAGGCCGTGTTCACTGGCCGCTGACCGCGCTGTGAACAGCGGCCAGACGCGGCTATTTTTGAGGGCTGTGGTGTGCGGCTGACGCATCTCACCGTCCGGGGCTACCGTAACCTCGCCGATCTGGACGTCGCGATGCCCGCATCCGGTGTGGCGCTGCTGGGGCCCAACGGGCACGGCAAGACCAACCTGCTCGAGGCGCTCGCGTATCCGGTGCTGTTCCGATCGTTCCGCGGGTCCGCGGATGGCGACGTGGCGGCATTTGGTGGGCCGGGCTTTGTGGTGGAGAGTAAAATTGCCGCCCTCGCCGGCGAGACTACGCTCCGGGCGACGTGGCGGCGCGGCAAGGCCAAGGCACTGCTCCTCGACGGGGCACCAGTGGAGCGGCTGGCGCAGGCCGCCGGGCGCTGGCTGGCGGTGACGTTTCTGCCGGACGACACGGCGCTCGCGAGCGGCGGCGCGGCGGTGAGGCGGGCGTATCTGGATCGCATGCTGGCGCTGGCGGACCCGCTCACGTTGCGCGCCCTCTCGCGCTACCGTGCTGCAGTGTCGCAACGCAACGCGGCGCTCCGGCGCAAGGACAGCGCAAGCGCCCGGGCGTTCGAGGGGCCGATGGCGCAGGCGGGCGCGACGATCGTGCAGGCGCGTCTCGAGTGGATCGCCGCATACGAGGAGACGCTGGCCGAAGAGTTGTCGGGCCTTGGAGAGCGGGGCACGCCGTCGCTCGCGTACGAGGGGCATGCGGAGCTCGCGGATGCGGCGGCGTGGCCGTCGGCGCTCGATGCCACCCGCGCTCGAGATGAAGTACGCGGCACCACGGGACGCGGGCCGCACCGTGACGACCTCACGCTGCTGCTGAACGGACGGCCATTGCGGAGCTTCGGCTCGACGGGGCAGCAGCGTAGCGCCGCGATCGCCCTTCGGCTCACCGAGCTCGAGACGCTCCGCGCCGCGCGGCACGACGAGCCGGGCCTGATTCTGGATGACGTCTTTGCCGAACTTGACGGCGAGCGGCAGCAGCGGCTGGCGACACGGCTCATGGCGGGCGGCGAGCGGCAGGTGTTCATCTCGGCGCCCCGCGCGGCGGAATTGCCGGCGGCGCTGGCGCTGCCGGTCTGGCGCATGACGCACGGCACGGTGACCTCATGAGCACCCGCAAGCGGAAGCCGATCACGACGATCGCGGACGCGCTCGAAGAGTGGAAGGCGCAGTCCGGCATCAAGAAGCGATTGGAACAGGCGGAGATCGTGGTCTCGTGGGCCGAGCTGTTGGGGCCGCAGATCGCCGCCGTGACACGGTGCGAAGCCATCACGCCCGACGGCGTCCTGCGGGTGCGGGTGGCCACGGCCGGGTGGGCGCAGGAGCTGCGCATGATGACCCCGCGCCTCATTGCGCGGCTGAATGCGGGCCGCAAGGGCCGCATCGAACAGATCCGTTGGACCATCGGCCCGCTCGACGACGCGCGTGCCTGACCTTGCGAGGACCATGACCGACTCGACTCTGCAGGACGATCCCTCCTATCGCGGCGACAGCATCCAGGTCCTCGAGGGCCTCGAGGCCGTCCGCAAGCGCCCCGGCATGTACATCGGCTCGACGGGCGAGAACGGCCTCCACCATCTCGTCTACGAGGTCGTGGACAACTCGATCGACGAGGCTCTGGCCGGCTACTGCGACACGATCACGGTGACGGTGCATCCGGACAACTCGGTCACCGTGACCGACAACGGCCGCGGCATCCCGGTGGACATGCACCCCACGCAGAAGAAGCCGGCGGTGGAGGTGGCGCTGACGGTGCTGCATGCCGGCGGCAAGTTCGACAAGAACAGCTACAAGGTGTCGGGCGGCCTGCACGGCGTCGGCGTCTCCGTCGTCAACGCGCTCTCCGAGAAGCTGACTGTGACGGTGAACCGCGACGGTCAGATTTACCAGATGGGCTTCGTGCGCGGCACCACGGTGCACAAGCTCGAGGTGATCGGCAAGTCGAAGGCCCGCGGCACCACCGTCACCTTCAAGCCGGACCCGGACATCTTCAGCGTCCTCGAGTACTCGTGGACCACGCTCTCCGACCGCCTGCGCCAGCTCGCCTTCCTCAACAAGGGCATCCGCATCACGCTCACGGACGAGCGCGGCGCCGACGCCCGGGTCGAGGAGTTCTTCGCGAAGGGCGGCCTGATTCAGTTCGTCGAGTGGCTGAACCGCAACAAGAAGCCGCTCCAGCCGAAGCCGATCCACTTCACCGCCACGAAGGACGACGTGGAAGTGGACTGCGCGCTGCAGTACGAAGACGGCTTCCACGAGAGCGTCTTCACCTTCGTGAACAACATCAACACGCACGAAGGCGGCACGCACCTCTCCGGCTTCCGCTCCGCGCTCACCCGCGTGGTGAACGACATCGCGAAGAAGAAGGAGACGCTCAAGAAGGAGAACTTCGTGCTGTCCGGCGAAGACATCCGCGAGGGGCTGGTCTGCGTGCTGCACGTCAAGGTCCGCGAGCCGCAGTTCGAGGGCCAGACCAAGACCAAGCTGGGCAACGGCGAGGTCGAAGGGATCGTGCGCGCCATCGTGAGCGAGCAACTGGCGCAGTTCCTCGAGGAGAATCCCTCGGTCGCGAGATCGATCATCGAGAAGGCCGTGAGCGCCGCTCGTGCCCGCGAGGCCGCCCGCAAGGCGCGCGACCTCGTGCGCAAGAAGAGCGGCCTCGAAAACGGTGTACTGCCGGGCAAGCTGGCCGACTGCTCGTTCGACGATCCGGCGCTCTGCGAGATCTACCTCGTCGAGGGTGACTCGGCCGGCGGCTCGGCCAAGCAGGCGCGCCGGCGCGAGTTCCAGGCGATCCTGCCGCTGCGCGGCAAGATCCTGAACGTCGAGCGGGCGCGCATCGACAAGATCCTCTCGAACGAGGAAATCCGGGCGATCATCACGGCGCTCGGCACCGGCGTACGCGACGACTTCAACATCGGCAAGCTGCGCTATCACAAGGTGGTGCTGATGACGGACGCCGACGTGGACGGCGCCCACATCCGCACGCTTCTGCTGACGCTCTTCTTCCGGCAGATGCCCGAGCTGATCGAGGGGGGCTTCATCTACATCGCGCAGCCGCCGCTGTACCGCGTGGCGCGCGGCAAGGAAGAGGCGTATGCGTACAACGAGGCCGAGCGCGAGGAGCATGCGAAGCGCTTCGGCGGCAACGAAGGCCGCGGTGCGCTGTACATCCAGCGCTACAAGGGCCTCGGCGAAATGAACCCCGACCAGCTCTGGAAGACGACGATGGACCCGATGACGCGCACGATGCTCCGCGTCACGGTGGACGATGCCGTCGAGGCGAGCGAACTCTTCGACCGTCTGATGGGCGATGAAGTGGAGCCGCGCCGTCAGTTCATCGAGGAGAACGCGAAGTACGTCAGCAACCTCGACGTCTGAGGGGCTCGTGCGGGACTCGAGGGGGCGCCGTCCGCATGCGGACGGCGCCCCCTCGGTGCATCAGCGCAGCGGAGCGGCGCGTGCGCTGGTGAGCGGCGCCCCGGCCGAGCGATCGCCCGCGCTCGCCAGCGCTGCGATGGCGGCGAGCACGCGGCGGCGCTCGGGCTGCAGCACGGGATCGGCGCGCGCCCACAGATCGGCGACGAGCCGGTAGCCGGCGAGGGCCCGGGGCACATCACCGACGGCCTCGTACAGTTCCGCACGCTGCTGCACCGCCTTGCTGAGCAGCAGCCAGTCGGCCACGGATCCGCCCCCGATCTGCACGACGGCACTGTCCAGCGCACCGAGGGAGCGCAGCGCAGCGGCGGGCCGGCCCAGGGCCCGTTCGGCAAGTGCACGGGCGTAGAGCCGCGTGGGCGAGCGTACCGTGTCGGACGGCAGCGCGGCGAGCACCCGCGCGGCGCTCCGCGGATCGCCCGCATTGACGGCGGCCCACGCCGCGATCTCGACGGAGAACTCGATGCCTGGCGCGCCCCGCTGCCATTCACGCGTGGTCGTGGTGTCGCCCACCGATGCGGCAGCGAAGGCGAGGGACCGTGCCGCGCTCGTCCGCAGTTCGCTCCGCTCGGATTCGGCGGCGGCGTCGAGTCGGGCTTCGACTTTCTGCGCGGCCTCGCGTACCTGCGCCAGCGTGAGCGTCCCCAGGACGGCATTCAGTCGGAGCGGACGCAGAATCATCGAGATGTCGATGCGCCGCAGCATCGAGCCCTGCGGATTGCGCGTCCGCAGATCTGCCAGCTGCCGGTCGACGCCGGACAGGGCTTCGGCGATCCGTCCCTGCACCGCCAGCATCGTGAGCTGCGGACCGAGCGCAAAATCGGGTATGGCCTCCCTGTCGCCACGCGGTCCGGCCAGCGAATCCGCCAGCGACGCGGCAGCGCGGAATCGTCTGGCCTCGAGCAGGAAGGCGAGGCGCGAGTACGCGGCCGGTACCGCCATCGCGGCCCCGCGGCGCTCCGCCTCGTCGAGATCGGCGAGCGCGCCGTCGTAGTTGCGGTCGAGCACGCGGAGAATGGCGCGCACGGCGTACGGCTGCCCCTCACCCGGGGCCCGCGACTGCCATTGCGCGATCACCGCCGACGCGCGACGGCGCGCTGCCGCGCGCAGAGAGTCGACGGTCTTCGGCGCGAAGCGCAGCAACAGCGAATCACTTGGCACCAGCTGCAGTGAATCACCGCGCAGCAGGACCGCCCAGGTCCGTGCCGGGATCCGCAGGAAGAACGTGGTGAAGTTGCCTGATGGCGGTTCGGCATAGCCGCCGATCGTGGCCTCGGGCTGCCCGGCGGCGGCGAGCAGATCGACAAGGCTGGCGTAGGTGCGGTGATCGTTCGCATCGAGCGACAGGGCGCGTTCATAGAGCCGCAGCGCCAGCGTGAGATTGGCCGGAATGCGGGTGCCGCGGGCGTCCTTCACCAGCGTCCGGTCGTACGCGCTGACATCCGCCAGGCCGACGAGAGCATCAACCGAGGTCGAGTCGACGGTGAGGACCTGCCGATAGAGGGTGCGTGCCGACGTGAGGTCGGCCCTCAGGAAGGCCTGATACGCGCGGAGCAGCAGACGCTCCCGCTCCGGTCGCGACTCCGATCGAAGCACCGCGGTATCGGCATACGCGAAGAGCCGATCGCTCCGGAACGCATCGCCCTGCGCGCCGAGGGCCTGGCTCAGCTCGTAGTGCGCAAGCGCAAAGGTGGTATCCAGCGTGACCGCGCGCTGGAACGCCGACACGGCCTGGCCCAGTTGCCATCGACTGCGCGCGGCGATCCCCTCGACGTACGCCTTGTAGGCCGCCACCGAGCGCGTCGGCGGATCGAGCGATTCGCGGATGTCGGCTGGCGCACCCGCGAGCGCCAGCACCTGCGCGGCCAACCGACCGAATGCCGCGGGAAGCGCATCCTCGTCGGCCGCAGTCGCCTGCAGCGTCCCGACCTGCGCCCGGGTGGCAACGTCGTAGACGCGCAGTGTGATGCGGAGCGAGTCATCCGCACGGATCACCGAGCCGACCGTCGCGGTCCACGCACCGGCACGGCGCGCGAGTTCGATCGCCTCGCCCTGAGACAACGGGGCACCCTCCATGAGCGCGGCGCGACGCGCCAGATCGAGCAGGCGCTCCGGATCCACCACGCGCAGATCCTTCCAGCGGCTGAGCGACTGCACCAGATATTCGACACCGCCGATGCGCAGCCAGTCGAGCTCGCGATCCGGCGTGCTGTTCTGGAAGAAGCCGAGGAGGATGCTGCGGCGTGCGTCGATGCCGTCGGGCACCTGCCCCCGCGCCTTCAGGAGCATCGGCACGCCGATGGCGAGCGCCGCAGCCAGCACCACACCACCCGAGGCCAGCTGCCACCGCCGCTGCAGCCAGCGCGCACCACGCCGCCCTCGGCCCGCGCGCCCTCGGCCGGCGAAGGCCGGCGGTTCGTCGCGCAGCTCGCCGAGCAGCAGATGCAGCTCCTCCGCCAGCGCCTCCGCGGAGCGCACGCGATCAGCGGGCTCCTTCTCGAGCAGTTGCGCGATGACCCGCTCGACCTCGCGCGGCATGTCGCCGATTCGCGTCACGAGCGGAATCATCTTCTGGGTGAGGTGCGCCAGGAGGAAGTTGGGCGGATCCCCCACCTTGTACGGGTAGGCCCCGCTGAGCATTTCGTAGAGCACCACGCCAAGCGCGTAGAGATCGCTCGTGGCGGGGAGGTCGCGGACGCCGGTGGCCTGCTCGGGACTCATGTACCGCGGCGTGCCCATCACCATGCCGGCGCCGGTGAGCGGCTCGTCCGAGGCCGACCTGCTTCGATCGGCCGCACCGGCCACGCTTGCGATGCCGAAGTCGGTCACCATGCAACGCCCGGTTTCGGTATCGACCAGCACATTCTGCGGCTTCACGTCACGATGGATGACGCCGCGGCGATGGGCCGCGCCCAGCGCGGCGGCGATCTCGGCGCCCCATCGCAGTGCAGTTGCAAGCGAGAGACGGCCGGCACCACGCAGTCGATCGGCGAGCGAAAGGCCGTCCACGTACTGCATGACGAAGTAGGCGAGCGGTCCGACCGCGCCGACGCGATAGATCGCCACGATGTTCGGATGGGTGAGTTGTGCGGCGGTCCGGGCCTCGCGCTCGAAGCGGGCACGGAAGACGGGACTCGCGCCGAGATCGGGGTCGAGCACCTTGATGGCGACCAGCCGCTGCAGGGCGCGCTCGCGGGCGAGATACACGGCGCCCATCCCGCCCTCACCGAGCGGGCGGAGGACCTCGTACTCCGCACCGAGTTCGGTGCGGACGAGTTCGAGGAGAGCGGCGGCGGAGACGGTCACGCGGCAGAAGCTATCCGCGGGCCGCGACCGACGTCCACGCCTCCTCGCCGTCACGCGTCAGCCGCGCCTCCACGAGCGGTCGCGGCTCGTACCCGTCATCAAGTCCGACGGCGGCGAGCACCGCCTGCCGCCCAAGGACAAGCCCCGCCTCGGTACGCGCATGTACCGTGGCGAGCGGGCGTCCCACCGAGGCCACATCCCCCGACGTGACATGCATCGTCATGCCGACCGCCGGATCGACGACGTCATCGGTCCTCGTGCGCCCACCGCCCAGTGCCACGATGGCCCGACCGAGGACGCGCGGATCGATGCCGGTGATGAGCCCCGCGGTGGGGCTTGTCACGACCGAAGTGAATGGTGCCGTCGGCAGCAGCGACGGATCATCGATCACGCGCGGATCACCGCCCTGCCGTTCCACAAGGCGGCGGAAGCGATCGAGGGCCGCACCCGAGGCGAGGGCCGCTTCGAGACGATCGCGGGCGTCGGCCCGCGTAACAGCCACGCCGCCAACCAGCAGCATCTCCTCGCCGAGGGCCAGCGTGACGGCGCGCAAGTCCTGCGGCCCTTCGTTGCGCAGCAGGTCGATCGACTCGCGCACCTCGAGTGCGTTGCCGCACTCGCGCCCGAGCGGCCGGTCCATGGCGGTCAGGAGCGCCACCACGCGGCAGCCGCGCGCCTCGCCGAGGGCAATCATCGTCCGGGCCAACTCGCGGGCCATCGCCGGATCCGGCATGAAGGCGCCGGTGCCGGTCTTGACGTCGAGGACGAGACCGTCGAGCGACTCGGCGAGCTTCTTCGACATGATGCTGGCACTGATGAGCGGGATCGACTCCACGGTGCCGGTGACGTCACGCAGAGCGTAGAGCTTCTTGTCCACCGGCGCGATCTCACCGGTCTGGCCGATCATGACGACCCCGAGATCGTACAGGACCGCCTCCGCCTCGGCCAGCGAGAGCCCGGTGCGGAAACCGGCGATGCTCTCGAGTTTGTCGAGCGTCCCGCCCGTGTGTCCGAGGCCTCGCCCCGACATCATCGGCACCGCCAACCCGCACTCGGCGGCGAGCGGCGCGAGGATGAGCGAGGTCTTGTCGCCGACGCCGCCGGTGGAATGCTTGTCCACCAGCGGCCGCGTGAGGCGCGAGCGGTCGAGTCGCCGTCCGCTCTCGATCATGCCGTCGAGCAGCGCCGCGAGTTCCTCGACTGCGAGCCCGCGGAAACAGATGGCCATGGCGAGCGCGCTCATCTGGTACTCGGGCACCGTGCCGGCGTGGTAGCCGGCAAGCAGGGCCCGCCATTCGTCCGGCGTCAACGCCTCGCCGTTTCGCTTGCGCTCGATCAGTCGCGGGACAACCATTCAGCAACTCCAGCGGCGCAGCCCCCGCGCCGCGGTGAAGGGACGAGCATGCGAAGCACTTGCCGACCGCTGATTCTGACGGCCGTGCTGCTGATGCCATTGATGCAACCGCACGCTGCATCGTCGCAGGGCCCGCGGGACACCTCCGCCGCCACGGAACGACTACGTGAGCCGCTCGGCGATCCGCGGCCCTGGATCGCGCAGAGCGAAGTGCGCCTGCGCGCCGACTCCAACGATGTGGACGCCCTGCGCATCGGCGCTCTGGCGCTTGTGACGCTCGGTAAGGCCGCCGGGCTCGACACCAAGGACGCCGCGCGGGATTCCGTGTTCCGCGTGGCGGAACGCTGGGCGCGCAGGGCGGCGGCGCTCCGGCCGGCCGATGCCGATGTGCAGTTTGCCCTTGCGACGGCCATCGGCAACGCGGCCATGTCGAAGTCGCCCAGCGAACGCGTGCGCTCGGCCGATGAAATCTGGCAGGCAGCGACGCGCGCCACGCGCCTCGACCCCGCGCATGATGGCGCATGGCATGTGCTCGGACGCTGGCATGCGGAGATGCTTCGGGTCTCG
>Ga0163144_10018946_pt1 | contig 13883 bp, 14 predicted proteins | sample OliLak19BULKMAT1_FD_123175 | JGI IMG/M metagenome (GOLD analysis project Ga0163144, IMG submission 123175) | Freshwater microbial mat bacterial communities from Lake Vanda, McMurdo Dry Valleys, Antarctica - Oligotrophic Lake LV.19.BULKMAT1 | ecosystem: Environmental > Aquatic > Freshwater >... | reverse complement strand
GCCCATCGCTGCCTCGGCTTCCTTGGCGAGGCGATCGATGTCGGCTGCATCGTCCATCTTGGCGGCAACGACATGCGCCCGCTCGCCAAGCGACGCCTTGAGCTGCTCCAGCGCCTCGGCGCGTGTACCTGACAGCGTCACCGTGGCGCCTTGCCGATGCAGCGCGCGGGCGATCGCGCCGCCGATTCCGCCGGAAGCGCCGGTGATGAGGGCCGTCTTGCCGCTCAGGTCGAACATCGCCTTCCCTCCCTCAGACCGTCTTCAGAAAGGCTTCGATGTCCTGAGGCGCATTCAGGGCGAGGCCCATCATGTCCTTGTCGATGCGCTTCACGAGGCCGGACAGCACCTTGCCCGTGCCGCACTCGACCAGCGCCTCGACGCCCTTCGACTTCATATACTGCACGCTCTCGCGCCAACGTACGAGGCCGGTCACCTGTTCCACCAGGCGCTGCTTGATCGCCGTCGGATCGCTGATCTCGGACGCCAGCACGTTGGCTATCAGCGGCACCCGCGGCGGCATCAACGTCACCTGCTCGAGCGCCGCCTTCATCGCATCGGCCGCAGGCTGCATCAGCGAACAATGGAAGGGCGCGCTCACCGGCAGCAGCATGCCGCGCTTGCAGCCGCGTGCCTTGGCCGCCTCGATCGCCCGCTCGACGGCGGCCTTGTGGCCGCTCACGACAACCTGTCCGCCGCCGTTGTCGTTGGCCACCGCGACCACCTCGCCCTGCGCGGCCTCTTTGCAGGCCTCCTGGGCCGCCTCCAGCTCGATGCCGAGCAGGGCCGCCATGGCGCCGACGCCCACCGGAACGGCTTTCTGCATCGATTGTCCGCGCAGCTTCAGAAGCCGCGCGGCGTCTGCGACTTTCAACGACCCGGCTGCGGCCAGGGCCGAGTATTCGCCGAGCGAGTGGCCGGCGACATGGGAAGCCAGTGCCGACAGTGGCTTGCCGCCGTCCTTCTCGATGATACGCACGACGGCCAGGCTGACGGCCATCAGGGCCGGCTGGGCGTTTTCGGTCAGGACCAGGTCGCCTTCCGGCCCTTCCCGCATCAACTTGGACAGGTTCTGCTTCAACGCCTCGTCGACTTCACCGAAGACATCCCGGGCGGTGGCGAAGGCCGCCGCGAGGTCGGCACCCATGCCAACGGCCTGAGATCCCTGGCCCGGAAAGACGAAAGCCCGACGCATGCGCGATTTCCCCCTGATTTGACGCGAATTGGCGCAGTCATAACGGGGTACAAGATGCAGTCAAGACGCGCCGGGAACGGCTTGATTTCGAGCCGCAGGCCTGTATAACCCCCGTTCTTCGGGGCCTAAATCGGCCTCGATCTCCTTGCCGGTCCAAGCATTCTGCGAAGGGCCGGCTAGATCCGGGCGGTTGCCGGTCGACCTCATGCTCATTTCGGTGAGCGGGGCGCGACGAACTCCGGGTCACCAAACAGCCATAAGGAGCCGAAACTACATGGCACTTTACGAAAACGTCTTCATTGCGCGTCAGGATGTTGCCCAGACGCAGGTGGAGGCTCTCACCAACCAGTTCGCCGAGATCGTCACCGGCCTGGGCGGCACCGTCTCCAAGAAGGAGTATTGGGGCCTCCGTTCGCTGACCTACCGGATCAAGAAGAACCGCAAGGGTCATTATACCCTGCTCAACATCGATGCCCCCTCCGCCGCCGTGAAGGAGATGGAGCGCACGATGTCGATCAACGAAGACATCATCCGCTTCCTGACCGTCCGCGTCGACGCGCTCGAGGAGGTTCCTTCGGCCATCATGGTGCGCAGCGCCGAGAAGTCCGATCGTCCGGGTGGCGATCGCGGCGATCGCTGGGGCGATCGTCCGCCCCGCCGCGAACGTCCTCGCTTCGGCGATGAAGGCGGTGCGCCGCCCGTTGCCGCCGCCATCACGGGAGACGAAGAATGAGCGCCCAACGCCGTCCCTTCACACGCCGCCGCAAGAGCTGCCCGTTCTCCGGCGCCAACGCACCGGTCATCGACTACAAGGACGTGCGCCTTCTGCAGCGCTTCGTCTCCGAGCGCGGCAAGATCGTTCCCAGCCGCATCTCGGCGGTGTCGTCCAAGAAGCAGCGCGAACTCGCCCAGGCGATCAAGCGTGCGCGTTTCCTGGCGCTCCTGCCCTACCTCATCGCCTAGCCAGGGGATCGTATCATGCCGATGAACGTCATCCTGCTGGAGCGTGTGCCCAAGCTCGGTCAGATGGGCGATGTTGTGAAGGTGAAGCCCGGCTTCGCCCGCAACTTCCTGCTGCCGCAGAAGAAAGCGCTCCGCGCCACCAAGGACAACATCACCTACTTCCAATCGCAGCGTAAGACTCTCGAGGCCCAGAACCTCGAGCGTCGCGGGGAAGCTGAAGCCGTCGGTAGCAAGATGAGCGACCTCAAGGTCATCCTCATCCGCCAGGCGTCGGAAGCCCTGCAGCTCTACGGTTCGGTGACGTCGCGCGACATCGCCGACGGCGCCGTCGCCGCCGGCGTCAAGATCGAGCGCGGTCAGGTCGAACTCGACAAGCCGATCAAGAGCCTGGGCGCCCACAAGATCAAGGTCCACCTCCATCCCGAGGTCACGATCGAGATCACTGCCGTGGTCGCGCGTTCCGCTGACGAGGCCGAATTCCTCGCCAAGGGCGGCGCTCTGGTAGCCGAACACGAGCGCGCCGCGCTCGAAGCGGCCGACGCCGCCAAGCGCGCTGCCGATCAGGCAGCCGCGTTGTTCGAGGCCAAGTCTGCCGAGAGCGAGAGCGCCGAAGGCGAGACTGCCGAAGCTACGGCCGCCACCGAGGAAGTGCCGGCCGAAGAGAAGTAGAACGCGTGCCGTCCGGCACCGTGTCTCCGATTGAACGCATGCCATCGCTCCGCGGTGGCATGCGTTTTCTTTTGCGTAAGCTACCAGGGATCCGGTCATGATCTGGCGCCTGGGCGCGCTGGCGGTGGCCGGGGGCGTGGCGCTGCCGCTGCTCGGCGTCGCGTCGAGCCTTCTGACGTGGCAGGGCGAGTTGTGGCGGCACATTGCCGAGACGCAGCTTTCCGACATCATCGGCAACACAGTGGTCCTGCTGGTGGGCGTCGGCCTCGGCACGACGATCATCGGCGCCGGCACGGCCTGGCTGGTGACCATGTGCCGCTTTCCCGGCAGCCGGACACTGCAATGGGCGCTGCTGCTGCCCCTTGTAATGCCGACCTACATCATCGGCTACGCCTATGCCGACCTGCTGACCTTCGCGGGGCCGTTGCAGGGTGCGTTGCGCGGGGCGACCGGCTGGGGTCGCGGCGACTATTGGTTTCCGGACCTCGGTTCTGCTGCGGGTGTCGCCTTCCTCTTCACGCTCGTCCTCTATCCTTACGTCTATCTCGCAGCTCGGGCGGCGTTCCTCGCGCAGTCGCAGTCGCTCCTGGAGGCGAGCCGCATTCTGGGACACGGCCCGTGGCGGACCTTCTTCCGCGTCGGCCTGCCGCTCGCCCGCCCGGCAATCGCGGCCGGCCTGGCGCTTGCCCTGCTCGAAACCTTGGCCGATTTCGGCACGGTCCAGTACTATGGCGTCCACACCTTCACGACGGCGATCTACCGAACCTGGTACGGCATGGGCAATCGCGAGGGCGCGGCCCAGATCTCTCTCGTGCTGATCGTGATAGCCGTCGCCCTGATCGCGCTGGAGCGCCGATCGCGCGGTCGCGCGCGCTTCGCAATCGCCTCCAACCTGCGCTTCCTGGCCGAGCCGGTGACGCTTGCGCCAGGCCCTGCACTGGCCGCCCTCGCGGCCTGCGGATTGCCGATACTCCTGGGCTTCGCGCTGCCGACCCTGCATCTCGCCCAGCTCGCGGTCACTTCGGGCGCGTTGGTGGCGGACCATCGCTTCATCGGCGACACCATCAATAGTCTGGTCCTGGCCACCGTGGCCGCCATCATAATCGTAGGCCTCGCGCTGTTCCTGAGCTACGCCGCCCGCCTCGCTCGCCGCCGCGCGCTCAACCGCGCCATCGAGTTCGCCTCACTGGGCTACGCCATCCCCGGCGCGGTCATCGCCGTTGGCATTTTGCTGCCCCTGGCCTGGGTCGACCACGGCATCAACCGCCTGACGCAGTATCTGTTCGGGCTGCCGAGCGGACTGCTGCTGAGCGGCACCGCCTTCGCGCTGATCCTCGCCTATACGGTGCGCTTCCTTGCTGTTGGCATGGCCAACGTGGCACCGGGACTTGCAGCCATTGATCCCGCGATGGATGCAAGTGCGCGCGTGCTGGGCGCCAGGCCAAGCCAAGTGCTGCGCTACATCCATCTGCCAATGCTGCGCGCGCCGGCCCTGACGGCAGGCATCATCGCTTTTGTCGAGGTGCTGAAGGAGCTTCCGGCAACGCTGCTGATCAGGCCATTCAATTTCGACACGCTGGCCATCGGCGTCTATCGCTTCGCATCCGACGAACGCCTGGCTCAGGCGGCCGTCGGATCGATTCTCATTGTAGCCGTCTCGCTGGTGCCTGTGATCCTGCTCAGCCGCACGGTGGCAGCTGCGGAGCGGCCTACTTCCAGCCCGCCCGGTCCATGATCTTCAGCGCCTCGGCGTTGTTCTGCGCGAACACGCGCGCGTTGAGCTGATCTTCCTTGAACGTGCCGAGCGACTTCAATTCGGCCGACAGCTCGACCCCGGCAACCACCGGATACTCGGAATTGCCTTCCGCGAAGTACTTCTGCGCCGGCACCGAGACCAGGTACTCGAGGAACTTCACGGCGGCTTCCTTGTTGGGCGCGTACTTGGCGATACCGCCCGCGCTCAGGTTCACGTGGGTCCCGCGATTTGCCTGGTTCGGGAAAATCAGGCCCACCTTGGAAGCGACCTCACGATCCTCCGGCTTCTTGGAGCGCATCAGGTTCACGTAGTAGTAGGTGTTGGACACCGCGAGTTCGGCTTCGCCCGCAGCAACGCCCTTGATCTGGTCGGTGTCGCCGCCGCGCGGCGGACGAGCAAGATTGGCTGCGACGCCCTTGGCCCACGCCTCCGTCTTCTCCGGTCCAAGCGCTGCCAGGATCGAGCCGACGAGCGACTGGTTGTAGATGTGTCCCGAGGAGCGGATCAGGATTTTGCCCTTCCACTTCGGATCGGCCAGGTCCTCGTAGTTCTTTGGCGCGTCGGCCGCCGTCACTTTTTCCTTGTTGTACAGGATGACGCGCGCGCGCTTCGAGAAGCCGAACCAGTTGTTGTCAGGATCGCGCAGATGCGCCGGGATCGCCTTGGCCAGGACGGGCGAGTTCACTGCCTGCAGCAGGCCCATCTCGCGGGCCCGCTCGATGCGGCCGGCATCGACGGTGATGAGGACGTCGCACGGGCTCTTGTCGCCTTCCGTGCGCAGGCGCTGAACCAGCGGATCGGGCTCGGCATCGATGCGATTGATCTTGATGTCGGTCAGATCGGCGAAATTGCCGTACAACGCCTCGTCGGTGTTGTAGTGCCGCGCCGAATAGAGATTGAGGGTACCGTTCTGGGCCTGTGAATGCCGCGAGACCAGCAGACCAACGCCGGCAGATAGACCGGCTGCCATAAGGACGCGTCGCTTCACCGTAACCTCCCAAATGCGAGTGCGTATCAGTAGCCCTGCACAGCTAACACTGGCTTAGAGAGACTGCAAATCATTTGCACCTATTTTAGAGCTCTCCCATGCATTTCTTCTCTGTCCGTACTCTGCCTTGAAATCGTCGCTTGGCTTAACATCTCAAATTAAGAGCTGTGGGAGGACGCTTCCGCCCACGTAACAGATCGTTGCCTCGGGGGGACGATGATGCTGTTAGCCAAGGTACTCGCCCGTATCCTGGGCGAAGGTCGATTGACGATCATCAATGCGGCCGGGCGGACGTATTGCCTCACGGGCGCCAAGCCAGGGCCCGCCGTCACCATGTGCATTCATACCTGGTGGACCGGCATCCGCCTGGCACTTCGCCCACGGCTGGCGTTCGGTGAGTCCTACATGGACGGCAAACTCACTATCGAGCATGGCGACATCTACGACCTGCTCGACCTGCTCGGGCGCAACATCGCCGCCATCGAGGCCACGCCCCTGGTGCGCTGGTCGCTGGTGCTCCAGAAGTTCCTGCGCGCGCTGGATCAGTACAATCCGGTCGGCCGGGCACAGCGCAACGTCGCCCACCACTACGATCTCAACGACCAGCTCTACGACTTCTTTCTCGACCACGACCGCCAGTATTCCTGCGCCTACTTCACGACGCCCGGCGAGAGCCTGGAGCAGGCCCAGATCGACAAGCAGCACCATATCGCAGCCAAGCTGCTGCTGAAGTCCGGGCAGCGCGTGCTCGATATCGGCTCGGGCTGGGGCGGCATGGGCCTGTTCCTGTCCCGCCAATTCGACGTCGACGTGACCGGCGTCACACTGTCCCGCGAACAGCACACCGTTTCCAGCCGGCGCGCGCTCGAGGGCGGCGTTGCCGACCGCGTCCGCTTCAAGCTGCTCGACTATCGCCAGGAGCCCGGCCGCTACGACCGTATCGTCTCGGTCGGCATGTTCGAGCACGTGGGCGCCGCCCACTACGTCGAGTATTTCACCAAGGTGAAGGACCTGCTGGCCGACGACGGCGTGATGCTGCTGCATTCGATCGGCCGCATGGAGCCGCCCGGCGGTACCAATACCTGGCTGCGCAAGTACATCTTCCCGGGCGGCTACACGCCGGCCCTGTCCGAGGTGCTGGCGGCGATCGAAAAGGTCGACTTGTGGGTCACCGACATCGAGGTGCTTCGCCTGCACTATGCGGAAACAATTCGCCACTGGCGCGAGCGCTTCCGGGCCAACCGCGAAAGGGTGAAGCAGACCGCCGGCTACGACGAGCGTTTCTGCCGGATGTGGGAATTCTACCTTGCTGGCTGCGAGGTTTCTTTTCGCTACATGAACCAGATGGTGTTCCAGATCCAGATCGCCAAGCACCAGGACGCAGTGCCGCTGACGCGCGATTACATGACAGAAGTTGAGCGCCGCGAGGCCGTGGCCCCGTCGATGGCGGCGGAGTGACCGGACTCGGTTGTCCCCGTCTTTCAGGCTATCCTAGAAAGGCCGCCGCATTAGCGGTGGTGAATGTCCCCTCGCGTCCCTAACAAAGGCTCTACATGGAGCCATTAAAAGACTCGACCAACGTCACACGCCTCCCGGGCGCCGAAGATGCGCGCCTGCGCGAGCCGCCGCACAATTTCGAGGCCGAGCAGGCGCTTCTGGGTGCCATCCTCGTCAACAACGCCGCCTATCAGCGCGTGGCCGAGTTCCTGCGCCCCGAACACTTCGCCGATCCGCTGCACGGCAAGCTCTTCGATTCGCTGTCGCGGCTGATCGAACGCGGCCAGGTGGTGAGCGCCGTCACCCTGAAAACCTACGTCGAGCAGGACGAGGCAATGAAGTCGGCCGGCGGTGCGGCGGCCTACCTCGCCCGCCTCGCCGCGGCTTCGGTGCATGTCATCGACGCCGCCGCCTTCGGGCGCACCGTGCACGATCTTTACCTACGCCGGCAGCTCGTCGACCTCGGTGAGGAAGTCGTTAACGGCGCGTTCGGCGGCGACGTCGACGAGACGGCGCTGCATCAGATCGAGATGGCGGAGAAGAAGCTCTTCGAGCTTGCCACCACCGGCCAGACCGAAGGCGGCTTCAAGCCGTTCCGCGCCGCCCTCACCGAAGCCACGGTTGCGGCCGAGGCGGCCTACCACCGGGTCGGTCAGCTCACCGGCGTGGCCTCGGGCCTGTTCCAGCTCGACCAGCTCCTGGGCGGCCTCCATCGTTCGGATCTCATCATCCTCGCCGGCCGTCCCTCGATGGGAAAGACTGCGCTGGCGACCAACATCGCTTTCAACGCCGCCAAGGCCTACCGCGAGGAGCACGGCGAGGACGGCAAGCCAAAGGCCGTCGATGGCGCCGTGGTCGGCTTCTTCTCACTCGAAATGTCTTCGGAGCAGCTCGCCACCCGAATGCTGGCTGAACAAGCCGAGGTGCCGTCCGAAAAGATCCGCAAGGGCGAACTGATCAGCGGCGATTTCGACAAGGTCCTGTCGGTCAGCCAGGAACTCGAGCATCTCAATTTCTTCATCGACGACACGCCCGCGCTCTCCATCGCCGCACTCAGAACCCGGGCGCGCCGCCTGAAACGCACCCATGGGCTCGGCCTGCTGGTGGTCGACTATCTCCAGCTCCTCAATCCCTCCGGCAGGTCGCGCCAGGAGAATCGCGTTCAGGAAGTCTCCGAGATCACGCGCGGCCTGAAGACGCTGGCCAAGGAACTGGATGTGCCGGTGCTGGCGCTGTCGCAGTTGAGCCGCGCCGTCGAGCAGCGCGAGGATAAGCGGCCGCAGCTCTCCGACCTTCGCGAGTCGGGCTCGATCGAGCAGGACGCCGACGTCGTCATGTTCGTCTACCGCGAGGAATACTACCTACAGCGTGGCGAGCCGACGCGACGCGCCGAGGAGAACGACCAGCGCTTCAACGAGCGCCACGACGCCTGGAAACAGCGTTGCGAGCAGACCTACGGCAAGGCCGAGGTGATCGTGGCCAAACAGCGCCATGGCCCCACCGGCCTCGTGCGCCTGGCCTTCGAGGGCCAGTTCACCAAGTTCGACAACCTGCCCGCCGACGAGGAACGGCCGGGCGGTCCAGCTTTCTAGGCCCGTCGATGTCTTCACCCGCCGACGACGCGACGCGCCGGGCCGGCGCGATCCTGACGATTGATCTCGGTGCCATCGCCGCCAACTGGCGCGGGCTGCGCGACGCCGGCCGCGCCAGCGGCCGGCCGGTCGATTGCGCCGCGGTGCTCAAGGCCGATGCCTATGGCACTGGCCTCGCAATCGTGGGACCGAGACTGGCGGCGGAGGGCTGCCGGCAGTTCTTCGTGGCCCACATCGACGAAGGCATCGAGTTGCGGCGTGTGCTGCCCGAACATCCGATCTATGTCCTGAACGGACTGCTTGCCGGCACCGAGGGCGATTTCGTCGAGCACGATCTCACGCCGGTGCTCAACCACCTCGGCCAGCTCAATGCCTGGCGCGCGGCGGCGCAGCGCTTCAACCGCCCGCTCGATGCCGTCATCCATCTCGACACCGGCATGAACCGCTTGGGTTTCGGGCCCGAGGACGCCCAGGCACTGGTCAACGAGCGCGGCCGGCTGCGCGGACTGCGCCTCGCGCTGTTCATGAGCCATCTCGTGGCGTCGGAGGAGCCGGCGAACCCGATCAACGGCGAGCAGCTCTCCCGCTTCCGGTCGTTCGTCAAGGCGATGCCGGGCGCACCGGCATCGTTGGCGAACTCCTCCGGCATCTTCCTCGGCCCCGATTATCACTTCGACCTCATGCGGCCGGGCGCCGCCCTCTACGGCATCAATCCCCTGCCCGGCCAGGCCAATCCGATGTTGCCACCGTCACGCTGCAAGCTCGCATCCTCCAGGTCCGTCGCGTTGACGCTCTACAGACCGTTGGCTACGGTGGTGCCTGGCGCGCGGCGAGGCCTACGCGCGTCGCCACCATCGGCCTCGGGTATGCCGACGGTTACTTCCGTGCACTGGTCAACCGCAGCGTCGTGTACATCGCCCAACAGCCCGTGCCCGTGATCGGCCGCATCTCGATGGATCTTGTGACGATCGACGTGACCGAGGTGCCGGAGGCTGGGTCGCAGCCGGGCGATTTGGTCGAGGTACTGGGCGCCCACCTGACCCCCGACGATGTGGCCGAATGGGCGCGCACCAACGGATACGAGATCATGACGGCGCTCGGTCGGCGCTATCACCGCACCTATGCCGAAGGCCGGGGCGACGTGGTGGGAGAAGACGGGGCGGGAGAAGACGTGGTGGGAGAAGAGGCGTGAGCTTTCCGCTGCTGACCGTTCTTGGCCGCATGGCGCTGGCCTTCCTGCTGGCGACCGGCGCCGTTACGGCGTTTGCCTTCCATGCGGTGCGCCAAGCCGTGCAGCCACCTTATTATCGTCGGCAGATCGTCAGCCAGATCCTGGAGATCGGCTACTACTCCCTGCCGGTCGTCGGCCTGACCGCGATCTTTACCGGCATGGTTCTGGCGCTGCAGACCTACACCGGCTTCGCCCGTTTCTCGGCCGAAAGCGCCATTCCCAACGTTGTTGTCGTGTCGCTTACCCGCGAACTGGGCCCGGTCCTCGCCAGCCTCATGGTGGCGGGCCGCATCGGCGCGGCCATCGCCGCCGAAATAGGCACCATGCGCGTCACCGAGCAGATCGACGCACTCACCACGCTGTCGACCGACCCCTTCAAGTATCTTGTGGCCCCTCGCCTGATTGCAGGAATCGTCACCCTGCCGATCCTGGTTCTGGTCTCCGACATCATCGGCATCCTCGGCGGCTTCCTCGTCGGCGTTTACAAGCTCGACTTCAACGACGCAGCCTATCTGCGCAACACGATCGACTTCCTGCAGTTCCAGGATGTCTTCTCCGGCCTGGTGAAGGCTGCCGTGTTCGGCTTTCTGATCACCCTGATGGGCTGCTATCACGGCTACACGTCGAAAGGCGGCGCCCAGGGCGTCGGCATGGCGACCACGAACGCCGTTGTCTCGGCATCGATCCTGATCTTCACCTTCAACTACTTCATCACCGAAGCCTTCTTCGCCCGATGAACGCCAAAATCTCATTGCGCGACGTCACCAAGGCCTTCGGCCCCAAGAAGGTGCTGCAGGGCATCGACCTCGACGTGGCGCCGGGCGAATCGATGGTCGTGATCGGCGGTTCCGGCAGCGGCAAGTCGGTGCTGCTGAAATGCATCCTGGGCCTAATGGCGCCGGATCGCGGTTCGATCCGCGTCGATGGCGAGGAGACCGTCGACTTCAACGACCGTGGCCGTGCCCGCGTCATGCGCAAGTTCGGCATGCTGTTCCAGGGTGGCGCCCTGTTCGATTCGCTGCGCGTCTGGGAGAACGTCGCTTTCGGCCCGATCCAGAGCGATGGCATGAAACCCGAACAGGCGCGCGAAGTGGCGGTGGCCAAACTGGGCGCCGTCGGCCTCGCGCCGGAGATCGGCGAACTGTTCCCATCCGAGCTCTCCGGCGGCATGCAGAAGCGCGTGGCGCTGGCCCGCGCCATCGCCCGCGAACCCGAGATCATCTTCTTCGACGAGCCGACCACCGGCCTCGACCCGATCATGGCCGACGTCATCAACGACCTCATCGTCAAGTGCGTCAGCGACCTTGGCGCGACGGCCGTGTCGATCACCCACGACATGGCGAGCGCGCGCAAGATCGGCCACCGCATCGGCATGCTCTACGAGGGCAAGCTGATCTGGCAGGGACCGGTTGCCGACATCGACCGCTCCGGCAACGCCCATGTCGAGCAGTTCATCCATGGCCGCGCCGAGGGCCCGATCCGCATGCAGGTCCGGAAGCTCTGACCATGGCACGCGCGGCCAGCCTTCCCGAGGCGCGGCGCTGGTTCGCCGAGGAGCTGCGCGCCGTCGCGCATATCGGTGACGAGCGCGTCGTCGAGGCTTTTGCCGCCGTGCCGCGCGAGCGTTTCGTCGGCCCCGGTCCCTGGCGCGTCCTTCATCTTGGCGATGGTTACTGGACGACGCCCGACGCCGATCCGCGCCGCCTCTATCACAACGTTCTGGTGGCACTCGACGAGGGCAGCGGGCTGAACACCGGCGAGCCGTCGTTGTGGGCTTACCATTTGGATCGCCTCGGCATCAAAGCGGGCGACCGCGTTCTTCAGGTCGGTACGGGCTCGGGTTACTTCACCGCCATTCTGGCGGAACTTGTCGGACCTTCGGGACGCGTCCTTGGCCTCGAGGTCGATGCCGCGCTGGCGACCCCGGCCAAGCAAAACCTTGCGGACTGGCCGCGCGCGTCGGTGCGCCTTGTCGAAGGCGTCGTGCCCGTCGAGGGGCGCTGGGACGCTGTCATCGCTTTCGCCGGCGCAAGCGCACCGCCTGCTGTTTGGATCGATGCACTCGACGAGGGCGGCCGTGCGCTCATCCCGCTCACGGGCAGCGAGCGCTGGGGATTCATGCTGCGCCTCGACCGTCGCCGCGCGGGCATCGAGGCAAGCTCCGCCGGGCGTGTCGGGTTCTTCCCCTGCGCCGGCGCGCGGGACGAGGCCGAGGCAGCGGCACTCACACAGGCGCTGGTCGATCCGGCAGGCCAGCGCGAACTCAAGTCGCTCCGCCGTGACCAGCACAAGCCGGCCAAGTCGTGCTGGCTGCACGGCAAGGGCTGGTGTCTCTCCAAGCGGGAGCTGCACTGACATGGCCCGCCCGCTGAAACGCTTCGTCTGCCAGTCCTGTGGTTCCGTCACCAACAAGTGGAGCGGCCGCTGCGAGTCCTGCGGCGAGTGGAACACCATCACCGAGGAATCCGCGCCGGCGCCAGGCCCGGCCGGCGGCGGGCTGGCACGCGGCGGCAAGGGCCGCCTGCTCGAGTTCGCCGGCCTTACCGGCACGACACCGCAGCCGCCGCGCTACAGGAGCGGCATCGCCGAGTTCGACCGGGTATGCGGCGGCGGCCTGGTGGTGGGCTCAGCGCTGCTGATCGGCGGCGATCCCGGCATCGGCAAGTCGACACTCCTCCTGCAGGTGGCGGCAGCGCTGGCGCGCCAGAACACGTCCTGCGCCTACATCTCGGGCGAAGAAGCGCTCGACCAGGTCCGGCTGCGCGCCGAGCGGCTGGGTCTGGGTGATGCGCCAGTGCAACTGACGGCCGCCACCTCGGTACGCGACATCGTGGCGACGCTGGAGCGGCCCGACGCGCCCAAGGTTGCGGTGATCGATTCGATCCAGACCATGTGGCTCGACACGGTCGACAGCACGCCGGGCACCGTCACGCAGGTGCGCGCCTCCTCGCAGGCGCTGGTCGAGCTCGCCAAGCGCCGCGGCATCGCGGTGTTGCTGGTCGGTCACGTCACCAAGGATGGCGCCATCGCCGGCCCTCGCGTGCTCGAGCACATGGTCGACACGGTGCTCTATTTCGAGGGCGAGCGCGGCCATCAGTTCCGCATCCTGCGCACCGTCAAGAACCGCTTCGGCCCGACCGACGAGATCGGCGTGTTCGAGATGTCCGACCGCGGTCTCTCCGACGTCGCCAACCCGTCGGCGCTGTTCCTGGGCGAGCGCCGCGGCAACGTCTCGGGCGCCTGCGTCTTCGCTGGCATCGAAGGCACCCGGCCGCTGCTGGTCGAGATCCAGGCACTGGTGTCGCCTTCGTCCTTCGGTACGCCGCGCCATGCCGTGGTCGGCTGGGACTCCAACCGGCTCGCCATGGTGCTGGCCGTGCTCGAGGCACGCTGCGGCGTCGCCATCGGCGCCAACGACGTCTATCTCAATGTTGCAGGCGGCCTGAAGATCGGCGAACCGGCGGCCGACCTCGCCGTCGCCGCGGCCGTTGTGTCCTCACTGGCCGACGAGCCGGTCCCGCCGGAAATGGTGGTGTTCGGCGAGATCGGGCTGGGCGGCGAGGTCCGCCCGGTCGGCCAGCGCGAGGCCCGCCTGCGCGAGGCGGCCAAGCTCGGCTTCCGGAGCGCCCTCGTGCCCCGCGGGCGGCCCGGCACGGCGCCCGCGCCGCGCGCGCCCGAGGCCCCCGCGCCGCGCGCGCCAGAAGCCATCGCCATTGACGAAATCGAGCATCTGACCGACCTTGTGGCTCGCTTTCAACCGGCCGACCGGGCCCCCAAACGCCCGCGGCGCGAGGGTGCTCCGGACCGGCGGCGGGAATAGGTCACGAACCAGGTCACGGGGCGCACAGGGGCGAATGGAACAGCTTGGAATAACCGTTTTCGACGTCGCCGTCATTGCCGTGGCCGTGTTTGGAGCGGCCATCGGCATGTCGAGCGGCTTCGCCCATGCCATCCTGTTCATCGGTTCGTGGATCGGTGCCGGCTGGGTCGCTTGG
>Ga0163144_10018945_pt1 | contig 13884 bp, 9 predicted proteins | sample OliLak19BULKMAT1_FD_123175 | JGI IMG/M metagenome (GOLD analysis project Ga0163144, IMG submission 123175) | Freshwater microbial mat bacterial communities from Lake Vanda, McMurdo Dry Valleys, Antarctica - Oligotrophic Lake LV.19.BULKMAT1 | ecosystem: Environmental > Aquatic > Freshwater > Lake... | reverse complement strand
CAATTGACTGTTCATAATACTGGCTTGCAATTAGTTATGGCTATTAATTATAGCGGGCGTTGGGATATTACTCGCGCTGCACAGCGCCTGGCCCAACAAGTACTGAATCAAGAAATCTCCCTGGCCGATATGACTAGCGTAGCGCTTCAGCAAAATTTATCCATGCCGGATTTACCTGACCCTGATCTACTGATTCGTACCAGCGGTGAGCAGCGGATCAGCAATTTCATGCTTTGGCAATTTGCTTATACTGAAATGTATTTTACTGATATTTACTGGCCTGATTTTGATAAACAAGCCTTTATCAAAGCTATTGATTTCTATTATTCCAAGCAAAGACGTTTTGGCCGTACTACCGAGCAAGTTGAACAATATGCTTAAATCCAGATTGCTGACGGCTATTGTCCTCTTAGCGATTATTTTTGCTCTTATTTTTTTATTAAAACCTTTATATTTTTCTATAGCTATTTCTATTTTCTTTATCTTTAGCGCAAATGAATGGGCAGCTTTTATCGGGTTGAGCTCTGTGTTTACCCGGCTTGCTTATATTTTTCTAGTCGCTATAGGATTGTTGGCTACTTATTTTTTGCCACCATTACCGATTTTTTACGGCGCTTTTATATTATGGTTATGGGCGGCTTTGAGCATTAGTTTTTATGAACGAAAGGGAATGTTATTAGGCTTGCAAAATCCATGGATTAGAGGCTTATGTGGTCTTTTTATGCTGATTGCATGTTGGAAAGGTGTCATTGTTTTGCAGGCCGCTTCTCCAGTATGGTTATTATTAGTTTTTGTTTTAATCTGGCTGGTAGATACGGGAGCATTTTTTGCTGGCCGGCGATGGGGTGTCCATCCCTTGGCAAAACACATTAGTCCCAAAAAAACCTGGGAAGGTTTTTGGGGAGGGATACTTTTATCGTTAGCAGTGGTTTCTATATGTAGCTTATTTTTAACGATCACTCCTTCGCAACGATTATATTTAATTTTATTAAGTATTTTATGCGCGTTTTTTAGTGTAATTGGTGATTTATTCGTCAGTCTTTTAAAACGACAGACCGGTTTAAAAGACAGTGGCTTCTTATTGCCAGGTCATGGCGGAATCTTAGATCGAGTAGACAGCACCATCAGCACAGTGCCCATCTTTGCCCTCGGATTTTTAATTTTTAAACTTTAAAAACAACTCTCCACTGTTGTGATCTTTTAAGATTTCAGTATAATGCGTCTTTTGGAGTTTTTTTTTCTAGAGATGGTTAAAATAGTGAAAAAAGTAATTGGATTGTTACTCGGAGTTTTTTGTTTCATAGCAATAGCCCATGCCGCTTGGGCGCAGGAATTTGTAGTAAAACAAATTAAAGTCATCGGCCTTCAGCGGGTTCCGGAAAAAACTGTTCTCAGCTATATTCCTTTTGATATTAACCAAAAAATTACAACCCAGGATACCGTTAATATTCTCAAAACGCTTTTTAAGACCGGGTTTTTCTCGGATGTCCGTTTAGCCCGGCAAGGCAATACATTAATTGTAATCGTGAAGGAACAACCGACTATTGGTTTAATCCAGATTGAAGGCAATAAAGAATTTACAGAAAAACAATTAATGCCGGTATTAAAAGATTTAGGAATTGCCGAAGGCGAACCCTATGATAATTCTAAAGTGAATTCAATTACTCAGGGATTGCGAGATCAATACAATCAACTCGGTTATTATGCAGTCAGCGTTCATGCTGAGGCTAAACCAGAACCCCGTAATCGGGTCGCTTTATATATCTATATTAAAGAAGGCCCTATCGCTAAAATTAACAAAATTGTTATCCAAGGCAATCATGCGTTTAAAGAAAAAGAGTTAAAGAAAATCTTTTCTTCTAAAACAACTGCCTGGTGGAAACTTACTTTTTTAACGCATAATGATCGTTACTCTAAGGTGCAATTGGCTAAAGATTTAGAGCAATTACGCACTTTTTATTACAATCATGGTTATCTGCGGTTTCAAGTCACTGATCAAAAAATAATTATTTCTCCGGATAATAAATCTGTCGATATCATTATCCGGGTGAACGAAGGTCCTCAATATAAAGTTAAAGGCTATGCGATAAAAGGTTTAGCGGCTTATCCCCAGGATTTGCATACTTTAAATACTTATCTTGATCCAGTTTTAAAACCAGGCTCAATTTTTGCCAAACAGAATATGCTGAATGGCGCCGAATCTATTCGGGTTTATTTTGCCAGCAAAGGCCATGCATTTCCGGTAATCAATACTGATCCACAAATGGATGATGCCACTCATCAAGTTTTTATTGTCTATACGGTTGCTCCTGGACCTATCAGCTATGTGCGCTATATAGATTTTACTGGTAACACTCGAACCGCAGATACTGCATTGCGTAATCGCCTCTCTCAAATGGAAGCTTCTCCTTATTCCATTGTTGATGTCGAACAGTCAAAGGCCCGATTAGCCTATTTGCCTTATTTACAGGATGTGTCGGTTGACACTAATCCAGTGCCAAATGTGCCTGACCAAGTCGATTTGGCCTATCATGTGAAAGAAGTTAATGCAGGTAAAGCAAGCATTCAAGGAGGTTATTCAACTTCTGAAGGCATTATTTATGGCGCCAGTTTGGCTGAGCCTAATTTGTTTGGCACAGGTAAGTATGGCGCTTTAAATTTCAACGCCAGTGAATTCCAGAAAAGTTATAGTTTTAATTACGTCAATCCTTTTTATACCACTTATGGGGTTAGCCGGTCGGTCACTATATTTTCGACCATTACTACGCCCAGCACGGATTTAAACCAAGCCAGCTACTCTATGGATGGTTATGGCGGCACAATTTCTTATGGTATTCCTGTTAGTTTAAACAGTCGGGTTAATTTGGGATATGGCTATACTTATATAGTCTTGCACGATGTGGATGGCGCCGAAACCTCACCCACGGTCCGAGATTTTGTGGATGATCATCCAGATCCTTATAACCAGTTTAAAGGAATTTTGAGTTGGAATTATAGTACCTTAGATCGCGCTTTAGCGCCTACCCGAGGCTTTAGTGAATTGATCGGCATGGAGTTAGGAATTCCAGTAGTCACCAGTAGTTTAAGTTATTATAAAATTACTCAAGAAATGAAATATTTTCATCCCTTAGGTCGTGGTTTTATTGTGGAACCCAATTTTTCAATTGGATTTGGCGATGGCTATGGTGATGTCGATACTTTACCGTTTTTTAATAACTTCTATGCGGGTGGTATTGAAAGCATACCTGGATATGCCCCAAATAGCTTAGGCCCACAAAATCCAAATCAAACCAACGCCGCACTGGGCGGTAATCTCAGGATAATTGCGGGAACTAATTTAATTATTCCTAATGGCACTAAAAAAGTTCGTACTGCTATCGTTTTTAATGCCGGGAACGTATTTGATACCAATAAAGTTGACAGCGGTGACGGCCCAGGCCAAGTTCAATATGAGGATATCTCTTTAGAAAATATACGCATGTCTGCAGGCATTATGGTAATATGGTATTCCCCGATGGGGCCCTTGCAATTTAGCCTGGCTCAGGCTATAAATGCGAGATCAAAAGATCAATTAAAGTTCTTTGATTTTGCGTTCGGAGCTAGTATCTAAAGATTTTTTTTGTTTTTTATTTTTTATTTGGAGGAATTTTATGAAACGCGTTATAACAGTAGTAGGGATTTGCTGCACCGCAGTTTGGTCTATGAGTTCTATAGCAGCTGGGGTTGCAGTGATTGATATGCAGCAAATTTTTCAAAATTCAAAGCAAGTTAAACAAATCAATGAAGGATTAGAAAAACAATTTGCTTCACAAAAGCAAGATGTTGATAAATTAGGCAAAGATTTGCAAGCCAATATTGATAAATATAAGAAAGATCAAACCGTTATGGATAAAAAATCTTCTGACACGTTAAAAGATACGATTCGTGATGAAGAACAAAAATTACAGCAAAAACAAACCGATTTACAACGGCAATTGTTTGAAGCCCAGAATAAATCCATGACCCAATTCTTAGATACTATCAAAGGTATTGTTAAAGGAATGGCCACCTCTCAAGATTTTGATGTTGTAATGCCAAAAAATGCTTTGTTATTTTCTAAAGATAATTTAGATATTACTCCCAAAGTATTAGAGACTTTAGATAAACAAAAATCTTAATAAAATGAGGGATAGCCGTTCTCATTGGGAACGGCTATCAAAATATTGTGTATTCTTTAGAAGAAATCGCCAAACATATAAAAGCGGAATTAAGGGGAGATCCTGGTTGTTTGATCAATAGGGCTGAACCTTTAGCTACCGCTAAACCAGGAGCTATTAGCTTTTTAGCTAATGCTCAATATCAATCATTTTTACCCGTTACGCAAGCTTCTGCTGTTATTTTACGGGCTAATGATGCGGACAAATGCTCCACTAATGCTTTAATCGTATCTCACCCAGAATTGGCTTTTTCCAAATTACTTCATTTTCTTTACCAACAAGAACCTGTTACTGCTGGCATTCATCCCACGGCTGTAATCGGTCAGGGTTGTCAAATTGATTCTACAGCAAAAATCGGTCCATATTGTGTGCTTGAAGATCAGGTTCAAATAGGGCCCAGGACTGTACTAGGGTCTCATGTCGCGCTGGGTAAAAGCAGTCAGGTTGGTGCGGACTGTCATTTATATAGCCGGGTAAGTATTTATCACAGAGTGATTATTGGTGATAAGGTTATCATTCATAGTGGTGCAGTAATCGGCGCTGACGGTTTTGGCCTGACTCATGATGGCGAACAATGGATTAAAATCCCGCAAATAGGCGGAGTTATTATTGGCGATGATGTTGAAATTGGCGCTAATACCACAATTGATCGAGGCGCTCTCCAGAATACTGAGATTGGCAAAGGCGTTAAAATCGATAATCTAGTGCAAATTGCTCATAATGACAAGATAGGGGATCATACCGCTATCGCTGGTTGCACCGCTATTGCCGGAAGCACTGAAATTGGCCAGCATTGTATGATTGGTGGCAGCGCAGCCATTAATGGTCATATTAAAATTACTGATGGAGTCATCTTGACTGGAACGGCAGCTGTTGGTCAATCTATTACTGAACCTGGTATTTATTCTTCAGGCGTAGGTATTCAAAAAAATAGTCTCTGGCGGCGTAACATGGTACGTTTTCACCAACTGGATGATATGGCCAAGCGATTGCGCCGTTTAGAAAAAAAACTCAGTGAAGAGGAGGCCTCTCATGGGCAATAATATTAAAGATATTGAAGAAATTAAAAAATACTTACCACATCGTTATCCTTTTTTATTGGTTGACCGCGTTTTGGCGGTTACTCCCGGAAAATCACTCACAGCCATCAAAAATGTGACGGCGAATGAACCTTTTTTTAATGGTCATTTCCCTAAAATGGCTGTAATGCCCGGCGTTTTGATAGTGGAAGCAATGGCCCAGGCTTCGGGCATGTTGATTTATGAAACCATAGGGTTCACTAATGGTGAATTATATTTTTTAGCGGCAATAGACAATGTTCGCTTTAAGCGTTTAGTGATCCCGGGCGATCAGATTAAATTGGATATTGAATTAGTCAAAACCCGTTTAAATGTCTGGAAATTCACAGGCGTTGCGTCTGTTGAAGGTGTAGTGGCATGCACTGCTGAGTTTACTAATATAAGAGAACAAGAAAAGTGATAGATAGCCGAGCCGTTATTGATTCAAGCGCCAAAATAGCTTCTGGAGTAACTATAGGCCCATTCACTCGGATTGGACCTAACGTTGAAATTGGCGAGGGAACAACTATTGCCTCTCATGTCGTCATTGATAAGAATACCCGTATTGGTAAAAATAATAAAATTTATGATTTTGCGGCATTAGGAGGAGACCCTCAAGATTTAACGCCTCAGGACCGTGAAACTTTTTTAGAAATTGGCGATCAGAATATTTTACGTGAATTTTGTACTATTAATCGCGGCTCTAATAAGGCTATTAGTAGTGGGGTTACTCGGGTTGGTAACCGTAATATGCTAATGGCTTATATTCATATTGGCCATGATTGCCAGGTGGGCAGTCATATTATATTTGCCAATAATGCTTCGATTGCTGGTCATGTGATTATTGATGATTTTGCTAATTTAGGCGCTTTTGCGGCGGTACATCAATTTGTTCGTGTTGGCAGTTATAGTTTTTTGGGGCGAGCAACTAAAGTAGGTCAAGATGTCCTGCCTTATATGTTAGTGACCGGCAATCCTGGCGGCCCTACGGGTTTAAATCTGGTGGGTTTAAGGCGGCAAGGCGCTCGCCGTGAATTAGTTCGCACTTTAAAGAAAGCTTATCAATTATTTTATCATCGCAATCTTAAATTAACAGAAATTCATCAAGAACTGATTGAGATGTCACAAGAATTTCCTGAAATTAAATTATTCCTAAATATTCTTGAAACAACGAAGCGGGGCATCGCCCGCCCTCGCTTAAACCGAAAACATATTTTCGTGGAAGGCATTCCTTCTCACGATTAAGTGTCGTCATTGTGAGCATCCGAAGCGATGCCGATATTGAGACTACAAACCCACTCCGCGTCGCATCAACGACATCCCCCCACTTCGCAGGATTCGTGTAGCCTGTCCTGTCTGCTGCATCTCTTTCACATGCACGTGAGTACACTTCGCGTGCGAAAGAGTGCAGCAGATACCCACCGTAAAGTTCGCCGCCGAATGCGTTGATACTCTGCTAACTGCCAGCAATTCCCGCTGAAAGCGGTTATTGCTTCCTGTTTTGATCCTACACATCGGCAAAGCCGATGCTCGGAATCAAGGGGAAGCGCTGCGCGCAGCTCCCCGAAAATTATCACAATATTTCATTCAGTTAAATCCAATTTAGATTCAGCGGGAATTACTGAGATGCGTTTACCCTGTTTATGAGGCAATTCGGGCTTAATTTAAGAAAACACTAAGGTAGTTACATTAATATAGAGATTACAGAATTCTTAAGTGTAAAGCGACAAAAAAATAGGTATCAAAATGCGAGCTAAAAGATTAGCAGAGCCGAAACAATTCCCACTATTGTCTACGCAATATTCTTACTCGGTAGAGTTACTACCTGATGAAAAACAGAAATATAATTATTTCTTTCCAAATAAATTGCCAGACAAGCCAGCAAATAATGAAATATATCTCATGAAGTCAGGGGAAAACGTAGAGTATTGTCTATCGGTAGATGAAAAGATAAAAAAAGGCACTATCAGCGCTGTTGAGTGGCAGAAGATTTGTGCCGAACCGTTATTAATTCGAGGCGCTATAAACCAGAATTTGGCTGTAATTCGGATCATTTTAGCAAGTAAGAATCATCTGCTAAAAATGCCCTTAGAAAAGAACAAAATATATGTCAAAATAGAAAAGGGGAAATTGGCGTACTTTTTAATTGGCAAAGATGGTAAGCCATGTACTGGAAAAGCATCTTGGCGTGGCAAGCTTAATGAATTATCTTCACTTCTCGAAAAAGAAAATATTCATAAATTAATGCCGGTGCTTATAGATAAGGCTTTAAAAAATGGTCATATTTCTATCTCTTTAGATGAGTTTATTGAAGAAGTCTGTTTGCAATTACGGCAATTTTTAGAAATTCATCAAGACAGCCCAAATAAGGCTACTGCGAGAAAATCTGCCAAAACTATATTAGAGATAATGGAAGCAGTACATAATATGAAGAATGGAGGAGTGCTTAACTTTGTCAATTATATATACAAAATAGTTAATAAAAAAATTATTTTTGACTTAAACTCTGTTAGTAAATTAATAAATAAGGATTGGATTAGAATCCCAAAAATTAGTTTTGAACCTGCTGACATGGAGTTTTTTTTAATTTATCAACACATATTGGAAATGGCATTGCAACTTGACTTGCCATCTTTTATTAAATCTAAACTTGATAAAAACATAGTAATTGATGCATTAATAACTATATCCAATATATTGAAATATACTGGGCAGCGTAATCAGTCACCCTTAGGTCTATTGATTTACTTGGATGGCAAATCCAGATCCTATATTCCAAAAGAATATAAATTATGTTTAATTTCTAGTGAAAAGCAGGAGTATATATCGGGTAAAATTATTCAGCAAGATAAAGAAACTAAGGAGCATCTCTATTTTGGAGAAGGTAATATCTATATTGGAAAGACAAGCGATGGGAAATTGCGGTACATTATAGTGCCTCCAGATGGTGAAAATTCTATTGATGATACGATTACGGCTGAGGAATTAGGCAGCCAAATTCCAGATCCAGTGACTGTAGAAAATTTGAAACCATTATTTGGAAAAATTTTAGATATTACTTTAAACCGAGGTCATACTTTCCCCGATCATGTCAATGCTGAATATTCTATGCGGAATGCTCAATATTCGCGAGTTACGACGCAGCTTTCAATAACTTCTGACAAGTTATTGAAAGTTTTTCATGGCAAAATAGCTGCTGGAGAATTAAAGCAAGAAAGTGCTAAACTCGAACAAAAAAATGATCGTGAGTCAAAAATCCGACAACCAGAGGGGCCGAATTCCCAAAGCAGGCCTCCGGAAGTAATAAAGCCAGGTGAGATAAAAAATGAAAGCAGTGAATCTGAAAAATTAAATCAACAAAAAAATTCTGCGCCTGAAGTGAGTGGAAGTAAAACACAAAATGGTACTATATATTCTGTACGTGAATTGAAAGAGTGCAAAGAGCACGAAGTTAGCCAGCCTATTTATGAAGTACGCGACAATAAGCATACGCCACAAGAAGATTCTCAAGATATACACGAGTCTAATAAACAAAGAGACTCGGGGAAAGAAAGTGTTGTTCACAGTATTTCTAAAATCAAAACTGCAGAATTGGTTGAAGATGTTGCTGAGCAGATAAAATCTTTGCAAGCAGAGCAAAAAAATTCTGAGAGAGAAATATTGAAATTACTAGATTCTAAAGAGAAATACAAGCTTAATCGAGGAGAACAGCGAGCGAAAAAGGCAAATATTGATTACGAAATTCAAGTGAGTAGCCGTTCTCTTTCTCGTACAGAAGCAACGAAAAGAGGTTATAACGATCAAATTCAACAATTGGGGCTTTGGGGTAAAGCAGTAGAATACTTTAGACGCTATATTGGCGATCGTTTGGGTTCGCCTTCTTCCTTGTTTAGTAAAATTAAAGACTGTGATGAAGCCTTAAGGCGAAATCAGGAAATTTTAAGAGAGCAGGGCATTCGATTACAAAATGTGGACATAAACTTGAAAGATTTGGAAGGTATTATTTTGAATAAGGAGAAAGAAATAAGTGATGCCATTGCAAAACAAAAAGAAAAGAAAGAGGATTTAATCGAACTTATTAAAAAAGATAATGAAAATGTATTCAAAGCGATTATCAGTGAAGTTAAAGATTGGAAACAATTGGATGAGACCTCTCAAAAGAATATAAAAGCATTAGTTGAGAAGGCTCTTCAAGGCGCGGATTGTCAACGGCCAATTCATCAGTCTGTCGTTTCCAAAATTAGTGAGAAGATCACCGCTGCTCTTTATGATAAATGGAGTCATATAGAAGAAGATGAGCAGCAGAGAAAAGGGGTTTATATAGAAGGCACAAAACATGTAATGGCTCGATTTTTTGGATCTTTTTCGCGAGGAGAGACGCTAACTTGCAAAGGTTTGAAGGACGCTATTAACACCATTAAATCTCAACAATCTCCAGCGCCAGTGATTGCCAAGGCGCCCAGTGGCAATCATTGAAACTAACTGGTTATGGTAATTGAACTAACACTGGGGTATGCAGAGACTGACCACCACATTATGGAAATTTGGCCTTTGCTGGGGATAATTAAACTCGGATATAAAACAATATTTGATTTATTGTTATCATAACTGGTCACATCCATAATAGCCCCTGGACTTTCCAGCGTATAAGTGGTTGAAGGGGCTGGAACGGCAGAACTAATTTGATAAGCCCGGTTATCATCCAAACCATTAACCACAACTGAGGTAATAAAAGTACTGGCTTCCATGAATTGATAAGTATTTTTCGGATTGCCGGATTGTGCATTCACCACCAATGTGTTGCCGATACTAATAACATCATCGGCCAATAAATTTAAAGCCGCTGGATTTTCCCCACCTTGCGCTTTACTTTTAACCGTAAAATTAATCGCATAATGATTATTTAAACTATTAGTAGGCCCTCCAACATTCATCTGAACGGTGTCATTCGCGCCGCTCAAAGTAATATCAGCTGGATAATTATTTTTATTACTAATGGAGTAACTTAGCATGTCGTTTTTTACTTTAACCGTATTCGAGTCGATATCTTTATACAAAACACATGGCGATAAGCTCAAAGAATAAATTTGATTATTAGTCGGTTGGGTCGCCAATAAATTGCTAAGCTTGCAAGAATTGCCGCCTAACCAGGCAAATGATATTTGATTATCCGGTTTTACGGTGATGCTGAGCGTTTGCCCCGGAATAATTAAACTGTCTGGATCGTTGGCATATTGTACTGAAACTATAATTTTTTGAGCGGTGCTGCTGTTGATATCACTCGCATCATAATAGCTGTTGGCATCCGGTTTTCTCACTAAAAACCAAGTTCCATTAAAATTTTTGATATCCCAGTTCGGGTATTTATTGGCATCATCAAAATAAAATCTAATGGCTTGAGGAGTCCCAGGCTGAGAGATTAAATTATTTAAATTAATGGCGGTACTCGTATCGCTGGCGTCGAATTTAATTGAGCCGTTAGTAGCCACCCACTTGGGTTCATTTTCTTTGTTGAAATTAATATCTAATTCTAAATCCGCCTGAGCTTGAATCGGCGCAGACAATCCATTTTTATAAGCCAGGGCAGTAATAATCACATGATAGATTGTTTGAACCCCAGTAGGTGTTGTTGAATTAGGCAATGGAGCTGTAGAAAAAATAATTGAATTATAAATAGAAGTACCGTCCGGCTTAATATCGATATTTAATTGAGTTTGCGGAGTCGCCGGATTATCGTTCACTAAAGATAATGAATAGACGATTTTATCGTACATAGCTGGGTCGAAATTAAAAATGGTATTCGTGTAAACGGGCAGAATCATCTGCCCGGTTAATAAGGATTGGGCCGGCGGATTAATAGCTTCGACGGTATATTGAACAATTTTTTCATCTTTAATGGCTAATACTCTTGGCATATGAATAATCGGTTTTTCTACCCAGGCTTTTAAATCACATAAAGAATCAGCTGTGGGCTTATAATTAAGAACTGGATAGGATAAGGCTAAAGTAAGATTGGCGCTATCAGGCTGCCCGGCCTGTCCTTGAGAGTATTCGCCTCTTAAAGAGGCTTCAATATGAGTGGGAAAAATTTGGCTTATTTTTATTGAGCTATCAGTTTCGGCGGCGCTATTGGCAATGTTAGCGGCTAGTTTAGTCCAGGGAGATATGAACCATTCTATTTCGCTATGATAGGCGATAGCGGTACGGTCTTGATTATCTTCATATTGAGTGTCATAAACCAGATGGCTATAACCCCCACCTAAATTTATTAATAAACGATTAGATGGGGCGAGAATCAAGCCGCCTGACAGGGTTTGTTCACTGCCTCCAGCAATACGCCGTAAGTTTAAATAAGCATCATTATTTTGATAATAAATAATATCAGATAAATCTTTGTTGCCAGCAAAAATATAATAACCAGTTAAATCAAATCCTTGAAAAATTGCTCCGGGAAATAAATAACGGTAAGCAATGCCAAAAGCATTTTGATTGACCCATTCATTGGTTTCGCCGCTGGCAAAATCAAAAGGTAGATTTTGGGCTAGGTATTCATAGCTAAATTTAATTTGTTGATTAAATGAGAAGGCATGGCCCAGAGTAACGTTAGCGCGTTCTTCATTGGTATTATAATCTAATAAAATATGAATGCCGTTATCAAAAAACATTTGGGTGTAGTTAATTTCAGGAATCCAGCCTAAATCGGAATCGTAGCGGACGGCTAAACCCAATGGACCGTAAAAATTATTAACCATGAGATTATGAACGGGGATAGGAGGAGGGATATTAGGGGAAGTTTTTTGAATACAATCCATAACGTTAATGGCGTCAGCACAACTATAATTATAGTTTTCATTATCGTTGTCAGCCCAGGCGGGCATAATAAATAAAATTAAAAAGATAAAAATTAGATTCTTAAGAAGTCCCTGCATTTCCCAACTGTCCTGTTATGAAAAAGGTCAGTATTATAACCTATGGACCTTAAGGAAATATTAAATCAGTAAAAAATATGCCGATTCTCCCAGGGTAAACGCATCTAAATTTTAATGACATCAAGCAGATATTCAGGTTTAGCCCAAATACTAAGCTGCTTACGCCGGATGCTACTATTCTTCCGTTTTTTCTTCATGCGTTTCACGCTCGCTGATCACTAAGACTAAGCTTTTCAACCCCTTCCATTTCAATTTCATACCAAACAAATACATCAGTGGCAAAACATGGTCATTGTTCGTTTCATCCTTAGCTTTATAGTAAGTCATCGCTTGGTACTGTAAATTTTCTCCTTGCTCAAACGTCCTTTTCATCGCCTCATGTAATTGTCCCTGATTGGCCTTCACCCTTAAAATATAATCTCCTTTTTGTTCTATTATTTGCTCTGCAATAGCGCTTTGGCAGCCCATGGCGTCGAGTGTCACAATGGCTCCTTCAATGCAGAGTTTTTTTAAAATCTCTGGGATCACAGTAATTTCATTCGTTTTATCATCCACCATCATTTGCCCTAAACTGATACCATTGGCGCATGACCAGGCATTGACTATGTGCAATGCCTTTAATTCTGACCGATTCTGGATTAAGGGCCAGTGCTTTGTGACGCTCGCTTTGACTATATGTGCCGTGGGTGAACAATATGTCTCCCAAATGGATTAAATTTTGTCGAGAAACTCTGGATAAACAATTAGACTTTCATAAACTGATATTGCCCGGTTATTATCCTCAGGCTAATTGAAGGACTTTTTAAAAAAGATCAAAAATCAACTGATGAAGGTCGAATTCCCAGTGATCAAAAAGTTGAGATGCCAAGCTTAAAAATGAGCAAAAAGCCCAAGAAAGGATCTTTTTTTAATTTAATAAAATTTAAGTTAGCTAAACAGCCGGTGAAAGAAATGGATAAAGCTTCTCCCTAGCCTAGTCTGGAGTTTTATTCACCGTCATTGCACTGAAAGCTGAGTGCGGCAGGAGGCAACCCAGTACCGAACTTCGATGTGCCCCCGGATTGCTTCCTGGGCGCTCTAATCCGATAGTCACTGTATAATAAATAAACTGCTCTTGTCAGTGGAAGCCCGAATTGATAAACTATCCGCCTTCGAGGTTATATAGGGGTTTAGTGTGTTAAAAAAGCTGCTGCCGAAACAAGAAAATTTTTTTGAGCTTTTTGAACAAGCAGCCTATCAGTTAGAAAGCGCTGCCGAGCATTTTCGACAATTAACCCAAGACCTACCTCATGCCCATGAATATGCCAAATTAATTGCAGAACATGAGTCTACTGCGGATAACTATGCCCGGGCTACCTATGATCTCCTGCATAAAGCTTTTATTACCCCTTTTGATCGTCACGATATCCATAGAGTTACTCGCAAGCTGGATGATATTTTGGATATTATTAACCGCACCACTAAGCGAATTGTCTTATATCAATTTAAAATTTTACCCGATGGCGTTATCGAAATTTCACAACTGGTTTTGCAAGCAGTTCAAGCAGTCAAGAAAGGCGTCATTCAATTAAAAAATTTAAAGAACGCCAATGAAATTATCCAACTCTGTAATCAAATCGGCGAGACCGATAGCCATGCCGAGCATATTATGCTCCAGGGGGTGGATAAACTGTTTATGGACGAACATGATTTTAAATATTT
>Ga0163144_10018944_pt1 | contig 13886 bp, 8 predicted proteins | sample OliLak19BULKMAT1_FD_123175 | JGI IMG/M metagenome (GOLD analysis project Ga0163144, IMG submission 123175) | Freshwater microbial mat bacterial communities from Lake Vanda, McMurdo Dry Valleys, Antarctica - Oligotrophic Lake LV.19.BULKMAT1 | ecosystem: Environmental > Aquatic > Freshwater > Lake... | reverse complement strand
CGCCCCGGCGCCCGCCCCGGCGCCCGCCCCGGCGCCCGCCCCGGCGGCCATTCCGGGACCCTCGCCCGCCCCGCTTGCCACGGCACCCGTCGCGGTTCCCCCGAATCGGAGTCTGGAGGCGGAACTCGCCGAGCGTCTGGCCACGGTCCTCGGCATCGCCGAGCGCCTGGCCAGTTCGCACGACCGCGAGGTGTTGTTCCGGACCATCGTCGACGAGACCCGCCGGGCGCTGCGCGTCGACTACGTCACCATCCGGATCCTTCGCGACGACCAGCTCGTGGTCGCGGCCTGGGCCGGTCTTGACGATGAGGTGGCCGCGTCCCTGCCGACGTTCGGGGTAGGGGAGGGCTGGGTCGGCGAGGTGTTGCGCACCGGTCGTGTGACGGCCTTCGAGGACGCCCGCACGGATCCGCGCCACGCCGCCGAACGGTACGAGGGCATCGTCGAATTCGCCGGAGACCTGGTCGCGCCGCTCATCCACCACGAACGGGTGATCGGGGCGCTCTCCGCGGTCACCCGCGCACCTCGAGCCTGGACGGAGGGCGACATCGCGTTCGTCACGACCCTCGCCACCCACGCCGCGATCGCGCTGGCCAATGCGGAACTGTTCGAGCGGACGGAGACCCGGGCGGGGCAGCTGACCGCCCTCCAGGCGGCGTCGCGTCGACTGAGCCGCGCCTCGTCCGTGGAGGGCGTCGGCCGCACGATCGTCGAGGAAGCACGGCGGGTCATCGACTACCACAACGCCCGGGTCTACCTGATCGAGCTGCCCGACCAGGTCATCCCGATCGCCTTCGAGGGGCGCGTCGGCGCCTCCGAGGACGTCGAAGTCGAGCTGCTCAGTTGTCGCCTCGGCGAGGGCTTCACCGGGTGGGTGGCCGAGCACGGCGAACCCCTGCTGGTCAATGACGCGAACAGCGATCCCCGTGGCCAGACCATCGCCGGCACGGACGAGATCGATGAGTCGATGCTCGTCGTGCCCATGCGCTACGACGCGGTCACGATCGGGGTCATCACGCTGTCCAAGCTCGGCCTCGCCGGCTTCGACGAGGATGACCTGCGCGTCCTCACGATCCTCGCCGACCAGGCCGCGACGGCGGTGGAGACGGCCCGCCTGTTGACGCGCAGCCAGGACTTGGCCGGCGAGCTCCGCCGGCTGCTGGAGATGAGCGGCGAACTGGCGGCGAGCCTGGATTCTCGACAGGTCGCGAACCTGACCGCCGCGCACATGGGTCGCGCCATGGGCGTCGACGAATGTGCCATCAGCTACTGGGATCGACCCTCGGGCCGGGTCGAGTCGCTCGGGAACTTTCCGCCGCTCCGCGTCGAGGAGTTGGAGCCGTACTTCGACGTCTCGGACTTTCCGGAGACCCTGCGCGCCCTGGAGCGCCAGGAGGTGGTCATCATCGACGCCCAGGATCGGTCGGCGAATCCGGCCGAGGTCGCCCTCCTTGACCGCGAGGGCCACCGGCTGCTGGTGATGTTGCCGCTGGTGGCCAAGGGCCAATCCATCGGCCTCGTCGAGATGTTCTCGCGAACGTCGGTGAGCTGGGACGCGGAGCGCCTGGAACTGGCCAGGACGATGGCCAACGAAGCGGCGATGGCCCTGGAGAACGCCCGCCTGTACGAGGAAGCCCGCAAGCTTGCCGATCGCGACCCGCTGACCGGGTTCTACAACCACCGGTTCCTCCACGAGCGACTCGGCGAGGAGGTCGTTCGGTCGCAGCGCGGTCGGCGCCCGTTGAGCGTGCTGATGCTGGATCTGGACGACTTCAAGCTGGTCAACGACACGTTCGGGCACCTGTTCGGCGACCGCGTGTTGACCTGGAGCGGTGAGCTGATCCGGTCCACCCTGCGCGCCTCGGACATCCCGGCCCGCTACGGGGGCGACGAATTCGCGGTCATCCTGCCGGAGACCGACGCGTCGGAAGCGCGCGTCGTCGCCGAGCGCATCCTGGAAGCCTTCCGTGAGCGGGCCTTCGTCGGCGAGCAACGCGGTCCGGTGCCGATCTCCGCATCGATCGGCGTGGCCACGTTCCCGGCGGACGGCCGGACCGGTACGGACCTCATCGCGGCAGCGGACCGAGCCCTCTACCGGGTCAAGCGGGACGGCGGTCACGATGCCGCGGCGGCCGGAGACGGGGTCGCCGCCTGAGTGGACGGCACGGCCCGGGACCCGCATCCTGTGTTCCCGACGTGAGTTCACGAGACCACCCCCAAGCGAAGCCAGCGGACCCGTCGGATCTGCGCATCCGACGGTCATGGTTCGTGTTCGCCGGGGCGTTCCTCCTCCTGGCCCTCGTGGCGTTCGCGCGGGTCGCGACCGTCGGCGCGAGCGCCATCGATTGGCTGCTCCTGGTCCTCGTCCTGGTCGTCGGCGGCGCCGCGGCCGTGCACGCCCGCGCGGTCACCGTCATGGATGTCCGACGACGCGAGGAAGCCGCGTCGTTCACGCGCATCCTGTCCGGCCTGTCCCGGTCGGTCTCGCCGGACGCCATCCTGGACGCCATCGTGGAGGAGGTCGATCGTGCGGCGGATGCCGACCATGTCGTGGTGGTCCGCCGCCGACCGGACAGCCCGGTCCTGGAGGCGCGTCTGGTGAGCTCCCGAGCTGGCGTACCGGACTCCAGGACCCTCCTGCCCATCGCCGACCTGGAGGAGGTCGGCCCCGATGGTTCGCCGATGGCACCGGCGGCAGTCGCGACGCGGATCGCCCGGCGGGTCCGCACCGTCTACGGACTGACGAATCCGCTGGCCGAGCCCTTGACCGCCGACGGTTCCGTGATCGGCGCCCTGGTCGTGACGCGGCGGCTCACGGCGGCCTGGCCGGAGGCCACCCGCCGGCTGCTCCGCGACGCCGCCGTGGAAGCGTCGGCGGCGCTCGCCCGGGCGTATTCGCATCGGGCCGTGGAGGTCCAGGCCTCCACGGACGCGCTCACGGGCCTGCCCAATCGCCGCTACTTCGACGAGTACGTCAGCCTCATGGCCCGGCGGCGACGCGCAGGCGACGCGGTCGGCGTCCTGATGGTCGACATCGACAAGTTCAAGATCCTCAACGACACGCATGGCCACGCGACGGGCGACGACGTGCTTCGCGCGGTGGCCGGCGCCATCGTGGCCGCCGTTCGTGAGGACGATGTTCCGGCGCGGTACGGTGGTGAGGAGTTCGTGGTCCTGCTGCGCAACCCGGACCCGGGGGTCGCCCTGGAGGTCGGTGAGCGGATCAGGGCCGCCGTGCGCGGCCTGGACTTGCGGCGCTACGGGGTTCACGGGGTCAGTGTGTCGGTCGGGGTCGCCGTCGCGGACGGACCGGAAGCCAGCATCGACGAGCTCATCGAGATGGCGGATCGGGCGCTCTATCGCGCCAAGCGAGCGGGTCGGGACCGGGTCGTCGCGGCCTGACCCGGGCCGACGGACCCGGGCCGACTGATCTGGGCCAAGTACCATCCCGGACGTGACCGATGCGACGCTCGAGCCGGCCGGTGCCCACGACGAGGCCGATGCCCCTGAAGAACCACGAGCCCTGACCAACGGCGACCTCGCCCGGATCTTCCACGACATCGGGGACATGCTGGAGGTCAAGGGCGAGCTGGTCTTCAAGACCATCGCCTATCACCGCGCGGCGGACGCCATCGGGCGCAGCCCGGTGGACCTCGTGGCAGCCTATCGGGCGGGCTCGCCACCAGCCGTTCCCGGTGTCGGCAAGGCCATCGGTGACAAGATCGCGGAGGTTGCCACGACGGGTCGGATGGCCTTCTATGAACGCCTCTCGGCGGAGGTGCCGGCGGGCCTCGTGGAGCTGTTGCGGATCCCGGGCCTGGGCCCCAAGACGGTCCGCCAGATCTGGACGGAGCTTGGCATCGTGACCCTGGACGGCCTGCGCGAGGCCGCCGAGACCGGGCGGCTCCGTGGGTTGCGCGGCCTCTCGGCGCGGACTGAGGAGTTGGTCCTGGAAGGGATCGAGCGCCTGGCCACGACGCCGGACCGGATGCACCTGCACCGGGCAGAGGCGACCCTCGACGGCGTCATGGCTGCGCTCGCGGACACGCCGGGGCTCATCGCGCTGGAGCCGGCGGGTTCGTTTCGGCGCCGCCGCGAGTCGATCGGCGACCTGGATCTCCTCGCGGAGTCCAGCGATGGCCCCGGGTTGATCGAGCGGTTCACGACCCTGGGCGTCGTCGATCACGTCGTCAACAAAGGTGGCTACAAGGCGGCCGTCCGTCTGCTGCGCGGGCCGCAGGTTGACCTGATGGTCATGCCACCGGGTGCCGCGGGCACGTACAGGATCCACATCACGGGCTCCAGGGAGCACAACGTCCGGCTGCGCGAGCGAGCCCGCGATCAGGGCTGGAGCCTGTCCGAGAAGGGATTCCTCGCGATCGACGAGGACGGGGAGCCGCTGACCGGTGCCGCCGCCTCGCTCCGGACGTTCCCGTCCGAGACGGAGGCCTACGCGTTCCTGGGTCTCCCCTTCATCGAACCGGAGTTGCGCGAGGACGCGGGCGAGATCGAGGCGGCCCTGGCCGGGACGCTGCCCTTGCTGATCACCCTGGCCGACCTGCGCGGCGACCTTCACAGCCACTCCGACTGGTCCGACGGGACGCACGCGATCGAGGTCATGGCGGAGGCGGCCCGTCGTCGGGGCCATGCCTACCAGGTCCTCACCGACCACACGCAGTCCCTGGCCATCGCCCGCGGGCTGGCACCGGACCGGGTGGAGGAACAGCGCTCGATCATCGCCGGGTTGAATGCCCGCTACGCTCGCGAGGAAGCGGCCGGGACCGCGCCGCCGGAGACGCCGGCAGAGGGCTTTCGGTTGCTCCACGGCTGCGAGCTGGAGGTCCGGGCGGATGGCGTGCTGGATTACGAAGATGCCCTTCTGGAACGCTTCGATCTCGTCGTGGCGTCGGTCCACGTTTCGCGGCGCCAGCCCCGGGCAGAGCTGACGCGACGCACGCTGAACGCGATCCGCAGCCCGCACGTGGACGTGGTCGCCCACCCGGCCGGCCGGGTGATCGGCGGGCGGGACGACCTGGATCTCGACTGGGATGTGGTGTACGCGGAGGCGGCTCGGACGGGTACGGCGCTGGAGATGAACGGATCGCCGCACCGGCTGGACCTGTCCGTGGAGCGGGCGCGCCGGGCCTTCGCGGACGGCTGCCTGCTGTCCATCGACTCCGATGCCCACAAGACAGCCGAGTTCGACAACCTGCGCTGGGGCATCAGCCAGGCCCGACGCGCCTGGGTCACCGCGGACCGGGTGTTGAACACGCGCTCGCGCGCCGATCTGCTGGCCTGGGTGGCGGGCAAGCCCGGGCGCTCGTGACGCGCTCGTGACCGGGCGCTCGTGACCGGGCGCTCGTGACGCGCTCACGTACCATCCTTGCCATGCCCGCCGCCGACCGCGCCGCACTCCACCTCGCCGGCGACCGGGCCGCGCGGCGCGACCTTGCCCTGGTGGCCGTCACGATCGTCGGCCTGTCGCGCCTCATCGAGCCGCCCAGCGTCTGGTTCGTGGCGATCTTCCTGCTCGGCGCGATGCTGCTCGGCACCCTCCAGGTGCTCGGCGATGAACACAGCCGGACCGATGGCGGTGGTCTGGGCGTCCCCATCGAGTCGCTGATCCTGCCGGCGGTCGCCTCGGTCGCGATGGTCGGCGCGATCCGGCTCGTGCCGTTCGGGCTGTGGCTCGCCCCCGCCCTGGTGCTGACCGCTCTCGTCGTCTGGCGATGCCTGGACCTGGAGGCGCGCATCCTCGCCTCCCCCAAGGGCCTGGATGCGGACGGCCGGACGGAGGTCCTGATCACCGCCCTCGTCGTGGCCTTCATCGGCTTCGTCGGCGTGGCGGCCATGGTGCCAGGCGGCCTGGCCCAGCCGGGCGGGACCGGGGTGGCCGGCGGCCCGCTGCCGGAAGGAAACCTGCTCACGCTGGCTGTGGCCGACGCGATCGTCGCGGGCCTGCTCGGGTATCGAGCCGTGGCGTTGCGGGTCGTCTCGATCCGCGACGCGCTGTGGTCCGCGGGCACGTACGCGGCGGCCATCGCCATCGGCGCGGCGGCCCTCCGCGCGATGGAGATCCCCCGGCTGCTGGGGCCGGCGATGCTGACCCTCGCGTTCTACCTGTGGGACGCCTTCCACGCCGCGTCGCCGTCGCGTCGCCGCGACGCGCGCTGGATCTGGCAGACGCTTCTGCTCGTCGGGCTTGGAGCGATGGTCATCGCCTGGAATCTGCTCCTGCGCGAGTAACCGCCGGCCGGATCGGATGGTCGAGTCGGAACCGTTGATCCCTGATCGTGCGCTACTCCGAGCTCCGCGTCCCCAATCACCAAGAGGCTGACTTGCCCCTATGGCTACGGACGGATCCACCCAGCCATCGGCTGGGAGGAGTGGGTCGCGCGGAAGTGGCACCTGTGCGGCTTCCTGGATCCAGCGACGAACGATTACGATCGAGTCCCGATCGCCGCCGGCTTGTCTGAGCGACCCTCGTGCACGCACCTCGAGGAACTGCCAGCGGCCGAAGCCGCCACGCCCTCACCAGCGAGGGTGCCGAGAAATCCCACTCATTCGAGCCGACGGATGCCCCGGGACCTTGCACCGGCCAGGATGCCCGTCTGCACCGACTCCGCCAGCCGGACCGCCTCCTCAGCGTCCGACCAGGTCGGCTCCAGCCCGGCGTCGAACGAGCCTTCCGGGTAGCGTCCGGCGATCGCGAAGCGACTGAGGCCCGCCAGTGCCGCCTGGTCGGGAAGCGCCCAGCCTGCCGGCAGGAGCGGGCGAAGTCGTTCGAGCTCGTGTGTCCGAGGAAAGCGGACCTGCTCGATGACGAGCGCTGCCTTCACATACTTCTCGGCCGCTTGCTGGGCATGAAATGAGGCGACCCACGGATCGAGCTCGTCGCGACCAGCCAGGGCCTTCCTGGCGATCGCGAGGTCCGACTTCGCACGTCGGAGCCAGCCGAGGGCGACCTCGGCGACGGCCTCAGGATCTGGCATAGATCGTCACGCCCTCGCGCAGGGCGGGCTCGACGAGAGTCCCGATGACATCGCCGTACCGCGCGGCGTCGCCCGGCGTCGTCACGAAGACGTCCTTCGAGACCATGACGTCGGCGAGCGCCACCCGGATGGACCGCAGGAGCTGGCGGCGATCGCGACCGTCCGAAACGACGACGAGGAGATCGATGTCGCTGTCGGGAGTTGCATCGCCGCGCGCCTGCGAGCCGAACACGACGATGCGCTCCGGGCGGAAGCGCTCGACGATTCGGCGCTTGATGGTCGGGAGCCAGCGTTCGGCGTCCGGACTGAGCTTCAGCGGGCGCCTCGGCGGCCATCGAACGGCCCCCCGCTGCCGCTCGCGGTAGGCCTCCAGGTCGGGGCGTCTCCAGACCCGGGTCGCCGCCAGCGTCGCGAGCGGAGTCGGGAAATCTGGTCGGGATGCCCAGTCGCGCAGGAAGTTCTGGGGTCGCACGCCGAACAGCTCTGCGGCTTCCTTCGTTCCGACCAGGTCGCCACTGGTCAATGCCCGCTCTGTCATGGCCCGCATGATAACGCTATTATCAGGTCGTCCGGGTGAGTGCGAACCTCATCGCCGGGCTCCTGCGAGTGCGAGTCCGCCAGCTCGACGTAACGGACGTACTGAACGAGTACAGGCGTTGCACGAGTACAGGCGTTTGACGCGACGGCCGTGCGATGCTAGAAAGCGAAGCCGCGTTGCGCCACCCCGGTGGTGCCGTCCGATCGCTCCCCGCGCGCGACCGCGTGCGCCCCGCGTCCGCCCCGCGTCCGCCCCGCGTCCGCCCGTTCCGAAAGGATCAGCCACCTGTGACCTTCCCCGACGTCGATACCCACGCCCAGAGCCCGGTCAATCTGGTTCGGCTCAAGCGAACCCTGGCCGAGCAGGCCATCGCGCACGCGACGGCAGCGGATTGGACGGCCGCGGCCGCGACCAATCGCCGGCTCCTGGAGCATGGCCCGGACGCCGAGGCGGAGAATCGCCTGGCCAAGTCGCTCTGGGAACTGGGCATGCTCGGGGAGGCACGCGAGCACTACCAGACGGCGCTCGCCCTGGATCCCACCAGTCGCATCGCCGAGCGCAACATCGATCGGCTCAAGGTCCTCCTGCACGCGGCGGGTGAGAAGACCGTGCCCGCCCAGAAGGGCAGCAAGGCTCCGATCAGCATCTTCGTCGAGGAGACGGGCAAGACCGGCTTCGCCTTCCTGACCGATCTCGCCTCGCCCAAGGAACTCGCCCAGGTCAATCCGGGCGACGCCGTGGAGCTCACCCCGGAGCGCAACCGCCTGATCGCTTTCAGCAACGGCCGTCGCATCGGAGTCGTGGAGCCGCGCGTTGCGGCCCGACTGCTCAAGCTCATGGCCGATGGCAACAAGTACGCCGCCGGCGTGACCAGCCTGGGCGACAAGGACGTGCGCCTGATCATCCGCGAGACCTTCCAGGACCCGACCAACTACGGCAAGGTCAGCTTCCCGACGGCGGCCAAGTCGACGGACCTGCGCCCGTACACCAAGGGCACCCTGGTCCGCGAGGAGATGGAGCTGGAGGAAGACCTCGACGACGACGACGAGGACGACGAGATCGAGGACCTCGACCGCGCCCTGCCGCCGGAGGCGACGACGGACGAAGCCTTTGAGGCGGAGGACGACGAACTCGACGAGGCGTAGCCGAGGGGAGGCTACGGTTCCATCGATCGGCGCCCGCCACGCCGGCGCCCGCCACGCCGGCGCCCGCCACGCCGGCGCCCGCCGGGCTCGCTCTCACCCTTGTCGGCTAGCATCAGCCCGACCATGACCGGACGGGCGACCAGCCAACGAATCGAGCCCGGCCTCTCGCTGCCGGCATTCGAGCGCATCGCGACGCCCCCGCCCAGCGCGTTGCTGGCCGCCCGGATCGACGCCCACACGGGGCCGGGTGACGTGGTGGCCGACCTGGCCGGCCGCGGTGGCTGGGTCGCACGGGCGGCCCTGGATCGGCAGCGGCGAGCCGTCTCCATCGAATCCACGCCCCTGACCCGGATGCTCGCGGAGATCGTCCTGCGCCCGCCGGACGTCCGCCACCTGGACGCCGCATTCCAGGGGATCGCCGCTTCACCCCGCCGCGAGTCCAGCCTGAAGGTGTCAATCGAGGACCTGTTCGCGACGCGCTGCGCGACGTGCGGCCGGATGCTCGTCGTCGAGGAGGTGACCTGGGCGGTCGCTGGCACGACCGGCACGGACGGCACGGACGGCCCGGATGGCGCCAACGGCCCGGGCCGCCCGGCAGGCCCGGACGCCGCGACGCGCGGGGACGACGCGAACGCCGTGGACGCCGCGACGCGCGGGGACGACGCGAACGCCGTGGACGCCGCGACGCGCGGGGACGACGCGACGCGCGTCTGGGTGCCCGTCGCGCGGCAGTACCGCTGCACTGTCTGCCGGGACCAGCGCGGCGGCTCCGAGCTTCGGCACGCGCCACTCGATCCGGAGGATGAGGTGCGAGCCATGGCCGACGTTGGCGGCGTGGCGGCGCGCCTGTCGGCACGTGACCGATTCGCCACGGTCGACGGGGCGCCGGGCCTGGTCGACGATCTGCTCGACCTGCACACGGATCGCCAGCTGGTATCGCTGATGGCGATCCTGGAGCGGATCGAGGGCGATCTGCGCGCTGCCCCGGTGCTCGCCGCCCTGCGGCTCGCACTGCTGCACGCGGTGCTCCCGGCCAGCCGCCTGGCTGGTGCGGGCGGGCGCATCCACTCCCTGCGCATCGCCGGCGGCCACGTCCGCATCCCGGCCGGCGATCGGTATCGCGAGCGCAACCCGTGGCTCGCGTTCGAGGAGGGTTGTCGCCTGGTGCGCGGCTTCGTCCAGGGCCTGGAGCGTGGACCGTTGGGCCCGTTGCAGGCTCGACTCGGGGTTGACCTGCGCGCCCTCGGCGAGGGTTCGGCGACGGCAGTTCTGGCCGTGGCCAGCCCATCGGCCATCCCGGTGCTGCGAGGCGGGCCTGGCGGCGACGGCCGGTCAGCCCCGGATCCGCGGGTCCGCCTGGTGCTGGGTCAGCCACCCATCCGCCCGACCATGGAGCGTCTGGCTGCCGCCTACCACGGGACCGCCTGGGCTCTGGGCCGCGAGGCATCCGGCATGCTGCCGGTGGGCGCACTGGCCCAGACCTCGTTGCGCGTGCCGTGGTCCTGGCAAGCCGCGGCGATCGGGCGGTCGCTGGCGTCGGTGGAGCCGTGCATGGCCCGCGACGGTCGCGTCGTCCAGCTGGTCGATGGGGGACCAGACGCGATGGCCGCGGCCGCGATCGGCGGAGCGTTGGCCGGATATCGACTGGTCGTGGCCCGCCTGGCTGAACCGGACGACGACGCGATGGGCGTCGTGGAGTTGATCCCGCCCGGATCCGCCTTGCCGCCCGGCCCCCGAACGCGGGCCAATGTGGGCCTTGCCCGGGTCCCGGGTGGGTCGGGCGATCCGGAGATGGTCCCGGGACCCGGCCTGTTCGCCCCGCCTGAGCGCGTCGACCAGCGGCCGTTCTCCGCGGTCGAGGCGGCCCGGGTCGTGACCGAGGCCGCCGTGGAGACGCTACGGGCGCGCGGCGAGCCGGCCCGGTTTGAGCGCCTGTTCGGCGAGATCCTGGTCGGCCTGGACCACTCCGGGCAACTTCGTCGACTCGCCATGGGCTGGCGGAACGCCGGCGACGTCGCGCCCGGCGACACCGTCGCCCCCGGCGAGGACGAGCACGTCCCCGGCGACACCGTCGAAGCATCGTCGGATCCGGTTGAGCGACTCCTCACCCTGATCCGGGACGAACTTGCCAGTCCCACCCAGCACCGCCTCATCGAGATCGAGCCCGGCCGCTGGTGGCTCGGCGAGCGGACGGACCGGGACGGGGCGGCCCCGCTGCTCGCGGATCGGGTCGAGTGGGCCGTGTTCAGCCTGTTGTCGACCGGCGGTCACCTCTCCGAGGCGGCGTTTCACGAGCGGATCGCCACGATGTTCACGGGCCATGACCTGCCCGATGAGACGCTCGTCCGGGCGTGTCTCGAGAGCTATCGGAGCATCGCCAGCACCCCGGATCGGCTCCAGACGAGCGACGACCTCCTGAAGCGCAGCCACGAACACGCGGCCATCGTCGGAGACCTTGCCGACGCTGGTCATCGACTGGGGATGCGGGTCTGGGTCGCCGAGCGTGAACAGACGCGTCGGGACCCGCGGACCGGTGGCCTGCTCGGGGACCTGCTCGACGAGCGCGAGCGCGGTGCCTACCTCGGCAGCATCAATCGAGCGGCGGAGGACCTGGCGGACGTCGATGCCATCTGGTATGTCCGGGGCAAGGCCGCACTCTTGTTCGAGGTCGAGTGGACGGCGATCCTGGGTGAGCTGCTGCTCCGACGCCACGCCCGGATCGGGGCAGACGACAAGCTCATCCGCTTCCTGGTCATTGCTCCGGAGCGGACCGAGCTCGTCCGCCACAAGCTCGAGCGCTCGCCGCTGTTGCGCCAGGCGATGGACGAGTGCGGCTGGCACATCCTGAAGTCCAACCACCTGCGGAGGTTCCTTGCAGCGGAGCGGCCGGACCTGGACACCCTGGAGCCGCTGCTGGGCCTGGACCCATTCGTGGAGCGTTCCGGTGAGCAGATGCCCTTGTTCGGCGAATCGGCCGGGACGCAGTAGTCGGCCTCTCGGCGGGACGCAGTAGTCGGCCTCTCGCCGCGACGCCGCGACGCAGCCCGGCAGCCGACGACCTTGCCGCGACGCAGCCACGCCACCTCCGCAGTACGCTACGAGCCAAACACCGGGGGCCCATTCGTCTCGCGCCGACAGCCCCCTTGCCCAACGCTGGAGGCTCGAGCACCTGCATGACCGACCAGACCCATGCTTCACCCGTCGATGACCTCGCCGACCGCTTCTGGGAATCGATCCTGGAGCTCAACCCGACGACCGCGACGTTCTACGGCGACGAGCGCTACGCCGATCGACTCGAAGACCCCTCGCCGGCCGGTCGCGCGCGCACCCGGGAGTTGATGGAGCGCACCGCGGCAGAAGCGGCGGCCATCCCGGTGGACGGGCTTTCCACGGAGGATCGCATCACCCGCGACATGCTCCAGGTCATCGGGGAGCTGTCGTTGGAGGAGGACGACCAGGGCCTTCATCAGCTTCGTGTCGTTGATCAGATGAACGGCCCGCAGCAGCTGTTGCCCCAACTGACCCAGTTCCAGCCGGTGAACACCCCGGAGCGGCTGGAGGCGTTCATCGAGCGTCTGCACGCCTACCCGGCCTTCATGGCCGCGAACGCCGACATCCTTCGTGAGGCACTGGGAACCGGACTGACCGCGTCGTCGATCGTGACCGAGCGGACCATCGCCCAGATCGAGCGGATGCTTGCCATCCCGGTCGAGGCGGCGATCGTGCCGGGCAGCGTCCAGGGCGCGTCGGACGCCGATCGGGAGCGGATCCGCGACATCGTCCGGGACGAGATCTATCCCGCAGACGCCGCGTTCCTTGGCACGCTCCGGGGTGAGTATCGCCACGCCAGCCGGGAGGAGCCCGGCCTCTGGTCCGCCCCCGATGGCGAGCGGCTCTATCGGACGGCCATCCGCAGCTGGACGACGCTTGAGATGGATCCCCGGGAGATCCATGAGATCGGCCTCGCGGATCTCGAGTCGATCGAAGCGGAGCGACGCGAGATCTCCCGCGCGGCCGGATTCGGCGACGACACCACCGCATTCCGGGCATCGCTCGACGAGGCAGCCGGGAACACCCCGGCGACCAAGGACGAGCTTTTGGCACGCGCCCGCGAAGACATCGAGCGGGCCATGGCCCGCTCGCCGCGCTACTTCGGCCGGCTGCCGAGGGCGGGCTGCGAGGTCCGCGCGGTCGAGGAGTACAAGGAGAAGGACGCGCCCTTCGCCTACTACTATCCGCCGGCCGCGGACGGGTCACGAGATGGGATCTACTACGCGAACGGCTACGACCTCCCGTCGCGCAAGTACACCAAGCTCGCCTCCACCACCTACCACGAGGCAGCCCCGGGCCACCACTTCCAGATCACCCTGGAGATGGAGAACGACCACCTCAACCGGTTCCGCCGCCTCGGCTCGCGGATGGTCGGTGGGGCCTACGTGGAAGGTTGGGGCCTGTACAGCGAGCGTCTGGCCGATGAGATGGGCCTGTACCGCTCGGAGGCGGAGCGGTTCGGCATGCTGGACGGCCAGGCCTGGCGCGCGGCCCGCCTGGTGGTGGACACGGGCCTGCACGCCCTCCGATGGAAGCGTCAGCACTCGATCGACTTCCTGCGCAACGATGCCGGCCTGTCCGAGACGGATGCGGTCATCGAGACGGACCGCTACATCTGCTGGCCGGGCCAGGCCCTGACCTACAAACTCGGCCAGCGCGTCATCGAGCAGCTCCGCCGCGAGATCAGCGCCCGGGACGGTTCGCGCTTCGACCTGCGCGAGTTCCACGATCAGGTCCTGGGCCATGGTTCGCTGCCGCTGGCCACGCTCGCCCGCGAACTCCCGACCTGGGTCGCGACCCCGGCCTGAGGCGCGGGTCAAGGGCCAGCATTCGGGGAGCGCTCACGCTCAGTTGCCGATCCTCGACGAATGAGCACCCGCCAGATCCCGGACCGCGGCCTTTTCGCGATCTGAGGGCTTCGCGCGAGCTGGTTCATGCGATCGCGCTTGCTGAGGATGCGCAAGGTCCGGGCCCAGGACCTGAGGCGCGGCCTGCACCTAGGAGTCGAAACCGATGCCCATCGCATCGAGCGTTCTCAGGATGATCCCGCGGCGCCCCTCGTTGCGGTCGGCGCGGTCCAGCTCACGCCGGACGAGGTCGACGGTTGCCGAGCGCAGCGGCTCGGGCGGGAACGGGACCGGCGGCGAGGTCACGATCCTG
>Ga0163144_10018942_pt1 | contig 13886 bp, 10 predicted proteins | sample OliLak19BULKMAT1_FD_123175 | JGI IMG/M metagenome (GOLD analysis project Ga0163144, IMG submission 123175) | Freshwater microbial mat bacterial communities from Lake Vanda, McMurdo Dry Valleys, Antarctica - Oligotrophic Lake LV.19.BULKMAT1 | ecosystem: Environmental > Aquatic > Freshwater >... | reverse complement strand
GTGACGCGCCTCATGCACACGCAGCACAATGTGCGATCGCTGTTGGCGCTCACCAAGCTTGAGGGGCTTTTCGAGTTTCGCTAGGAGTCTGTCGCCCAGCTCCGAAACGCGCCTCAGGCGATTTCCCTCACGCTCTGCGGCGAAACAGCGGCGTAACTAGGTATTGACAGATCCCGGATTTGGCTGTAAACGATTACATGGGCACTGTGTCTGTTTTTTTTCTGTGTGAGTGTAATCGTTTACGGTGGAAATGGCATGGTCACTATCAAGGACGTGGCGAAGAGGGCGGGCGTCTCTGTCGCCACCGTGTCCCGAGTGCTCAACAGGAGCGGTCCGGCCAGTCCGGGCGCGACGAACCGCATTGAAGAGGCGGCGGCGGCGCTCCGGTATGTTCCGCATGGAGGAGCGCGATCGCTCATCACTTCCAAGACCCATACCATCGGTGTCCTCCTCCCCGACCTCTACGGAGAGTTCTACTCTGAGGTCACTCGTGGCATCGACCAGACCGCGCAGCAATTGGGCTACCACCTCCTGCTGTCAGGCTCTCACAACGGGAAGCCGGAAATCGAGGCGGCGATGCGCGCCATGCGGGGGCGCACCGACGGACTCATCGCCATGTCGCCCCATCTCGACGCGGCGACGCTGGTCGAGAACCTCCCGGCATCGATTCCGGTCGTGCTGCTGAGTTGCCCGGTTCGCGGGGATGACTACCAGGTCATTTCAATCGAAAATGCAGCGGGCGCGGAGGAGATGGTGTCGCACCTAGCGATCCTCGGCCATGAGCGGATTGCCATCATCATGGGCGCCGACGGCAACTACGACGCGGCGGAGCGGCTTCGCGGTTATCGGAGCGCGCTTAAGCGGCACCATCTGTCCCCCGACACGTCGCTGGAGGTGCCGGGGGATTTTACCGAGGCGTCCGGTCATCGCGCGGCGGCCGACCTGTTGGCCATGGCCAGCCCCCCGACCGCGATTTTCTGCGCCAACGACTCCATGGCCATCGGCGCGCTGAGCGCGATGCGCGACGCGGGCTTTCGGGTCCCCGACGACATCTCGGTGGTCGGCTTCGACGACATCCCGCTCGCCCTGTACATGAATCCCCCGCTCTCGTCCGTGCACGTCCCCATCATCGAAATGGGAGAGAGGGCCGTCCGCCGACTCGTTTCGGTGCTCACCGGTGAACCGGTCGCCGAACACCGGCACGAATGTCTACCAACTCGACTCGTTGTACGCGCGTCGTGTGGTCATCCACCCAAGCATCAGAGGAGGACGCAGTGAATACATCTGGTCTTACGTTCGGTCGTTGGTCCCTGCCTGCCCTTGCGTTGGCGGCCAGCTTGGCCACCTCGTTAGGTGCGCAGACCACGACCGGCTCCGTGCGCGGCTATGTGCGCGACCCGGCGGGGAACCCGCTTGCCGATGCGCAGATTTCAGCTCGAAGTGTGGACATGGGACTGCTCCGTGGCACCGTGTCCAACACCTCAGGCTTCTACAACCTCCCCGGGCTGCGACCGGGCCCGTACGAAATCAGCATCAGGCGCCTCGGCTTCGCCGCCCAGACGCGTGCCGTCACGGTCTCGATCGGCGAAACGATCACCCTCGAATTCAGGATGCAGCAGACGGCCACGCAGATTGCCGGCGTTGTCGTGACCGCCGATGCGACCGAAAAATCGCGCACCTCCGAAATCGGCACGAATGTCTCGCGCGACCAGATTCGCGACCTGCCATCGGCCGACCGCAACTTTCTTGACCTCACCAGGCTGGTACCGGGCATCACCCCCGGCGCGGTGAACGGCTCGGACAAGGTGTTTGCTGCTGGCGGGCAGGCGCCTGAGGCGGTGAACCTCTTTGTCGACGGCGCCACCTACAAGAACGATATTCTCCGCGGTGGTGTGGCGGGCCAGGATGCGAGCAAGGGGAATCCCTTCCCGCAGGGCGCGGTGCAGGAATTCCGCGTAGTGACGCAAAACTACAAGGCGGAGTACCAGAAGGCGTCGAGCGCCATAATCACGGCCACCACCCGCAGCGGGGGCATCGCGTGGGAAGGCGAGGCCTTCGGTCTGGGAATCGGCAAGTCGCTCGTCGCCAAGGACGCGTTCACGGCCCGCCAGGGTGGCCCCGACCCCGACTACTCCCGCATCCAGGGCGGGGCGAGCATCGGTGGTCCCATCATCAAGGACAAGCTCTTCTTCTTTGGCACATACGAACTGAATTCACGCAAGGAGCCGCAGAATGTCTTTCTCGGTGGCGACGCAGCGCGGGCGCCCGCGTCGCTCAATCTGTCGCAGTACACGGGGCAGTTCACGAGCACGTTTCGTGAGCACCTCGGCTTCGGCAAGCTGACCTACGCTCGGTCGGAGCGTAGCACCTTTGACGTGAGCACCACCATTCGCAATGAGACCGATTTCCGCGGCTTCGGGGGGCAGACGAGTTTCGAGTCGTCTGAAAACGTGGCCATCAGCGTGTACACCGGCGTCGCCAACTGGAAATACGCCGGCGATCGTTGGCTGAACGAAGCGCAGGTCAACACGCAGTTCTTCACCTGGAACCCGACGTGGACCAATGGTGACTTGGTGGGGAAGAACTATTTCGGCATTCTACGCGTAGGCGGCAAGGACTCGGAGCAGAACTTCAAGCAGAACCGCATCTCGCTTCGTGACGACCTCACGCGCTCCGGCTTCCAGATGGGAGGCGATCACGTGATCAAGATGGGCGCCTCGCTCGACTTCCTCGGCTACGAGGCCAACAAGCGCTTCAACGAGAACCCGGTCTTCAATTTTCGTTCGGATGAAAACTGGTCGCGCCCGTTCGAGGCCTTCTTCGGCTTCGGTGACCCGAAGGTCAAGACGAACAACACGCAGTTTGGCGCCTATATCCAAGACGACTGGGCGATCTCGCAGAAGCTGGTGCTGAATCTCGGTCTGCGTTGGGATATCGAGACCAACATGATCAACAACAGCTATGTCACGCCGCAGGCGCTTCGCGACTCGCTGGCCGGTCCGCTGAGCAGCAAGCTGTATGTAGACCAACCGTTTCTGAAGGCAGATGGCTCCTGCTGCGACGTGCGTCAGGTGCGGGTGATTGACCAGTTGGGCGGATTGAGCAACTTCGTCACCAGTGGCCGGAGCGATCGCAAGCCGTTCCTCGGTGCATTCCAGCCGCGGTTGGGCTTCTCGTACGACGTGCTCGGCACGGGCAGGACGGTGCTGTTCGGCGGCGCCGGTATCTACTACGACCGCAACTACTGGAACACGCTGCTGGACGAGTCATTCCGACGGCAGTACTCGGTGCTGCGCGTGGGCTTCAACGCGACAGGACCGACGACGAATTGTCCGCAGTGTGTCGCGTGGGATAACAAGTATCTCAATCCGGCCACGCTTCGAACGCTCGCCGGTACGGCCGGCCTACCCGAAGTCTTTCTCGTGGCCAACGATCTCAAGCCACCCAAGACCTATCAGATGAGCGGCGGCATTCGGCAGGGAATCGGCGAGATGCTCCTTACCGCGTCGTATAATGGGGTGCGCGGATTCAACGGGATGAACTTCGTACACGCCGCGCCATGGGGTGGGCTCGGACCTAACTATTCGACGCTGTTCATCACCGATGGTAGTGTCAAGACCTGGTACGACGCGTTGCAGCTGCAGCTCGACCGGCCGTTGCGCGCCAACACCCGGTGGGGTGGCGCGCTCGCCTACACGCTGGCGCGGGCCGATGAACAGGGACAGAGCCAGGACATCTTCTGGGGATTCGACGACCATTTCCCGTTGGTGAAGGATATTCCGCGTCGTCGCGCGCCCAACAATCAGACGCACACGATCGTCGCCAACGCCATTGCCCGCCTGCCCTGGGGTGTGCAGTTCAGTTCGATCGTGAGCCTCGGATCGGGACTGACCGTGAACGCAACCGACGCCAGCGGTGGCTTCGACTACGGAAAGCAGAAGAAGTACGTGTACTCGCCTCCTACCAAGCCGTTCCTTGGTATTGGCCATGTTTTCAACACGCAGAACATGGATGCTCGCGTCGAGAAGTCGTTCGGATTCGCCAGCGGACAGAGCATTTCGGTGCTGCTGGATCTCTTCAACGCCTTCAACACGGCGAACTGGGGTTGCTACGACGCACAGATCAATCCGACCTCTGGTAGCCCCAATGCCAACTACAACAGGCCAGGCTGTGCCGCCCTGGGACGCCGAGTGCAGGTAGGAATGCGCTATGGATTGCTGTCCGCGCGAAAGAGCGGGATGTAGTCGGCGAATGGTGGGGTAGCACGTGTCAGACAAAGCACACCCTGGCGGTGGCGCGGGAATCCGCGTCACCGCCTCGGCGTTACCGGCAACCGACGGGACACGCTTGCCGGGCGTCCGAGTTCACCTGCCGCTTCTGCCCGAGATGAAGAGACTGTCTCACTTTCTGACCCTCGTCGCCGTCTTCGCCGTCGGCGCCTGTGCGTCGACTTCCGTATCTGGTCCAACGCATGCTGTTCTGGCACCGTCAGACATCGCGCTGCTCGATTCGGTGCAGCACCGCACCTTTGATTTTTTCTGGGAACGATCCGATGCGCGAACCGGGTTGACCCCCGATCGCTGGCCGACACCGTCCTTTTCAAGCATCGCGGCGGTTGGCTTTGCGCTCACGGCCTATCCGGTGGGTGCCGAGCGCGGATGGATCACGCGCGAGCAAGCGGCCGAGCGTACGCTCACCACGCTCAAGTTTTTCTGGGAGTCGCCGCAGGGGCCGGGCGTGAGCGGCACCATCGGCCACAAGGGCTTCTTCTATCATTTTCTCGACATGACAAGCGGAACCCGCTTCGCGACGGTCGAGCTGTCCACGATCGATACCTCGCTCTTGCTAGGCGGTGTCTTGTTCTGCCAGTCGTATTACGATCGACCGACGCCGAGCGAGGTAGCCATCCGCGCCTACGCGGACTCGTTGTACCGACGGGTGGAGTGGACCTGGATTCAGCCCAACAAACCATTCGTCAATCACCGCTGGCGCCCCGAGGACGCCTATTCGACAAACGACTGGAAGGGATACGATGAGTCGATGATTCTATATGTGCTGGCGTTGGGATCGCCGACCTTTCCGATCGGTGCGTCGGCGTGGGAGGCGTACACTCGCACCTATCCGTGGGCGTCGTTCTACGGATACGAGCACGTCAACTTCGAGCCGTTGTTCGGTCACCAGTATTCGCACATCTGGATCGACTTCCGCGGCATCAGGGACAACTACATGCGCGGCCGCGGCATGGACTACTTCGAAAACTCACGCCGCGCCACGCTTTCGCAGCGCGCCTATGCGCTCGATAACCCGCGGAAGTATCGCGACTACGGAGCGAACATCTGGGGGATCACGGCCAGCGACGGTCCGCTGGACTCCACGTTGACCATAGATGGACGGGCTGTGAAATTCCACACGTACTGGGCGCGCGGCGTGGGCGCGCCCGAGGTCCGCGACGACGGCACCATTGCGCCGACCGCTGCAGCTTCGTCGATGCCCTTCGCGCCGGAGGTGGTCATGCCCGCCATACGCGCCATGCGGGAGCGATACGGCGATCGGTTGTATCAGCGCTACGGGTTCCTCGATGCGTTTAATCCAACCCTCCGTGCGCAAGTCCCGGTGCGTCATGGACGGGTGGATACGTCGTTAGGCTGGTTCGACACGGACTATCTCGGCATCGACCAGGGTCCGATTCTGACGATGATCGAGAACTACCGGACGGCGTTGGTGTGGCGCTACATGCGGAGGAACCCGTACATCATCAACGGACTGCGTCGGGCGGGTTTTGCGGGCGGATGGTTGGACACGGCGCTGCAGTGAGGTCCCCGATCGCTGCCTGCGCCCTTGCAGCGGCAACAGCCCTCGCCTGCGCGTCCGACGCCGATGGAACGACGGAACTCAGGCTGTGGGCGTTCGGGCGCGAAGGCGAGGTGGTGCAGGAACTCGTGCGCGACTTCGAGCGAGAACATCCCGCCGTACGCGTGCGCGTCCAGCAAATTCCCTGGATGGCGGCCCACGAAAAGCTCCTCACCGGTTTCGTCGGGGAGACGTCGCCGGACGTGGCGCAACTCGGTAACACATGGATTCCGGAGTTTGTCGCGCTTCACGCGCTGGAGCCGCTCGATGCGCGCATCACGTCGAGCAGCATCATCAAGCAGGCCGACAATTTTCCCGGTATCTGGGCGACCAACGTTCTGGATGGCGTGACGTATGGTGTGCCGTGGTACGTCGATACACGGGTGCTGTTCTACCGGAGTGACTTGCTCAGGAAGGCGGGTGTTCTCTCGATACCCGACACGTGGGATGGCTGGCGCGACGCGATGCGGAAAGTGCGTCGCTCCTCGGGCGCCACGTACGCGATCTTCCTGCCCGTGAATGAGTGGGCCCAGCCAATCATCTTCGGGATGCAGGCGGGATCGACCCTGCTCAAGGAAAACGGCACACGTGGTGCCTTCTCGGACTCGGCGTACCGGAAGGCGTTCCACTTCTACGTGCAACTCTTCAGGGACAGCCTTGCGCTGACGGCGGGCAATCAACAAATGTCCAACGTGTACCAGGAGTTCACCCGCGGCCTATTCGCCATGTATATCACCGGGCCGTGGAATCTGGGCGAGTTCGTGCATCGGCTTCCAGCCGAGATGCAGTCGTCATGGGAAACGGCGCCGCTGCCGGGGCCTGGCGGGGACTCGTCGGGGGTGTCGATGGCGGGCGGTTCGTCGCTTGTGCTCTTTCGTTCGTCCGAGCACAAGGAAATGGCGTGGCGGTTGATCGAATTCCTTTCCCGTCCCAAGTCGCAAGCGCGATTCTATGCGTTGAGCGGCGATCTCCCGCCCACCTACAGTGCGTGGAGGGATTCGTCGCTCGCCAACAATCCGCGGGCCCGGGCGTTCCTCACGCAGTTGCAGCGGGTGCGTCCGCTGCCAGCCGTTCCGGAGTGGGAGCAGGTGGCGACCAAAGCGTACGAGTACGCCGAGCTGGCAATTCGCGGGAGCATGACGAACGATGAGGCGCTCCGCGCGCTCGACGTCGACGTGGATCGCATTCTCGAGAAGAGGCGGTGGCTCCTGGAGCGGCGCACGACGGCCGGCACGAGCGTGACTCGTTAGGATGGTGCGACCGCGCAGTTCTCGGTGGGCGCCATGGGTCTTTCTGGCCCCCGCCCTCGTGCTGATCGGCGTCTTCTTCCTCCTTCCGGTTACCGCCGCCTTTCTCCTGAGCGTGACCGACTTCGACTTGTATGCGTTGGCCGACCGATCGGTCGTGCGATTTGTCGGCCTTGGAAACTACAGCAACCTGCTCTCGAATCCCGACTTCGTCCGCGCCCTTCGCAATACGTTCTATTTCGTGATGGTGGGCGGGCCCCTGTCGATTGTGGCGTCGTTAGGTGCGGCGCTGCTGGTGAGCGCCAAGCTGGCGCCCTACAAGTCCTTCTTCCGGACGGTGTATTTTGCGCCGGTGGTCACCACGCTGGTGGCGGTCGCGGTGGTGTGGCGCTACATGCTGAACACACGATACGGGTTGCTCAACTACGCGTTAGGCGGGCTGGGCATCGCGCCGGTGGACTGGCTCGGCGATCCGGCGTGGGCAATGCCAGCCATCATCATCATGGCGGTGTGGAAGAACTTCGGGTACAACATGGTGATCTTCGTCGCCGGTCTGCAAAACATTCCCGCTGACTTGTACGAGGCAGCGGAGCTCGACGGCGCCAAGGCCTGGCATCGCTTTCGCCATGTCACGCTCCCCATGCTGCGTCCCACGCTGCTCTTCGTCTCGGTCATTACGCTCATCGGCTACTTCCAGTTGTTTGCCGAGCCGTACGTGATGACGCAGGGCGGACCGAGCAAGAGTACGCAGAGCATTGTTCTCCTCATGTACGAGGAGGGCTTCCGCTGGTGGCGCATGGGGAACGCGGCGGCCATTGCCTTCGTGCTCTTCGCGATCATGCTGGTCGGGACAGCGCTGCAGCTGCTGCTGCGCCGGGGCGAAGAGTGAGCCGCGCGATTCAGCGTCGCCTGCTGGGGACAGCCTTAGCCGTGGTGGCTCTCGTCACGCTCGCGCCGCTGCTCTGGATGCTTTCGATTTCGCTGATGCCGGCTGGCGACGCGAATGTCTTTCCTCCACGGCTGTGGCCGCGACAGGTCACGTTGCAGCACTACGTTGAGCTCTTCGCGCGCCTCGATGTGGCGCGGTACGCGCTCAATTCGGCTGCGCTTTCTGTCAGCGTGACGATCATCTCGGTCTTCATCAACGGGATGGCCGGCTACGCCTTCGCCAAGTTCCGCTTCGCGGGCCGCGATTCGCTGTATCGCACCTTGCTGGGGGCGCTGGTCGTCCCCGCGCAGGTGGCCATGCTCCCGCTCTTCCTGCTCATGAAGGCGCTCGGTTTCGTGAACTCGTATGTCGGCGTCATGATTCCCGGAATGGCATCGATTTTCGGCATCTTTCTCGTTCGGCAGTACGCCCTCTCGGTGCCCGATGATCTGCTGGACGCGGCGCGCATGGACGGGGCAAGCGAGTTTCGTATCTTTCGATCGGTTGTGCTCCCGGTCATCGCCCCCATCCTCATCACGCTCGGCGTCTTCACGTTCATGGGGACCTGGAACGATTTCATGTGGCCCCTGATCGTGCTGAGCCAAGAAGAGAAGTACACCCTGCCGGTCGCGCTGGCCACGCTTTCACTCGAACATGTGCAGGACACGGAACTCATGATGGCCGGTGCGGTGCTCACGATCCTTCCGGTGCTCATTGTGTTCATCGCGCTGCAGCGCTTTTACCTCGAGGGCATTACGGCGGGATCGGTGAAGGGATGACGCCTCGAGCCAGCGCTGACACCCTCCGCTCGCGGTGGGCTCACCCGGCGCGCCGACCGGCGGCGTTAGGTGTGCCCGGGAGCCCACGGCAGCTCTTCGAGCACCTTCCCGCGCGAGCGAATGACATCGCGGTAGAAATGCGCACTCGCTTTGGGCGTGCGTTCGAGCGTGGTGTAGTCCACGTGCACGATACCGAATCGCTTCGAATAACCCAGCGACCACTCGAAGTTGTCCATGAACGACCACGCGTAGTAGCCGCGAAGGTTGACGCCCTGACGCATCGCCTCGCGTGCGGCCAGCAGGTGCGTGCGGAAGTAGTCGACGCGGAGCGGGTCATCGATGCGACCATTCACGGGGCGCGGGGGATCGTAGAAGGCGGCGCCGTTCTCCGTGATGTAGAGCGCGATGTCGCCGTATCGCGCCTTCACCCACGTCAGCATGCGCGTCATGGCCGGGGGATAGACTTCCCACCCCGTTTCGGTATAGGCATGTTCGGGTTGTCGCACATACCCGATTCGAACCGGGAGCGCTGTCGGCGCGTTCGCGAGCACGCCGCGTGTGTAGTAGTTGAGCCCCAGAAAATCGATGTCCTGTCGGATGAGCGCGAAGTCTTCGGCGGGCCACTTGGGCCATGCGTCGCCGAAGATCTCCTGCATTTCGTCCGGATAGTGCCCGAGCAGGGCCACATCCAGGTACTGTCGGTTCATGTATGCATCGCCACGCCCGACGGCGGCGATATCGGCCGCGCTGTCGGTAGCGGGATACTTGGGTTCGATGTTGACCACGAGGCCAATCTGCCCAACGCCCGACGCGCGCGCGGCCAGAACGCCCGCACCGTGGGCACGCATGATGTTGTGGGTGGCGATAGGGGCCTCGTACCGATTGCGATGACCGGGTGCCAGCGCACCATGCAGGTAGCCGCCGTCGGTCACGACCCACGGTTCATTCAACGTGGCCCACATGGGGATGCGGTCGCTCAAGGCGTCAAACATCACGCGGGCGTAATCGGCGAACCAGTCGGCCGAATCGCGATTAAGCCACCCGCCACGATCGTCAAGCGCAGCGGGAAGATCCCAGTGAAACAGTGTAGCGTTCGGCGTGACGCCATGGGTCAGGAGGGTGTCGACCAGGCGTCTGTAAAAATCCAGCCCCTTCTGGTTCACTCGTCCAGTACCATCCGGAAGCACGCGGGACCACGAAACGGAGAAGCGGTAGGTGTTCAGCCCGAGTTCGCGCATGAGCGCGATGTCGCCCGCGTACCTGTTATAGTGGTCACAGGCGATGTCGCCGTTGTCTCCGCTGGGAATCAGACCCGGGGAGTGCGAGAATCGGTGCCAGATACTCGCCCCGGCGCCGTCGGCCAAGGGGGATCCTTCTATTTGGTACGCGGACGTAGACGCCCCCCAGAGGAAGTCAACGGGAAAGAGGTTCACCTCAGTCATGGATTCTAGGGGACGATGGCTCGGATCAGTCTTGTAAACGTTTCCAAAATATACCCCGCCGCACCCTCCTCCGGTGTAGCGGTCTCGGATGTGTCGCTGGAAATTGGTGACGGAGAGTTTGTCGTACTGGTTGGCCCATCCGGGTGTGGAAAGAGCACGACGCTTCGCATGATTGCCGGACTCGAGACTGTCTCCAGTGGCACTGTATCCATCGGCGATCGTGTGGTGAACGACGTCCCGCCGAGCGAGCGCGACCTCGCGATGGTCTTCCAGAGCTACGCACTCTATCCGCATATGACGGTGCGTGAGAACCTCGCCTTCGCTCTCACGCTGCGGAAACTCCCTCGCCACGTCGTCGACGAACGGGTGAAGAAAGCCTCGACTATCCTCGTGCTCGACGATCTGTTAGCCAGGAAGCCGAAGCAACTGTCGGGCGGACAGCGTCAGCGCGTCGCCCTCGGCAGGGCGATCGTACGTGAGCCACAGGCATTCCTCTTCGATGAACCTCTCTCCAATCTCGATGCGGCGCTCAGGTCGCAGATGCGTCGGGAGATCGCGGCGCTGCATCGCACGCTTGCAACGACGATGATCTACGTCACCCACGACCAGGTGGAAGCGATGACACTGGGGCAGCGAATTGTTGTGATGAAAGCTGGGACGATACAACAGGTCGACACGCCGCTTCGGCTGTACAACGTGCCCGCCAATCGCTTCGTCGCCGGCTTCATTGGTAGCCCCGCGATGAACTTTTTCGAATGTGTTGTAGACGCGAGTGCCGACCAGTTGCTGCTGAGCCGGACGCCTTGGTCGCTACCTATCGAAGGGGCAGCCGCGATGCTCAGAGCACGTTACGACGCGGGCTCGATCACGATCGGTGTGCGCGCGGAACATGTGCGGGTCGTCCCGCTGCAAGCAGGTGCCCTCGGCGACGCGCCGAGGGAAGCGAGTCTTCCCGCCGTGGTGGAGATGGTGGAGATGATGGGTTGTGAAACGCACGTATTCGTTCGCCTCGGCGAGACGGGGGGAGGGGGATCGATCGTGAGCCGTGCACCGGCGCATGCCGGAGTTACGGCAGGGGATCGAGTGAGGCTTGAACTCGATATGGAGCGCGTCCACTGTTTTGACGGCGCGACCGGGGAAAGAATGCAAGCATAGGGCCGCGCGATCCTGACACCGAATGGCTGCGGCCGACGTACGAGACGATCACGGCATCACTGCTTCGGAGGAGTCGATGGATAAGTATGAATTCATGCTCGTTCTTGTCGCCCTGGCGCTGGGTGGCGTGATCGTCACCAGCATGATCGCAACGATCGGGAAGATTTTCGCGCGTCGCCGCGACGTCGGCTCGCTCGGCGACGACAACACGGCGCGCCTCGACGAGCGTCTGGCGCGCATCGAGCAGGCCATCGACGCCATGGCGTTGGAAATGGAGCGCGTCTCGGAAGGACAGCGCTTCACGACCAACCTCCTCAGCGACCGCGCCCCCGAGCGCGCAAGGACCTAACGACGGTGATGATCTCACTCTTTTCTCTGGTAGTATTGCTGGTCTGCGTGGTGGTCGTTCCCGCAGTGATCGTTCGGGTGCTACGTACACTCAAAGGAAGCGCACCCTACGGAGACGGAAGGGTCGTGACGAATCCGGTGGACGAGCGGCTGACCCGCATCGAGGAGGCGATCGATGCCATGGCGGACCAGATTGATCGGTTGGGAGCGCGCGAGGAGCGTCGTTATGTTTCGGGCAGTACGTCCGATGCCCCGAAACAAACGAACCCAAGCGACCCCTCCACTCAGCATGATTCATCCCTGGCGCGACCTGGCTCCCGGCCCCCACCCGCCTGACGAAGTCACGGCGGTCATCGAGATTCCGAAGGGGAGTCGGAACAAGTACGAGCTGGACAAGGACTCCGGGCTTTTCAAGCTCGATCGCGTCCTCTATTCCGCAGTACACTATCCCGGAGACTACGGGTTCATTCCGCGCACGTTGCACGAGGACAACGATCCGCTGGACATCATCGTGCGCATCGACGAGCCCACCTTCCCGGGCTGTCAGATCCAGTCGCGTCCCATTGGCGTCTTGAAAATGCTCGATCGAGGCGAGCCGGACGACAAGATTCTTGCCGTCCCCTCGCACGATCCCCTGCATCACGAGATCTACGACATTGCCGACCTGCCGCAGCACTACCTCGCCGAGATCGAGCACTTCTTCCAGATCTACAAGGATCTCGAAGGGAAGCGGATGCAGATTGTGGGTTGGGAGAAGAGCGAAGTGGCCATGCAGGTGATCATGGAATCCATTGTACGGTACGCCGACAAATTCTTGAAAGAAGGACCGTAAGCCGCGCGTTCGAATGGTGTGCGGTCTCAGTGCCAGCGGCGCAGCACGAGGGCCGCGTTGATGCCGCCGAAGCCGAACGAGTTGGTCATGACATGATCGACCCGCGCATGGCGCCCGTCCCCGGTCACCAGGTGCAGGTCACAGGCGGCGTCGGCTTGGCTCAGGTTCACCGTGGGTGGAAGCCACTCGCGTTCGAGGGCCAATGCGCAGATTGCCGCCTCGATGGCACCCGAGGCGCCTAGCGCGTGCCCGTAGTAGCCCTTGGTTCCGCTCACCGGAATCGAGGTGACGTGCTCGCCCAGAATCTGCCGGATGGCCAGCGTCTCGGTGGGATCGTTGAGCGGGGTGGATGAGGCGTGGGCGTTCACGTATCCGAGTTCCGACGGCGCGATGGCGGCGTCGGCGAGCGCCTGCCGCATTGCGCGGGCAGCCTGCGACCCATCCGGGCGGGGGGCCGTCATGTGGTGCGCGTCGTTGGTTTGCGAGAAGCCCAACACTTCGGCGTAAATGTGGGCGCCGCGCGCCACGGCCCGGCTGGCCTCTTCGAGTACGAGGACGGCGGCCCCTTCGCCCATTACGAAGCCGTCGCGGTCCTTGTCGAAGGGACGCGAGGCGCTACCCGGATCGTCGTTGCGGGTGGACATGGCGCGAATGAGGGCGAAGGCGCCGAAACAGAGCGGCGCCAATGGAGCCTCGGCGCCGCCGGCGATCATGACGTCGGCGTACCCGTCACGAATCTGACGGAACGCATCGCCGATGGCGATCGTCCCCGACGCGCAACTCATGGCATTGGTGCTGTTGGGACCCTGAACGCCGAACTCGATGGCGATATTGCAGCTGGAACTGCCGCCGAACACGGCGAGGGCCAGCGTGGCATCCACCGCGCGCAAGCCCTGGGTCAGGAAAACGGCCAGTTGCTCTTCGGCATAACCGACCCCGCCTAACGCCGTCCCCATCATGGCGCCGACTCGCTCGCGGTCTTCGGCGGCGAGGTTAAGCTCGGCGTCTTCCACCGCCATGCGTGCGGCTATCACGGAAAACTGTCCGAAGCGGTCGAGGCGCTTGGCGCGTTTCTGCTCTAGGTGATCTCCGGCCACGAAGTCCGACACCTCGGCCGCGTTGTGTGAGCGGAAGATGCTGGGGTCGAAGCGAGTCAGGGAACGAACGGCGGATCGTTTTGCCCGCAGCCCGTCCCACAGCCCGTCGCGCGTGCTGCCGATGGGGGTGATGGCCCCGATTCCGGAAATGACGACGCGCCGTTTGCTCATTCGGATATCTGCAACGGAAGAGGACGCCCCGTGGTCC
>Ga0163144_10018940_pt1 | contig 13886 bp, 6 predicted proteins | sample OliLak19BULKMAT1_FD_123175 | JGI IMG/M metagenome (GOLD analysis project Ga0163144, IMG submission 123175) | Freshwater microbial mat bacterial communities from Lake Vanda, McMurdo Dry Valleys, Antarctica - Oligotrophic Lake LV.19.BULKMAT1 | ecosystem: Environmental > Aquatic > Freshwater > Lake... | reverse complement strand
CCCGCGCCCGGAAAACCTCAGCGCCCGTTTCGAAGGCAGGGAGCTTTTTCTATCAGGCAACTTGGCAGCTACGGACAAATACTCCGTCACGATGATGCCTCCGTTCACTTCGAAAGCCGGCCTCGACCTTTCCGCCCCCTTCACCAGGGAAATCATCTTCAAACATCTTGAACCAGAGCTTGTCCTTCCCTCGAACAACGAGGCCCAGCTCGCGAATGGAAGCCGCTCGTATCGCATTCAAACCGTGAACCTCGGCAGCCTCCACGTCCGCGTCAAAAGGCTCGCGAATACCGATCTGGTCCGCGCCTATCAGGGTTACCGCCAATACACGGGCAGCGGACACAATGGCGATTCGATCCAACCGACCGCCCCACTGCCCTATTCGCTCGTCGCGGGGGAAACCATTTTCGACCAGGAAATCCCGCTCGACAATCCCGTCGATACCTCCAAGGAAATCACCCTGATGTGGGATGAAATCCTGCCTGCCGGAACCCGCAACGCCGGACTCTTCCTCGACATCACCGGCACACCTAACAAGGACAGCGGCGAAGTGGGCCGGCACAATTCCCAAGCGCTCATTCAACTGACAGACATCGGTCTTGCATGGAAGCTCACCGGCAAGGACGCATTCATTTATGCCTTCTCTTGCGACACCGGGGCTCCCCTGCCCGGAGTGAAACTCGAGCTCTTTGGCGAGGACGCCGCCCGACTCCGGTCTGCGGTCACCAACGCGGCCGGCCTGGTCACGTTGCCGCGCCCGGAAACCGCGCGCCATCTCCACGCGACACTCGGAACGGACAGCTACCTAACCGCCTTCGATGCCACCATGGATACCGTCGGTCTATGGCATTTCCCGATCCGCTACTCATGGAACGAGCCCGCCGAATCCATCCGCAAGGCGTTCCTCTTCACCGATCGCTCGCTCTATCGGCCCGGCGAGACGGTTAGAATGAAGGGGATCGTCCGCACCCAGCGCGGCAACAAGGTGGAACCTGCAAACTCCAGCCCGGCCCGCATCGTCATCATGGATCCCGCCGAGAATGAGATCCATTCCAGCCCGGTCACCCTCTCTAACTCAGGTTCGTTTGATTTCAGCTACACCCTGCCGACCGGAAAAACCGGCACCCACGAGATCCGGCTCGAATTCCCGGAGGAACTCGCACAAGCTGCGGCTCTCAAGGACGATTGGGAAAAGCAGGAGGCCCTCGTTGAAAGCGGTCGCTTTGAGATCCCTCTCCGCGTCGAGGATTTCCGCCGCAACGCCTTCGAGGTCACGCAAATGATCGCCACGCCGGAGATCGCTGCCACCGGAATTTCCGCCGAACTAACGGCAAGTTACTATCAGGGCCAGCCGGTTGCCGCCGGAAAGGCGATATACTTCAGCCGCGTCACCACGGAGAATCCCTACCCAGAGCGCTTCCGGGACTACCTTTTCGGAAACCACCGCACCGACGACTGGGCCTACTGGTATCACTACTTCGGCTATCGCTGGGATGATGACAGTTCCGGTGGCAAGATGACACAGACCCAGGGTGAGACACTCCTGTCCGCCGACGGCAAGGCATCCCTAACCGTTGAGATCCCGGAAGCGGAATTCCCCACCGCCCGCACGGTCACGCTCTCGACCGAAGTCACCGACGCGAACAACCAGACCCTCACCTCCACCGCCGCCACCACGGTGCATCCGGCCTCGGTTTACATCGGCATTTCGCGAAACGACCGCCTCGTCCGCGCGGGTGAGGCATTGCCCTTGAAAATCGTCGCCACGGACACGGACGGCGGACCTTTCCCCGGATCCCTCAAAGTCACCGCCACCCTCACCCGCGAGGTGAACTCCAGCGTCAAGTCCCGCACCGACTCGGGTGCGACCACCACCCGCAACGACGTCACCGAGGAAACCGTCAGCACCACCGAAATCACCCTCGATCCCGCCGCCTCCGCGAGCGGGGGAAATGAGTTCGTCGTCACGCCCAAATCCACCGGTCGCCATTTCCTCACCCTCCGCGGCACCGATCCGGATGGACGCCCGTTCGCCACCATCAGCTATTTCAACGCCTACGGAACCAACGAATATCCCTGGCTCTACGAGGACGGCATGCGGGTGAAACTCGTCGCCGAGAAAAAGTCCTACAAGCCCGGTGACACCGCCCGCGTTCTCGTTCTATCACCTATCGAGGGCACCGCGCTGGTGACTGTCGAGCGCGAGAAAGTCCTGCGCTCGTTCCAGGTCGAGCTCAAGGCCGATAACCCGGTCGTTGAAATCCCGCTCACGGCTGACGACGCACCGAATGCCTACGTTTCCATCCTCATCATCAAGGGTGCCAAGGAGTCCGCCCGCAACCACAAGGAACCTCAGCTCCGTCTCGGTTATTGCGAACTCATCGTCGAGAATCTCCGCGACACGCTCGCTGTTAGTCTCAAAGCCCCCGAATCATGCCGCCCCGCTGACGATGTCACCCTAACCGGCTCCGTCATCCTAGCAGATGGAACGCCCGCCGCCGGCGCGGAAGTCACGCTCTATGCCGAGGACGAGGGCACGCTCGCCGTGATGGGATACGAAACGCCGAAGCCGATGGACTATTTCTACAAGCCCCGGAACCTCGACGTGAAGGCCGGAACCTCGTTCGAAACCTTCATCTCGGAAGACCCCGAATCGCAGTATTTCAGCAACAAGGGATTCTTCATCGGCGGCGGCGGCGACTTGAGCAAACTCGCCGACCTCATGCGCAAGAACTTCGATCCCTGTGCCACATGGGCACCCGCTCTCGTCACCGATGCCTCGGGAAATTTCACCCACACTTTAAAGGTTCCCGACACGCTCACCCGCTACCGGATCATCGCCGTCGCCCATCATGATGCCGCGCGTTTCGGCCATGCCGAGTCATCAATGGTCGTGAAAAAGGATCTCATGCTGGAACCCAAGGCTCCGCGCTTTGCCAACCAGACGGACACCTTCGACACCCGGGTCCTGGTCCAGAACGCCTCCAAATTCACAGGCACCTGGGAAATCAACTACAGCACCGCATCGGGTCCGGAAACCCCATGCGTGGCGGCTCTCGGCTCCACCTCGGAAACGATCACGCTCGAACCGGGAGCTTCCACCACCGTGGTTTTTCCAAGCCGTGCCGACAACACCGGCGAAGCGGTTCTAACGTTCCGGGCCACTCCCGTTTCCCTGAAAAACGAGACCCTGACACCCGCCCTCACCCGCGATCTATCCGATGCGGTGGAAGCCCGCTTCCCGGTGGAATACCCGATGCCGCTGCTCCGCCAGACGAAGCTCGTCAGCCTCGGTAAATCAGCAACCCGCCTCAATCTGCTAGATCAACTCGACTCCCGCCTGCTCGATGGCAGCGGCTCCATCGAACTCGGATTCGCCCGCTCACCGCTGGTCGAGGCGGCCGGTCCGGTCGATTATCTGCTCGATTATCCCTATGGCTGTGTCGAACAGACGACTTCTTCCCTGATCCCATGGCTCACCGTGAATTCCCTCAGTCCCGTCATCCCGGCATTCGCGAAATTGGATCCGAAAAACGTCGCCACCGCCATCCAGGCCGGAGTGGACCGGCTGCTTTCGATGCAACTCTCCGACGGCTCGTTCGCCTACTGGCCCGGCAGTCGGGATTCCGTCCCATGGGCCACCTCCTACGCGGGTCTGGGCCTGATGATGGCATCTGAAAGAGGTGCCAATATTCCCCCGTCCTCGATCGAGTCGCTCAAGAAGAATCTCATCGAAAGCCTCCGTGGCATCGCCGGAGAAAAGTCACCCTCCGCCTTGGAAATCCACGCCCGCAGCCTGTTTGTCCTCGCTCTCGCCGGATCACCGCAGCCAGCCTATCAGAATGTGCTGATTGACCGGATGGCCGAGCTGACGCCCTCGGCACGCAGCCTCCTTGCCTGCGCCATCGCCATGGAAGACGACGGAAACGCCACCAATCTCGCCCGCGCTAAATCCGTCCTAACATCCACCGTGGCGTTCAAATCGAAAGACGATGGTTGGATGCCATGGTCCGCGGACCAAGCCTACAACCTGATGGCTTGGCTGCTCGCCGAGCCCGACGGTTCGAAACCCACCGAAGTCCTCGACCGCATGCTCCGCGACCGGAATCCCTACGGTCATTGGCGCACCACCTGGGTCAATGGCTGGAGCCTCGTCGCCATGGCCCGTTATGCGGATGGCCATGACATCGCCGGAGAAACCATCAACCTCGCTTTCGAGACCAACCGTGGAACCGAAACCATTCACCTGACGGAGGAACAACCGGTGGCTTCCCGTTCGTTCACGCTGACGCCCGATCTGAAGATGTCACTGGCAGCCGACCGCGAGGCATTCGTCCGGCTGAACATCGCCGCCAAACCCCAGATCGCGCCCATCCAACCCGTCGCCACCAATGGACTCACCATCGACCGGATCTACGAACGCATCAATTCCGACGGCTCCGCCACCATCCTAACCGAGCCGCGGGTCGGCGACCTCGTCCGCGTTTCCCTCCGCGTCACGCTGCCCAAGGACGACACCCGTTACATTGTCATTGAGGATCCGCTGGCATCTATTTTTGAAACTGTTAATACCGATTTCAAATCCCAGCGCGCTGCTATCGGCACCCCCACCAGCGGGAACGATTGGAATGTCAGTCACTCCGAACTCCGCAGCGACCGTGCCGTCTTCTTCCTCGATCACATCTGGCGCAAGGGCACCTACACCGTCACTTACCTCGCCCGCTGCACGCTCGCCGGCCAAGCCGTCGCCCCGCCCGCCAAGGTCGAGTCCATGTACGATCCGGAAAACTTCGCCCTCTCGGCATCGCGGGTCTTCACTTCCCGTTAGGCTTCCCCAATGGCCCGCGTCCTCATTTCCGCAGCAGTCATCCTTCTCGTTGCGGGAATGTTTCTCGTTGCGCACCCGAAGTTTCAGAATGTCACAAAGAGCCGAGAGAACGCAAACTATCAAGTTGCCAGCTCCGCCACGGATTCAACCGACCTCACCCAAGACTTGTCTTTCCCACCACGAACCAAATCCAAGGAACGCATAGTCCATCGCAAGCCCACATTGGCCGAAACAACGGATCTTCTGAGAAACACCATCATTCCTCGCGTGGAAATCGAGGATCAGAGCGTTGGTGAAACCGCCAATACACTCAGACTTCTGATTCAAGAAGCCGGAATCCATCCTCACGAACTCCGCATTATCTGCGACATGGCCGCTCCGATTTCAGAAATGAGAATCAGAGAGCTCAGAATTAGGAATGTTCCACTCGCCGTCTTGCTCAAATATATTTGTGGCAGTACCAAACTCAGATATCATCTGACTCCCGGCGTCATCGAATTCAAGAGCATATCTGAGCGGTTCGAAAGAGCGGAGTCCGACGAGCCAGATCCCTTCGAAGAGCCTGAAACCCCGAAACCTTTACTGGATCCAGACGATCCTTTCTACGGGATCGAGTAGCTCCTAGCAGGTTCCTTGATTGGAACCCGTTCTTGGTTTGACCTAAGTCAGGAAACCGCGCCCATTGTCGAGTGCGATCCCGATCAGTGATGTCGGGGTCATCGGCAGGGCGGACTCAATTTTCAGAAATGGTGTAACATCCCGGGCGATTTGTGGTAGGAGAACTTCAACGCATGTCATCCCGCGAATCCCAACCCACATTTTTCGCGACCACCCGCTGGACCTTGGTCTGCGAAGCCGCGCGGGGTGGCGAGACACAGGCCATGGCGGCGCTGGAAATCCTGTTTTCCACCTACTGGCCGCCGCTCTATCGCTATGCCAGACGGAAGGGGAAATCGAAGGAGGACGCCGAGGATCTGGTGCAGGGATTTCTAACCCACCTGATGGAGAAAAACGGACTCAGCGACACCCGCCGCGACAAGGGCCGCTTCCGCGCGTTTCTGCTGACCTCGTTCAACCATTGGATGATCAACGACTGGAAACAAGCAACCCGTCAGAAACGGGGTGGGGGAATTGCTCCGCTATCGTTCGATTGGCAAAGCGCGGAGACGGGCCTAACGCTTGAGATCGCCGACGAGCGCAGCCCCGACCGGCTCTATGATCGCGAATGGGCGGTCGCGCTGCTCGACAAGGTCCTGCGGGATTTGGAAACCCGCAGCCGGGAAGAAGGAGGGGCCGCGCAGTTTGAAAAGCTCAAGCCCTGCCTCACTGCGGATTCCAGCCGCATCCCCTACGCCGACATCGCCGCCGAACTGGGAATGTCCGAAGGCGCGCTGAGGGTCGCGGTCCATCGATTGCGCAAGCGCTACCGCCACCTGCTAACGGGTGAAATCACCCGCACGCTTTCCTCACCGGAAGCGGTGGAAGAGGAAATGCAATCGCTCTTCGCCGCGCTGGCTGGCTGAGGGAGTTTCTCCCAGCCTTCCGAACCGTGGCGGCGGTTTCCAACCGCCTCGCCTTGTTCAAGATCGGGCATGGCGGTTGAAAACCGCCGCCACGGCCACGTTGAGCCGATCCCGGCTTATCACAAATCCTGATGCGTGGCAGTATAGACATCCCTCACCTCAAACAAACGACCGCTCGTGTGCTGCATGGCTTGCCTCCACAAAACATTGCAAAAAGTGCAATGTTTTGTGGTGTTCACAAGAAGGGATATCACCTGAGGCTGGAGTGTCCGATATGGTTCTGTAACAGTTTCCCGACCTTGTTGTTGAGGACAGGAGAAACCACCACCATGACCGATCCTGTTTCCACCCCGACCTGTCCCGATTGCGGGGCTTCACTCCCGGCTGATTCTCCCCAGTCCCTCTGCCCGGCCTGCCTGATGCGCCAGGCGCTGGCTTCACGGACGATTGTGGATGGGGACGAAAAATCCGCCGCACCGCCGCTGACGCCGGAGGAAATTGCCGACAAGTTTCCCGCGTTCGAAATCCTCGAATGCCTTGGGCGCGGTGGCATGGGCGTGGTTTACAAGGCCCGCCAGAAGTCGCTGAACCGGCTGGTCGCGATCAAGATCCTCGCGCCGGAGCGCGAGAATGAATCCCGCTTTGCCGAGCGCTTCGCCCGCGAGGCGGAAATGCTCGCCCGGCTCAACCACCCGCACATCGTCACCATCCATGATTTCGGTGAAACCGGCGGGCTGTTCTATCTGGTCATGGAATTCGTGGACGGCGTGAACCTGCGCGACCTGCTCCGCGATGGAAAACTCGAACCGAAGCAAGCGCTCGCCATTGTCCCGCCGATCTGCGAGGCGCTGCAATACGCCCACGACAAGGGCATCGTCCACCGCGACATCAAGCCGGAGAATCTTCTGCTGGACCGCGATGGACGCATCAAGATCGCGGACTTCGGCATCGCTTCGTTGGTCGGTGCCGGCGGGGAAACATCCGGCACGCCGCCCTACATGGCACCGGAACAAACTTCCCATTCCCAAGTGGACCATCGGGCGGACATCTACGCGCTCGGCGTGGTGCTTTACGAAATGCTCACCGGCGAGCGACCTGATAGCCCGCTCGATCTTCCTTCCCGCAAGGTCAGTCTGGACATCCGCATCGACGACATCGTGCTGCGCGCCCTCAGCAAGGAACCCGAGCGACGCTATCAGAGCGCTGGCGAATTCCGGACGATGATAGAGACCGTCGCCGAGCCACGTGATCCGAAGTTTTCGACCTCAGATCAAATCGTCGATTCCTCAAATGCAGATCCCGCAGGTGGCAAAAAACGGCTGACCTTTCTCCTGATTTTCGTTCTGTTGATTCTCCCGATTCTGATTCTCGGACTTGGACATGTCATATTGATCGGTTCTTCGGCAACGGGGAGGGCGGATTACACCTTCAGATACCTCGAAAGTGATACTGGCTACGGTTTCAGTATTCCAGTTCGCGGGTATGGGCGCGCGCCGTTGACTCCGGAGCCCAATGAATCGATGAATCTGAAGGATGGCAGTTCAGTAAAGGTCCGGGCACACGCGTCCACCACGCTTTCAGGGGATTCCGAAGCATTCGTATCTTGTTCAATCAACGGCACCGTCTGGGACACGAAAAGCGCCCGGATTGGGCCGGAGCTGCCGGATGTCACACTCCGCTTCGACAATGGCCTGGAATCCACCGTCAAATGGCAGGCGCTTCTCAATACGGATAACAATGGTGCGGAAAAATCGCCAGTCGCCAGATCTATGGAGCGGTGGAGGACTGGATCTATCTCCGTCCTTGCGCTGGGTTTCCTCGCCTTCATGACGATCCAGATGGCAAGAAAAAAACGGCCTGGCATTTTCCGCCGCTGGTGGTGGATCATTCCCCTGATGATCCCGCTGGGAACCTGCCTCGGCCTGCTGCTAGCGACCTTGCATCGTTCCCTCCAGCCTGAAGAATTTGAAGCGGCGACGATATCCGAAATCAGGTCGGCCCAGGTGTTCCAAACCAATCCGGCCCAAGTGGTATCGTTTGATCTGGATATGCAGAAAAATGAAGTTCGGAATGCGGTTTCATCCGAGACACTTGAAACCGCTGCGAAACGCCTAGGTCTCGCCACCCGCTGGAAGCTTGGCGAAGTCGAAGTCATTTCCAAATTGGCGGAAATCGTCGCCGCGAGAATCATCCCGGGAACCGACCTGCTCGAAGTCCGAGTCCGGACGACGAACGCCCAAGATTCTAGCGACGTTGCCAACATGATCGCCGGGATCCTGCAGGAACAGCGGCCAACCCAAATCATTATTCACCAAAATGCGAGTCCATCGGTCGTCCCCGCGCCGATGAAAGCCATCGGAACTACGGGCCCGGTCCTTGGCACGATTTTCTCGCCATTCATGGCATTGGCGCTCATCGGATTCCTCCATCGGCGCTATCCAGCGCCGCAGCCGATTGTTAGGAAGTCGCCTTTGCCATCCGATCCCGAGTCCCGATTCTACGGCAGACTCTCGTTCGGGCTCTTTCTGGCGGGAACCCTCGGGACGCTGCTGCTCATGACGCTGTCGCCGCGTCATGAAATGGCCACCATTTTCGGGGCGCTCGCGGTGTTGGGCAGTCTCGTCCTCGGCCTCATGAGTTGGCGCGAGCCGTTGTCGAAATTCGTCGTCATCACCGTCGGCGGAGTTTTCGGCGTTGCGATCCTCATGGCACTTGTTTTCCGCATGCTGAATGTCGCCGCCGGGTGAGGAGCCTATGCTGAAAATGTGTCCCGACTATCTCAGTCGGGGGGGATCCGGCTGAGACAGCCGGGACACATTTCCGCCCGGATTGACAAGCGGATGACCTACAAGCATCTTGCGGACATGGCATCCGAGAAATCAACCGTGACGTTCGGCAAGCGACCACCGGTTTTTGCGATTTCCTGCTGGCTGCTGGGATTGATGGCGTTTTCCCAACTTCTGATCGCGGGGATGGCGCTGGCAACCCGGTTTGAGGAGTCCCGGGTGGTGAAGACGGTGATCAAGGAGGTGCCGAAAATCGTCGCCATACGAATCCCGGCCGCGAAATCCGATGCCTTGTCGGCCGAGAGTTCGGGCATCGTTTCGCGTCCGCCGCCGCAGGAGCCTTATGCCTTGCAGGCCTTGCCGCCACCGACACCCGTCGCGACGCCGACGATTGCGGATCCGGTCACCGAGCGTCTGGTCAAGGAAGCCCGTCAGGCCCGCGTGAGAGGCGACATGGGAATGGCGATCATGAAACTGGAGGAGGCCCTGAACCAATCACCGGAAGATCCGAACGTGCATTTCGAACTCGGCCTCGTCCACGAGCAGATGGGGGTTTTCGACACGGCCGGCGCGCATTTCGAAAAGGTTTACCGGATGGGATCGGAGGCGGGAACGCTGTATGAACGCGCGGCTGGAAAAATCCGGGAAGGGTTCGTGCAACCGGACAATCACGGCAAGCTCTCGATCGGCCGGGTCCAGGTCTTCAAGGACCCGAACTACGAAGGCGGCGAGCGCGTGGTCCTGACAATACCGGTGCAGAAGGCTCCGGGGGAGGATCTGGATCTGGATGACATCTCGTTCCGCGCCCACTTTTTCAACCGCACTTCCAAGGGCGAGGTCATCGAGCTTGAGGACAAATCCTGGGTGACCGAGCAAGTATGGCTGAAGCTGCCATTCGATTTCGCCGACGGTGAGGAAAACCTGCGGATGACCTACGTGATCCCGGGGCGGGACGCGCAGACAGAGCATCTCTTCGGCGAAATGACTTACTACGGGCAGGTCATTTTCCTGCTCTACAAGGGTGAGATTCTCGACGTGCAGGCGTGGCCTCGCGACCTCGCGGTCAAGATCCCGCAGGCGCCCGGCACCAGCCCGATGCCGGAATTCCAGGACATGCTGCCTAACGAATTCGATCCCAACCTGCCGCTCCTGCCGCCGCTGCCGAGCGAATGATTTTTTCCGCCGCCGTTTCCTCATCCATGAATCCCGCCCCAGAAGAACGCCAGTTAGGTGAATACCGGCTCAAGGAACTTCTCCATGAAAATGCGATCTTCAGGACATGGCTGGCAGAGCAGGTTTCCGTCTCGCGCCTGGTCCTGGTAGATGAACTCCGCGAGGATGCGGCGGATCACCGGGCCGCGTTCCTGGCAGACGTCCGGGCCAAGGCATCCGTCGAGCACCCGTTGATCGGTTCGGTCTATGAGGCGGTTGCGGAGCCGGATCTTTGTTTCTATGCCCACGAGCTGCTGGGTGGTGCGACGCTCGAGCAGCGTCATGCCGCTGGCGAGCCCTACCCGCCCGCCAGGCTGGCGCATGTGTTGCGGCGCGTTTCCGAGGCCCAGCTCCAGCTCGAGAACCTCGGGCAGGCGACATCGCCGATGGGACTCGACGCGGTGCATCTCGACGCGCATGGCGTCATCCGCTTGAAGAACCTCGCCATCACGGGGCCTCGCGCGCCGGAGCTATCCGAGCGCGACATCATCCATTTCGGAAACGCGCTGGTGCCGCTGGTGGCGATCGGCCAACCCGGGGCCACGCGGATGCTCACGTTGTTAGCCTGGATGCGTGGCGAAGGCCTCGAGTCCCCGCTGGTGTGGCCGCAGGTCCGGGATTTCTGCATGCAGATCGAGCATCAGTTGGCTGATCCCTTGTCGCGGCTGACGCCCACCGAAGAAGTGTCCCTGGTGGGCAAGAAGCCCATTGCCACGGCGGTGATTGCCACCCTGGTGGTGCTCGCCGGCATTGTCTTTCTGGCGGTGCGGCTGCGACCGCCCGAGCCGCCGCCGCCACCGCGGGCGAGCCTGCCGGAAGCGGTAGCCATCCCGGCTGGCATCCATCCCACGCCGGATGGCTTGGAAGTGGAATTGCCGGCCTTCAGCATTTCCGCCAACGAGATCACCATCGGCCAATACGCCGAATTTCTCGAACGGCTGGCGACGCTCTCGAAGAACAATCACGGGGCAATCTTCGACTCTGAAGACCAGCCTGCGGAGAAATCCTCGCATGTTCCCAACGATTGGGATGCGCTCTACGCCGCCGCGAAATCCAAGGGAACCTGGCAGGAACTCTCCGTCTCGCTGGACTCACCCGTCGTCGGGGTCGATTGGTGGGATGCCTTTGCCTATGCCGGGTGGAAAAAGGCCCGGCTTCCGACCCAGGAGGAATGGTTTGCGGCAGTCACCACCGGACTTGAAGATCCCGCGACCCTCGCGCCTGCCTCGTGGGCCGCAGTCACCGAGCCGACGGCCGACATGACCCCGAGCGGAATCATCGGCATGGCCGGATCCGTTAGCGAGTGGACGCTCGAGCAGGCGGCCAATCCCGCGAACCCGTTAGGTGGCAAGCTGCGGGTCATCATCGGCGGTTCCTACAGCCAGCCGGGAAGCAACGCGCTTTCCCGCGACTGGATCGGAGACGCGTCCCTGCGCCGCCCGGATCTCGGGTTCCGCGTGGTGTTCGACGCGGAATGATCTGGCGGTCTCAAGGCTTGCCACTGCGCTCTGCCACCGCACTCCATAACGGGTGCTCCGATCTTATTTTGCCGCAGGCTCGTATCCGGTGGCAGGTTTGCCATCCTTGCCGAGTTTGTCGCAGGCCCATAACAGGCCGCGGGTCACCAGGTCGAGGTAGCGGGCGTCGGACACGGTATCGTTGTTATGTCCGAGGGTGGTGGAGAAGACGCGGGTTTTCTTGTCACCATATTCATTGGTCCAGACGACGACGGTTTCCTCGTCGCCCTGTTTGCCCTTGGCAAGGGGCTTGGCGCTGTCGTGGATGCGGATGTTGTTGTAGAGTTCCTCGTTGATCGTGGTCCAGTTTTCCAAGCCGGCGGTGATCGGGTTTGACGGATCAAGATAAGTCACCGAAATCGGTTTCTGTGGGCCGTGGCCGGTGGACTGGAGGCCGATGTAGTCGAACCACATCGCGCTCTTTGCGCCGTCCTCGAGAGGTTTCTTGAAATCGGGCGCGGTCCGGTAGGAATGCATCGCGCAGTGGAGGTTCACGCCGGGGACTCCCTTGCGGTGGGGGTCGAGGATGCGGTTGACGACGGCGGGATCATCAATGTTGGCGGAGCATTCGTTGTGGATGATCACGTCGTAGCCATCCGCCCAGTTTTCCTTTTCGTAGCAGGTGAAGGTGGCCTTGGTGGTCTTGTCCGCCGAGTAGCAGACATCGACCTCGATGTTGGTGCGGGCCTCGATTCCAGCTTCCAGCAGGTCTTTCTGGACACTGTAGTCGTGGCAGCAGCCGCCGATCACCAACAGGGCTTTGAGGGGTTTCGCGGGAGGTGCGGCGGAGGCGGGGAGCGTCATCGCGGTGGCGATGAGCGGGAGCAGGAGTGTCGTGCGGATTTTCATGGGTAATTGGTGGGGATGGAATGAACGGAGTCAACGGGGCTGGTTTTTCAAGGACAAGCAAACCACCCTCGGGCAGGACAGTCGCCTCAAAAAATCGCCGAACAGCATTTAGCCGCAAAAAGGCGAAAAGCGGGCGCAAGAATCCAAAATTTCTGTCTTCGCCACATCCCCGGAGACCGGGTTCCAGACGAACGCCGGTCACTTATGAGGCAGTTCGCCTTCATTATTCCACCATTAGGCTACTTTTGCGTCTTTTGCGCCGTTTTTGCGGCTAAATCATCTCTTGGCGCTTTGACGCGCCGGCCCGGTGGGTCGCCAAGGAAAGAACTGGTCAGAATCATTCACGCTGGTTGAATGGTAGAGTGAAACTCGGAAAGCAGGGCGTGGCGATGGTTGGGGTGGCACTTTCGGCTTTGCTGGTGGTGCTGGCCCTGACGCAAGGCGAATCCGGATGGATCCGGTGGTCCTGCCTCGCCATCGGGCTGATCATGGTGGTTTTGCTGGCGATGAGTGCGGGGCGCTCGAAGCAAAATCTGGCATTGAGCAGGCAGGAGCTTCAGCAGTCGGTGAGGGAGCGTGACGAACTCGAGCGGTATTTCAACGCGTTGATGGAATCGGTGCCGGCGTCGATCTATTTCAAGGACATGGACTCGAGGTTCCTGCAGGTGAACCAATCGATGGCGGAAGCGCTGGGCGGTGGGTCTCCCGAACAGATGATCGGGAAGACGGATGGGGATTTCTTTAAGGCGGAACACGCGAACCAGGCGAGGGCGGACGAGTTGAGAATCATTGAAAGCGGCAAAGGAATCGAGAAGTTTGTCGAGAAGGAAACCTTCCCTAACGGCAGCATCGGTTGGGTGCTGAGTTCGAAGGTGCCGTTCCGTGACAAGCAGGACCGGATCGCCGGGACCTTCGGAATTTCCAGCGATGTGACCGAGCTGATGCAGACGCAGATCACCCTGGAAAGGGAGCGCAACACCCTCCGCGCCCTGTTGGACAGCATTCCCGACAGCATTTACATCCGCGATTTCGATGGTCACTACATCGTCGTCAACCGGGCGCTGGCGAAACTCGTGGGCTGCGATGATCCCGAGCAAGTCACCGGGAAAACACCGTTCGATTTCTTCCCGGAGGAAAAGGCGAGGAGCTTCCTCGATGAGGATCACGGGGT
>Ga0163144_10018938_pt1 | contig 13887 bp, 16 predicted proteins | sample OliLak19BULKMAT1_FD_123175 | JGI IMG/M metagenome (GOLD analysis project Ga0163144, IMG submission 123175) | Freshwater microbial mat bacterial communities from Lake Vanda, McMurdo Dry Valleys, Antarctica - Oligotrophic Lake LV.19.BULKMAT1 | ecosystem: Environmental > Aquatic > Freshwater >... | reverse complement strand
TGGAGCCGCTCATCGACATGGGCCGCACCGCCATCAACGTGAGTGGGTCGATGACGGCCGGCACGGTGACCAGCCGCTGGTTGGGGCAGACCGACATGGCGGTCTTCAGCGCCGACGAGCCGATCGCGCCGACCTCCGACGAAGACGTCGTCGCTTCGCCCGCCGGCCGCCCGGCAGTGCCCGTCGCCTGATCGCGGCGGCGCTCCTTCCCGGGCCTGCCTCGACGGCGCGCGGGCAGGGGTGTACGATCGGCGCTGAGCCACTATGCCTCTCAGGCCGTTTCCCAGCCCGTCCCTCAGCCCGTTCCAGCGCCTGGCCGTCACCACCACGCTCCTGACGTATCTGCTGATTGCGGTGGGCGGCCTGGTGCGCGCGTCAGGCGCAGGGCTTGGCTGCCCCGACTGGCCGCGCTGCTTCGGATCCTGGATTCCGCCCGCCTCGGCCGCCGCGCTGCCGCCGCAGTTCGACCCGGCGCAGTTCAATCCCACCTTGATGTGGACCGAGTATCTCAACCGGCTGCTCGGCGTGAGCGTCGGATTCGCCATTCTGGCCACGACCGTGGCGGCGTGGCGCCGGCACCGCCGCCAGGCGCGCATCGTGTGGCCGATCGTGGTGGCGCTGTTTCTGACCGGCTTCCAAGGCTGGCTCGGTGGACGCGTCGTGGCGCACGAACTGGCCGCGTGGATCGTCACCGCGCACATGCTCGTGGCGCTCGTGATCGTGCAGTTGCTGCTGTGGGCCACCGTGGAATCGCTGGTCGCGGACCGACCGGCCGCGCGTCCCTCGCCCGCGCTGCGCGCGTTCGGCTGGTGGACCTGGGCAGCCACCGGCGTGCTGCTGGTGCAGGTGGCCTTCGGCACGCTCGTGCGCGGCAAGGTCGACGACGCACTCGATGCGGCAGTGCCGCGAGCCGATGCGCTGGCGACGGTGGGCGCGCTCGACACCATGCACCGCGAACTGGCCGCGCTCGTCACGATGGCCGTGGTGGGGCTGTGGCTGTGGGCGTGGCTGCGGCACGGCGGGCACGCGACGCTGGCGCGCACGGCGGGCGCGGCCCTGACGCTGGTCGTGGCGCAGTTGGTGGTGGGCATGGCCCTGGCCGGCCTGGCCCTGCCGCCTCCGGCGCAGGTGTCGCACCTGACCCTTGCGAGCCTGCTGCTCGGCGCGCTCACCACGGTGGCGCTCGTGGCGTGGCGATGGCCGGCCCACGACGCCGTCTCACCACCGCCTGCAGCGGCGCGACCCACATGATCGCCGGGGTGGTCGGCGATCCACTGTTTGCCGCCTTCCTCACCTTCACGCTCGTGTTCGTGGCCACGCCGGGCGCGACCACGGCCGTCGTGGTGCGCAACTCTCTCGACGGCGGCCGGCGAGCCGGGCTCTTCGCCGCACTCGGTGCAGCTGTGGCCAATGCCACGCATGCGACGCTGGCGGGCGTGGCCGGCGCGGCGCTGCTGGCGGTGTGGCCGGGCGCGCTCGACGCGGTTCGCCTGGCCGGCGGCGGTTTCCTCGGCTACCTCGGGCTGCGCGGACTATGGGCGCTGCGGATGCAGGGCGCCGCGCCGATCGCGATGCCGACCATGGCCAACCCCGCGTCGCACCATCGCAGCTTCGTCGAGGGGCTGACGGTGAACCTGCTCGGACCGCTGATCCTGACGTTCTACCTGGCGGTCGTGCCCACGTTCATGCGTCCGTCGTGGCCGCGCTCGGCCTATCTGCTGTTTGCGGGCTGCCACGTCGCCATGGCGTTTGCCTGTCATTCGGCGTGGGTGCTCGCCTTGCACCAGATGCGCGCGGTGGTCCAGCGGCAGGGGCCGCGGCGCGCGCTGGGGCTCGCGGCGTCGCTCGCCATGCTGGTGCTGGCCGCCCGGGTGTTGCTCCGCTGACGCGCATACGCGCAGTGCCCCCAGCGTGCCACCCGGGCAGGCCCCAAGAGGCCATCACGACGCCGGCTGGCCCTGTGCCGCCTGTGGTAATGTGAAACGAGTATCTAGAAAGGATATCCTTGACGGCTATCTCATTGAAACTACCAGAGGAGCTGCTCGCGGCGTCCGGTAAGTGTGCGGAGGCCCTGGAGCTGACGCGCGCGGAGTACATCCGGCGGGCCCTCGAGCAACTGAACCGCGAGACGCAGTCTCGCCTGCGGGCCGGCCGTCTCCGCGCCGCCTCCCGCAAGGTCCGTGGCGAGAGCATGCGCGTGAACGAGGAGTTTGCCGCCATCGAGCGCGACGTCGATGCGTAAGCGGGGCGAGATTTGGCTTGCCGACCTGAACCCGCGACGTGGCACCGAGCCCGGCAAGACCCGGCCAGTGCTGGTCGTCCAGGCGCAGGCGCTGCTTGATGCCGAGCACCCGTCAACGCTGGTGGTTCCGCTGACGACGCGGCTGGTCGAGGACGCCGAACCCCTCCGCATCCGCATCCGCGCGTCCGGTGGCCTGAAGAAGGAGTCGGACGCCCTGATCGATCAGGTGCGGGCCATCGACAATCGGCGGTTGGTGCAGGGGCCGTTGGCGCGGCTGAAATCGCAGCAACTAGACGCAGTGGCCGGCGCGCTGCTGGAAGTGTTCGATCTGGCGGACGACTGAGCAAGGCTCCACCGGAGCGGCTGAAGCACCAGAGCCTTTCGATCAATGCCCCAGGTGCACCCCACCGCCCGCACGCGTGCAGGCTCCTGATGCTCGGCGACAAACCATCCGCCGGTCACGGCAAAGGTGCCGTCGCCATAGGCTGACAGCGTGTAGGTGGCGTTCTCGGGGGAATGGGTGCGGTGTATCACCCACGGCCTCGAAGAATCGGTTGGCGTTCGGCGTCGTGCTCATCCCGTTCGCACGCCTCACCGCGGACGCCCTCGTCGCGCGTGCGCTGACCCGCCGGGACAGCGCGTTCACGGCACGACCGGCCCCTTCAGCAGCGTCGCCACGTCGTAGACCACGCCGCCTTTCACGACCCGCCGCGTGCGCCGCAAGTCGGTGATGGCCGTGAGTGGATCGCCGTCGACGATCACGAGGTCCGCGAGCTTCCCGGCTTCGATCGTGCCCAGATCGGCGCCGAGCCCGAACGCCTCTGCCGGCACTGCCGTGGCGGAGCGAATCGCTTCGGCCGGTGACAAGCCCGCGCGCACGTAGTGCTCCAGTTCCGAGAGCAGCGCCACGCCGTAGGGGTTGATCGGGGAGTCGGTGCCGGCAATCACGCGGCCGCCGCCCCGCACCACGGCCAGCACCAGCCGCTCCTGTGAGGTCACGAGCGCCTCGCGCGCGGCCAAATCCGCTCCCGCCAGGGGCTTGGCGCGCATGGCCTGGCCGTTGGCCGAGACCGACGCGGGAAAGAGACCCGTCACGCGCGGGTCGTCGACCCACCACGGATCGCGCGCCGTGAGCACCTGGAAGCCGCCCTGGATGGTGATGGTGGGCGTGAGCGTCATGCCCGAGGCCGTGAGCAACTGCACGACGTCGCCGTATGACCGGCTCAGCGCGCTGGTCTTGGGCGAGTAGCCGCGCCGACTGGTGCCGCGCACATGTTCCACGCCGTCGGCGCCGTAGGCCACCGCCGGATAGAGCTCATGCGAGGTCACGGGCATGCCCGCCTGATGGGCGCCCTCGATGATGCGCTTCTGCAGCAGATCCGGCAGGCGCACGTAGGTCTTGATGAAGTCGAAGTGCAGGGTGCGCGCCCGGGCCAGTTGCGCCTCCACGAGGCCACCGCCGTCGAGCGCCACGCCGCCCGGATAGTAGATGCGCGATCCATCGAGCGGCTCGCCGGTGGTGATCACGCGGGGCCCGACGCGCACGCCGGCCTCGATGGCCTCGCGTTCTTCCTGGCCCTCGAACGCATTGGTCGCAGGGTTGCGCACCGTCGTGACGCCGAACGACAGCCAGATACGGCCCTGCGCCTCACCGAGTGCCTTCGACAGGTGCGTGTGGCTCTCGATCAGGCCGGGCAGCACCGTGCCGGCCGAGGCGTCGACGACCGTGCCGCGATGCTGGCCCTCGCGATGCGGCGCCACCGACACGATGCGCTGGCCCTCGACGACCACGTCCATGTCGACCTGTGCCGCGGCCCCGGCGCGTGCGTCGAAGAGCCGTCCAGCGTGGATGGTCGTGGTGGCGGTGTGCGTCCTGGCCGTCCACGACCACTGCGGCACGATGTCGCGGATGCTGCCGTCGGTCAAATCCGCGAGGCGGAAGCGATCGGCGGTCTGATAGAGCACGCGCCGCGAGTCGCTGGTCCACGACGGCGAGCTCGCCAAGTCGGTCGAGATACGGCGCGGCGCACCGCTGGCCGTGCCGTCGCGCGCCACCGCGTAGGTGGTGAGTTGACCATCCACGATGGCCGCCATCTCGCGGCCGTTCGGCGACCACACCGGCCCCAGGTTCTCGCGCATGCCCACCGACTTGTGGGGAATCGGATCCATCCACCGGTCCGGCGCAAACGCCGCCTTCCCGTCGGGCGTCGCGTCGGGCTGCACGGCCACCCACAGCACCTGGTTGGTGCCCTCGCGGAAGCGCGTCGAATACGGGCGCAGCGCCGACATCACGACCGCCCGGCCATCAGGCGACCAGCTCGGACGGCCCGGTTCGAAGAGCCGCCCATGCACCTGCCGTTGCTCGCGGTTGGCCACCTGCACCACGCGGAGTTGCGAGCCGGAGTCGAGATACGCGAGCTGCGTGCCGTCGGGCGACCACGAGGCGGTCGTGCCGTCGGCGGCAAGGCGGCGGTCCACGCCGCTCGCCAGGTCGCGCGCCCACAGCGCCACCGCGCCGTCGCGGTCTGACGAGAAGGCGAGCGTCTTGCCGTCGGGCGACCACACCGGGTTGGTCTCGACGAACACGTCGCTGGTCACGCGCCGCGGCACGGCATCGCCAGCGCGCGTCGACACCAGCCACAGATCGCCCAACGCGCCGAAGGCCACGGTGGATCCGTCAGGCGAGATCGTGGGATGCATGAGGCCCAGCACCGGCTGCGGACCCTCGGGCGGGAAGGCGCGGCGGGCCGGCGTGAACGGGGCGCGCGTGAACGCGACGTCGGCCGAGAACGGCACCGGCCGGGCGGGGCCGCCCGCGGCCGCGCGTCGTTTCACGCCGCCATCGGCGGTGTAGAGCAGCTCGCCCGCGGAGGTCCACGACGCGCGGAAGGGGTGCACGTCCTCGCTGGCGTCGGCCACGTTCCGGCCGCCCGCCATGAGCCGCGTGACCGCGCCGTCCACCGCCACGTAGGCCACCGCCGTGCCGTCGGGCGCCCACGACGGCGTGAAGAGCACCGCGGCGTCGGCGGCGAGCTGCCGCTCCGCGCCCGTGTCGAGGTGACGCGCGTAGATGCCGCGCGCCTCGCGGTCGGACACGAATGCGATCTCGCGGCCATCGGGCGACCACGCCGGCATCGACTCGTTGGCGCCGCCCGAGGTGAAGCGGCGCACGTCTCCGCTGGCGACGGTGAGCAGCCACACGTCGTAGTTGCCGCCGCGATCGGAGGCAAACGCGAGACGGGTGCCGTCGGGCGACCAGTGCGGCTCGCGATCGTCGAACGGCCCGGAGGTGACTTGACGCAGGTCGCTGCCGTCGGACTGCATGGTCCAGATGTTCCAGGTGTCACGGTAGTAGGCCTGGAAGGCGAGCCGGGTGCCGTCGGGGGACCAGGCTGGGGCGTGCGCGTCGTAGCCGTCGTCGAGCACGCGCGTGGCGCGGCCGCCGGCGCTCGGCATCGTCCACAGCGCGCCGAGCAGGTCGAGCACGATGGTGCGGCCGTCGGGCGACAAGGCCGCGGCCATCGAGGTGCCCTCGGTGAGGGTGAGCCGCACGTCGCGCGACGCGGATTGCGCGCCGCCCCAGCTGCTAAACGCGGCCACCAGTGCCGCGGCCAGTCCCGCTCCCATCAGCCACCGTGCCCGCATCGTGCCTCCTGTGCTGCGTTCGCCTGCGCGGCGCGCGCGTCGTGATTATAGGAGGCGGCCCGTCTCCTCTCCAGCCATACGGCTCAGGCCCCGCGCAGTGCGCTCTGCCTTGCGCCACCAGTCAGGCCGATCGTTGGCGTCGTGGAGCCAGGTTACCAGGCTGAACGCGACGGGCGCGGGAGTGAGCGTCGCCGCCGTCGCCAGCCCCACGGCCATGAGGCGCCGCCGGAATGGTCACTGCGACCGCCACCGCAACCCCACGTACCGGGTCAGGAGTTGCCACCGGCTTTCTCCGGGAACAACGCCCTTGCCAGCGGGGTCTGTCAACCGCAAGAACAGCCGATAGCCCACGTACTCGGGGCTGCGCTCTTCGAGCGGTCCGCGCACGGCGAGCCCGTGCTCGTCGGCGAACTGGCGCGTGAACCGGAACTCCTTCTCGGCGTACAGAATCTTCTTCCGGAATCCGTCGGCGAGGCCACCGGGGGTGGAGCTGAGATTCGAAAAATTGCGGTCGTGCATCCGGTAGACTCCGGGTACGGCGTCGAGCCGCTGCACCAGGCCAAGGAATGCCACCGCCCGCACCAGGTATCCATCGGCGCACATTGGCAAGTCGTCCTCCGGTAACGGCATGATACAAGCCAGCTCCTGACGCGAGAAGGCGAGGCCGCTGGTGACGTTCACGCCGAATGAACCAGTCTCGAGCAACTGCTGGCGAACATCACCGTGCGACAGACTCGTCGGAGGGTCGGGGTAGAGACCGACCTGCTCACCCTCCGTGTTGACGATGCGCAGGGGATACTGCGCCAACACCGTGTCGGGCTGCCACTCTCGCAAAAGTGTGGCGACGGCCGTCGGTTCGAGCCGATCGTCCGAGTCGAGGAAGACGATGTCGCCAGTCGCCACCGTGAAGCCGGCGTTCATGGCGGACCCATGTCCGCCGTTTGGCTTGAAGATCGCGAGAACGCGCGAACCGAAGCGTTCGCTGACCTGGCGTGAGTGATCGGTCGAACCGTCATCGACCACGATGGCTTCGGCCGGGTGCGTCTGACCGAGCGCGCTCTCGATCGCCTCGCCCACGAAGCGGCCGTAGTGAAGTTGTTGATGAGGATGCTCGCCGTCTGCGAGCGCGCCGCCGCAGAACGAGGGAAAGGCGGCGACGGCGAAACCATCTGCGTCAGTATCGCACGTGCGTTCGGACCGGGCGTCGAGGACCTCAAGGCTCAGAGGGAGCCACGACACAGGCCTGCAATCCGATGGCGCGACCCTGATCGCGTTGGTATATTGGAGTGGCGTTGATCCGAACGAGTAGTCTGGGCATCGCCCGGCAAGAGTCGTCTGGCAGTACCGCCTTATCGCGCGGACGAACTGCCGCCATCCTCGCCATCCTGGTGCTCGTTGCGCTCGGCCTTCGCGGGTATCGCCTTGGAGCGCCGGCGCTCTGGGTGGACGAAGCCGAGTCCGCGCTGAACGCCCTCACGATTGTCGCCGACGGCCTGCCTGGCGATAGCTATCTCGGGCAGCCCCTCTACGAGAACACCCTGATGCGGCCAGGCCCGGTCATCCGGAGTACGAGTTCCGGGATCTGAGCTACTCGGACCGGGGCGTGGCGTTCTACCACGCCTGGCTACCGCTCTATGCCATCGCCACGGCGTTCCGCGTCGCGGGTGTCTCCAACGCTGAAGCCCGCCTCGGACCGCCAGCGCACCATGCCAGCCTCGCGGACCTCGCGTATCGGACCGCTGTCCCTCGCGTTCCCTCGTTGTTGTTCAGCGCCGTGCTGGTGGTTGCGGCGTGGGCGCTCGGTCGTGCGGTCCATGGTCCGGCAGTGGCGGCTGGTCTCGCCCTGGCGGCTGCGACCTCGAACTTCTTCGTCTACGCCGGGCGCCAGGCTCGATGCTATTCGGCCGCGCTCGCCTTCGATGCCGTGTGCGGACTGGCCATCTGGCACGCTTGGCGCCGCGGCCGGCTGCGGGACCACGCCCTGGCGGGACTATCGATTGGCGTTCTCTTCCATGCCCACTCGGTGAGTGCAGTTGCCATGACCGCTGTCTACGTCGCATGCGTGCCGCTGGGGTTCAGGCAGCCGCGCTTGTGGTTGCGGATGACCACGGCGTGTGTTACGGCCGCCGCCCTGATCGTGCCGTGGGCGATCTGGTCCGGACTGCTCACCCAGGCGGTTCGTCAGCCGCCAGCCCGCGACTATCTTGACGCGGCGATGGTGCTGTGGTCGTTGCCGACCACCGACCCGGTGGCCATCGCCACCTTTCTTGCCGGAATGGCGTGGTTCACCGCGGCGTATGCGGGCCTTGGCGTGCCTGAGTCCTGGCGCCGCCCATTCTCGAGCAGACCCCAGCGCTCTACTTCGCTGCCTGCTGGCTCCTGCTGTCGTACGTGGTATTCGTAGCCGTGATGCCAGCCGCCAGCTACTTCCCGTTCCGGTTGCGGCTGTTGGTGGCGGTGCTCGGCCTGCTCGTCATCGCCCTGGTGGTGGCCACGGCGTGTCGCGCGGTGCGTCCCGGCTGGCCGTTCCTGCCGGTGGCGGTGCTGGCTGCCCTGCTCGTGTTCTCTGGCCAGCTTCCATCGTTGTTCCCCGGCGAGTTCGATGTGCGTTTCGCCGATCTCATTCAGCAGATACAGCGCTGGACACTGCGCGACGGGCGGATCTACGCCAGTCCCAATGACCATCTGGTCTTCACGTATTACACCGGTCGACCCGTGCAGAGTGTGGCCGCTGTGAGGCGCGCGTGGCTGGACGCTTACCCAGGCGACCTGGTCATCCTCGATGGCGTTCAGTATCTGCGGCCGAACGTCACCGAGGCGCAGGAGATCGCGAGTCGTGTCGGCGTCGTGCTGTCGCCGACCGAAGCCACGATCGCGGCTCAGGAAGCCCTGATGGGAGCGACCACTTTGAACCTGCAGGCCAGCGGACTTCAGCCCACGGCCCTACCGCCGATGCCGGCGCGCGCCACTGATCAGCCGTTGCTCGAACTCACGCGCGACCTTACGCGCCGAGCGGCGGCTCAGAACTCGCGCGGCACCCTTCTGGGTCGTCGATCGTTCGCGACGTGGGAGGACTATTCAGGCTAAGTTCTGCTTCTGGTTCGTGGGTCCGGAGCATCGCACTGGGCCTCATCTCAACTACGCGGCATGCCGCAAGAGGGCCCACGTCACGGCCCACCCTAGCGGCCACACGGTGCTGGATTGCCGGACGCAGCCAGGCAATCCGCTACTCAAGCCGTCAGATGCACGAGAGGATGTCCCATGACCGCGTATGAAGGTGAGGCCGGGCAAATTGAACTGTCGGTGGTGATGCCGTGCCTCAATGAGGTGCGCACCCTGGGCACCTGCATCGGCAAGGCACAGGCCTGCCTGAAGCGCGCATAGCGGGTGAGATCATCGTGGCCGACAACGGCAGTACCGATGGGTCACAGGCGCTGGCCGCCGCCCTCGGTGCTCGGGTGATTGCGGTGCCACGCCGCGGCTACGGCGCCGCTCTGCGCGCTGGCTTCGAGGCCGCGCGCGGCCTTCATCTCGTGATGGGTGACAGCGACGACAGCTACGATTTCTCGTCGCTCGGACCCTTTCCTGAGCGCTCGCGGGCGGGCGACGACCTTGTGGTGGGGAACCGGTTTCGCGGCGGGATCGCACCGGGAGCCATGCCCCCTTGGCACCAGTACTTCGGCAACCCGATGCTGAGTCTCTTTGCCCGCATTTTTTTCGCGTGCCGATCGGCGACGTCTATTGCGGGCTGCGAGGATTGACGAAGGCGACGTTCGCGCAGCTCGACTTGCAGAGTTCCGGGATGGAATTCGCTCTCGAGATGATCGTGAAAGCGAGGCTGCTCGGACTGCGCATCTCCGAAGTGCCGACCACGCTCTCGCCTGATGGGCGTGACCGCGCCCCGCATCTCAATACCTGGCGTGACGGCCGCCGCAGCTTGTTGCTGTATCTCGCCAGCATGCCCTCGGGGTTCTTGTTGTTTCCGGGGCTCGCGCTGATGACCCTCGGGTTCGTCTTGGGCGCGCGGCTCGCGTTTGGTCCACTCACCGTGTCCGGCGTGCCCTTCGACATGCACTCGCTCATCTACTGCGGGGTGGCCGTCTTGCTCGGGTTTCAGCTGGCGGCGTACTCGGTCGCCATCCGATTCCTCATGCTCACATCCAAGTTTCTGCCGCCACAGATGGGCTACGGCTGGGCGGCCGGCTTGAAGCTCGAACAGGGCTTGGGGCTCGGCTTGTCGTTCATCGTGGCCGGCCTCGCCGGCGTGTTCTGGCTGCTGAATGTGTGGCGGAGCGACGCGTCTGGCAATCTTGATCCGTTCGTCGCGATGCGCATCGCCATTCCTTCCGTTCACGTGCGTGTTCCAGCGCGACCGGCGCAACCGGTCGGCCGACCTCGTTCTTTGTCAACGCGCGTCGACACGGTCGATCAGCCATCCACCGCTGGCTTTTCGGAGGCTGAATCTCCATCGCCGCGCCTCTTCCTTGGGCGTCCGGCTGCCCACTTTCGGAACATAGCGGGCGCTCCCGCCGCACGCAGCCTCGGCGCGTACGGCGCCGATCTCCATCTGGCAGCTTTCGAATAACAGGTTCTGATATTCGAGGCGCTCGAATGCCCTGGCGAGCGTCTTCTCGTTCACCGTTGGCCACACCGCCGATGCCGCGCCGGCGTCAAGCCTGTTGAACGCATTGCGATAGCGATTCAACACGTTCTCGATGGCGCGGGTCTCCAGTTCACGACCTGGGGGCGCGGCCACAGTCTCCAACGACACGTCCGTGGACGCGGAGCGAGAAGACTCCGCAGGTGAGGACGCCGTGGTGCTCGGGCCGGCGACGACTGTTGGAAGGCCCGCAGCCGGCGGAGCGGTGCCTGCGGACGTGGCAGCGTCTGGCGAGAGTATCGGGGCGGCTGCCGAGGTGGTCGGAAGCGAGCGAGACCCAGCGACTGCTGCCGTGCTCTCGGCTGGCGTGTCCCGCGCGCGGACGGGCGCTTCACTCGGCTCGAATCCTCGAGGTCGGGCTGCCGGTGTCGGCACGACATCGGCGCGAGGCCCTGATGGCGGCGTGACACTCGGCACCGTCCGAACGTAGGAGTTCTGCGTCGTGGCCTCGACCCGCGACGACGCGACGGGCGCGCTCCGAAGCCCCACAGGGGGGACCGACGGCGGGTCGCCCACGACAGGCGCCAGGGCTGGGTCGACGCGGGCGAGCGGAGTTCGGCCAGCAAGCTCCGCGGGGTGCTCAATCGCCGGATCGTCGATCGCCGGGTCAGGTGGCCCGACCGCCGACGGCGGTGCCGCCGGCGTTTGAAGAACCAGGACCCCGCCAGCAGCCGCAGCGAGGACCGAACACACGAGCGCCGCTCGACCGGCACGTCTCATCCAGTGGCGCCGCGACGGGTGGCTCTCCCTGCCGGCGGCGCCCGTCCCCACAGGTTTGACTGACGGCGTGCGGGTCGTCCCGTCAATCACGATCGGGGACCGGGCTCGGTCAGCGCGCCTCGCCGGGGCCTCGATGCTCGACCGCGACCGATCCGGACCTGCGGAGAACGCGTCGAGCTCGTCGGTCGAATCCCCCAACGACATCAGCTCGGGAGGCGAGTCCTTCGTTTCCGAGGCAAACTCGTGGTGCAAGTCGGTCTCGTCGGCCAACTCCAATTGCTCGGGGGGTGCCCCCCCCATCGGCGATCGCGCGGTCATGTCATCGGCCGAAGGCATAGTCGAACGTGACCGTCGGCACCCAACCCGCGTTGAGGCCGACGGCCGTCAGTGGCCGACGCACGTTCGCCGTTACTAGCCACGTGCCCGCGATGTTCCATTTGACACCCGCGACCGCAAGGATGCGATCGGTGGTCTGTTCGACACCGGTCAGCCTGATCGTGTCGACGCCAACGAGTTCCGGATGGGACTGCGTCGTCTCGGTCAGTCGTCCAAGCCCACCGAGCCTGAGTCCTGACAGCTCGCCCACGAGGGTGAGACGCGGAACCGCGACCACGGTGACGGCTACCGCGTAGCCGAGGCTGTCCGACACCTCGCGAAACGAGTAGCCGAGTTCGCCGTGGATGCCGACGCGAGCTCTCTCATACGAGCCGATCAGGCGCGGCGTGAGGGTTGTGCGCCCCGCGCCGAGCAGGTCCTGTTCGTTGCCGGTTGGCAGTCGAGCTTCGCCGGCGACCGCAAGGCCGCTCGCGCCGTCACGGAGGAGGTTGTATTTGGCGCGCACCACGACGTCGCCCAGCCCAGAAGCCGATGCCGAGCCCGTGGCCTGCAGAAGCTCGCGGCCACGGTAGGTGTCGACCCGTTGGCCTTGCAGGCTCACGCGCACGAAGGGGATGGCGCCGCCGATATCCAACCGGTCGGTGACACCGTAGTTGCCCGTCAGTGTCACGGTGTCCGTGCGGATCCGCAGGGCGACCGTCTCGATGTCGAATGGCGCTGCCTCGCCGCGCAGGATGCTCGCGGTCGAGACCATCGTTCCGTCCCGCAGGTTGCGGCCGTCGATATTGTCGAACGTCGTGCTGCGATAGCCGACCGCTAACGACGCTTGGTTCCGGCCCGAGGTCAACGACCGTTCGGCAAAGAACGGACCGAAGCTGTCGCTCGATCGGACGACGGTCCCGAGGGTCGGATCCAGCCGATACGTGAACCCTCCCGACGACGAGGAGACGGGAACGGTGGCAAGCTCCAGGGCGAGAAACCGCGCCAGGAGGTCGCGGGTCGCGACCGCAGCTTGCTCATCACGCACGAAGTCGCCCGTCGCGATCGAGCGGTTGGTCAGGAGGAACGTGAGTACGTCGGTGATCGACTGTTGGGCCGACGCCGGTCCTGCGGTGCTGCCCACCAGGATCAGTACGGCCGAGAACAGCGCCCGCGGAGAAGGTGTTCGAGCACGTGACTGCATGGCGTCGCTCAGTCTCTTTGCCTGATCGTGAAGGTGTGTCCCGCGATCGTCAACGTGCCGGTCCTGTCCTGGTCGCTGGGATTTGCCGTGACGCTGAACGCCACGGAGCCGCTGCCCTGGCCGCTCGCACCCGACGTGACCGTGATCCAACTCGCGTTGGTGCTCGCCGTCCACACGCAGCCGGTGCCCGCGGACACGGCGACAGTGCCGGTCCCTGCCCTCTCGGACATGGTGATGCTCGTGGGGCTGATCGTATAGGTGCAGGGGAGGGCCACGGCCGCCTGCGTCACCGTGAACGTCCGGCCCGCCACGGTGATCGTGCCGGTGCGGACGCCGCCCGGATTCGCCGTCACACTGAACGCCACGGCTCCGTTACCGGTGCCGCTCGAACCCGACGTGACCGTGATCCAGGCGGCGTTGCTGGCCGCCGTCCAGGCGCAACCGGTGCCCGTGGACACGGCGACAGTCCCGGTCCCTCCCGGCGCCGCGACCGCGGCACTTGTCGGACTGATCGTATAGGTGCACGGGACGGCCGCGGCCGCCTGCGTCACCGTGAATGTCTGGCCCGCCACGGTGATGGTGCCCGTGCGGACGCTGCCCGGATTTGCCGCCACGCTGAACGCCACGACACCGTTTCCGGTGCCGCTGGCGCCCGAGGTCACCGTGACCCACGCGTCGTTACTGGTCGCCGTCCAGGCGCAGCCAGTGGCCGTGGACACGGCGACCGTCCCGGCCCCTCCCGGCGCGCCGATCGAGGCAGATGCCGAACCGATCGCGTAGATGCAGGGAGTGGCGGCGGCCGCCTGCGTCACCGTGAACGTCTGGCCCGCTGCGGTGATGGTGCCCGTGCGGACGCTGCCCGGATTTGCCGCTACGCTGAACACCACAGCCCCGTTTCCGGTGCCGCTGGCGCCCGAGGTGACCGTGACCCACGCGTCGTTACTGGTCGCCGTCCAGGCGCAGCCAGTGCCGGTGGACACGGCGACCGTCCCGGCCCCTCCCGGCGCGGCGATCGAGGCAGATGTCGAGCGGATCGCGTAGGTGCAGGGACTGGCGGCGGCCGCCTGCGTCACCGTGAATGTCTGGCCCGCCACGGTAATG
>Ga0163144_10018935_pt1 | contig 13888 bp, 15 predicted proteins | sample OliLak19BULKMAT1_FD_123175 | JGI IMG/M metagenome (GOLD analysis project Ga0163144, IMG submission 123175) | Freshwater microbial mat bacterial communities from Lake Vanda, McMurdo Dry Valleys, Antarctica - Oligotrophic Lake LV.19.BULKMAT1 | ecosystem: Environmental > Aquatic > Freshwater >... | reverse complement strand
CGTCCTCGGCGCCATCGCCGCGACGTGGTTCCTCGCGGCGCAGGTGGGATGGCGTCGCACGTTGCAGGCGCTTGCCATCTGCTTCGTGCTCTCGTTCGCGGCCGAAGCGATCGGCACGGTGACCGGTGCGCCATTTGGTCCCTACATCTATACCGATCGACTCGGGTTCCGCCTTGCGGGACTCGTCCCGTTCAATATTCCGACGTCGTGGTTCTATCTTTCTGTCTGCGCACTCGCGATCACTGGCCGACTGCTGCCCGCCAAGGATGATTCACTCAGTAGATGGTGGTGGGCCTTCATCGCCTCGCTCATCCTGACCGCGTGGGATCTTGTGATGGATCCGGCGATGTTCCGCACGGAGCACTGGCTCTGGCAACTCCCTGATCTCCCGACTGCGCCGGTGTGGCAGCAATGGTTGATGAGTCGCACCGCCTACTTCGGCGTGCCGCCGGTGAACTTTCTCGGGTGGATCCTTACCGGGACGATCGTCACGCGCGCGATGTTGTTGGTGATCCCCCCGAGCATGTGGGCCGCGCAGGTGTCATCGCACCAGTTCCCGCTCGCGCTCTATGCAGTGAATGCCATTCTCCCGATCACCATCTGTTTCCGCTGGGGGATGGTGCCCGCGGCATTGGTCGGCATCGTCGCCATGGGCATTCCCATCGCGTTGGCCTGGCGCGCGAAGGACGCGCGACTCTCCTCCGTCTCGGCACCGTCATGAGTAATCAGGAACCGGGTTCATTCCGCAGCAGGGTGCGTCGCCTGACGCGCGCGCTCGCGTCCGATGGGATGATCGTCTTCATGCTGGCGGTGGTGGTGCTCGAGGCGACCTTCCTCGTGCTCTGGCACCGGAATACCGGTGGCGGTCCTGCCCCGGTGGAGTTGCTCTCCTTCCTCGGCGCCGGCGCCAGTCTCATGGTCTCGATGCTCTTCATGCGTCGCGTGGAGAAGCATCCGCTGGTCTTTGCCTTCGCGCTGCTGGCCGCGTTGTTCTTCCACGCGTATCACGTCTACCTGCTCTGGAGCCGCTGATCAGCGGCGCGGCGTCACCCGCACCATGATCTCGTGCCGCGGCCGCGTGGTGAGGCGCGCCACTGGGCGCACCGATGCGGCATCCAATGTGGTGAAGTCGTAGCGCCGCGTGAGGCGTGCGATGATCAGTGCGGCCTCGAGCGTGGCGAACGCGGCACCCACGCAGACGCGCGGCCCAACGCCGAAGGGCAGGAATGAACCCGGCGTGATCTCATGCTCGCGTTCGGGCGAGAAGCGATCGGGATCAAAGAGCTCCGGTTCCTTCCACAGCTTCTGATGGCGGTGGATGGTCCACGGGGCGACCATCAGCATCGTGCCGCGCTTCACCTTGCGTGTGCCGAGGACCGTGTCCTGCAGGGCCACGCGCGGAAGGAAGGTGATGGGCGGGTAGAGCCGCATCGTCTCCTTGAAGACCTGCTTGATGAACGGTACACGCTTCGCGTGCTCGATCGTCACCGGACCGTCGCCGCAGAGTGCGTCGACCTCGGTGCGAATGCGCGCGACGATCTCCGGACGCTGTGACAGTAGGAAGAAGACCCAGGTGAGCACGCTCGCGCTGGTCTCGTGCCCTGCAAGAAAGAAGACGCCGAGCTCGTCGACGAGTTCGTCGCGAGTGAAGGTCTTCCCCGTGTCGGGATCCTCGGCTGCGATCGCCGCACCGGCGATGTCATCGATGACGGTGGCGCCGGGCGCGAGCCGCGGATCGAGCATCTCCCCGATGTGGGCGCGGATGCGGCGGCAGGCATCGAGCACTTCGGGCGGCTGCTTCGTGCGATTCCACGGCTTGTCGAGAATCAGTGCCTTGACGTTGACGCTCGCGACCTGTCGCTCGAAGAGCGTGAAGGCTTCGAACACATCGCGCGCGGCGCCCTCGTGGAGCGCTGTCGAGAAGATCGTGCGCGTGATGACGTCGGCGGTGAGATGTCCCATCGCCGCATCGAGTGAGTAGGGTTCGTTGGCGGTGATGCGTTCGTCGAGCCACCGCTCATGATCATCCACCGCGGCCGCCATCTGCCCGAAGGCGCGATTGAGCCGCATGTGCGAGAAGGCGGGCTCGATCATGCGGCGCTGTTGCCGCCACGTCGCGCCACTCGACACGAACATCGCGTCGCCAATGAGTGGCTCGACCGCATCGACCATGAGGTCATTCTTGGGAAAGATGCCGTCGGGATCCGCGAGGACATGTGCGACGATCGCCGGATCGTTGAGATACAGTATCCCGCGGCGTGTGGGGCCGAGCGGGAGAAGCATCTTCTGATACGCGAGATCGGGAATGAGCGAGAGCAGATCGCCTTCGCCCTGCGCGATCACGCGGAGGAGTGAGCGCAGAGGGCCGGTGGGGCGCGGTGCCGGAGGACGATAGGTCGTGACGCTCATCCGGCGCCGCGTCCCGCGCGCGCGTCGGCACGCAACGCGATGGTGGTCCAGAGCACGCCGAGCATCTCGTTGCCGGCGACGCCGAGCAGGAGAAGTGGGGCGATGTTGGCGGCGACGAGCGAGGCGAAACCGGTGGCCATGGCGATGCGACCCCAGCGCGAGGCGCGGGCGAGCACCGTGAGTTCGGCGCGTCCTGCAACTATATAGTAGGCGCCGAGCACCATGGCGGTCATGCCGAGGAGTCGGATCCAGTGCTCGTTGGTGCGCGCGGTGCGGAGGAAGTCGAGTGTGGCGTTGGGCGCGAGGAAGAGTGCCGCGCCCGTGAGCATGACGTAGCAGCCAAAGCCGATCAGGCTGTTCGCCGCGTGACTTGTGGTCCCGGCGCGCGAGGGGCGTGCACGCGAGGGGCGTGCGTTCATGGCTCGGTGACCTGCACGCGACGCGTCACGCCGCGTGCATACCACGTGCTGATCTGATAGCGATGCCAGAAGATGATCGAGAGGCCAATGGAGAGTGGGATGGCCCAGGTCATGGGATTGAGTGCGTGATCGGGCAGCAGACGGACGAGTCCGAAGGTCATGAAGGCTGTGTACACCGAGATTCCGGCCCCGACCAGGGCTTTCATGTGCTCGATCAGGTAATCCCAGCGTTTCGGTGCGGCGCGGAAGGCGAAGGCGAGGTTGGTCCCGCCGGAGGCGATGCCAACGAGGCTGATGCCGATCATGAGGGGTTGCCCGACGAGCCAGCCACGGGCGGCGCAGTTAATGGCCGCCAGGATGACGAGGATCTGGAGGGCCACGTCGAAGGGGGCGCGGTTGGCTTTGTGGTCCCGTTTGTTGCGGACGGCCTGCAAGCCGTGCCAGGCGAGGCTGATGGTCAAAATAGCCAAATAGAGCATCATCCACCCGAAAATAGCCCGAACCGTTTCGGGTTTCCACTCAGTCCAGTCGAAATGGGCGTGGGTGCCAACGGGGTCGAGAAGTGTGGTGATCCCCATGCCCACGGCAATGCAGCCGGTGACGAGCATGCTGTAGGTGAAGACCAGTCCCCATGTCCGGTGGACCTGGCCCCCCTTTTTTGAGAACACCGAGACCCAGAACAGGAGCAGTCCGATTGCCCCGGTGAGGATGTGTCCGCCGACGAGGACCTTGAAAATGGTCATGGCGAGAAGATGGGGTGAAGGGGCGAGAAATCCAGTCTTGACGTAGCGTGGTTCACGTCACAATATACCGAGTGTCAGCTTCTTCTGACAATCAAAAGCGTCAACTAAACGTTACTCCATCACCCTCCGTTGCGGGGCACGTGCATCGAATGAAGTCGCTCGCCGTCGTCTTTGATCAACCGCGTCAGCTCTCGCTGCGTGAGTTGACACTCGTGCCCCCGGGCGCGGGCGATGTCGTCGTGCGGATCGACTTCTCTTCGATCAGTGCTGGTACCGAGCGCCTGCTATGGGAAGGCCGGATGCCGGTGTTCCCCGGGTTGGGCTATCCGCTCGTGCCGGGCTACGAGTCGGTCGGTGTGGTCACGTCCGCGGGACCTGACGCTTCGATTGCGGTGGGCACGACGGTCTTCGTGCCCGGCGCGAACTGCTATGGTGATGTGCGTGGCCTCTTCGGCGGCGCGGCACGCACCGTGATCTCGCCGGCGTCGCGCATCATTCCGGTCGATGCCTCGCTCGGTGAGCGCGCAACGCTGCTCGCGCTTGGCGCGACCGCGTACCACGCGATCAAGGCTGGTGCGGTGCTCCCTGACCTGATCATCGGACACGGGGTGTTCGGCCGACTCGTCGCGCGCATCGCGCGTGCGCTCGGCGGTGCACCGACCGTGTGGGAGCGCAACGAGGTGCGTGTCGGCGGTGCCGACGGCTACCCCGTGCTGCGCAGCGAGGACGATACGCGCCGCGACTATCGCTGCATCTTCGACGCGAGCGGTGACGCGGCGATGATCGACTCGCTCGTCATGCGCTTGGCGAAAGGCGGAGAGATCGTGCTCGCCGGGTTCTACTCGACGGCGATCAGCTTCGCCTTCCCGCCCGCCTTCATGAAGGAAGCGCGGCTGCGCGTGGCAGCCGAATGGTCGCCTGGCGACCTCGCGCAGGTGTTGGACCTCGTCGCCCGCGGCGAGCTCTCGCTGGATGGACTCATCACGGATATCTCATCCGCCGAACGCGCTGCCGATGCCTACCGCGCCGCCTTTGATGATCCTGCCTGCCTCAAAATGGTCCTCGACTGGAGCACACTCTCGTGATCGAAGCTGGAAATTCCTCGAACGACGCCCTCGTGCAGTTGCACCGTGATCTTCGCGACGAAGCCGCGGCCGAACCCACGCCCGTCAGCTCCACGGGCGTGAAGAAAGAGACGCAGATCATCGCCATCTATGGCAAGGGCGGGATCGGGAAGAGCTTCACGCTCTCGAATCTCTCCTACATGATGGCGCAGCAGGGGAAGAAGGTCCTGTTGATCGGGTGCGATCCGAAGAGCGATACGACCTCGCTCCTGTTCGGTGGACGCGCCTGCCCGACGATCATTGAAACGTCCTCCAAGAAGAAGCTCGCCGGCGAAGAAGTCGCCATTGGCGACGTCTGCTTCAAGCGCGACGGTGTCTACGCCATGGAGCTCGGCGGTCCGGAAGTCGGACGCGGCTGCGGTGGACGCGGCATCATCCACGGGTTCGAGCTCCTCGAGAAGCTGGGCTTCCACGAGTGGGGCTTCGACTTCGTCCTGCTCGACTTCCTCGGTGACGTGGTCTGCGGCGGTTTCGGCTTGCCGATCGCCCGCGACATGTGCCAGAAGGTCATCGTCGTCGCCTCGAACGATCTCCAGTCGCTCTACGTCGCCAACAACGTCTGTTCGGCGGTCGAATACTTCCGCAAGCTCGGTGGCAATGTCGGCGTCGCCGGCATGGTCGTGAATAAGGACGACGGCACCGGTGAAGCGGCGGCCTTCGCCGAGAAGGCCGGGATCCCGATTCTCTCCGCGATCCCTGCGCACGAGGATATCCGTCGCAAGAGTGCGAACTACGAGATCGTCGGCATCCCTGGTACGCAGTGGGGCCCGATGTTCGAGACGTTGGCGACGAATGTTGGTGAGGCGCCGCCGGTCCGTCCGAAGCCGCTGACCCAGGATGAACTCCTCGGCCTCTTTGCCGGTGACGTGGTGGGGCGCCATGTGGTGCTCGATCCCGCGACCATCTTCGATATGGTCGGCCGCAACGACGTCTCGAAGCCATCGCTCGAAGTCGTTTACGATACGGTCTGATCTGATGTCCACTCCCCTCCCTGTCGTCGAGAACGCCGCCGCCCTCCAGGGCGACGGCGTCGGCTGCCATTCGGGTAAGGACCAGTTGCAGGCTGCTGCGCGTGCCGCTGGGAAGAGCACGACGCTCGATCAGTACGCCGCGGACTATCCGAAGGGACCGCACGATCAGCCGCAGTCGATGTGCCCGGCCTTCGGCTCGTTGCGCGTCGGACTGCGGATGCGTCGCACCGCGCAGATTCTCTCGGGGTCGGCCTGCTGCGTGTACGGATTGACCTTCACCTCGCACTTCTACGGCGCGCGCCGCACGGTCGGCTACGTCCCGTTCAACTCCGAGTCGCTGGTGACGGGCAAACTCTTCGAAGACATTCGCGATGCCGTCTATAAGACCGCCGACCCGGCGCTCTATGATGCGATCGTGATCACGAATCTCTGCGTGCCCACGGCGAGCGGCGTGCCGCTCCAACTGTTGCCGAAGGAGATCAACGGCGTCCGCATCATCGGCATCGATGTTCCGGGCTTCGGTGTGCCGACGCATGCGGAAGCAAAGGACGTGCTGGCCGGAGCGATGCTCAAGTACGCGCGCACCGAAGCGGAGCTTGGCCCCGTGGCCGCGCCGCGTGGTGGCAAGAGCGAGAAGCCGACCGTCACGCTGCTCGGCGAGATGTTCCCTGCGGACCCCATGGGCATCGCGATGATGCTGGAACCGCTCGGGTTGGCGGCGGGCCCCGTGGTGCCGACGCGCGAGTGGCGCGAGCTCTATGCGGCGCTCGACTCGCATGTGGTCGCCGCGATCCATCCGTTCTATACCGCGAGCGTTCGCGAGTTCGAGGCGGCGGGTCGCACGGTGATCGGTTCGGCGCCTGTGGGCTACGATGGCACGGCGGCCTGGCTCGAGAATATCGGCAACGCGTACAACGTGAGCGCCGAGAAGATCGAGGCGGCCAAGAACAAGGTGCTGCCGGCCATCAAGGGCGCACTCGCGGCGAAGCCGATCAAGGGCCGCATCACGATGAGCGGCTATGAAGGATCCGAACTGATCGTCGCGCGACTGCTGATTGAAAGCGGCGCCGACGTGCGGTATGTCGGTACTGCCTGCCCGCGCACCAAGTGGAGTGCCGCCGATCGCGAGTGGCTCGAAGCGAAGGGGGTGCACGTGCAGTTCCGCGCCTCGCTCGAGCAGGACCTCGCGGCAATGAAGGAGTTCCGGCCCGGCCTCGCGATCGGCACGACGCCGGTGGTGCAGAAGGCGAAGGAACTCATGATCCCGGGGCTCTACTTCACGAATCTGATCTCGGCCCGTCCGTTGATGGGTCCGGCCGGCGCAGGGTCGCTCGCGCAGGTGGTGAATGCGGCGCTCGGCAACAAGGCGCGCTTCGAGACGATGAAGGATTTCTTCGCCGGGGTGGGTGAAGGGTATGCGGCCGGCGTGTGGGAGAATGTCCCGCAGGATCGTCCGGAGTTCCGCGAGCACTACAAGCGGCACCTGGCCAAGCTCAACCGTCAGCGTGCGTCGGAGGCGATGATCTAATGCTCGTCCTCGACCATGATCGCGCGGGTGGCTATTGGGGTGCCGTGTATGTCTTCAGCGCGGTGAAGGGACTGCAGGTCGTGATTGACGGACCGGTGGGATGCGAGAATCTCCCCGTGACGTCGGTGTTGCACTACACCGACGGCCTGCCGCCGCACGAGCTGCCGATCGTCGTGACGGGACTTGGCGAAGAGCAGTTGGGGCGCGAAGGGACGGAAGGGAGCATGAAGCGTGCGCACAGCACGCTCGATCCCGAACTCCCGTCGGTGGTCGTGACGGGATCGATCGCCGAGATGATCGGCGGTGGTGTGACTCCCGAAGGCACGGGAATCCAGCGCTTTCTCCCGCGCACGATTGACGAAGATCAGTGGCAGAGCGCGAATCGCGCGATGTACTGGCTCTGGACCGAGTACGGCCTCAAGAAGGGTGTGCGTCCCAAGACGACGGAACGTGCGCCGGGTGCGAAGCCGCGGGTGAACATCATCGGCCCCATCTACGGCACCTTCAACACGCCGAGTGATCTCCACGAGATCCGTCGCCTGGTTGAAGGGATCGGCGCCGAGGTGAACATGGTGTTCCCGCTCGGCAGTCATCTGGCGGACGTGCCGCGCTTGGTGGATGCGGACGTGAATGTCTGCATGTATCGCGAGTTCGGCCGGATGCTGTGCGAAGCGCTCGAGACGCCGTACTTGCAGGCGCCGATCGGGCTGCACTCGACGACCAAGTTCCTGCGCACGTTGGGCGAGATGCTGGGGATCGATCCCGAGCCGTTCATCACGCGCGAGAAGCACACGACGATCAAGCCTATCTGGGATCTGTGGCGCTCGGTGACGCAGGATTTCTTCGGCACGGCGAGCTTTGCGGTCGTGGCAACAGAGACCTATGCGCGCGGGATCCGGCACTTTCTCGAAGACGAAATGGGCCTGCCGTGCACGTTCGCGGTCTCGCGCTTCGTGGGGAAGAAGACGGACAACGACGAGATCCGCACGATGGTGAAGACCAAGACGCCGCTGATCCTCTTTGGGAGCTTCAACGAGCGGATGTATCTGGCCGAAGCAGGAGGACGGGCGATGTACATCCCGGCCTCATTCCCCGGCGCGATCATCCGTCGCCACACCGGTACGCCCTTCATGGGCTATGCCGGCGCCACGTATCTGATCCAGGAAGTGTGCAACGCGCTGTTCGACGCGCTGTTCCACATCCTGCCGTTGGCCACTGAGATGGACAAGGTGGACGCGACGCCTTCACGGCTGCACAAGGAGTTGCCGTGGACGGAGGAGGCGAAGTCCTATTTCGATGAGATCGTGGACGCGCAGCCGATCCTGGTCCGGATCTCGGCCGCGAAGCGGTTGCGCGATGCGACCGAGCGCGATGCGCGTGCCCTGGGAGATGCAGAAGTCTCCCGCGATCATGTGTTGGCCTCACGACGGAGCCTGCAGGGGGCGGGCGTGTGAGGCTGTAGCAAAGGTCGAGTCTCGAATGAGCTCGATCGCCCCCCCGGACCGCGCGGGTATACGCGGGACACCATACCCACTTGGAGGTGGCGTATGATAGGCAATGGACAGATGAACGAAGAAGATGCCCGCCGTTTTCACGGCTCGTTCATGTTGGGAACCTTCGGGTGGTTCGCAGTGGCTGTGGTCGCGCATTTTCTCGCGTGGTCCTGGCGTCCGTGGTTCTGAGCTACTAACCCACCAACCTTAAGGAGGAAGCATGCACAGAGTCTGGATCGGCGTTAACGCGCATCAGGTGCTTGCCGCGACGGGAATGTTCGTCGCGGGCGCGGTGCTCGTCATGCACGTGTTCGCTTTCGGTCAGCTCGGTTGGCCCAAGAGCCTCAAGGCGAAGTACAACCCGCCCACCGTCGCATCGGCGGTCCGCTGACCACCCAGCGGCACGACTGAGATTCCTGGAGCTGGACGTGTGAATGCACGTCCACCCGGGATCTCCAGTCGGTGACCCATTTCCTCACGAGGAACATCAGTATGCACCGCATTTGGTTGATGTTTGATCCACGCCGCGTCATGGTCGCCCTCACGGGCTTCATTGCGGTGCTGGCACTTCTGATCCACTTCATCCTGCTCTCGTCGAGCCGGTATTCGTGGATCGAGAACGGGACTCTGCCAGCGGCTTCGGCCCCGGTGGGTGCCTCGGCCCCGGTCGCTGCCGCCGAGATGGCGCCGCTTCCCGCGGGTCGGTAAGGCGGTTCCCGGGTCTGGTGGCGCGGGGCCGAGGTGGTCACATGCAAGTGTGAAAGCACCTCGACCCCCCCACCGGCACCAAACCGCAGTTCGCCGGTCGCGTTTGCCGGCGTGAAACGCTCAAACGCCCTCATTGGAGACTTTCGCGATGGCGATGCTCAGTTTCGAAAAGAAGTATCGAGTCCGTGGAGGGACGCTCGTCGGCGGTGATCTGTTCGATTTCTGGTTCGGACCGTTCTACGTCGGCTTCTTCGGTGTCACCACGATCTTTTTTGCCGGACTCGGTACGCTGTTGATTCTCTACGGGGCCGCCGTCGGGCCAACGTGGAACATCTGGCAGATCAATATTTCGCCCCCGGACCTCAGCTATGGTCTCGGCGTCGCCCCGCTCGCCGCGGGCGGCCTCTGGCAGATGATCACGATCTGCGCGGTCGGGGCATTCCTCTCGTGGGCCCTGCGGCAAGCGGAGATCTCCCGCAAGCTCGGCATGGGCATGCACATCCCGTGGGCGTACGGCATGGCGGTCTTCGCCTACGTGACGCTGGTCGTTATCCGCCCCGTGCTGCTTGGCGCGTGGGGCCACGGCTTCCCGTATGGGATCTTCTCGCACCTCGATTGGGTGTCGAATGTCGGGTACCAGTACCTGCACTTCCACTACAATCCGGCGCACATGATCGCCGTCACCTTCTTCTTCACGACCACGCTCGCCTTGGCGATGCATGGATCGCTGATCCTCTCGGTGACGAACCCGAAGAAGGGTGAGCCGGTGAAGACGAGTGAGCACGAGAACGTGTTCTTCCGCGACTTCCTCGGTTATTCGATCGGGGCGATCGGCATCCATCGGCTCGGCCTCTTCCTCGCGCTCAGCGCGGGCTTCTGGAGCGCGGTCTGCATCGTGATCTCCGGCCCGTTCTGGAGCAAGGGCTGGCCTGAGTGGTGGGGCTGGTGGCTCAATCTTCCCATCTGGCGCTAACGGAGATTCCCATGCTTGAGTATCAGAATCTCTTTACGCGCGTCCAGGTGCGGACGACGGCCGATCCGGGCCTTCCTATCGACGAAACGTTCGGGCAGCGCTACGGCACCGGCGTCTTCAGCTACTGGGCGGGCAAGTTCGGCGACTCACAGATCGGGCCGATCTATCTCGGCTTCTGGGGCATCGTCTCGCTGCTGACCGGCTTCATCGCGTTCGAGATCATCGGCCTGAACATGATGTATCAAGTGGGCTGGAGCCCAGTTGAATTCGTGCGTCAGTTGCCGTGGCTCGCGCTCGAGCCGCCGTCGCCCGAGTACGGTATCCGCATCCCGCCCCTCATGAAGGGTGGCTGGTATCTGATCGCCGGCTTCTTCCTCTCGGTCGCTGTGGCCACGTGGTGGATCCGTACCTACACCCGCGCTCGCGCGCTGGGAATGGGAACGCATCTCGCCTGGGCCTTCGGTTCTGCGATCTTCCTGTTCAGCACGTTCTTCTTCCAGCCGTTGCTTGTCGGCAGTTTCAGCGAGATGGTGCCATTCGGACTCTTCCCGCACCTTGACTGGACGGCGGCGTTCTCGATCCGCTACGGGAACCTGTACTACAACCCGTTCCACGCGCTGTCGATCGCCTTCCTGTACGGCTCGGTACTGCTGTTCGCCATGCACGCGGCGACGATCCTTGCGGTCAGCCGGCTTGGTGGCGAGCGCGAGATCGAGCAGATCACCGATCGCGGCACGGCCGCGGAACGCTCGCAGATCTTCTGGCGCTGGACGATGGGCTTCAACGCGACCATGGAGTCGATCCATCGCTGGGCCTGGTGGTTCGCCACGCTCGTGACCTTCACGGGCGGCATCGGCATCCTGTTGACGGGCACCGTGGTGGACAACTGGTACCTGTGGGCGGTGAAGCATGGTGTCGCGCCGGTGTACCCGGCGCAGAACGTGCTCACCCAAGAGCAGCTCGAGGCCCTGCGTGGCCAGTATCCGAGCGCGCTCAACCGCGGCTTCCCGACGTACACCGTCCCGGCGCCGGCCACGCCGATGGTCGATTCCACTGCCGCCGCGGCGCCTGCGCCGGGAGGGATGTAATGATGCGCTCTCTTACTCGCGCAGCATTCGGGGTGACCCTCCTTGCCCTCAGCGGGTGTCAGTTCTTCAAGTCCGAGGAACGGGTAATTGTGCAGAAGGGGTATCGCGGCACGGCGATGGAGATCAACTACGTCGCCCGTGATGTGAATGCCGCAATGAACGATCTCGCGCGGCAGATGCCCGCCATCCTCCCGCCGGCAAGCGAGTCGTCGCCGCCGCCGCAGTGGCAGAATGTGCAGGTGCTCAATGACATCTCCGTCAGTGAGTTCAACCGCACGATGCTGTCGTTCTCCACGTGGGTGGGCGGCAATCCGGGCAACTGCGCGTATTGCCACAACATCGCGAACTTCGCGGCGGACACGTATCCGGACGGCAAGGCCATCTATACGAAGACGGTCGCGCGTCGCATGATCCAGATGACGCGGCAGATCAACTCCGAGTGGACAGAACACGTCGGCAACACGGGCGTGACCTGCTATACCTGCCACATGGGGAAGCCGCTGCCGAATGGACTCTGGTTCTATACGAACGAGAATCAGATCCTGCGCCACTATCTCGACGGCGCCGGTGCTCGTGTGGTCTCGCAGAGTATCACGCCGAGCAACGCGAACCGATCGAGTGTGAAGCAGACCGAATGGACCTATGCGCTGATGATCAGTCAGTCGACGGCCCTCGGCGTCAACTGCACCTTCTGCCACAACTCGCGGCAGTTCTCGAGTTGGGATCAGGCGCCGCCGCAGCGCGTCACTGCGCACGTCGGCATCCAGATGCTGCGTGACGTGAACACGAACTACCTCGCGCCTCTGGCCTCCGTCTATCATCCATCCCGTCTGGGGACGATGGGTGACGCGCCGAAGGCGCAGTGCGTGACCTGCCACAATGGGGTCAATAAGCCGCTCTACGGCTTCGCGATGGCCAAGCACTATCCGGCGCTCTGGGGCACGCACACGGATTGGGTCACGCCAGCGGCGCCGGCGTACACCAGGCCGCCAGCGGTCGTCATGGACTCGGCGATGGTCATGATGGACTCCGCCACGATGGCGGCACCGGTCGCTCCGACCACGCCTCCGCCAGGGCGCTGATTTCGACATCGTTCCACGAGGGTGTTCACGGTCGTTCGAACCGGGGCCCGGTAGAGCAAGTGCTCTACCGGGCCCCGGGTGCGTCAGCGGTGCAGCAGTGCTGGAGCTGAGTGCTGCTAGCGTGCGAGCTTCATTGACGCGCGCTGCTGCCGCTGCTGCTCCTCGATGCGGCCGCACATCACATCGCACAGCATGAAGACATCCTCGCTCGCAATCGCATAGTACGCGAAGGTGCCTTCCTTGCGGCGGGTGAGATAGCCGCACTGGTATAGTTGCTGCAGATGCTTCGACACATTCGCCTGTCCGAGCCCGGTGATCAGCACCAGCTCGTTGACCGAGTGTTCGCCATTGCGGAGCGCCATCAGGAGCTGGAGTCGCGCCGGCTCACCGAGCGCTTTGAAGCGTTCGGCCAGCTCTTCCATCAGCGCAGGGGACATCACTTTCGGTGGCATCTTAGACCTCCACCTGTGCGCTGTCGCGCACGACGGGATGGCCGCCGCGTTCCCAGTCGGCGAAGCCCCCGACCAGATCGGTCGCGTTGGTGATATGGAGCTGCTGGAGCACCGAGGTCGCGATCGCGGACCGCGCGCCTGACTGGCACTGCACGATGATCGGCTTGTCGTGAGGAATCTCCGCGAGTCGGGCGCTGAGGTGACCAACGGGAATGTGCAGGGCGCCCGGCAGGTGCCCCGCCTCGTACTCGGTGCGATTCCGCACGTCGAGTACGGTCACTTCACCACGCGCCACGCGCGGTGCGACACTCGCGGCGTCGGTCTTGGCGATCGTCCCAAGCGGCTTGCCGCTCGCCTTCCACTCACTGACGATCTCGGGGGCGTACCATGCCGCCGCGTGATCGAGGCCGATCATCGCGAGCTCACGCACCGCGTGTGCGATCTCGTTCTCCGAGGCAATGAGATGGATCGGCTGGTCATACTTCACGAGCCAGCCGGCCCAAGTGGAGAAGCTCTTGTTGAGCGGGATGTTGATGGTGCCTGGGATGTGCCCGAGTGCAAAGTTCGCTGCGGGGCGCAGATCGAGTACGGCAGCACCGTTCGCGAGCGCATGAGCGATTGCCTCGCCGTCGCCGCGCTTTGGCACATCGAAGCCGCCAAGGATAGGTGGCCCATCACGATTGATGCGTTTCATCTCCGCGAAGTAGAGCGGGGGCTCGGGCTGGCCGGCGAGTACCATGTCCACGAAGGTCTGCTCATCGGTGGTGCCGACGCCCCAGTTGAAGCGCTTCTCGTAGCCGACTGTGGAGGTGGGCACGGCGCCGAGTGACTTGCCGCAGGCGGAGCCGGCGCCGTGTCCGGGCCAGACCTGGACGTACTCGGGGAGCGCGCGAAAGCG
>Ga0163144_10018934_pt1 | contig 13888 bp, 13 predicted proteins | sample OliLak19BULKMAT1_FD_123175 | JGI IMG/M metagenome (GOLD analysis project Ga0163144, IMG submission 123175) | Freshwater microbial mat bacterial communities from Lake Vanda, McMurdo Dry Valleys, Antarctica - Oligotrophic Lake LV.19.BULKMAT1 | ecosystem: Environmental > Aquatic > Freshwater >... | reverse complement strand
GTCGAGGGGATGCTCTCCGTCCTCCGCCACCAGCTCCGCAACAAGGCCGCATCGATCGGCAACGCCGCCTACTACCTCCAGCGGCGCGCCCAGGGCACCGACCTCTGGCGCAGCGACGCGCGCGTCCCCCAGCTCTTCTCGCTCATCCGCGACGAGCTCGACGGCATGGAGGAGGTCATGCGCGCGACCTCGGGCGCCGTCGGCAGCGCCGCCACGCGGGGCCTGCTCGGCGAGATGCTCGCGCTCATGGCCGGATCGGGCGGCGTCGCGTCGTACGTGGGCGCGGAGGGCGTCGAGCTGCGGGCCGCGCTGCCCGCGGAGACGACGGTGCACGACGGGGCCGTCGTCCTCATGCTCACGAAGGGCCTGGCCGAGCGCCTCGGGGGGAGCGGCGCGCTGGAGGAGCACGACGGCGGTCGGGCCGTGATCGTGCGGCTCCCGGTCGAGTCGGCCGGGGAGGGCCCGTGAGCGGGCGGCGGCGGATCTTGCTCGTGGAGGACGACGCCAGCAACGCGCTGGCGCTGACGGCCCTGCTCGAGGACGTGGGGTGGCGTGTCCAGCACGCGCGCTCGTGCGCGGAGGCGCGGGCGGCGCTCGGCGGCGACGCGCCGGACATCGTGTTGCTCGACATGGGCCTGCCGGACGGCGACGGTCGCGCGCTCATCCCCGAGATCCGCGCGGCCCACCCGCGGGCGCGGCTCATCCAGCTCAGCGGCGACGAGCGCCGGAGCGACGGCGTGGACGGCGCGTTCGTGAAGGGGGCCTCGTCGCGCGCGCTGCTCGACCTCGTCGAGGCGCAGCGCGTGGTCTCACGCTTGCGCTGATCGCTGCCGTCCTGACCTTCATTCCAAACTTCGGGCCCATCCTGTCCGCGGTTCCGGCGGTGCTACTCGGTCTCTTGGACGGGCCCAGCAAGGCTCTCTACGTCGTTCTGCTGTACGTCGGCGTCCAAACCCTAGAGAGCTACGTCCTGACACCACTCGTCCAGAAGAAGACCGTCTCGTTGCCACCCGCGCTCACGCTCGTCGGTCAGCTCATCATGGGAACCCTCGCGGGCGGGGTGGGCCTTCTCGTTGCGACGCCGCTGACCGCTGCCGCACTCGTGATCGTCAAACGGCTGTACGTGGAGGATGTACTCGGGGACACCTTGGCCGGAGCAAAAGCGAAACAGGCTCAAGGCACGGAAGACTCACCGCAGGAGGGCAGCCAACAGCGCCGCGACTAGGATCATGCCACAGATCCCGCTCGCGATGCCCACCGCGACGGGACCGCGAGGCGCCGCGTGAAAGGGCTCGCCCCGGACGAGCCGCCTGATCATTTGATGGTGCCTCACGCTCGCCCAAACGTTAACGAGGGCTCCGGCCGCCACGATCGCGACACCGATCGTCGAGGCATTCATCGTTGGCTGGGTCGGGTGGGCGCCGACCGCGGCCGATTGCCGCAAGAATGCTCCTAACCGGGCGACGACGAAGCCGAACCCCATGAGCGCAATGCCTGTTCGAAGCCACGCTAGGACCGTCCTCTCCGCCGCGAGTGCGACCCGAGCGTCGACGTCGGGTTCACTCTTGTCGTCATGGTTCATGGACTCCCTTACTACCGGAACGTGCCCGCGATGCCCACCAGCCCGATGCAGGGTCTCTGTGCCCTCCACCGCTCGATCGCGCCTGGGCGCGGGGGAGCGTCTCGACTCAATGCGTGTGCGTTGGCCCCGGGTTCTTGATGTGGGAGATGTGTTCGTCGGCGCGGCGGGCCCAGGGGGAGAGGCGGGATTCACGGAGCAGGCGTTCCAATGAGGCGAGTGCGTCGGCGTCGCGCTTTTGTTCGTGTTGGAGGGTGCCGAGGGTGAACCACGCCCGGTCGCGTTCGGGGCCGGCTGGGAGCGTGGGGGCCAGACGTTCGAGGAGGCTGACCGCAGCGCTGACTCGCCGTTCGCTAGATAGGAGCAAGGCTTCGGTGAGTGCCAAGCGGTCCATGGCCGGCGCTGTCGGGTTGTGGTCGAGGGCTCGAGCTTCTTGGAGTGTGCGGCGCGCGTCGACGATGCGGCCGGCTTCCAGATTGAGGCGCGCGAGTCGCTCGAGGGCGCGTGCTTTGCCTGAGACTGGAGCGGCCACGCTGGCGAACGACTCGCGGGCGCGGCGCGCGCTGCCCTGTGCTGAGTAGATGTCGCCGAGCTCGAGCAGCGACTCAAAAGAGCTCTTGCCCTCGTCTCGCAGCCAACGCAGCCGGGGAGCGCTCTTGGCGGCGGCATCTAGGAAGGAGAGGTAGCGTTCGGCGTCTGCGAAACCCGGCAAGACCGCCAGAACATCTGGGCCTTCGGCGCCCGTACGGACCTCGAGGATGCAGCTGGCCAGTGCTCCAGCGGAGCCGACCCAACGTTGAAAGAGCTCTGCATTGGCTTGCGAATCGAGGCGTAGGTTGACGAAGTGAGCGCGAGCCAGCTGCGCCACAGGGGCGGAGCGCAGCGTCTCTTCCATGCTGCGAGAGAGCGGCAGGCCGGCGCGGCTGAACTGAACATGGAGCAATTTGCGTTCCGCGGTAGCACGCGCAAGGGCGGCGTCCGGGCTGGTGTGCCAGGTGAGCGGCCCGTTCGCGCTGGCTACACCGGGCGAGGCGCTGGGCTGAAAGAGCAACCAGCCCAGACCTAGCAGCAGCACGGCGAGCAGCATCCCGAGCGAGAGGCGACCGAAGGCTACGCGGCGGCGCTCCGCGAGCGGCTTGGGCGGGGCTGCAATCTTCTCGGGCGACTCGTTCGGCTCAGTCAAGCCGACGCAGCTTGCTCACACGGCCGCGAAAGTTCCAGTCCATGACGTAGGCGTTGCCGTCGCTGTCCCAGCAGGCGGAGTGCGGCGCTATGAAGACGCCCCCTTGCCATTGGTCGCGATCGACGCCGTTGTTCGCGCGCAAGGCCTCGTTGGGGTTGTCGCCCAAGTGGGTCAAGATCTGGTCGTTCTTGTCCAAAATGCTGACGCGGCCGGCTAAATCCGGAACCAGCAAGTCCTCACCGAGTTGGTGGACGCCGCAGGGCCGGCGCATGCCCGGGATCACCTTGATGAAGGTGCCTTCGAGGTCGAAGGTTTGTAGGCGCCCGTTCTCGCGGTCCGCCACCACGACGACCGGTGTGGCAGCCCGGGTATCGATCGCAATCCCGTGCGGAGTTTGAAACTTTCCGTCGCCGTTCCCGGGGCCGCCCCAGGAGCGCACGTAAGCTTGCGCGGCGTCGTATTGATGGACCCAACCCTTGCCGTAGCCGTCCGCAACGTAAATATTGCCGTTCGGAGCCACGGCCACGCCGGTAGGCTGGTACTCGTTGGGGGACGCGTAAATGCCGGCCATGCCCGGAAACGGCAACGTCGAAATCACGGTGCCGTCGAGCTTCGCTCGGATCACCTCGTGACGCCCCGTGTGGGTCAAAAACATCGTTTCTTGGCCGCCGCATTCGCGCACCAGTGTCATGCCATGCAGGCCGTCTGCGAACTCTTGACCCCACGCCCCAATGTGGCGCCCTTCAGTATCGAACATCAGCACCGCTTTGCTGGTGTCGGTGTTCACGTACAGCCGCTCTGCCTCGTCGATCACGATGCCGCCATGCGTGTTGCCGTAGTCGGCGTCGCCGGGCAGCGGGCCCCAGCTCTTCACCCACTCGTAGCGGTGCTGGCCAATGCCGAGCACGACGGGCGCTTGCGCCTGCGCGCCGCGCTTCCCAGACGCCAGTAGACTGGCGGAAAGGCTGGCTGCGCCCACGAGAAAACGCCTTCGGTCTGCGGGCACCGTCTTCAAAACGCGCTCCTTCCGTCTCCAGTATCGCCCCAGAATGCGAAGCTGCCGTCCGGCGCGATCGCACCTGCGCTGCGGAATGACATCGACAGCGCGCTAGCCTTCAGGCCCGCGGGCAAAGGCGTCGCGAAGCGCGGTTGCGTTCCCCAACACGACACCACGTCGTCGGCGCCAATGGCGCAGGCGTGACTCCGGCCGGCGGCAACGGCCTTCGCCTTCAGCCCAACCGGCACAGCTTGCACGCCACCCGGATCGTCGCCCCAGCAACTCACGTCTCCGGTGAGCGACACCGCGCAGCCGAAGCGGGGACCGAGCTGGGCGTCGGTGAGCTGACTACTGACCGCAATCCTTTGCGCTCGCAGAGCCGCCGGGGGCTCCGCGGGCCTGACGCCCCAGCAGCGCACCGAGTCGTCTCCGGCAATGGCGCAGCTCATCGCGCCAGAGGCCGCCAGCGCTTTGGCAACCAGTGCGCCGGGAGCTGCGTGCAAGGCTTCGCCCCAACAGGTAACCGCGCCCAAGCTACTCCGAACGCAGGCGTGGCTATCGCCCGCGACGACTTCCACAGCGTCGGTAATCGCGGGGGCTTGGAGAGCGGCGCCTTCTCCCCAACACTTCACGAGCGTGCCTTCTTGCGGCTGGAGGAGGAGCGCGCACGCAAACGTGCGACCTACCGCCACTGCGCTAGCCAAAAGCCCTTCCGGTGCCTTGTCGCGCGAACCGCCCGACCCGCTAGGACCGCAACGACCCAAACACTTTACTGTCTTCTGCGCCTCGATCGCGCACGTCGAGAAGGGCCCCACAGAAAGCCCCAGCATAGACGCCGCAGCGCCCGAGGCGCCCGGCATGCCCGCCGCCCCGCCGCTCGCCACCGAGCCGCTTGCCGATGCTCCGCCCGAAGCGCTCGCGGCGCCCTGGCTCGAGCTGCCTCCGCCAGCCACTGCTCCGGGCGTAGACCCGACTTCGTTCGACTGACAGCCTGCCGTCAGGACCGCTAGGACCACCAAAGCGCAAGAAAACTGTCGACTCTTCTGCATGCTCATTTCGAAACCAGCGATGCTACTAGGCGATGAGCGCGTCGATGACCTTCGACTCTCGCGTCAAGGGAGTGAGCCGCTGCTCGAAGCCATGATGCCGATAGCCGAGCTGCATGTGGTCGATACCAAACAACGCCAGGATGGTGGCGTGCAGATCCGCGACATCTACCGGGTTCTCGGTGGTGGACCAGCCAATCTCGTCGGTTTGCCCGTAGGTGAGGCCACCCTTCACTCCGCCCCCGACCATGAACATGCTGAAGGCTTCGGGGTGATGGTCACGACCCGTGACCGTCGCGAACCCGGGGCGATTCTCGCCGAGCGGTGTGCGACCGAACTCGCTGCCGAAAACGAGCAGCGTCTCGTCCAGAAGCCCTCGCTCTTCGAGGTCCGAGATCAGCGCGGCGATCGGCTGATCGACGGCGCCTGCCAAGAAGGGCAGCTCGTTGTCCATGTTGGCGTGTTGATCCCAGCTGCCGGTAAACACGTTCACGAAACGCACGCCCTTTTCCACCATGCGGCGCGCGAGCAGGCAATGCCGGGCAAACTCGCTGTACACGTCGCCCCGAGGACCGCCGCTACTGGCGTTCCCTGTCAAGTCGAGGGGCGGGTTCGGGCGGCCCACGCCGTAGCGCGTCAGGGTTGCTTGAGATTCACCCGATAGATCCACGAGCGAAGGCGCTTCGGACTGCATTCGAAACGCGAGCTCGTAGTTCTGAATACGCGCGGCGATGGCTGGGTCCATCAGCTCGGCCTGCCGCGCGGCATTCAGCTCGGCCAGCGCGTCCAGAGCACGCCGCTCCACCGCCGTCGAAATCCCCGTCGGCGAGCTCAAGTTCAGGATCGGGTTGCCGGTGGGCTGGAACATGACTGCGCCGTGGATCGGCGGAAGGAAGCCGCTACTCCAAAGCGTTTCACCGCCGCTCAAGTGACTCGCGGAGTTCAGGGCCACGTAGCCGGGCAGGTTCTGATTCTCGCTGCCGAGGCCGTACACCAGCCAAGAACCGAGCGACGGGTGGCCGTCGAGGTTGTGCCCGGTTTGCATCATGAGCTGGCCGGGGTGGTGGTTGAATTGACTGGTGGCGACGGTCTGCACCATGCAGATCTTGTCCGCGTGCTGCGCCAGGTTAGGTAAGACGTCGGAGAACCACATGCCACTTTGGCCATGCTGTTTGAAGGTGCGCGAGGTGCCGAGCAACACCGCCGTGTCTTTCTGAATGAACGCGAAACGCTTCGAGTCCAGCAGGGCGGCGGGCGGGCGCTGACCGTTCAGCTCGTTGAGCTTGGGCTTGTAAGAAAAAAGGTCGAACTGCGAGGGAGCGCCTTCGTTGTAGAAGAAGATGCAGTTTTTGGCCTTGGCTGGGAAATGCGGCAGCCCCGGCAGCTGTGCGCGAGCTCCGTCTGCCTTCATGAGCGAGGCGAGCGCAAGCCCACCCACACCACCGGCGCTGGTGGTGAGAAACTGACGTCGGTTGAAGCAAGCACGTTGTCGGATCGGATGCATGGTCGCTTCACTCCCGGGTAATGACTTCGTCGAGGTTCAAGATGGTGCGAGCCGTGACCACCCAAGCGGCGGCGTCGGCTAGCGGCACGCTGGGCGGCAGGTAGGTCGCGACCAAGCTAACGGCAGCCGCCTCATTCGCCGCGAAGGAGGCTCGAGCATCGCCGTGCAAGCTGGTCAGCGTGGCTAGCTCCCCGGCGCTCGGTGTCCGAGAAAGTGCCAAACGAAACGCCAGCGTTAGCTGATTGCTCAGGCTCCCCGGCGCTTCCGCTTGTACGCGTCGTCCTAGCGCTTGCGCGGCTTCGACGAACACCGGATTGTTGAGCGTCGTCAGGGCTTGTAGCGGAGTATTGGTGCGCGCGCGCCCGTTCTGGGAGGCGCCCGCCGATGGCCGGTCGAAGATTTGCAAGTTGGGATGCAAGATGGTGCGCTTGTGGAACGTGTAGAGGCCGCGGCGGTAGCGGTCCTCCCCAACGCTGGTGGGCCAATTCAGGTCCGAGTAGCCAAGGTCCTGCACTTCTTGCGGAATCGGCGGATACACCGTGGGCCCGCCGCGCTTGGCGCTCAACAAGCCGCTGGCAGCCAGGTACAGGTCACCGATGATTTCGGCTTCGACCCGCAGGCGGTTTTGGCGATGTAGAAGCGCATTCTCTGGATCCAATAACTCGGCCGCGGGAACGAAGGCGGAGGCCTGGCGATAGCTCGCCGACGTGACCACCAGCCGGATCAACGCCTTGCGGCTCCAGCCTACCTTGACGAACTCGGACGCGAGCCAATCCAGCAGCTCGGGATGCGACGGGTAGTGGCTTCGCGCACCGAAATCCTCGAGCGTGCCCACCAGACCCGCGCCGAAAAGGTGAGACCACACGGTGTTGACGGCCACGCGCGATGTCAGCGGATTCGCCGGAGAAACTAGCCAGTTTGCAAGATCTAGCCGATCCGCGCGCGCTCCGCGCGGAGTCATTGGCGGCAGCACCGCAGGGGAGGCGCCAGACAGCTCCTGAGTCATATCCGGCGTGAGAAAGTTGCCGCGCACGAACAGGTCCGTCGGCCGAAATCCCTGGGTCCGTTCGCTCATGACGTCGGCGGGCATCGTATCCGGACCTGCTTCGGTCCTCGGCACGCTGAGCATGACTTCATCGGCGTTGTTGAAGAACGCCAGCATTCGATCAAAATCCGTATGCTCGATCGGGTCGTAGGGATGGCTGTGGCACTGGGTGCAGCCCAGAGTCAGCCCCAGCCAGGTCTGCCCGACGGTGGCGACGCGATCGATGAGACGCTTGGACCGGTCTTCTTCCGGGTCTGACCCGCCCTCCGTGTTCAGCAGGGTGTTGCGGTGAAATCCGGTACCGAGCGTTTGCAGCGGAGTGGCGCCGGGCATGATGTCGCCGGCCACCTGCTCCACCGTGAAGTCATCGAAGGGCTGATCCCGGTTCAGGGAATCCATGACCCAGTCGCGCCAGCGCCACGCATTGGGACGAGCGCCGTCTTTCTCGTAGCCGTCAGAGTCGGCATAGCGAGCTTGATCGAGCCAGTGCCGCGCCCATCGCTCCCCGTAGGCGGGTGACGCCAACAACCGGTCGACCAGCGACTCGTAGGCCGTGGCCGACGCGTCCGCGACGAAGGCATCGACCTCCGCCGGCGTCGGCGGGAGGCCGGTGATGTCCAGGGACAAGCGACGAATCAGCGTTTCGCGACTCGCTTCGGGCGACGGAGCGATAACGGCTTGATCGAGACGGCTCAGCACGAAGCGGTCCACCGGCGACTTCACCCACGCCTCGTTGCTCACTGCAATGCTGGCAGGATCGACCGGGACGATGGGCGCGAACGACCATTGCGTGGGCCACGGAGCCCCTTGAAAGATCCAGCGGCGGAGCTTGTTGATCTTGTCCGCCGGCATGGCCTGTTGCCCCAGCGGCATGCGAACCTCGGGATTTTCCGTGACCACCCGGATGTAAAGGCGCGAGCTTTCAGGGTTTCCGGCTTCGCCCAGCACGTGCGCGGCCTTTTCTCGGCTTTGCAAATTGAGCGGCGGGAAGGCGCCGCCTGCGAGCGGCAACTCGCGCACTCCGCCGTGGCAGCGCACGCAGTAGTCGCCCAGAATTGGCTGGATATCGCGGAAAAAGTCGACCGGGACGTCGTCCGCCGGCAGCGCGGCGCCGGCTGAGCCGCCGTTGCCGGCACCGGGCAGGGAGCTCGGGTCCGTTCCACCGGAGCCTCCGCCGGCCGTGCTGCCCACAGCACCACCTGGTTTACTGGCTGGGTCCGAGCACGCGCTCAGCACAGCCAGAGCAATGAGCCCAATAGGTCGAGTCGGGTAAGCAGCCATGTGGGATCCGCGCGCGATGGGCCTTCTGCTCGGGCGAGCTTGAGCCATCACGCTTTCTGAGACCGCGCCCAGGGCCAAGCTGGTCCACGACAAATGAAAAAACGACCCAGGCGGCTCGGACTAGTAGCGGCGAGCCGCAAGAACGGGTCTATGGATGTGGCGCCGGCAACGCACCGGCCTACTCCATGAATCGCGCTGAAAGCTCGACCTCCAAAAAAGGACGCCACCGAGCCGGCCTGAACACATCGCGGGGGCCCGCCGGCGTTTCCAAGGCGTAGCGGACCGCCTGCGGCGCAAAATCGACTCCCAGCGAGCCCACCAGCGACCAGCTGGGAGCTCGATACGCAAGGCCCAAGAAGCCCTGGAGCAGCCCATCCGCCGCCCAGTACGGAAGCGAGGCGACATAGCCTTCGAGCGCCGTGCTCCGCGGACTCACCTGCGTAAAATCCGCGCCCAAACCCAGGCCACTCACCAGAGCCAGCGTCTGGAACCCCGCTCGGGACGGCGACTGGGACAACGGGAGAGATCCCCAGGCCCGTCCCCGAAAGCCAACCGTCGTCAGCCGCAGAGTCGTGGATGGCTCTTGAACGCGGACTGGCAGCCTGCCCAAGACCTGCAGCCCAACGCCGAACGTAGGCCGCTGCAGCTCGAAACCAAGTGATGGCCCGTGCACGATGGCGCCGGGGCCCAAGACTTGTACCGCGTACGCGCCGGACAAAGACCCCCAAAAGTTGGTTTTAGGAACCGCTTTTTTCGGAGGCGCTACGGAAACGACCGGAGCCGGGGCCCTCGGCTGGCTCCGCAATGAAGCTTCGTAGTCTCGGCGTGCCACCCCGATGGTTTGGCCTGCCAAGATCGCTTCGATCGAGCTTGCGACGCTGAGAACGAGCTGCTCCAGCGCGACCTCGTCGAGGCCCGAGGTCAGCGGAAGCTCGCGAACGAAGACCCGCTCGTGGCGGTCGTCAACCAGTAGCAGAGCGACGCTGTGCTCCTGCGTCAGGTCGATCCAAAGGCGCGCCACCGGCGCCGCTGCGCCGGGTCCGCGCTCGGCGATATCGGGCTTTTGCGCGCCTTCAATGCGCTGCACCTCCGCTACGACACCGAGCCTGTGCAAAGCGTCGTCCAAGGCTGCCTGTAGGCGCCCCGCGATTTCTTCAGCCCCCGCGATTCGAACCGCGACATTCGGGGAGCTCTCGCTGACCTCAGCGGCACGCGCCGGCTCCCCAATCAAACCCGCGCAGGCCAGCGCCAACGACCAGCAAGCACGCGCCGCACGCCGGGGTGTGCGGAAGCGGAGCCGTTGCAACGCCACGCTGGCGTGTATCGGCTCTCGCGAACTTCGAGTCAAGCTTCAGCGCAGCTCGGCAAGCCGCGCCCGAGCGCGCGCCGCGTGCACGGAGCGCGGAAACCTCGCGAGCAAAGCCTGCCAGGCGCCTCGCTCTCGAGCGCCATCACCAAGCCGCGCGAGCGCCCGTGCGCGGCCCGCTAGGGCTTCCTCCAGCACGGGGCCACCATGCGCAACGTAGCGATCGAACTGTGAAAGCGCCGCCTGCGCATCCCCGCGCTGGAGCAAGAGCGAGCCTAACGTAGCGTGCGAAACCGCCGCCTCGCCCGACGTCGGAAACACACGCTGAAGTCGATGAAAGGTCTGGATGGCTTGCGCGTCTTGGCCCGTTCGGCGAAGTTGATTGGCCGCCGCAAAAAGCTCGGCCGACGACTGACTCTCCGGCTCGGACCCGCGTACTGATGATGGCGGAGCTGGCAACGATTGACTACCCACCAGCGATGGCTCGGCTTCCCCAGCAGCAGACGCGGGCGCCTTCGACAACGCCGCCGCAGCGCCGAGCTCGGCCAGTTTAGCCGCCGGCTTGGCCGTGGGCATCGCCGGCGCCTTCGGCTCTGCTTCTCGCTCCCGCGGCTGCGTGGGCGAAGGCCGCGGGATAACGCCCAAGTACTCTGCTGCAGCCACCGAACCTACGAGCGCGGCAGAAGCTGCCAGCCCCCAACCCAGCCTCGCGCGGCCAGTTGGCGAAGCGCTTCGGCTTGCGGACAAAGCCATGGCGACGGCGCGTCGATCGCGAGTCTCGTCGTTTGGAGCTTGGGCCACCTTCGAGGCCAGCGTGGGCCCCAGCGCGAGCAGCGCGGCGCAGGCCGAACAAGCGACCGTATGGCGTCCAAGCTCGGCCAGCTGCAGCTCGGACGCCGTGCGCCGCAGCGCTAGCTCCAAGAGCGCGTGGGGGTGCTCACCGAGAGCCGTGCGTGGCAGAGCCTCATTCACCTGAGTCACGATTTGCCTCCGTAGACGCGGCTAAGCTTGGGGTCACGTTCAATGCGGCGACGCAGCGAGTCCTTGCCCAGACGCAAGCGGGTCTTGATGGTATTCACGGGTACCTCGCAAACCGCCGCGGCTTCGGCGATCGAGTACTCGAGCGCCACGTGCAGTAGCAGTGCCTCCGCTTGGGCGCGCGGCAACTGGCTCATAATGCGGCGCAGAGCCTCGCTTTGCTCTGCCATGACGGCCGTGTCGGCCGCGATCGGACCGCGCAGGTCACTCGGCTCCTGATCCGTGGGGCTGAGACGAAACCGATCGGCGAGTATCAGCAGCCGGCGCCTCAAGCCGTGAGTCGTGCGAAACGTGATGCGCACCGCGTAGTGCAAGAACGAGCACTCGAAACGGTAGCGAGGCAGCGCGCGGTGGATGGCGATCAAGGCATCCTGCACCGCGTCTTCCAGATCGGAGTGGGATGCGCCGAGCAGGGCTCGGCAAGCGCTGCGAACCGCGGGCAAGACCGCGCGCAAAAGCTCGCCTATCGCCTCGGGCTGGCCTTCCAACGCCCGTGCTGCAAGAGCATCGAGCGCGGCGCCGGCGCTGGGCCGTGCCACCTGGCCTGCCTCCAGGTTCCGAACCAGAGCCAAGTGGCTCATCGTGCGCGGCTCGCGTTCATGCTGTCTCATTCTTGTAGCTCTTCGGGCACGAAGCGGGTCTCTCGAAAATCCTCGCCTGCTAGTGCACGAGGCTCGGTGTAGGCTCGGGCGGTGCTGTCGCGCGGATTGAGCCGATTTCCAGCCGTTTTGCTGGGTGGTCTCGCGATCGCCGCGAGCCAATGGCTCCAATGTACGGAAGACGTGCGCCTCGTGGGTCGCTCTTCACCGAGCAAGCCCGACGCAGGCTCGGACTCCGCCCCGCCCCCCGCCACCGGTTCTGCTGGCGCTCCTGCGGCCCCGGCCGAGCTTTCGGCGTTTAGTCCGCCACAGATCGTTTCCGAGCTCTCGGACCCCAACGCGGACGAGAGCGAGCCGACCCTGACGACCGACGAGCTCGAGATCTACTTCCGCTCCGATCGCCTCGGTCGCCCACAAATTTTCGCGGCGTCGCGCCAAAGCTCTAGCGATCGTTGGAGCATCCCGAGCCTCGTCGACGAGCTCGTGTCCGAGACCGGGGCCACCTACTCGCCCGAGATCTCGCCTGATGGCGGCACACTCTTTTTCGTCTCGGATCGCCCCGGCGGCCTTGGCTCTCAGGACATTTACGTGACTACCCGCCAAAAGCGCGGTGAGCCTTGGTCAGCCCCTAAGAATGTGACCGAGCTCAACACTGGCGCGTGCGAGATCGATCCGGGCCCTCTCCTGGACCACGATCAAATGATCGTCACTCGCTGTAACGACATTGGCCACAACCACCTATGGCTCACGCAGCGGGCAGGTCCTGGGGCCAGTTGGGATCCGCCAGAGAGCGGTCCCATCGACCAGCTGAACACCGACGAGAAAGAGGGAGACCCCGTTTTTGCGCAGGACGGCTTGGCCCTCTATTTCGCGACCACGCGCGACACCTCCCCCAGCGGTGACAACCGCGCGGACATCTGGCGCGCGGCCCGCGCCTCGCTAAAAGAAGGGTTTGGCCCGCCGGAGCCCGTCGTCGAGCTGAATATCTTGGCGGTCGACGACCAGGACCCGTGGGTGTCCAACGACGAGCAGCACATCGTTTTCACCTCCGCTCGGGATCGCGTCCCACGCGAAATCTACGAGGCCTGGCGCTAAGGCTCTGCTTTTATTGAACCAGGATCGGCAAAATTAGGGTCTTGTTTAGAGGCCCCCTTAGCGTCCGTTAGCCCATGGCACTGCCCAACCTGCGACTGTTCCGGCAACCCGTGGAATCCGCCCCCGCGGCAGCTTCCGCAGCGGCAGGCCCCGACCTCGATCAGGTGTTTCGGCTGTATGCACCGCAGGTGGCGGCTCGCGGCCTGGCAATGCTGGGCTCAGCAGACGAAGCGGACGATCTGGTCCAAGAGGTTTTCTTGCGTGCTTTCCGCGCCATCGGCCACCTTTCGGATCGGGAAGCGGTTCGCCCCTGGCTCCTGACCATCGCCGTGCGCGAGGGCCTGCGGCGTTTGAAGAAACGTCGCTTGAGCCGGCTGTGGTTTCCGACGGAAGACTTCGACTTCGAAAGGCTGGCGGCTCCGCAGGCGTCCCAGGAGGTCAAGCTCCAGGTAGGGCGCCTGTTTCGTGTGCTGGAGCAACTGCCAGCAGAGCTGCGCGTGGCTTGGGTTCTGCGTTACCTGGAGTGCGAGACGACCGATGCCGTGGCGACCCAATGCGGCTGGAGCCTGTCTACCACCAAGCGGCGAATCGCTGCAGCGCAGGAGAAAGTGCTGAAAGGCATGAGCGCATGAGCGACCACGAAGCCGAGCTGCTGCGCATCCGCGAAGGCTTGCGCCGCTGGGATCGCGACGACCTAGAGGCGGGTCTCCGCAAGTTCCAAAAGCGGCGCGAAGCCTATGTTCGGTTGGACAGTACCTTGGAGCGCGTGCGTTCAGCTCTTCGACGCTGGGCTCCAGAAGACGTCGAGGCCGGTCTGAGCGAGCTCCACTTTCGGGTCGGCGAGGAAAAGCGCAAGCAGCGCCGGCGCGGACTGTTGGCGGCGGGGGCCTGCGCCGCCGCCGTGATCGCACTTTTGACCTGGAACTTCGGCTTTCGCTCGCCGACGCTGCTCGTCGCGCAGCGTACGGAGCGAGGCCTGGCCGCTTCGGGAGCAGCGCGACCGGCCGCGGCTGCGGAGGGCGACCAGCGGCGCATCAGGCTCGAAGACGGGAGCGAGGTCACGCTGGTCGGCCGCGAAAGTCAGGCGCGCGTCGTGGAAAGCGGCCCTCATCGAGTCACCATCGCGGTCAGCGCCGGTCACGCAACCTTTCGCGTCGAGCACCGGCCGGAGCGACTATTCGTGGTTCAGGTGGGCAACGTAAAGATCGAGGACCT
>Ga0163144_10018933_pt1 | contig 13889 bp, 10 predicted proteins | sample OliLak19BULKMAT1_FD_123175 | JGI IMG/M metagenome (GOLD analysis project Ga0163144, IMG submission 123175) | Freshwater microbial mat bacterial communities from Lake Vanda, McMurdo Dry Valleys, Antarctica - Oligotrophic Lake LV.19.BULKMAT1 | ecosystem: Environmental > Aquatic > Freshwater >... | reverse complement strand
GTCGCCGCCGTCGCGCTTACGCAGGCTTCCGCAGCGCGCGCCGCCGACCCCGAGGTCCGCGGCACGTGGATGACCACCACCAACGAGGACCACATCCGCACCGGCGCCAACACCGCCGCCGTGATGCGCGATCTCCGCAACATCGGATTGAACGCCGTTTACGTCGAGACCTGGAAGAACGGTTACACGAACTTTCCCTCGCGCGTCCTGAAATCGATCATCGGCACGACCGATCGCAACCCCGTGATCGGCGCCTCGCGCGATCTCGTTCAAGAAACGCTCATCCAGGCCCATCGCCAGGGGATGAACCACTACGGTTGGTTCGAGTATGGCGCCATGACCGAATACGTCGGCGCGGGCGGCAACCCCAGCAATCCCCTCTCGACCTACATGAAGAATCGCGGCTGGCTGTTGCAGAACCAGGCCGGCCAGTACGCCGATGGCACTAACGGCGGGTTCGCGTTTATGAACGTCGCCGTCCCCGAAGTGCGCCAGTTTGTCATTGACATGACCCTCGAAGCCGTGAATCGCTACGACTTCGACGGCATCCAGTTCGACGATCACATGGCGTGGCCAGTGAACTTCGGTTTCGACGCCACAACCATCGGGCTGTACACTTCGCAGACGGGTAACGCGACCCCGACGTCGCCGACGAATTCCCAATTCAGCGCGTGGCGTCAACAGCAAGTCACGGCGTTCGCCGCGCAGCTCTACACGGCGGTGAAGGCGGCGCGGCCCGAGTTGAAGGTCTCCATCAGCCCATCGATTACAAGCTTTTCGACCACCCAGTACAACGCCAATTGGCCGCTGTGGGAATCACAAAATCTGTTCGACGAGTTCGCCATCCAGATGTATCGCGACAACATTTCGTCATTCAATTCGATCGTCAACGCCCAGGTCAATCCCTTCAAACCCAGCGACCTCGACAAGCTCGTCATGGGCTTGCGCATCAACCCCGCCTCCTCGGCCACCCCCTACGCCGACCTGCAGCAGATGATCCAGCGCTCTCGCACTGAAGGGGCGGCCGGCCACAGCCTTTGGTATAGCGCCGGCGTACGCGACCTGTATGGCCCGCAACTCACCGCGTTTTACGACGTGGCGAACCAAGGTCACGCCCCCAACCCGCAGTTTGCCGCCGACTGGCGGCCCGCGCCGCTGGTCGCCGCCGCCGAAGCCGCGACGCCCGACCTCTGGTCCGTCGAGGTCGCCGCCGCCGGACGCTACCGTCTCGTGGCCCGGCTCGGCGCCGCCGCCAACGCGCCTTGGAGCGAGCTCGCCGCCGTCGATCTTGCCGCCGGCGTGCGGCAGTTTGCCATCCCCGGCGCCAAGCAGGTCGAGCTGCTCGTCGACCGCCGCACCCCGTCGTCGTTCCTCGGCGACTTCAACGGCGATCTGGTTGTCGACGGCGTCGATTTCCTCCTCTGGCAGCAAGGCTTCTCCGCGCCCGTCGGGACGACGACCCTGGGCGACGCCAATCGCGACGGCAAAGTCGACGCCCAAGATCTCCTCGCCTGGAAGTTCAATCAAGGCGTCACCCTGGCGCCACCCGCCGCCGCCGCGACCCCCGTGCCCGAACCGGTTGCTTGGACGCTCCAGGCCGTCGCCCTTTGCCTCTTCATTTGGCATGGCCGCCCCTTGGCGTTGGCGTACTGAATCCGTCGCCGCGCTCGCGACGAATTTCCGATCGGAAACTCCGGCGTTCAGTCGCGCGGCGTGCGATCGACGGAACGGCCCCGCGTTCCAAACTAGCCCTAGCCAAGCCGCTGAGCCCGCCAAGCCAAGGACCCCATCCCGATGTCCCCTTCCGCGCCGACCTCCCCGCCGACCTATGTACTGATCGGCGGCACGGGCGGCGTCGGCGCGGCGCTGGCGCGGCGCCTCGCCGCGCAGGGCGCCCGACTCGTGCTCGCCGCGCGCGGCAACGACCGGCTTCAGCAACTCGCAGCGGAGCTACGCGCCATCGCCTGCCCGCTCGACGCCACGCGATTCGAGGAAGTCGACGCCTGCGTTCAACAAGCCGTCGCGACTTACGGTCGCGTCGACGGCCTCGCCAATTGCGTCGGCTCGCTGCTGCTGAAGCCCGCCCACAACACGAGCGAAGCCGAGTGGCACGACACGCTCGCCGCCAATCTCACCACCGCCTTCGCCGCGATCCGCGCCGGCGCGAAGGCGATGCTCAAAACGGGCGGCTCGATCGTACTCGTCTCCTCCGCCGCCGCCAGCGTCGGTCTCGCCAACCACGAGGCCATCGCTGCTGCCAAGGCGGGCGTCATCGGGCTCACCCTCTCGGCCGCCGCCACCTACGCCCCGCGCGGCATCCGCGTCAACTGCGTCGCCCCAGGCCTCGTCGAGACGCCGCTGACCGCTCGCCTAACCGGCAACGAAGCCTCCCTGAAAGCTTCCGCCGCCATGCACCCCTTGGGCCGCATTGGCAATCCCGCCGAGATCGCCTCCGCGATCGAATGGCTCCTCAGCCCTGAGCAAAGTTGGGTCACGGGCCAAACCCTCGGCGTCGATGGCGGACTAGCGAACCTGCGTGTACGCTGACCCGACTTGGAACGATCCGGAAGCTGCGTCAGCAACTCACTTCGTCACTGTTCGCTCCACTCCGCAATATCGCATGACGACCCTCAGCAACGCCGCCGACCTATCCCTGGCTCCGCGTTGGGCCGTTCTCTGGCTGCTGGCCGCCGGTCTTTACAATCTCCTCTGGGGCGCCATCGTCATCGCGTTCCCAAACCTGCTGTTCGATTTCGCCGGCATCCCGCACCCCAACTATCCCCAAATCTGGCAGTGCGTCGGCATGATCGTCGGCGTCTACGGCATCGGTTACCTCATCGCCGCCGCCGACCCTCGCACTCACTGGCCGATCGTCCTCGTCGGCCTCCTCGGCAAAATCTTCGGCCCGCTCGGCTTCGCGACGGCACTACTGCAAGGAACGCTCCCCCCGCGCTTCGGCGTGACGCTCCTCACGAACGATCTCGTCTGGTGGATTCCCTTCACGCTCATCCTCATCGACGCCGCGAAATACCACCGCCGTCGAACATCCGCGGGGAACGGAGAAGTCCGCCGCGCCACTTCGTTTCGTGAAGCAGTCGCAGATCAACGCCCCGCCCGCTGCCGTCTTCGCCTTCCACGAAAGCCCCGCCGCCCTCACGCAACTCATCCCGCCATGGGAATCAATGCGCGTCGTCGAGTCTCCCGGCTCGCTCGCCGTCGGCAGCCGCGTCGTCCTCCGCGGCAAGGTCGGCCCCATCCCCGTCGAGTGGATCGCCATCCACACCGAATACGCCCCGCCCCATCTCTTCGCCGACCGCCAAGCCTCCGGCCCCTTCGCCTACTGGCTCCACCGTCACCACATGCTCGACGACGGTCAAGGCGGCACGCTCCTCCGCGACGAAGTCGAATACGCACTCCCCTTCGGCCTCATCGGCCGCTACCTCGGCGACAGTTTCATCCGCCGCAAACTCAACCGCATGTTCGACTACCGCCACGAGACGACGCGCCGCCTGGTCGAGTAGGCGCCCGCGCACGTTTCGCCGCTTCTTCATCGCCCGCAGACCGCTCCTTGGAAGCGATCTAGACCTTCCGCATGACCGTGGCCAGAATGACCCCGTGACCACTGCATCAAAACGGCTTCCATGGCGTCTCCTCATCACGCACTACGCGCCCGACCCGGCGCTCCGCACTTATTTGACGCGGGCGCAAACGCAAGAGAGCGCAGACGCCGAGGTCACGGTGAGCGTACTCGACGCCGCGGAGAGCGCCAAATACTTCGGCGTCTCGTTGGCGCGACGCGGCATCCAACCCGTCTACCTGCGCGTCGTCAATCGCTCTCAATCGCTCCTCCGCCTGCCGCTCGTTCACATTGATCCGAACTACTACACGCCGCGCGAGGCCGCCGGCAGATGCCACTTTTCGTTTGTGAAGCGACTCTCGGCGTTCGGCTTGATCGGCTGGATCTTCCTGCCGCTGCTCGCACTGATACCGCTGAAGCTGATCACGGCCTATCGCGCGAACCGTCGCATGGACGAGTTCTTCAGCGAACATGCCTTCCATTTGCGGCCCATTCCGCCCGGCAGCGTCTCCGCAGGTTTTGTATTCACCACGATCGACGCCGGGACAAAGGTCGTCCCCATTACGCTTCACGCGGAAAGCGATCTGCTGGGCAGCAACGGCGTGCTAGACGAAAGCGACCGCCTAGACGCCGACTTTGTTTTTTCCATTCCGGTGCCAGGTATTGCCGTTGATTTTCTGAGACGTGACTTCAGCGATTTGCTCAGTCCCGCTTCACTGATGCATTGCGACGTCGCCTCCTTAGCGCGGCATTTGGTGGAAATGCCCGCCGCGACCACGAATGCCAAGCAGTCGCGCCCCGGCGATCCGCTGAACCTGGTCGTCATTGGCGATTTCGACGCGATGCTCAGTGCGTTCGTGGCCAGGTGGGACGAGAGCGAAGTGATCACGCCCGCCACCTGCTGGAAGACCGTCAAATCATTCCTGCTAAGCAGTCACTACCGCTATTCACCGGTCAGCGCGCTCTATCTTTTTGGTCGCAGCCAAGACATCGCGTTGCAGCGCAGCAGGAAGTCGATCAACGAGCGCCTCCATTTGCGACTCTGGCTCACGCCGCTGCTGTTTGAAGGCAAAAGCGTCTGGCTGGGGCAAGTCAGCAGAGATATTGGCGTTCGTTTTACCTACAAGACCTGGAATCTGACGACGCATCGCGTCGATCCCGACGTCGACGAGGCGCGCGACTACGTCATCGAAGATCTAACGCAAGCCGGTCGGGTCGACGCCACCAGCTACGTCGACGGCGTCGGCAGTTGCGAAGCCACTTCGCCCCGCCGCAATCTGACCGGCGATCCCTATTTCACTGACGGAAAGCGAGCCGTCATCCTACTGTCCAAACAACGAATGCAGTCGCAAGAGAGCCGCTTAAAGATGAAGGCGTAGATCGCATGTGGTCCTCTTCGTCTCCCGCAACGACGATCACTGCCTAGCCTAACGCATCATCACGTAACGAAGTTCCCGTAGTTGATGCCGCCTCGGCAATGGCCTCCCCTCACAGCGCGAGTTTTGCACCGCATAAAGCCAACCAGCACAATTGCGAGGCCGCTCGTCATTGCCGCGATTGAAGATGGTTCCGGTACGCTGAGCAAATTCGAGATAAAGACACCTGATGTCCCATCTTCAAACGTGGCTGAAAAGGCTAGGTCGCCATTGGCGTTGAATCCCTGTTGTCGGAACTGGATGGATCGGATTCGACGCAGGTCGACTTCTGAGCCGTCATCGACGTCGAGCATTTCGCCCGCTCGGACTACCAGTCTCAACCTACCGCTTCTATCCTGTCCCCAAATGCCGTGGTCGTTCACCAGCTGAGGGGGCATGCCGGGCTTGGTTGGCGGCTTCACATCTCCACCCATCAGCATAGCGAAGAACGCCACTTGGCCGCCCTCGTTCTGAGCGATTGAACTCGACCAAAACTTGGTCCCTTCGGGCGTACCAGGCGGATGTCCGCCATGCGTTGCAACTACCGTAAGGTTCTCGTCCACTAAGGAAAAAATGGCCCTCGTTTCCGGCTCTGAAGCAGAATTTGATGCCAGCCATCCTGTGAAAGCGACGTCGCCTGTGAGATTCGATCGCAGCTCATCAATTCCGAAGATGGAAGCATCCTCGGGTAGACCGGGCGGTGGTTTCTGGCCGAGTAAAACCAATTGGGGTTCATCGCCAGCATTCGAACGCCAAATACCATCTCCTTCGATGCCAATAGCGTTGTTGAAGCCCAGAGTTCCTATAAAGGTAACTTGGTCGCCGCAATGCGTCACATTGCTGAAGTTCGTGAATTCAGAGCCGCCATCCGTTCCAGGCGCTCTCATTCCGGAGCGTACAACTAGGCCGATCGAACCATTTCTCTCCAGCCACAATCCCCTAATATCGGGCGATTGGGGATTTCCTGAGTAGCCGTCGGTAATGGCCCCGAACGCTATATTGCCATTTCGACTCAATACCGGGCCGAATGTGACGGCAAACTTCTGCCCATCTTCGAAACCGATGGCTTCCATTCCACGCGTTGCCACGAGATCAAGCGACCCATCTCTTGCAACCCAGTTGCCATAGTCTCCGGATGCGCCGGGGGTGACGCCTGCTGCGAAGGCGATTTCTCCTGCGTCATTGATCGAGGGGAAGAAGAAGTCTTTAAACGATGCGTTTGTCCCGAGAGCTGGCTCGCCAAGTCTCGCGATCATGCGGAGGGAACCGTCAGCATCGGACCAAATTGCTTCGTCGTTAGTGGAGTCTACGCCGAAGCCATCGAGCGTGGAAGCAAAGCTTACGCGCCCCATCCCATTCATTGATAAATAGAAGGTCCGGCTCAGGGTGACGTCGTGGAGGCCTGGCGCTGGATCGCCGTTCCGGATGACGAGCCGCGGCAGACCATCGCCAAAGACCCAGATTCCCGAGTTATTACGTCCCGTTACCCCCGGGCCGGACAGCGTAGCGCCGAAGGCGAGCATTCCTGCTTCATTCAGGATTGGCGGACCGACGTAAGCGAATTCGAGGTCCGTTGTTCCCGGCGCTGGTTGACCCGTTAAAGCAATCGTGCGGAGACCGTCAGCATGGACGCGCGCGCCGTCTCGCCACATAGAAGACTGGCCCAAGAAAGCAATCAAGCCGACTACGAATGCCGTCAGCTTCGCTAAAGAACTTATGTGCGGCGCAGTGCAGAGAGATGGGCTCGTTCTTACCTGCAAGCGCGGCGTCACGATTCTAAGAGCGATGGGACGCAGCAAGATGAGAATGAGTTGCTGTGCAAATCGCGACTTCTGCTGTAGCAGCGAATAAGTTTTCAAGGGACTTGCTCCAATCGGGCAATCCCCCCACGAGCAGATTGTAACTATTATCCAGAACGAATGTCAACGATTTCGAATGTGCTTATGTGTAGCCATCTGCTCGGTACGTGGCTCAGCGTCCAATACAGTTCGCGGGTGGCCCATGTTCAAGAACATGGGCGGCGCAGCCGCGGGAAGCTTCCGTGAAGATAGACCGTTAGCTGACGCTTCTTGGCTGCGCATTCGGTTCGGAGAACCGAGGCCATCCGCGCCTTAGGCAGTTCAAAAAAACGACAGCCTTCCTGGTTGAAATTGGCCACCCGCATCACTATAGTGAACATTAGTTCATTTTCATGCAAGAAATCGTCCGTGCTTGCCACGGGGGAGCCCTTTGTGCTGCGCAGCTAGCGCTCGCCGTTCGCTCCAGCCAGGAGGTCGACGACTTTTGCAACTTTTGCAACTTTTGCGTCCCCGATGCATGAGTCCAGAAACGTAAAAGTCGCTCCCGTTTTTCGAGCCGGTTTCGTCAAAAAATATCGAGAAACGCCGACTAAAAACGCGCCGCAGCGGACGGCCGGACGAAAGACTTTTGCGGCACGTTAATGGGGCCCCCCAGCAGCGCACGCAAAAGCAAAAGTCAAAAGGGTTAGCCGCGACGCGCAGCGGAGCGCTCGGCGCCACCCCGACGACAACGGACAAAATGACAAAAACCCCAACGCGACAAATTGTCGCCCCAATGCAATCGCAACCCCAAGGGAAGAAGCAACTTGAGAGTTCTGTCGCCAAAAGCGCATGAGGCGTCAAAACGCGATATGCGACAAAAAGGCGCGTCGCGACAAAACTAGCTGCGCTCGGAACCTCTCAGACCGCCAAGCCCCACGAAGAAAGGAACGCCATTGCTCAACCGACGCACGACGACGCCAATCTGTCGTTTCGTGCCAGTCATGTAAGTAACGTCTGCCAAACAGATTACGACTTCTGTCGCCAAAAATCGCTCCGGCGACAGAATACGACACGCGACAGAAAGGCCTGTCGCGACCCCTTCGCGCCCCCGACGTTCTTTGACATCTCAACCTTCCAGCCCGTCGCCCAACGTCCGACGGCGTCGCTGTGTGCTGCGCCAAGATGCCACGCACATTGTCTGCCGCACGCAATCATGATCGGATCTCGCGAGTCGGCCAACAAAAAGTTGTTGGCCGACATGGCCCTCTCGGCCACCTTGGCCGCCTCGCGGATTGAATTGTTTGGATCCGCGACAATCCGCCAAATCAGCGAAAATCCGCGTCTTATTCTTCGCCTGCTCATCCACTGGTGACGGAAAGCCAGCCTTCGCGGCCTCCCGCGATGCCTGCCGCCGTTGCTGGCCATCGCAATAACCTCATGCTATGATGGGAGTTGAGGCGACCACCCAGGCGGAGCCAGCGTCAGCCAACCGTTGCAAGTGAGGCGGCAACGAGCGTGCAGACCCCGATCCAAGTGTTCTAAGCACGAGGGAGTCGCTATGGACAGAGACAGAGTCAACTTATCTCGCTCGAAAGGCGCCAGCGGCGATCCCGCTCCGCGGCCAACGGTTCGGCACGCTCCGTGCAAACTGCCCGCCCGGCCCGCTTGCTCCCGCCCTTCGGGCTCTCACCGCTGTTCGATCGCATGACGGCTAACGAATTTCTCGACCTGCTCCGGCGCAGCCAACTGGTGGAAGAAGACCAGTTGACCAAGTTCCTCGGCGGCGTCGCGGCGAAGAACAAGCATCGGCTTCCCGAGCATGCCGAGCCGATCGCTGCGTCGATGGTCGAATCAGGCGTCCTTACCGAATGGCAGTCGGAGAAACTGCTCGCCGGCAAGCACAAAGGCTTCATGCTCGGCAAGTACAAGCTGCTGCGGCACCTTGGTAGGGTTCAAGAGTATCTTGCTGAGGATTTGGAGACGAAACGACAGGTGACGATTAAGGTCGTTGCCGGTTGTTCTAAAGAAGCATGACAGCTAACGAATTCCTCGATCTGCTCCGACGCAGCCAACTGGTGGAAGAAGACCAGTTGACGAAGTTTCTCGGAACCGTCGCGGCGAAGAACAAGCATCGGCTTCCCGAGCATGCCGAGCCGATCGCGGAAGCGATGATCGAGGCGGGGATCCTCACCGAATGGCAGTCCGAAAAGCTGCTCGCCGGCAAGCACAAAGGCTTCATGCTCGGCAAGTACAAACTGCTGCGCCACCTCGGTAAGGGGGGGATGAGCCAGGTCTACCTCGCCGAGCACATGCTCATGAAGCGGAAGGTGGCGATCAAGGTCCTCCCCTCGAACCGTGTCGAAGACTCGACTTACCTGGAGCGCTTCCGCACCGAAGCCCGCGCCGCAGCCAAGCTCGACGACCCGAACATCGTGCGGGTCTACGACATCGACAACGACGGCAAGACGCACTACATCGTCATGGAGTTCGTCGACGGCCGCGACCTTCACGTCCTGGTGAAGGAAGAGGGCCCGCTGGGATACGAGCGAGCAGCCGACTACATCGCCCAAGTGGCGCGGGGCATCGCCCACGCCCACGCGATGGGGTTGGTGCACCGTGACATCAAGCCGGCCAACTGCATGGTCACCAAGCACGAGGTGGTGAAACTCCTCGACATGGGCCTGGCGCGACTGATCGACGACGAAGCGTCGCTCACCCTGGAGAACAACGAGAACGTCCTCGGCACGGCGGACTATCTCGCCCCCGAGCAGGCGCTCAACAGTCACAAGGCCGACGCCCGGGCCGACATTTATAGCCTCGGTTGCTCGCTCTACTTCCTGCTCGTGGGCCACCCGCCGTTTCCGGAAGGGACGATTTCGGAGCGGCTGCTGAAGCATCAGGTCGAGCAAGCTCCGAGCATTTTCAAGGAGCGGCCCGACGCCCCTTCGGTGCTGGTCAACATCTGCACGCGGATGATGGCCAAACGCGCCGACGAGCGCTACCAGACCGCCGGCGAGATCGCCGAGCGACTGACCGAGTGGCTGGCCGATCGCGGCATCGCGGTGGGCGACAGCGGCAAACGCAAGGATCCCAGCGGTTCGGGCGGCGGCGGTGAAGGGGGCGGGCTCGGCAGCGACGTCTTCCGGCGGTTCGCCGCCTCGATGAGCAAGATCGGCAACGACTCCGGCAACCGGGCCGCGTCGCCAGGAACCGGTAGCGGCGCGCGGAAGCCGACGGCGGTCGTGGCCAAAGCTCGCATCGAACCCGAAGAAGAGATGGTGCTCGCCCCCTTGGATGACGAGCCCCCGAAGAAGGTCGTCATTGCCGAGGCGGCCAAAGCAACGGCGCCTGCGCCGCCGGTGACGGTGAATGGCGCCGCAACGATCGCTGCCGCGCCGGCGGTTCCTGAGAAACCGAAGAAGCTCAAGTCGCTGCTGGAGGAGGAATTCGACGCCGCTCGCGCCGCAGCGCCCAAAGTGAGACCCACGCGCAAGGAAGGGGAGTTCGACCCACTGCGTCCGCCAGGGTTCGCGGGCCCCAGCTACGGTCCCCCGGGCTGGGTTTACGCCGCGATCGGCTTCGGCGTGTTCCTGGTCCTTTGTGTCGTCGGCGCACTCGTGTTCGGGCTGCTCTAGCCACGAGCCAAGGCGTCGCTTTGCTTGACGAACTCGTCGCCGTGCCACTGGTCGTCGGCGCGAATCATCTTCCCGGCGTCGTGCTTCGCCTTCGCCTCAGCGCGGGCATCGGCTTGGCGTTTTACCAGATCGGCGTGCGTAGTGAAGTAGGGGAGGCTGTGGCCGCGGAAGTCTTCGAGACGCTCGAACTTGTGTTGCTCCATGAAGGCAAGCAACCGTTCGCAGAGCGGCTTGATGAGGCCGTAACCATGCTTCATCACGCCGGTGCAGACTTGAACCGTGTCGGCGCCGAGGAGGATGAACTGCGCGGCGTCCTCGCCCGTCTCGACTCCGCCGATCCCGTTGATCGAACGACCTGGGAATTCCTTGCGAATGACTTGGGAGATCTCCATCACCATCCGCAGAGCGATCGGCAGCACGGCGCGACACGAGTAGCCGCCAGGAGTGGTGTAGCCCTCGACGGTCGGCTCTGGGCGGAGCGTTTCCAGGTTCACGCCGAGGACGCTGCGGATCGTGTTGATGGCGCTCACCCCTTCGCACTCCGCGCGGAACGCGGCGCGAGCGGGGTCTTCGATGTGGGTGACATTCGGCGTCATCTTCGCCCAGACCGGCTTCGTCGCGACGGCGTTCACCCAGCGGGAGACTTCTTCGAGGATCTCGGGGTTCTCGCCCATGGCGGAACCCATCTTCCGCTCCGGCAGCCCGTGCGGGCAGGAGAAGTTCAGCTCGAAGGCGTCGACCCCGACCGCTTCGCAGCGCTCGACGATCTCGACCCAAGCATCCTTACGAAATTCCTCCATGATCGACGCTATCAGAACGCGATCGGGATACTTGTCCTTCACCGCCTTCAGTTCGTCCATCCAGACGCTGAACGGTCGATCGCTGATGAGCTCGATATTCTCCCAACCGATGATCTCATCGGAACCTTGCGCCCGCAGCCGGGCGTAACGGGGTTGGACGTTAGTCACTTTGTCGGCTTCAAGGCTGATCGTCTTGCAAATGACGGCGCCCCAGCCCTCTTCGAAGGCTTTGCAGATGACGTTGCCGTTGGTTCCAGGAGGGCCGGAGCCGATGACGAAGGGGTTCGGAAGTTTCAGGCCGTCGACGGTAGTTTCTAGGGTGGGCATAGTCGTTTAGTAATCGTTGCTGAATCGACAGGATGACCGGATTGGCCGGATTAACAGGATGTGGCAGGAAGGTCACGAACTTTGCGGCGAACCTCGACGGATTCGGCGCCAAAGTTCATCAGCAAGCCGACAGGCAAGCCAGTGGCTACTAAGTAGTTTACCAGCTGAACTTCATGTGCTTTGGCAAGGCGTTCACATGCTTTCAGTTCGACGACAACTTTGTCTTCTACAATGATATCGGCAAAGAATTGCCCGACGACTTCGTCACGATAGAAAACGTCCAGCGGAGCCTGTTCCTGCGCACGAAGTCCCGCACGTCGAAGTTCAATTAGCAAACTCCGTTCGTAAACCGATTCCAGGAAGCCCGTCCCGAGCGTGTTGTGAACTTCGTACGCACATCGAATGATCTGCTCAGTTAGTTCCGAATGAATCATTCGTTGGCACCTCTCATCCAGTTAATCCAGCCTATCCTGTAATCCCGTCAATTGGGTTTTGCGGTCTGAGTCAGGCATTCATCGAGGCAGTCGACTAAGAAGTCGGCGTCGTCTTTGTTGAGGCACATCGGCGGCTTGATGCGGAGCGTGTTGCCGAAGAGGCCCCCCTTGCCGATGATCAACCCGCGCTCCTTCGCTTTTTCCATGACGTCGGCCGCTTCGGTGTTGGCGGGCTCTTTCGATTTGCGGTCGCGAACCAGCTCAACGCCGATCATGAGGCCCATGCCGCGGACGTCGCCGATGAGGGGGTGGCGTTCCTGCAATTCGAGGAGGCGATTCTTGAGATGATCGCCAATCATTTTTGCGTTCTGTTGAATGTTTTCGTTGTCGATCACCTCCAGCGTGGCGAGGCCCTGCGTCATCGAGATCGGGTTGCCGCCGTAGGTGTTGAAGTGGATCCGGTTCTTCATCATCGCGGCGATCTCGGGCCGCGTCGTGCAGGCGCCGAGCGGAGCGCCATTGCCGATTCCCTTCGCCATCGTCACCATGTCGGGCGTGACGCCGTAGTTCTCGAAGCCCCAGAAGTGTTCGCCGGTGCGGCCGAAGCCGCTCTGCACTTCGTCGGCAATGCAGAGGCCGCCCGCTTTGCGGACGATGTCGTAGACGATCTCGAAGTAGCCGGGAGGCGGCGTGACGGCGCCGCCGACGCCTTGGATCGACTCGGCGATGAAGGCGGCGACCTGGCCGCTGGTTTCGTACTTGATAACGTTCTCAACGTCCTTGGCGCACTTCAGGCCGCAGCTGGGGTACTCGAGTCCGTAGGGGCAGCGATAGCAGTAGGGGGCCAGCGCGTTTTTGACGTTGATCGTCGGGTTCGTCTTGAACTTCCAGGTGCTGTGGGCGGTGAGCGCCATCGTCGCTTGCGTACCGCCGTGGTAGCCGTTGCGGAGGCTGATCACCTCTTGGTTCCCGGTGAACTCGCGGGCTGAGAGGATGGCGATCTCGTTCGCTTCGCTGCCGGAGTTGGTGAAGTACGTTTGCGTTAGCCCACTGCCGTCGGGGAAGTGCTCGGCGAGCTTTTTGCCGAACTCGCCGATCGTCGGGTGTAGGTAGATCGTCGTGACATGCTGCAGCTTGCCGACCTGCTCTTGAACTTTCTTGACGATCTCCGGATGGCAGTGGCCGACCGAGACGGTGACGATCCCCGCGAAGGCGTCGAGGTAGCGCTTGCCGGTCTCGTCCCAGAGGTACTGCATGTGGCCTTCGACCAGCAGCAGGGGATCGCGGTAGTAGGTGATCAGCCCGGGAGTGAGGTACTGCTGGCGGAGGGCGACGACCTCTTGCTTGGAAGGCCCGTCGTAGGGTGCGGGGCGGTGGTCGATGATCGGCAACGAGGCGCGGGTTTCGGTGGGCACGGGCAGGGCTCTCGATGGACTGGGGCGGCCGCTTCTGCGCCGATTCTAGCGGGTTAGCTGGGCCGATACCACAGAATTTCAAGGGCGTTCGGCGGCGATCAGCGTTGACCGGGCGGGGCGTCCGAGATTTACTGGCAAGCACGCGGCGACGGTGGCGGCAAAGTGCGCTCTCCATTTCCAACCATTTGCGAAGGTCTTGCTCGATGCCCGTCCCCTCCACTCAGACGACGGTCGACGGTTTGGTTGAAGCGAACGTCGATTTGTCGTCTTCGCCTTACTACAGCCACGACATGGCTCCAACGACCCGGGCCGAGCGCCGCTGGGGGATGAAGGACATCGCCGTGCTGTGGATCAGTATGTCGGCGTGCATCCCGACGTACATGCTGGCGTCGTCGCTGATCGACGGCGGCATGGACTGGCGGCAGGCGGTGCTGACGGTCTTTCTCGGCAACGTCATCGTCCTGATTCCGATGGTGCTGAACGCTCACGCGGGGACCAAGTACGG
>Ga0163144_10018932_pt1 | contig 13889 bp, 8 predicted proteins | sample OliLak19BULKMAT1_FD_123175 | JGI IMG/M metagenome (GOLD analysis project Ga0163144, IMG submission 123175) | Freshwater microbial mat bacterial communities from Lake Vanda, McMurdo Dry Valleys, Antarctica - Oligotrophic Lake LV.19.BULKMAT1 | ecosystem: Environmental > Aquatic > Freshwater > Lake... | reverse complement strand
TCGTCGACACCCTGACGACGTTTTTAAACCGACGGATGTTGGGGAGATGAAAATGATGATTGGTGATTGGTGCGTGAGAGGAGTCTGTCAGATAACGGTTTGCACGAATTAGAAATGTTCAGCATCACGTAACAATCACCAATCAGCATTACCTCGATGTTTCTCAACGCTCTTATGCTCGCAGGAATTGCCGGTGCGGCCGTGCCGCTCGTGTTGCATTTGCTCGCGCGGGCGCGGTACCGAAGCGTCGACTGGGGCGCGATGATGTTTCTGGACGAATCCAAGTCGCACCAGCACCAGTCGACGAAACTGAAACAGCTCATCCTGCTTTTGATCCGCATGGCGATCGTGTCGGCGCTGGCGGTGGCACTGGCGCGACCGGTGGTCAGTCGCGACTGGCTCGGGCTGACGCAGGCGGGACGCGCGACGGTCGTGATCGTGCTCGACTGCTCCGCGAGCATGGCGATCGTCGAGTCCGGGCGCACGCGACTGGACCTGGCCAAAGAGTCCGCGCTGCGTGTGCTCGCGGGGCTGCGCTCGGGAGACCTCGTGTCGCTGGTGGTCGTCGGTGAACCGGGTAAAACGCCTGTCGATTCCCCCACGAGCGACCTGCAGGCGGTCTCCGCGCGCGTCGCGGCGCTTAAGCCGTCGGTCGCGCGAGCGGACGTGGCTGGCGCGTTGTCTCGCGCGCTCCAAGTATTTGAAGCCCAGGAGCCGATGCGTCGTGAGCTTTACCTCATCACCGACCGACAGGCCAACAACTGGGAGACCGCCTCCGGCGCATTCGCGACCGGTTTCACAAACCGTTTCCGTACAGCGGTCCCGTCTTCAAAGTTCACCGTCGTCGCCGTCGGGTCTGACGTGCGCGACAAGCTCGTCGTCGAAGCCGTCGACGTCCCCACCCGGCCCGCGATCGTCGGTCAGGCGCTGGACGTCGAAATCCGTGTGAAAAATTTCGGCCCGACGCCCCACGCCGACGTTCCCCTCGTCCTCCGCGCCGGCGGGGGCGCGGAGTTGTTCAAAACCACGCTCACGCTCGGCGCCGACGCTTCACAGACCGTCCGTACGACCGTCCGCTTCGACAAGCCCGGCACGCAAGTCCTGAGCGCCACCGCCGGCCAGTCACCCGCGGACGACCGGGTCGACTACGCGGTCGACGTCGTCCCGCCCGTGCGCGTGCTGGTCATTTCTGGCGACGAACGTCCCGGCGCGTTCCGTAGCGAAAGCGACTTCGTCCGCATCGCGCTCGCGCCGTTCGCGTCGCTGTCGCGCAAGGGGTCGGACGTGGCGGCGCTCACGGTCCGCTCGTCCGAAACGTGGCAGCAACAGGACCTTCAGTCGTGTGACGTCGTGGTCCTGGCCAACCTGCCCCAGCTCGCGCAGCAGCAAGTCCGCTCGATCGAAAGTTTCGTCTACGGCGGGGGCGGGCTTCTGGTCGCGCCCGGCAACCTCACCCGCATCGACAGCTACAACACCCTACTCTACCGCGACGGCGCGGGCGTCGTCGGCGCCGCGCTCCTGACCCCCACGCCTGGTGACGGGTCGGCGGCGACGTCGCTGCTCGGCCTCGAACTCACGCACCCGATCTTCCGGTTCCTCGCCGGCAGGCCCGACCCCGTCCCGGCGTCCGTCGTCGGCAGGTATTTTCCGACCACCGTCCGACCGACCGACGCCCACGTGCTGGCACGTTTCGCGTCGGGCCAGCCGTTCGTCGTCGAGTCCGGCGCGGGGCGCGGGCGCGTGTTGCTGGTCACCACCCCGCTCGACGCCGACTGGGGCACGCTTCCGCTCGGCAGCTTCTATCTGCCGTTCGTCCAAAGCGCCGTGCGTTACCTCGCATCGACCGGTGACGTGCAGCGCAATCTCCTGCCCGGCGAGCCGATCGTCGCGACCCTCCCCGGCGTTCCCGACACGCGGACCGCGCGCCTCACCCCGCCCGACCGCGCCGACGAAACGGTGCCGGTGGTGCGCGTCGGTGAACGGTATGAAGCGCGCTACGCCGACACCGACCTTCCCGGCCGTTACCGCATGCGCGCACGCGTCGGCGCTTCGGATATCGAGCAAGTCTTCGTCGTCCGTCGCCCGCCACAGGAGGCCGACCTCACGCCGCTCACCGAGGCCAAGTGGGACGAGTTGAAACAGTGGCTCGGATTCGACCTGGTCGACCCCGCGCGCGGCGACCTCGCCGCGCTCGTCAGCTCCGAGCGCGGCGGGCGCGAATTGTGGCCGGCTCTTCTGGCCCTCACGCTTCTACTCATGACGACCGAAATGGGCCTGGCCCGGCGCTGGTCGAAGGAGGGGACGTGACGTTCGCTTTGCCATCATTTGTTCCGGCGGTGCTGTTGTGGCACGGCGCGGGAGACTGGCCGTGGTCGATTCTGATCGCGCTCGCCTGCGGGGTCGCGGTCTGGTGGTGGTATCCGCCGCAGGTTCGGACGCTGTCGCGCGCGTGGCGTTGGACGCTCCCGACGCTGCGCTCGCTCGCGGTCGTCGCGCTGGCGGTGGCGGTGCTCAAGCCGGTGTTCGTGCGCCCCAAAGCGGTCGAAGAGACCGGCGCGGTCGTCGTGCTGATCGACCGCTCGGCGAGCATGGACGTGGTCGACGACGCCCGCGCTCCCGCCGACCGCGTGCGCCTGGCCGCGGGCCTCGGTCTGCTCCCGTCGAACGCGCGCGGTGGCATGATTTCGAACCTCTACGCGCACGTCCAAACCGTGCGCAGGCTGAGCGGTGACCTTGCCCGCGCCGCCGCCGACATCGACTACGCGCGCCTCGCCGGGCAGGGGACCGATGACGCGCAAAAGCGATTCGACGATGCCGCTTTCGCGTTCGACGCCGCGGTTCAGGCGACGCGGGAGGCGGCCAAGCCGGTCGAAGCCGCCCCCGTCCAGGCGCTGGTCCGGTCGCTCGGCGAACTCGAACGACCGACGACGCCGATCGACCCGTGGTTCAAAAAGGCGCGCGACCTGACGACCAAACTCCGCGCCGCCGTCCACGACGCACAGGCGGCTTCCGATCAAAAAATGTACGACTCCGACCCGCAGGTCAAAGCCGCCGCGGGGCGCGTGGGGCGGCTCAGTCGTGCCGAGCTGGTCGACCGGTCCCTCGTCGGCTTCGACCGCGCACTGTTCAAGGCATTGCCGAAGGACGTGACGGTCTACGCGTTCTCCGCCGGCGAACGTGTCGAGCCGTACTCCGTCGACGACAGACCGACCACCGCGCCGGCGACACGCCCGTCGGCCGGTGGGTCGTTCCGGAGCGATCTTCTGGGCGGCGTGCGCGGTGTCGTGTCGCGCCTCGGCAACACGCCGATTCTCGCGGTCGTGTTACTTTCCGACGGACGACAAGTCGGTGGGGATGCGGGCGCGACGAGCACACTGGGCGCGATAAGCGTGCCGGTGTTCACGGTCGGCGTGGCGTCGCAGGCCGCGCCGCGCGACGTGTCGGTCGCGCGCGTCACCCTCCCGGCCAGTGCGTACGCCGGCGAGTCGGTCACGCTCCGCGCCGAAGTGCGCGGGACGGGCCTGAAGGGGAAATCCGTCCCCGTCACCCTCGACGTCGGGGGCGAAAAACAGACCGCCGTCGCGAAGTTCACCGACGACACCCCCGCGAAAGTCGAATTCACGTTTAAGCCGAAGTCGAGCGGCATCGTGCCGGTCACGCTGTCGGCGGGTACGGTCGACGGGGAAGTATCGACCGACAACAACGTCGCGCGGCGTTCACTTAAGGTGATGAGCGACCGCGTCCGCGTCGCGATGCTCACGCCGGCGGCGACGTGGGATTTTCAGTACGTCCGCAACTCGCTTTCCCGCGCCGCCTGGGCGACCGTCTCGGACCAGATCCTGTTCAAGCCCGATGCCGTGTGGAAGCTGTCGCCTGATGAAATCCTGTCCCAGCAAGTGGTCATTCTCAGCGACGTCGGCCCCGGTCGGATCGACGCGCGGCAGTGGGAAGCGCTCTACAAACTCGTCACCGAACGCGCCGCCAGCGTCATCATTATCGCCGGTCAGGCCAACGTGCCGGGCGCGCCCGGTACGCCCGCGCCGCCGATCTATTCTGACTTCCTCCCGTTCTTGCCGGGCCAGGCTCCCGCGTGGCGCACGTGGCCCGGAACAGACGCGCAGTTTCGACTCAAGCCCACCGAACAGGGAACCCGAACCGACGCCATGCGCCTCGGCGAATCCAGCGACCTGCTCGCGTCGTGGGCGTCATTGCCGGGATTTTTCCGCGTGGTGTCGGTCGCAAATCTCAAGCCCAACGCCACGCCGCTTCTGGTCGAGCGCGACTCCGGTCAGGCGGTGCTGACCGAAAGCCGCCTCGGCAAGGGGCGCGTCTTTTTCTTCGGCGCCGAAGAAACCTGGCGCTGGCGCGCCAAGGTCGGCGAGCGCGACCAGGACCGCTTCTGGACACAGTTCGTGCGCTACGCCGGTGAAGAGCCGTACGCCGCCGTCACGGGTGGGACGTCGCTGGACGTCGACCGCGTCGTCGTCGAGCCCGGCGAATCCGTCCAAGTCCGGGCGCGCGTGCTCGACGACACCGGCCGCGGGTCGACCGAACCGGTGCAGTCGCTGCGCGTGACGCGCGCCGGGCAGGTCGTCGCGACCGTCCCGCTCCGTTCGACTACGACCGAGCCGGGCGGGCGCTACGCCGGAACGCTGAGCGACCTTGCCCCCGGTGACTACGAACTGCAACTTGGCGACGCAGGCGGCGCGACGACACGCGCGACGACCAACCCCGCTGGCCCGGTCGTGCGCGTCAGCGTCCGCGCCGACACCGAGGCCGAGCTGGTCAACCTGTCCGGCGACGAAGAGTTCCTCCGCTCGATCGCGTCGGCGACGGGCGGCGAGTACCTGAGTGTCGACCAGATCACCACGCTCCCCGACCGGCTCGACGGCGCGCGGCAGAGGCAGTCGCGCTTCGTCGAAACACGCCTGTGGGACGGCCCGTACCTGTTTGTGTTCGTGCTCGGGTGCCTCGGCGCCGAATGGGGTCTGCGCAAGCGACTGGGATTGAGTTGATGCAGAATCTGAATGTGTGACAAACAGGATCGCGAGTGTGAACCATGACGATGATCGACCTTCCCCCGGACCTGCGTGAATACGTCGGAGCATTCTCCGCCCGGCGGCGCAGGCTCGCGCTGGTGCGCGCCGTCGCGCTCGCCACGACCGTCGCGATCGTGATTGTTCTGGCGTCGTGTCTGGTCGACCGGCTTGCGGCGCTGTCGGCGCCGGTCCGGCTGGCGCTGCTCGTGCTCAACGGCGTTGTCGTCGCGCTGGTCCTCTGGCGGCCGATTCGTCAATGCATGCGCCGTGACGTCGACTTCCTGTACGAGTCCCGCGCGATCGAGCGGCGGGACGCCCGTTTCGGCGAGCGCCTGCAAACCGTCACGTCACAACTGCTTGACCGCCAAGCCGTGCGCGGGTCGGACGCATTCTTGTCCGAGCTGACGCGCGAAGTCTCGGCGCAAACCAAGCCCGGTGATTCGACCCGACTCGTCCCGACGAAGCTGGTGGCCCGTTCGTGGTTTGTCGTGCTCGGGTGTGTGCTGCTCGCGTTGGCGCTGACCACCTTTTCGTGGCTCGACCTCCCGCGCCTGCTCGCGCGGTACACGGCGCCCTTGGCCGATATCGCGCCCGTGACGACGACGCGCCTGACGCTGCTCGGCGCTTCATCTGCCGACAGGTCGGTGGTTCAGGGCTCGGCGTTTACGGTCGGTGTCACAGCCAGGGCGCTACCCGAGCGATCCACGCCCGTGCTCGAGATCACCAGTGACGGTGGGGACACGTTCAGCCGCGTCGCGATGTCCCCGGGTAAGACGCCCGAGCAATTCGAATTCCTACTCCCCTCCGTCGACCGATCGTTCGCGTTCCGTGTCACTGGCGGGGACGCGTCGACGCGCCTGATCCGCGTCGCGGTCCTCCCGCGCCCGGTCGTGACCGAATTCCGCGTGCGCTACACCTACCCCCCTTACATGAACCGCGCGCCGCTGAACGTCACCAATACCGACGGCCTGGTCGAGGCCCCCGTGGGCACCGACGCGCAACTCGCCGTCGTGTCGTCGCAACCGCTCAAGTCGGCGGCGCTGGTGATCGAAAAGGTTACCACGCCGCTGGCCGCGACGATCGAGCCTACGGTGTTTCAAGCCCGCCTCAAGCTCCAGAAGGCGTCGTCGTACACGGTCAAACTCGCGTCCGTCGACGGGGTCGACGGTGCGGGCCCGGCGGGCTCGGTCATCCGCGTGTTGCCCGACCGTGCGCCGCTCGTGCAGGTCGTGCGCCCCGAGTCGGACCTGCGCCTCGGGCCGCGCGACTTGCTCGCGGCGCAGTACCGTGCGCTCGATGATTTCGGCGTGGCGTCGTTGTCCCTGCGTGTGCAGGTGAACGGTTCAGAGCCGCGCGTCTCGCCGATGAAGCTTTCGCGCGACCCGCGCTTGAACGAGGGGAGCCAAGTCATCGACCTGGCCGCGTTCGGGCTGAAGGTCGGCGACGTCGTGACGTACGCCTTCGTCGGTGAAGACGCACTGAAGCAGCAGGGCACCAGCGACGTGCGGCGGGTGCTGATTTCTCCGCGCTCGATCGAAATGAACACGTACCAGCGCCTCGTCGAACTGCGCGGCACCGAAGAACTGGCGAAGCAACTGGTGATTGAACTCTCGCAGGCGAACGACGCGATGACCGAGGCGCGGAAGCGCCGGCGCGAGCTTGCGATTCGTGAACAGGGTCTGATTTCCAAGGCGTATCAGCATCTGGCCGGCGCGGGTGAGTCCGCCGACGGGTTACGTCAGGCGTTGCTCCGCACGATGACCGTCACGCCCACACCGGCGGTGTCGACGGCGGTGGCGTCGTGGCTGGACGACACGCAGCTTATCGCCGACCTGGTCGAGCGCGTCGACGACCAGGATTTCGACTCGCGCGAAGACCTTCCCAAGCGCGGTCTGAGCGCGCCGCTGGAGCGGGCTAAGAGCGTACTCGCGGACGTGACGATGTTGACGCGCTCGCAAAGTGCGATGACGCTGCTCGCCGAGCGCGACAACGTGCGTCGCACACCCGGCGAGGCAGCAAATGAGTTGGCCAAGGTGCAGCTCGAACGCGCGAAGCAGGACTTGAACGACGGCATCCGCCAGCTCGGTCTCGATCCGAATGCCGGTGACGTCGACGCAAAGCTGGCAGAGGTGGTCCGCGCCGGTGATGAAATGACCAAGGCGCGCAAGGGCGTGAGCTGGGCCGCGGCGTCGAAGAAATGGGGCGAAGAGCTCGGCGATGTGAAACTTCCCGCGCCGCTCCGGCTCGACGCGCGGTTGAACGTCGCGGCGCAGGCCGAGGCGATTCGACCCGACGGGGACTTGGTCTGGGCGCGCGACCAGCAGCTCGCCTCCCGTGCCGCCGCACGGGCGCAGGGGATTCGGGAGCAGACCGTAGCGGCCGACGAAGCGTCGACAACCTTGATCTCGGAAGTGTCTGCCCAATTTTCCGACGCCCTACAGATCATCCGCCGGGGACATCGGTTGCGTGAAAAGGGCGGCCCCGGTGACGACGCGTCGTTACAGGGTGGGCCTGCGAAAGTGCTCGCCGAAGCGGAAGCGGCACGGGTGCTATTGCGACGTTGGGCCGGACAGGACGACACGGTGACCGGGGTAGACAGTGCAAAGCTCTCTGCCGAGCAGCTAGCGATGGAGGCCAGCGCCGCGACGGCGCAGAAGCAATACGACAAGGCCGACGCGCTGGACAAGGCGCGGGACGAAGCCGCAAGCGCGACGAAGGCCGAGCCGGGTAAGCTGCAAGAGAAGGCCGACAACGCACAGTCGAAGGCCGATGCCGGAAAGGCGGTCGACGCGCCGAAGTCCACCGACGTAGTAAAGTCCGCCGATGCGCCGAAGTCCGCCGACGCGGCGAAGGGGGTCGACGCGGCGAAGTCTGCCGGTGAGAAGGCGCCCGTAGATGACGCGCCGTCCAAAGCCACCGACCTCGCGCGTCGGCTCGACGACCTGAAGCGGAAACAGGACGCGCTGGCAGAGCAGACCGCCGGTGCGAAGAAGGATCAGTCCACGAGTCTTGCCGAGCAACAGAAGCAATTGTCACAGGCGATTTCGCAGGCACAGGACACGAAGAGGCAGGACGAGCCGGTCGCGAGCGACACCCCGGCGGACGACTCGCGCCGCGCCGCGTCGGAGGCGATCGTGGCGGTGCAGGAGAAGCTGGCGGCGATGCCCGAGCAGCTCGACAAGGCGCAGCGCGCGTCGGACGAAGCCGCCGAAGCCCGCAGCAAAGCCGACGCCGCCGCACAAGCCGCGGCCGAGGCCGACAAACAAGCAGGAGCCGCCGAGCAGCGCGCGGTCGCGAAGGCGAATGATGCCGAGGCCGCGCGTCGCGCGGTCGACGACGCCGCCAAGGCCGCACAGAACGCCGACGAAAAGGCGAGTTCGGCACAGTCCGAAGCCCGCGCCGAGCAGGCCAAAGCGGACGCGGCGCAGGCCGACGCCGCTACCGCTCAGGGTCTCGCCGACGAGGCGAAGAAAAAGGCGGAAGCGACGACCCCTGCCGGCGCGGACGAAGCGGCGCTCGCCGACGCGAAGCGACAAGCCGAAGAAGGGGCGCGGCAACAGACGGAAGCGCAACAGGCCAAGGCCCAGGCCGACTCCGCCGCCAAAGCGAGCGCCGAGGCTGCGGCCAAGGCGGCTTCGGCGAAGGAGCAGGCCGGGCAGGCGAAGGAGCAGACCGGTCAGGCGACGAAGGATGCCACGGCCGCGAAAGACGCTGCCACGAACGCGACGGCCGGTGCGAAAGCCGCACGCGAGCAGGCCGGTGCCGCATCGACCGCGTCGGCCCGTGCCAAGGCGCAAGCCGACGAGGCTAGCACCCGCGCGACGCCTTCGCTCGACCCGGTGCACCCCGATGTCGCCGAGGACTTGTCGCGCAAGCTCGGCGAGTTCGCGCCCGAGACGACCGCCGCGACAGACGCGATCGACCAGACGCTCACCCCCGCGCTGCGCGAACTGCGTCGCGCCGCGGCGTCGAACGACAAGGCTGCGACCGCAAAGGCGACGCAGTCGGCGCGAAAGGCGATCGAGTCCGCGCAGGCCGCGCTGCGCGACGCCCAGAACCAGTTGATCGACCAGGACCCCCTCGCGGCGGCGGAGTGGTTTGCCGACCAGGCCGCCGAAGCGTTAAAGGGGAACCCGCCCGACATGCAGAAGGCGGCGGCAAATCAGCAGGGCGCGTCGGCGGCGCTGCAACGGGCGTGGAGCAACTCCGTCCAGCAGGCGGCGCGCGACCGCCTAGCGGGTACGGCGAGCATGTCGTCCGTCTTCCAGCCCGGCGCGATACGCGCGGGCCAGATGATGCCCGTCGACTCAATGCCTGCCGGCGCTCAGGCCCGGCGCGAATGGGGCCAGTTGCGGCAGCGCACCCCCGAGGAACTCAGCGCCGGCTCACGTCAGAACGACCCGCCGGGCTACGAAGAATCGCTGAAAGCGTACTTCGAAGCGCTCGGTAAAGGGGCTACGGAGGGCACGAAATGAAACGCATGATCCGTCCGATCATTCCCGCAATCCTACTTTGTGTGGCGTCGTCGTCGTTGCGTGCGCAGGAGGACTCGGAGCGCCTGTCAGATCTGTCGCCACAACTCGATGCCGCGTTGTCTCGGGGTGTGGCGTTTTTGGCGCAGCAACAGGGGACCGACGGCTCCTTTCCCGCCGGTGACAAGCCCGCGGCTATGACGGGTTTGGCGCTGATGGCGTTTTTGGCCGGGGGTCATACGCCCGACGTCGGCCCGTATGGCGTGAACGTACGAAACGCAGTCGATTACCTGCTGAAGGTGATACCCGAGAACGGCTATTTCGGTCAGGTGGACGGGAGCAAAATGTACGGCCACGGCATCTGCACGCTCGCGCTGGCCGAGGCGTACGGGACCGAGAACGACCCGGCGCGTCGTGAAAAGATGATGGCGGGGCTGGAGCGGGCGCTGGGCGTGATCCTGCGCGCGCAGGACGTGAACAAAGACCCGCGTCAGGCGGGCGGGTGGCGGTACGAACCGGGGTCTGGCGATAGCGATTTGTCTTTGTCGGGCTGGTGTGCGCTGGCGCTCCGGGCTTGTCAGAACCTTGGCATGGACGTGCCGCGCGAGCGCGTGGACCGGGCGGTCGGATTTGTCATTCGTACGTTCGACGGCGGGACGGGGGCGTTCGGGTACCAGCCGGGCAACAACTTCAGTCCGACGATGACCGGCGTGGGCGTGCTGAATCTTTACCTCCTGTCCGGCGCCGACCGGCCCGAGTTAAAACGTGCCGAGGCGTATCTGCAAAAGAAACCGGTCACGCCCGACACGCCGTTTCCGTACTACGCCTGGTCCTACACGACGCAGGCGGCGTTTCAGGCGTCGGGGCCGACCAGGGACGCGGTGTGGAAGGTGACGCAGGAGCAACTGCTGGGCACGCAGATGCCCGACGGCGGTTGGCCGCAAAGCCGCACGAACGAAGAACCCGGGCGTGTGTACGCGACGAGCATGGCGGTGTTAAGCCTGGGCGTACCGCAGAAGTTGCTGCCGATTTATCAGCGGTAACGGTTCATGTCACGGTCGTTCGATCAATCGCCCGTCGTAGCCGCCGCCAGCGCGTCCGCGAACTCCGCGAGGAGGTCGTCACGGGCTTGGCGGGCGGTGGCTTCGGACAAACGATAAGCCGCCAAGGCTTCGCCGGAGTCGATCAAGTCGATCGCGGCGTCCCGGAACGTTGCAGAAAGCTGCCCCTCGCGCAACTGCAATGCCGCGAGGGACAGGATGATGACCGGCCCGTCGTCGGGGCTCGCGAGCAATCGCCCGAACCGCGAGAGCACCTGCGACGTCGCGTCGGCGGGCGTGGCGCCGAAGCGGACGTGTTCCATGAATTCGGCACGGATTTCGAGCGCGAGGTCGGAGGTGAGGAGACTGAGCAGAAGATCATCCAACGCGCGTCCGGGCATGAGTGGGTAATTCTCAGGATAGCAGTACTTTTCGTAGGTTTCGAGCGCCGTGAAGAATCCGCAAGACCGTTACTTCGTCTTGACGAACGTGATAAAAAATCAGATAGTTGCGGAAACCCGTCACGGGCACCGAGCGGAGGTCGCGCAGAGTGGGGTGCCGAAACGTCCGTTTCCGGCCCATGCCAGGAAGCCGTGAAAGAAGTTGAAGTTCCCGGTCCAACGCATGGAGAAAGCGATCTGCCGCCTCCAAATTATCCGCGGCAATACGCGAAAAAATAGCGGTCGAGTCCTCTTCCGCATCGCGCGAAACTTGAACCGAATGCGGCGTCACTTTTTCAGTTCTTCCAGCCGCGCCAATCCCCTTTGGCGAATCTCCGCCATCGTTTCTTTTGTCCACGGCCTGTGGGGTCCCTTCACGCCCTCCACAAGCATCTGTTCAAACTGTTCGTCATATTCCTCGTCCAGCGGAGTGTGCACGAGGTCGGCTTGAAGAAGGTCCTGCACGTAGGCGTTGACGTCGGCGTAGCCGCGTGCGATCGCTTGTTGCTCCACAAGAGTCTGCAATTCCTCCGGAACTTCTATCAGAAGGGTTTTCATCGTCGGTGCTCCGTAAACATTCCCGCGGCGTTGGTTTATCTTACCACCGTTTCGCCTGCTGCGCGACTTTCATTGGCAGACCGAACAAATCGATGAACCCGCGCGCCGCCGTCACGTCGTAGCCTTCCATGCTGAAGCTGGCGAGCTTGGGGTCGTACAGGGTGTGCGGGCTGGTCGCGCCGACCTGCATGGCCCGGCCCTTGAACAGCTTCACCCGCGCGACGCCGGTCACCGTCGCGTTGGTGTGGTCGACGAACGTTTGTAGCGACTCGCGCAACGGGTGGAACCATTGGCCGTAGTAAACCAGCTCGGCGTATTTGAGCGCGACCTGTTGCTTGAAGTGCAGCGTGTCACGCTCGATGCAGATTTGCTCGAGGGCTTTGTGGGCTTCGTACAAAATGGTCCCTCCGGGCGTTTCGTACACACCGCGCGACTTCATACCGACGAGTCGATTCTCCGCGAGCACGGTCACGCCGACGCCGTGTTTCCCGCCGACCTTGTTGAGCTCGGCAATGATTTCATGCGCCGCCAACTTCTTGCCGTTCACCGCGACGGGATTTCCACCGGCGAATTCGACTTCGACGATTTCAGATTCGTTCGGGGCTTTCTCTGGCGCGACGGTCATGGTCAGACACGCCTCCCAGTTCGGTTCGGAATTGGGATGTTCGATTTCCGCACCTTCGTGGCTGATGTGCCAGAGGTTACGGTCCTGGCTGTAGATTTTTTTCTTGCTGACGGGGATGGGGATGCCGTGTTTCTCGGCATAATCGATCGCGCTTTCGCGGTCGCGCAGTTCGAAGGACGTGTCTTTCCACGGCGCGATGATTTTCAGGTCGGGCGCGAGCGCCATGTAGGTCAGTTCGAAGCGGACCTGGTCGTTTCCCTTACCGGTCGCGCCGTGCCCGACGGCGTCGGCGCCGGTCTGCCGCGCGACTTCGACTTGTTTGGCGGCGATCAGTGGCCGCGCGATGCTCGTACCCAGCAGGTAATCTTGTTCATAAATCGCGTGCGCCCGCAGCATCGGCCAGCAGTATTTCTCCGCGAACTCCTGACGCAAGTCCATCACCACGACTTCGTCCGCGCCGCTCTTGTACGCCTTGTCGGCGATCCCCTTCAGCTCGTCCCCCTGCCCCAGTTCGGCGGCAAACGCGACCAGCTTCACGCCCGGATATCGCTCCTTCAACCACGGCAAAATGACAGAAGTGTCGAGCCCGCCGGAGTAGGCTAGAACGATCTTCTTGGGCGCGGCGGGGGTGATTGCGGGCATTTGTGTTTCTCCGAAAAATCGTAGGCATCTTCCGTGCAATTCACGGGACGATGAGAATACAGAATCCATAACGCGGAATACAGAAGTCAAAGCGCGTACGATGAAAAAAATGTCGAAAGTTGTCGCGCGTGGCGGTCGGACCGAAGGTCCACTGGTCTTGCGCGATCGCGCCGAAGGTCCACTGGTCTTGCGCGATCGCGCCGAAGGTCCACTGGTCTTGCGCGATCGCGCCGAAGCCGGGTGGACCTGCGGTCCGACCGCCACGCGAAAGATGTTCCGAATTTGGTATCGTTGTTCCGAAGGCCGAGTTTCAATTGACGCCCGCGCGGCGGCGTGCGATGATCGCGCTGAGCGCCGGGTACACGGATTTTCCAGACTTTCCAGAACCTTTTTGCCGTCCCGGCGTCTAACCCCATGTCGAGCTTGAGCGGTGCCCAATTCGAGGGCGGCGTGCCCCCGGTGAAGTCGGGCGCGCAGCACGGTACGACGGTCGAGGCGGACCTGCTCCGCCGAGCCCGCGCGGGAGATCGCGCGGCGTTCGGGCAGATCGCGTTGCTCTACCAGGACCGGCTCTACAACGGCATCGTGCGCCTCGTCGGTGACCGGGAAACCGCGCGCGACGTGGTGCAGGAGACCTTCGCGCGCGGCCTGTCCAAGCTCGACGGCTTCCGCGGAGAAAGCGGCGCGTACACATGGCTCTTTCGCATCGCGATGAATCTGGCGATCACGGAGCTTCGTCGCACGCAGCGCCAGCACACGTTTTCGATCGACCGTGGCGCGAAGTGGCCCGACGACGACTCCGACGCCCCGGCGATGCGACTAGCGAGCGACGACGAACCGGCCCCCGCCGTCGTCGAGCGGCGCGAACGCGCCGGCGTGGTGCTGGCGGCGCTCGGACGGATTGACCCGGACTACCGCGCGGTGCTGGTCATGCGCGACGTCGAAGGGTTCGACTACCAGCAGATGGCCGACGTCCTGGGCCTGCCGCTTGGCACCCTCAAAAGCAGGCTTTTCCGGGCGCGCGTCGCGCTGCGGGACGAACTGAAGGAATATTTACAGAATGGTTGATCGGA